>Ga0209803_1002297_pt1 | contig 12032 bp, 10 predicted proteins | sample GraSoiAngelo_138_FD_185895 | JGI IMG/M metagenome (GOLD analysis project Ga0209803, IMG submission 185895) | Grasslands soil microbial communities from the Angelo Coastal Reserve, California, USA - 14_0929_09_40cm (SPAdes) (version 2) | ecosystem: Environmental > Terrestrial > Soil > Grasslands ... | reverse complement strand
CGCGGCCGCCCGCGTGCGAGCGACATGGGCCCGAAACGCGAGGAAGTCTCGCAGCAATCGCGGAGCAATCGGCGAATGGATCCGCACGTCGCCCGGTCGAAACGCCCACAGGGGGGCGTCGGACTCGATCTTCTCGGCCTCGGAGAGCACTCGGAGCGCCCGGTCCCATACGTCGCCCGTCAACTCGGGACACGCATCGATGAACGCGAGCGTGTCCGCCGGGATGGCGGAATCCACCGCGGCGAGGTCGACGATTTTCTCCCAGTGGTCCCACCGGCCGAGGACAGCGCCCAGGCGGGGTGGCCCTCCCGCCGTCGAAAATCGCACGAGCCTCATGCAAGCCTCCGCGCGCCTCGGAACCCGATTCGAATCCGAACCTGCAGAAGGACCACGGTCTCACCTCGATTCAGGCGGAGGGGGATTCCCAGCCTTCGCCCGCCGGTTGGGCTCGCGGGACGTTCTCGGACCAGCTCAGGACGTACGCCGGATCGCGGTACGCGAAGCCTTGGGTCGTGATTCGCATGGTCTCGAAGTACGTGTCGAGCATGACCGCGAGGCGCGCCTGCACCTTCCCCCGGGCCGCGAGGGAGCGTTGGGCCGCGTTCCCCTGGGGACTGTGCGGCGTCGACCCGGGGTGGAAGGTGAACGAGCCTTCCTCGATAACGCCTTCGCGGGCGCCGTAGAAGGCGTTGCAGAAGAACATCAACTCGTCCGAATCGACGTTGAAGTGCGCATACGGGGCCGGGACCTCCCGTGGGTGCCAGCCGGCCATCACGGGGACGAACGAACAGAGGGAGAAGCCGCTCTGCGGGACGTTGCCCGACTGAAACGTCTGGTGCATCGGCGGGGCCGTGTGGATCTCTCGTGCGATGCCGTGGTGGCTCTTGATATCAAAGACGAACGGATACAGGGCGCCTTCCCACCCGGCCAGGTCGAACGGGTGATGGCCCAAGGTGATCCGAGTGAACTTCCCGCCGCTATGCTTCACGTCGATCGGGAATTCCCCGCGCTCGTCCCGGAACGGCGGCAACTCCGGGGTCTCGATTTCCGTCTCGACGACGGGCGACATCAGGGTGGCTTGGCCTTCCCTGTTTAGGTAGTGCGGTGCGAAGTTGATCGGATAGATTGACTCGATGATGAGGAACCAGGCCTTCGGCGAGGTGAGGTCGATCCGGTACGTCGTGCCTTTCGGAATTGCGACGTAGACGTCCTTGCGAAACTTCAGGTCTCCGTACTCCGAGCGCACGACGCCCTCACCGTCCTGGACGAAGTACACCTCGTGTCGCTCCCCGTTTCGGAAGAACGTGTCTTTCGGCATTGACTCGTCCGGTTTCGAGACCGAGATCGAGGTCCGAGGCCCGTGGACGATGGGCTTTCGAGCGGAGAGTGCATTTCCCTCAAACGGAATCCGTCCGGTGAAGATGTGGTACGGTTGGAGGACGTCCGCCTCCGGCGGGAACTCCGGCACGAGATCGAAATCCCCTTTCGTCGGGGCTTTCACCTGCTCCGTCGGATAGAAGCGCACGTGCAGCTTCCGCGACCACGCGCCGCTGAAGCCGTACGACCCATGGATCTCCTCGCGGGCGAGGACGTTCGGGATCACGTAGAACTCGGTGTGGGGGGTCGACGGCACGGTGCCCTTCCGGACGATCATTGCCATCGTGGCCTCCTCCGCCCGCGGAGATAACGGCGCCTCGACTTAAACCCGCGGGGCTCATGCACGGCGGCGCGATTGCGCGTATCGGATGCCGCCTCCGGCGAGGAGGACCTCCCGCTGGTACGGCCGTAATTCGACGCGGACCGCAGTCTTCGTGGCGCGCGTGAGATTTTCCACGACCGCATCGCCGCGTCCGCGGATCGCCGCGAGCAGTTTCGTGATCCGGAGGCGGTCCCCTTGCTGGATTTCGTTGTAACCCTTTGGGTCCGCGAAGGTGACGGGAGGGATGCCCGAGTTCACCAGGTTGTCCATGTGGATTCGCGCGAACCCCTTCGCGAGGACCAGGTGCACGCCCAGGAACATCGGTGCGACCGCGGCGTGCTCCCGCGACGAACCCTGGCCGTAGTTGTCGCCCGCGACGATGAATCCGCCGCCCGCCTTCTTCGCGCGTGCCGGGAAGCTCGGGTCCACGTATTCGAAGACGTGCTCCGCGATCGCGGGGATGTTCGACCGCAGCGGGAGGATCTTCGCTCCCGCGGGCATGATGTGGTCCGTCGAGATGTTGTCGCCGAGACGAAGGAGGACCTCGCCCTCGATCGTGTCTTTCGGCGGCGCGGCGACGGGGAGCGGCGCGATGTTGGGGCCGCGAACAACCTGGACCGCGGATCGGTCCCTCGGAGGCCACTCGAAACCCGACGTATCGACGGGATACTTCGTGGGCTCCTTCAGGGCCGGATATTTGCCGAGCTCCCGTGGATCCGTGATGACTCCGTGAACCGCCGTTGCTGCCGCGGTCTCGGGGCTGCACAGGTAGACGAGGTCGTCTGCGGTCCCGCTCCGCCCCTCGAAGTTTCGGTTGAACGTCCGGACCGAGGCCCCTTTCGTCGGCGGGGCGAATCCCATTCCGATGCACGGGCCGCAGGCCACTTCGAGTTCGCGGACGCCGGCCTTGATCAGTTTCGTCATGAGGCCGCTCGTCAGCATGAGGAGGAGGGTCTGCCGGGAACCCGGGGAGACCGCCATCGCAATGCCGGGAGCGACGTGCTTCCCGTCCAGGGCGTGCGCGACGACGCCGAGATCCCGGAACGACGAGTTCACGCTGCTCCCGACGGCCACCTGGGCGACTTCGGTCCCAGCGACCTCGCTGACGGGCTTCACGTTGTCCGGACTCGATGGACACGCGATCAGCGGTTCGAGCGTCCCGAGATCGATGTCGACCGTGTCGTCGTAGTGGGCGTCCTCGTCCGCGCCGAGTGACTTGAAGTCCTTCCCCCGGGCCTGGGCGGTGAGGAACTGCTTCGTCATCCCGTCCGCCGGAAACACGGAACCGGTCGCGCCGAGCTCCGTTCCCATGTTCGCGATCGTTCCCCGGGAGGGGACGGTCAACTCCTTCAGCGCGGGGCCTGCGTACTCGAGGACCTTGTTCTTCGCCCACTTCACGTCGAAGCGGTTCAGCAGTTCCAAGATCACGTCCTTCGCGCTCACCCACGGTTTGAACTTGCCCGTGAGCTTGATACGGACCACCTCGGGCATCGTGAGCCGGTACGGCTCGCCCGCCATCGCGCTTGCGACCTCGAAGCCGCCCGCACCGATTGCGAGCATGCCGCAGGCTCCCGCATGCGGCGTGTGGGAGTCGCAGCCGAGCATCGTCTCGCCCGGCATGTCGAAGCGCTCCATGTGGGCCCAATGGCTGATGCCGTTTCCCGGTCCTGAGAAGATCGCCCCATACCGCTGGCACACGCTCCGCAGGAATCGGTGGTCGTCCGCATTCTCGTATCCGGTCTGGAGGATGTTGTGGTCCACGTATTGCGTCGCCTGACGGATCGCGACGGCGTCCTGCCGCATCTGCTCGAACTCGAGCCACGCGAGCGTTCCGGTCGCATCCTGGAGGAGCGCCTGATCCATCCTGAGCGCGATCTCGTCGCCGGGATTCATCGCGCCGTCGGCGAGGTGAGAACCGATGAGTTTGTGGGTGAGCGTTTCCCCCAAGGAAACTTCTCCGGCGCGTGGTGAGACCCTCGTACCCTATCAAGGTTGATGCGCACGAACCGTGACAGATTCCGATGTTACCCTTAAACAAGGTTGATTTCACGGAGCGGCGTTACTTCATCGCGGTGGTCAGCGTTATCTAGCCCGAGTCGCTTCGTTTCGGCGCGCGGCGATGGCGAAGTACTTCGTGACGGGGGCGACCGGCTTTATCGGCGGTCGGGTCACCCGGCAGCTGGTCGATGCCGGCCAAGAGGTGGTCGCGATTGCGCGGAACCCGGAACGCGCAAAGGACCTGGTCTCGCTCGGGGTCGATGTCCGTCCGGGAGACATCACGGATCCGGATTCGCTGCGCCGCCCGATGGCCGGAGTCGATGGGGTGTTCCACATCGCGGGCTGGTACAAGATCGGCTCGAAGGATCGCGCCGAGGGCGAGCGCATCAATGTGGCGGGCACGCGGAACGTGTTGACCGCCATGAGGGATCTCGGCATCCGGAAAGGGGTCTACACCAGCACGCTCGCGGTGTCCTCGGACACGCATGGTGAGCTGGTCGACGAAACGTACCGGAGCGACGGTCCATGGCTGACGGAATACGACCGGACGAAGTGGGTGGCCCACTACGAGGTTGCGGAACCGATGATCCGTGCGGGCCTCCCCCTGGTCATCGTCCAGCCGGGAGTCAACTATGGTCCGGGAGATACGAGCGAGATCCGGCCCTTGATCGTGCGATATTTGCAGCGCAAGCTGCGAGCCCTCCCGAAACGAACCGCGTATTGTTGGGCCCACGTCGACGATACGGCGCGTGGCCACCTCCTCGCGATGGAGAAAGGAAGCGTCGGGCAGACGTACATGCTCGCGGGGTGGCCTCACACCCTGATCGATGCGTTTGATCTGGCCGAGCGGATTACCGGGATTCATGCGCCCCGGTTCCATGCGTCGCCGGGTCTGCTGCGTGCGATGGCGGCGATCTCTCGCTCGGAGAGGCTTCGAGTTGCCGCGGGTGTGACCTATCTTGGGAGCAACGCAAAGGCCCGACGCGAGCTGGGATTCGCGCCGCGGCCCCTGGAGGAAGGTCTTCGCGAAACGCTTCGGCATGAGATGCGGTTGCTCGGAATCGATTCCGCGGCGAGCTGATTGGGCTCTCGTGAGGAATCCCTCAAATAAATGATGCGCGTTGCCGGCGCAATTCTCTGGAGGAAATGACATGCCGTACAACGATGGCCAGAGCACTTTGTACTTCGGACCCTGGTACCGAAAGTCTCCATTCTTCGAGGCCACCCAGCGCGCGGGCGCGAAGGCGTACGACATCTACAACCACATGTACCTCCCCGGCCTCTACACCGATCCGTTCGAGGAATACTGGCATCTCATCAACCACGTGACCCTATGGGACGTGAGCGTCGAGCGCCAGGTCGAGATCAGCGGCAAGGACGGTGCGAAGTTCGCGGAGCTCGTCACGCCGCGGGACCTGACGAAATGCGACGTCGGCCAGGGCAAGTATGTGGTCATCACGGACGAAAACGGCGGGATCATCAACGACCCCGTGTTGATCCGCCTGGAGAAAAACCGGTTCTGGTTGAGCCTCGCGAATTCGGATACCCTGCTGTGGGCGAAAGGGGTCGCCGTCAATTCGGGGATGGACGTGGACATCTCCGAGCCGGACGTTTCACCGCTCCAGGTCCAGGGACCGGATTCAAAGCACGTCTTGAAGGATCTCGTGGGTCGCGCGGTCCTCGACCTCGGTTACTACTATTTCATGAGCACCAAAATCGGCGGCATTCCGGTCGTCATCACGCGGACCGGTTGGACGGCCGAGGTCGGCTACGAGGTGTACCTGACGGACAGCCGTCGAGGCGTCGAGCTCTGGGACCGGATCATGGAGGCGGGGAAGAAATACGACATCCGCCCGATAGCGCCCTCGGAGATTCGGCGGATCGAGGGGGGCATCCTGAACTACGGGTCCGACATGACGCTCGAAAACAACCCCTACGAAGTCGGCCTGGGCTGGCTCGTCGATCTCGGCAAGAAGGCGGACTTCATCGGGAAGAAGGCGCTCACGAAGATTAAGAAAGAGGGCGTGAAACGGAAGCTCGTCGGCGTCGAGATCCCCGGTGCCCAGATCCATGCGTGGGCCACCGAGTTCTGGGATGTGACGAAGGACGGAAAGAAGGTCGGCCATCTGACCGCCCTCACCTACTCTCCCCGCCTCGAGAAGAACATCGCTTACGCGTGGGTCCCGATCCGATTGGCCAAACTCGGGACGCGCCTCACCATCGCGACTTCCGCGGGCGACCGCGACGCCATCGTCGTCAAGAAGCCGTTCGTCGATCCGAAAAAGTCGATTCCGAAATCATAGCGCGCGGCCGGCCTTGGAGTGGGTTCGAGGTCACTTCGATCGGAGGACAGGTCGCGTCAGGCAGGTCGCTCCGCCTTCGGCCTTGAGAGAGATCTCCTTCCCGCGGTAGGTCCGGACGCGACACCCGGCAGCCTCGAGGCGCTTCCGGGTGATTGGGTTTCCTTCGAGGACGATGCAATCGCGGGGCCCGACTGCGAGGACGTTAGGCGCCATCGTGCTGAATTCCTTGTCCGGGACTTCGACGAATTCGAACCCGTGTTCCCGGAGGGATTTCCAGAATGGGACCGGGAAGAGGTGTGGGTACACCACCGCGAGGTCCTCATCCACGATGCTGATGAGGGACATCAGATGGAGGCACGCGTCCGGGCCTTGGAAGTATGGCAGCGGGACGGCCTCTACCTCGACACCGATGCCCTTCATGGTCTCCCGAATCTGCGTCAGGCCCTCGGCGTTCGTTCGGAATCCCTGGCCGACCGCCAACAAGCCGTGATTCACCCAGAGGAGATCGCCGCCTTCCGCCGTCGCATCGCCGCGGAGCCTCGCGAGGATCGGCACGCGAAGGGCGTCGAACGTTCGGGCCATCGATTCCTCTTCGCCTCGTCGGAGTTCCTTTCCCATCCGGAGGATGACCGCCCCGCGATCGGTCACGATGGCCGGATCGTGCACGAAGATCGAATCCGCCTTCCCCCGCTGCGGGTCCTCATGATATCGAACGTCGACCCCGGATTGTTTCAGCAGGTTGACGAGCCGGTCGTGCTCCCGCCGAGCCGCGGCGAGGTCGGGTTTCGCGGTGTATCCCCACGGCTTCGGATCCGCCGTGCCGAACGCGGCGTCAGGCCGCCGCACGAGGACCGTGCGGAGCGGATCCGACATGCTTTGGCTTCCATAGGTACGCGACAGGCCGGTCCTCCGAGTTTGGAAAGGGTCCCGCCCTCTTACTGTTTCCCCCTCTACACGACGATGGCGGTCAAATAAGCGCTCGCCATTCCGCCGGGTACTCGAGGGGATTTCCCGTGGTCATCGAAGGCGGACAAACGACGCTCTTCTTCGGTACCTGGTACCGGAAATCTCCTTTCTTCGACGCGGCCCGCCACGCCGGTTGCTACGCGTACGACGTGTACAACAAGATGTACATTCCGAGCAACTTCGCCGATTCCATCGAGGAATACTGGCACCTCGTGAATCATGCGACCGTGTGGGACGTCGGATGCGAACGTCAGGTGGAGATTCGGGGTCCGGACGGATACGAGTTCATGGAGTACCTGACGCCGCGGGACCTCACCACGTGCACGGTCGGCCAAGCGAAGTACGTCGTCCTGACGGACGAGCAAGGCGGGATCATCAACGACCCCGTGCTCACGCGACTCGGGAAGAGCCGGTTCTGGCTCTCCACCGCGGATAGCGATGTGCTCCTCTGGGCGAAAGGCGTCTCCTACCACTCAGACTTCGACGTCGAGATCCGAGAACCCGACGTCTCCCCCATGCAGATTCAAGGACCGAAATCGAAAGACGTTCTCCGCGCGCTCGTGGGCCCATCGGTCTCGAATTTGGAATACTACCACTTTCTCGAAACGACGATCGATGGCATCCCGGTGATCGTCACGAGGACGGGATGGTCCGCCGAAGTCGGATACGAGGTCTATCTGTGCGACGGAAGTCGAGGAACCGATTTGTGGAACCGCGTCATGGCGGCCGGGAAGCCATTCGACCTACGGCCCACCGGTCCCTCCGAGTACCGGCGGATCGAGGCGGGGATCCTGAACTATCCGTCGGACATCGATTGGAATCACAACCCGTACGAAGCCGGTTTGGGATGGCTCGTCGACCTGGACAAGAAACACGACTTCATCGGCCGTGCCGCGTTGAGAAAAATCAAGAGAGAGGGTGTAAAGAGGAAGCTCGTCGGTGTCGAGGTCCCGGGTGACGAGGTCGTCCGGCCCTGGCTTCCGCATCCGTGGCCCGTGCGGAAGGACGGCAAGGAGGTCGGAACCTTGACCGCGCTCGCGATGTCGCCGCGCCTCCAGAAGAATATCGGATACGCCTGGTTGCCGATTCCATTGACGAAGCTTGGTACCGAAATCGAAATCGAGACACCGGCCGGTTCGCGGAAGGCGATCGTCGTCAAGAAGCCATTCATCGATCCGAAGAAGGAAACGCCGAAGTCCTGATTCCGCATTGGATGCCCGATTGATTTCGCACATCGCCAAAACGCTCATCTAGCTTTCCAGCTTCCCGGTCCCAAATCCGGAGGTGGTATGATGCCCGGCCACGTGCGCGACGGCGTGCTGACGGAAACGACGAACGACTACGCGGGTCCGATCCTCCCGGGGTTCCGGGAGACGGCATGGATCCAGAAATCGCCGTACTTCCATCGTGCCGCGAAGCACGGCGTTCGGGCGTACGACCTCTACAATCACATGCTCATGCCGGGGCTCTACACGGACCCCGTCGAAGAGTATTGGCATCTCGTGAACCACGTGACCCTATGGGACGTCGGCGTGGAGCGGCAGGTCGAGATCGATGGCCCGGACGGATTCGAATTCATGCAAATGCTCACGCCGCGGGACATGGAGAAGTGCGGGGTCGGAGAGTGCAAGTATGTGCTCCTCACGACTCCAGACGGCGGGATCATCAACGACCCGGTCCTCCTCCGCTTGGGGGAAGATCACTTCTGGCTCTCGCTCTCCGATTGGGACGTCCTCTTCTGGTGCAAAGGCGTCGCGGTCAACGCCGGACTCGATGTCATCGTGCGGGAGCCGGACGTCTCCCCGCTCCAGTTGCAGGGCCCGAAATCAAAGGATGTGATGGTGGACTTGTTCGGCGAGGACATCCTCGCTCTCGAGTACTACCATCTGACGGAGACGCAGTTGGATGGAATCCCCCTCGTCATCACGCGGACCGGTTGGAGTGCCGAACGGGGCTACGAGCTGTATTTGCGCGACGCGCGGCTCGGCGAGAAGCTCTGGGACGCGGTCATGGGCGCGGGCGCCAAGTATGACATCCGACCGGTCGCCCCGTCCGAGATCCGGCGGATCGAGGCGGGGATCCTGAATTACAGCTCGGACATCATGCTCGACAACAATCCGTACGAGGTCGGTCTCGGTTGGACGGTGGACGAGGACAAAAGGTCGGACTACCTCGGGAAGGCCGCGCTCGCTCGAATGAAGAAGGAGGGCATCAAGCGAAAGCTCGTCGGGGTCGAGGTCGAAGGCGCCTCCCTCGGGGCTTGGATCCCTGACTACTGGGACGTCCACGCGGACGGTCGGAAGGTGGGCCACGTCACCTCGTTGACGTACTCGCCGCGGCTTGAGAAGAACATCGGCTACGCGCTCCTCGGCATCGATCATGCGAAGATCGGGACCCGGTTGCGGGTGTCCACGTCGAAGGGGACCCGCGCCGCCACCGTGGTGAAGAAGCCGTTCGTCGACCCGAAGAAGGACATTCCGAAATCATGATGGTCGGCGGTCAAGGTTGAAGTAGCGCGCGTGCCGTCGGCTCCGGGATGGCCCTCACCCTCGGATCCCGCGTCACCCTCCACGACGGGAACACGATGCCGGTCCTCGGGCTCGGCATGTGGCAGGCCGGCTCGGGCAAGCAGACCCGCAACGCGGTCGCGACTGCCCTCGAGATCGGGTACCGCCTGTTTGATACCGCGAAATTGTATGGGAACGAGCGCGACCTCGGAACCGCGATTCGGGAGAGCGGGATCCCACGCAAGGAGATTTTCGTCACGACGAAGCTCTGGAACAACGACCAGGGCTACGAGTCCGCGCTGCAGGCGTTCGAGAAGAGTCGCCGCGAGCTCGGCCTCGACTACGTTGACTTGTACCTCATCCACTGGCCCGTGCCGGGTCTGAGAGAGGAGTCGTGGAAGGCGCTCCTCAAGATCCGTGACGAGGGACTCGCGCGGTCGATCGGGGTGAGCAACTTCACGATCCGACACCTGGAAGAACTGCTCCGCGGGACACCGGCTCCGCCCGCCGTGAACCAGGTCGAGTTCCATCCCTTCCTGTATCAGAAGGACTTGCTCGAATTCTGCGTGCGCCAGAAGATCCAGCTCGAAGCATACAGCCCCCTCACCCGCGGTCATCGACTCAATCATCCGGTCATTTCTCAGATCGCATCGAGGCACGGTCGGACCCCGGCCCAGGTCTTGATTCGTTGGAGCCTGCAACATGGGCTCGTCGTCATTCCAAAGTCAATCCGTCCGGATCGAATTCGAGAGAATGCGGCGGTCTTCGATTTCGAGCTGAAGGCCGAAGACATGAAGCGACTCGATTCGCTCGACGAGAGCTCGCACGTGGCCTGGGACCCCGAAGACCTGCCGTGACGGTCGGCGTGCCGCAAAGAGCGGGGCAGTCTTTACCGTCCGCCGCGATTCCCCATCGTGGTCCGGTCGAAATACGAACTCCCGGATGATCTCGGCCCGGCATCCCTAGCGGATCGCCGGCGCTTCTACCGGCGGTCGATGGACTTCCGTGCCGCGGCGAAATGGATGACCGCCTCCAGGGGCGAGCGGGTCTACGCGCTGATCCTCGGCCGGCACTCCGGAATCTACCCGCGGCGATTCCGACACCTGAAGAACGTTCCGCTGATCGTCGACGACGTTCGCGACGTCCAGAACCTCCGTCCCTATCTCGTGAAGTACCTCCCGGAAGGTTTGTACTACGATCGAAATGTGTACACCTCTCTTGAGGGCGCTCGAAAGGCCCGGCTCGATTACTCTCACGCATGGCGCAGTCCGTTCTTCGCCGGGCAGGAACTTGCCTTCGACCTGGACCCGGAGAACCTGGACTGCCCGATCCACGGGGACATCGCCGAGAAGATGCAGCGCCATCAGGGCCTTTCGTTCTGCGACTGGGAGTTCGAGGAGGTCCGTCGACAGGCGGCGGCGTTGTACGACGAGCTCTCCGCGCGGTGGACCCGGCTGAAGGTCGTCTACTCCGGCCGCGGATTCCATGTCCACGTCTTCGATGACGAGGCGTTTCGCCTGACCCGGAAAGAGCGGTCTCGCATCGCCACTCGATTCGCGCGGCGATACGCGATCGACGAATGGGTCACGTCCGGGGAGATGCGGCTCATCCGCCTCCCATACTCGTTGCACGGGATGGTCTCTCGGGTCGTCGTCCCCATCCCTCGGGGCGACGTAGCGAAGTTTCGGTACAACGATCCGCGAGCGGTCCCGCGTTTCTAGCCGCGCCTACTTCTTCGCCTTCTTTTCCTTGCGGCCCGCGTAGTAGGCTTTCTTCTTTGCGGCCTTCTTCGACTTCTTCTTCTTGGCCATCGATGCCCGAATGCGCCCGGAAGATTGAAGGCTTTCGCCTCCCGGCACGTACGCGATGCCCTGGATCTCGACCTTCATGCCCAGGAGCAAGTCGGCGCGGACGGTCGCACGAGCCGGTCGCGGTTCGGCGGCGAAGAACTCCGCGTACACCTCGTTCATCCCGCGGAAGTCCTCGAGATCCTTCAGGTACACGGTGGTCGAGACGACGTGCTCGAGGCTCGAGCCCGCGGCTTCGACGACCTTGCGGAAGTTCTCGAGCGTCTTCCGTGTCTGGAGCCGGATGTCGCCGTCAACCACCTTGCCGTCCGAGCCGAGCGGCCCGTGTCCCGCGAGGAACACGAAATTCTGGAGGCGTACGCCCCACGAGAAGGGAAGACCGATCGCGGGGAGGTCGGTCTGAATTGCTTCTTTCTTCATGCCCGCCGGTAGCTCCGCTTCCTGATATGAGGGTTGACGGCCGCGGATCTGGGTCGGCCGGCGATCAGGCCCGAGGATGGCTGACGCTAGTCCTTGACTTGCGATCTTCGGGCGCTGGGTGCGGTTTTCATCTCGAGTGCCACACGGGCGCCTTCGCGTTCGAGGAGCCTCCGCTTCGTTTCCGGGCCCCCTTCGGAGGAGTAGTTCCCGAGGCCGCCCGATTTCGGCACCACGCGGTGGCACGGGATGACGATGACCACCGGGTTTCGCGCGCACGCGGTCCCGACCGCGCGGCTCGCTCCGGGCCGCCCGAGCCGTCGGGCGATCTCCC
>Ga0209803_1002290_pt1 | contig 12050 bp, 16 predicted proteins | sample GraSoiAngelo_138_FD_185895 | JGI IMG/M metagenome (GOLD analysis project Ga0209803, IMG submission 185895) | Grasslands soil microbial communities from the Angelo Coastal Reserve, California, USA - 14_0929_09_40cm (SPAdes) (version 2) | ecosystem: Environmental > Terrestrial > Soil > Grasslands ... | reverse complement strand
CGGGCGCCGAGAGTTGGCTGCGGGGCCGACCTCCAGCCACCGAGGGCTTGGGAACTCACGACAGGAGGTCGCCCATGAACGTCGACACCGCATAACCCTTGACTCATATATAGCTCTAGAGTTATGCTTCCTCATGGCGTGGCGGATGGAGGAATACCGCACTGCGGGAGGGGAAACGCCGGTTCGGACCTTCATCGCCGGGCTGCCGGTCGACGCCAAGGCGGAGGCGATCGCGCTGATCAAACTGGCCGAAACCCTCGGCAACAAGCTCCGCGAGCCACAGTCGAAGGCCCTCGGGGACGGGCTGTTCGAGTTGCGTCGTAACCAGGTTCGCCTCTTCTACACGTTCGAGCCCGGCCAGATCATCCGGCTTTTGGGTGGGATGGTGAAGAAGCAGGACCGGATTCCGGTCGACGTGCTCGCCCAGATGCGCGGCTACCAGAAGGACGCGCGGGAACGCGTGAAGAAGGCGAAGACCGAGAAGAAGGGGTGATGATGATGGCTCGAAAGAGCGACTTCATGAAGTGGGTCGATCATCAGGTGGAGTCCGACGCCGACCTCAGGCGGAAGGTGGAGGAGTACCTCAACGAGATGATGATCGAACAGAAGCTCGCGGCACTCCGCACCGAGCGCGGCATGACCCAGGCGCAGCTCGCCGAGCGGCTCGGCGTGAGTCAGCCTCACATCGCCAAGCTGGAGGCAGGACGTGCAAAGAACATCGAGCTGCACACGCTCTGTCGCTGGGCGACGGCACTCGGGGCCAAGCTCACGGTTGACGTTGTCCCGAGTGGCGCCCGCAAGCGGAAGCGGACGGCGGCATAGCTCGTCTATGGTGACCGTCCGCTCCACACCCCGTGCGCGCCGCCGTGGGCGGAGGCGTTCCCTCGTCTGTTCGAGATACACACAGCCAGCGACCGAGCCTCTTCAGGGGAATTAGCGATGAAGACTGAACGCGCCAGCAGAGCCGGGGTGCCGCGCCGGGGCACCCGGGTCGGAGACAAGAAACTTTCGGAGCCGGTGACGCTTTTTGCGGCAATCGAAGCCGAGCAGCACGAGGCGCTCCGCGCGATCGCTTTCTCGGAACGGCGGTCACTCGCGGACGTTGTGCGCGAGGCATTGAGCGGGTTCATCTCGCAGCACCCGACTCGGCGACGGCTCGCCGCCGCCAAGCGGTAGCCGTGGTCGAGTAGCGCCGAGGGCGTCGCCGGGCCGTGCTATGCCAAGCCTTGCTCCTGCATGACCTTGGTGAGCGCCGATCCGTCCCGCCGCGTGAGGTTCGGGATGAACTTCGCGTAGTGCCGGATCACCATCTCGTCGCTCGTATGGCCGAGGTGCTTAGAGACCCACCCGACCTGCTCGCTGCTCTGGAGCGCGAGCGTCGCGAAGGTGTGCCGGGTCTGGTACATCGTCCTGTAGCGAAGACCCGCGCGCCGGAGCGCAGGCTTCCACACGCGCTCGCGGACGTTGGTGATGTTCAGCGCCCCACCGGTGCGGCTCGGGAAGATGTAGGTACTCCGCAGCTGGCTCGCGGCCCGCTGCTCTCGAAGCGCGTGCTCGACCATCGGGAGCATCTCGACGAGCGCTTCGAGGCTTCGGACTTGGTCCGGCCTCGCCCGCCTCGCGGACTGACGGCAGCCAGGACTCCGATGAGCGGCGGGCGTGAGACCCAATCGACCGCCTCCCCCTCGGCCGCGATCTGTTCGCTCGGCCGGAGGCCCGTGAAGAACGCGACGGTGAAGTAGTGCTGTTCCTCGGGCGTCCGGGGACCCTTCTCAAGGAGCGTCTTGACCTCGTCGAACGAGAACGGATCGATTGGCGCCCGGTCTTCGCGCAGCTTGCTGACGGCGCGCGCGGGGTTCCGCGTGAGCCACCCGCGCAGGACCGCGCGATCGAGGACCTGGCGCAACACGTCGAGGATAATGTTCGCCCGGCGGTTCGAGAGCTTCCTGACGTCGAACGACTGCGAGCGCTCGCGACGGCATGATGCCTTACATGCCCTTCTCGAGCTTCTCCAGCCAGTACGTCATGCCCATCTCGCCGTACATCGCCGTCGCTGTGGTCAGCTGCTCTTTCGCCTGCTCGGGTTGACCTATCCGTCCGTAGAGCCTGCCGAGGCCGAGGTGGCAGTGGGCCACAAGCGGGCGCATCTCGAGCTCGGAAGCCAGGGTCATCGCGGCACCGTAGTGCGCCGTGGCCGTCGCCGCGTCGGGGCGGACTTGATGCGAGGCGATGTCGCCGAGGAGGCGAAGAGCCCACGCCTCATTGCCGCGTTCACCGCGCCCGCGAGCGAGGCTCACGGCGCGGTCGGCGCAGCCGCGGGCATTCTCGAGCTGGTCGGCGAGCAGATACGCCTCGCCGAGCTGTCCGACACTGAGCGAGTGGTGGTACCCAATCCCTGCGCGTTCATAGGCGGCCAGCGCCCGCTGCAGGCAGGAGAGGCCTTCCGCAATGCGTCCCGACCACGCGTACACGTGCCCCAGCGCGGCCATGGCGATCGGAGTGTGACTCGTGATGTTCCACTCACGGCACTGGGCGACCGCGCGCTCGAGCAGCCGGACGGCCTGGCTTAGTTCGCCTCTGACACTCTTCAGATACGCGAGATCGAGACATCCCACAACGACGCTGAACGGGTGATCGAGCGCTTCGGCGATCCGGATCGCCTCTTGTCCGTGAGCGTTTCCCTCGTCGAAGACGCCGCGTTCGGCGAGAGCGCGCGCCAACTGGGCATGAGACCAGACGGCGGGAGACGTCAGGAGGCCGAACCGCTCACGGGTCCGGTGGTCGTGGAGCGATTGCATCAGTTTGCGGGAGAGATGTTCGGTCCCGCGATAGTCGGCCGAGAGGTGGGAGGCGGCGGCAAGGTAGAACTGAGCCGCGATCTGGAGTGGAACATCGCCGAGACGCTCGGCGATGGCCTCGACCGTCTGCGCAGACGTGCGCACCTCTGTGACGTGACCGCCCGTGTGCACGTGATGGCCGCTCATGTAGGCCGACACCCATCCGAGTCGTCGCGGACCGTCAAGCGTTCTGGCCAGCGCTTCGGCTTCCCGGAGATACCCCAAGACTCTCGCGAGCTCGCCCAGCGGGAAGAGCGCCTGACGGAGGTCGAGACGAAGGTCGATCGCGCGCTCGACCTTCTGGCGCGTGTCGGGCAATGGGTGCAAGGCCGCCAGTGCCTGCTCGAACCAGCTCACCGCCGAGCTTGCTGATCCCAGGGTTCGCAGCGAAGAACAACGTGGCGAGCTGCGTCGTGTCCCCCAACTCGGCGAGGAACACGCTCACGAAGACCGCAACGTAGGCTCTCATCGATACCCTCATTGCTGGTGACAGGACTGAGACGGCGGCCAATGCAGAAGGACGTGGGCATACCGGCTCGGCTGCATGTCCGCGCCGCTCCGCCGGAAGTAGCCCTCCCAGAAGCGGGCGATGTCTTCTGCGAGCGCGGCGGACTTGGCAGACGCGCCCGACACATACACACACACGCCGAGAAGCTTGGGGATGAGCGCCTTCGCCTCGAGCTCGGCGAGGAGCTTCTCGACGGCGGACGGACTCCAGGCGATCTTCTCGAAGTTGTACTCGGGGGTGTCTTCAATCATGTCCGACAGCAGCACCAGCACCTTTCGCCTGGGCTCGTCGTGAAACAGCTTCTGGGCGATGAGGAGCGAGCTGAAGATGTCGGTGTAGGGGCTCGAGTAACGCTTCCCCATGACGCCCGCGACTTCTGTCTTGACCTTCGCCTTCAGGTCGAGGACCTGCGTCTCAACCTCTTTCACTCGACGCTTGTAGGTCAAGACGTTGTCCCGCCACCCGCTGAACTCGGGTTTGGCCGGCAAGATAACCTGGACGAGGGGACGGAACTCGGTGAGGGTCTTGTCGTGGATGGGGGCCATCAGGAGTCGGTCCCCTGCGGAGAGTGACGGCAGGATCAGCGTCTCGATCTCGCGCTGGTAGCGCGCGCGCTCGCCACTCTGTATGCTCCCAGAGAAGTCCAGAAAGATGATGACCGCTGTCCCGGTCGACGTCGCGGCAGCGCTCGGCGACGAGAGCGCCTGCGTCAGGAGAAGAACCGCAGGGGTGATCGCCCGGTAGAGCGCGCCGGGCACTACTGATCCGGCTTGCCGGGAAGCGATGATCCTCGACGGTTGCCTCGCGCACGACTGGGGGACGGCGCACTCAGCTCAGCTCGGCATTCGATGGCGACCGCCACTTGGTTGATCATCGGATCGGTTGACAAGGCCGTCAACGACGGCTGGCACGACGGCGCCAGTCTGAATCGCGTCCGAAGCTCGTCGACCGAGAGCCGCTGGACGTCCATGAACTCCGCGGTCGTCATCAACAGGGTCACACCGAGCAGAATCTGCCCGAGACGCACTCTCACGGCCTGAGTGTACGAAATCGCGGCTGAAGATCCCCTGAAGGGAGCCTGAATTTTCCTTCAGGTTGCGCCGCGCCCTCGACCGCGCGCTAGGATAAGACCGCGATGCGACTCCTGCTGATCGAGGACGACCGGAAAGCCGCCAGGCTCCTGGCCAAGGGGCTTCAGGAGGAGGGCTTCGTCGTCGACGTTGCCCCCACCGGCGAGGACGGCGAGGAGAAGGCCGCGGTGAACGAGTACGACCTGATCGTCCTCGACTGGGTCCTGCCTGGGAAGGACGGGCTCGCGGTCTGCCGCGCCCTCCGCGCGGGCGCCACCTCCACCCCGATCCTGATGCTGACCGCGCGCGACAGCGTCGCCGACCGCGTCAGCGGTCTCAGCACCGGTGCGGATGATTACCTCACCAAGCCCTTCGCCTTCGCCGAGTTGCTCGCGCGCATCAGGGCCCTGCTCCGTCGGTCCCGCGTCGCCCAGCCCGCCGTGCTGCGGGTGGCCGACCTGACCCTCGACCCGGCGACCCGCCGGGTCACCCGCGGCGACGGCCCGGTCATGCTCACCCCAAGGGAGTACGCGATTCTCGAAGCGCTGATGCGGAACGCCGGCGAGGTCGTGAGCCGAACGCGCCTCACCGAGCGGGTCTGGGACGACGCCTCGGAGGTGCTCGACAACCTCCTCGACGTCCACGTGAGCCACCTCCGCAACAAGATCGATCACGGGGCGAGCGTGCCGCTCATCCACACGATTCGCGGGGTCGGCTATCGGCTGGGGCAACCCGACTCAGCGGAGCCATGAGACCGCTCAGCTTCAAGACCCGGCTCTGGCTCGGACACGTCGCGGTCCTGGCCGTGATGCTCGCGGTCGCGGCGTTCGGCGCCGACTGGGCGCTCCGCGGCGTGGTCCTCGGGCACATTATCGACGACGCGATCCTGTCACTGGCCTCGACGGAGGCGGCGGCGCTTCAGGCCGACCCCGGACCATCCATCCGGGTCCACGAGATCGCGCCCAGCGCGGGCCCGCCCTCGTTCGTGCGCCTGGACAAGTTCGTTCAGATCATCGACGGGGACGGGCGCGTCGTGGCGCGGAGCGCCACGCTCGGCACGGCCCGTCTACCGACGCCGGCTGCGCTTCTCGCCCGGTTGCGCGACGGTGAGACGGTGTTCGGGACCGTGACCGACTTCGGCGAGGAACCGATCCGGATGGTGTCTCTCCCGGTTGACGCCGGTCGGGTCCGCTACGCCATTCAGGTGGCGATGTCGCTGGACGACGCGCATGCCGTGTTGCGGTTTGGTCGATGGCTCTTCCTCGGAATGTCACTGGTCATCCTCGCCGGGATCGGGCTGACCGGCGCCCTGCTCGCCCGCCGCGCCCTCCGGCCAATCGACGACATGGTGACCCGGGCCCGACGCATCGGCGAGGCGAACCTCGTCGAGCGCCTGCCGCACCCGGGGCCGCGGGACGAGATCGGCCGGCTCGTCGAGACGCTCAACGACATGCTCGATCGGCTCGAGCAGGGCTTCGAGATCCAACGTCGCTTCACCGCCGACGCCTCGCACGAGCTCCGCTCACCCCTCTCACGTCTCCGGGCAGAGCTGGAGGTGACGCTCCGCCGACCGCGGCCGGCTGGCGAGTACGAGGAGACCCTGCGCTCGTGCCTCGACGAGGTCCAGCGCGTCCAGTCGCTGATCGAGGAGCTCCTCGGGCTCGCGCGCATCGACGCCCGCCAGGAGCCCGAGCCGGCCAAGCCGATTCCCGTGAGCGAGATCGTCGAGGCGGCCGTCGCGGCCGTGCGGGCCGAGGCGGAGCGGCGCGGCGTGACGGTCGCGGTCGAGCGTCCACCGGAGCTTCTCGTGAACGCGGCGCCGGGCGCCGCCAAGGTGGCGCTCGCCAACATCCTCGACAATGCCGTGAAGTTCTCGCCGACCGGTGGCAAAGTGAGGATCGTCGTCACGGCGGGTCGGGAGGACGTGGTCATCGCCGTCTCCGACACCGGACCGGGCGTCTCGCCACAGGAGGTGGCACGGCTGTTCGAGCGCTTCTACCGGGGCAAAGCATCGCTTTCGATGGACGTGCCAGGCTTCGGCCTTGGCCTTGCGATCTCGCAGGCACTCGTCGAGCGCCAGGGCGGGCGGATTTCCGTGGAGGCGCGGACGGAGAAGGGCGCGACGTTCTCCGTGCACTTCTCGCGTGCCTGACCTGGGTCGGCCACGATGACCGGAGCTGCCCGAAAGCGTACAGTGACTGTCGAAGGTGACACCATGTGGCACGCGCCGATTCGACTCGACACGCCGAGCCGATTCCGCGGCGCCACTCGCCCCGCAATTTCCGGATATTGAGGCGCTGGACTCGACGCGATCCTCCCTGGCACCCCGCCTGCAAGCCCTCCATCTGCTAGCGGGGAAGACCCCTCCCGATACGTGGCACACCCGTCGTGAGACGGGGCCGCATCGTCACGGGTCAGGCACGGCGCCTGACGGCCGGACTGCCGAAGGAGGGCACACTCGCCCCCGGGAATCGGGTCTCCCGCGAACGGAGGCCACACATGCGTTCCGGAACGGGTTCGAGTGTTCGCCGCGCTCTCGTTCTCCTCCTTGGCGGACTGGCCATCGGCGTGCCGCTCCTCGCCACGCCGATGGTCGCGCGCTCCGAGCCGCTGCAGTTCACTACGGAGTTTCGATTCGAGGATTGCGCGTTCAAGACGACAGGGGCAAATCCCCACTTCATTCTCACACCGGGCTATCGATTGGTCTTGGAGGGGGCGGAGCGTCGAGCATTGATCCGCCTTGTGATCACCGTTCTTGCCGAAACCGAAACCGTCCTTCTCCCGGGTCTCGGCCAGGTGGACGCCAGAGTCGTCGAGGAAAGGGAATGGGTGGACGGCGTCCTGGTCGAGGTGTCGAGAAACCTCTTCGCGATATGCGACAAGACCAACGACGTGTTCTATTTTGGAGAGGCGGTCGATATCTTCAATCCGGATGGAACAGTAAGTCACGAGGGGTCATGGCGGGCGGGCGAGCCAGATGCCAGTGGTCTGGCGAAGCCTGGCATGATCATGCCCGGAACTTTCCTTTTGGGGTCGAGATACGTCCAGGAACAAGCGGATGGCATTGCCATGGACCGCGCAGAGCACGTGAAGACGGGGCTTGAAGTCACCACGAAAGCTGGCACGTTTCTCAAGTGTGTGCAGGTCGTTGAGACCACCCTCCTCGATCCACGTGCGAAAAGCGTCAAGGTCTACTGTCCTGGAGTTGGGCTCGTCGACGACGATGGGGTGACACTCGTCGAATTCTCGACGACCACCCTCCCCTGAGGCGTCGGTAGCGTTCTCCCCTCGGTAGCGTCCGCCGCTCCGAGCGTCCGGGGCTGGGCACTCGGAGCGGCCGCCTACCGGGAGCGGTCACGCTGCCCGCGCGCGTGAGGCAATCAACCCATCGGGGCGATCCGGAAGAACGCCGCGTCACGCGCCAGGCGTGGGCCGTCTGATCACCAGGGTCCGACCGCGAGCCCGTGGAGGACCATGCGGATCCCGACCAGGGCCAACGCGACGGCGAGCATGCGCCGGATCGTGACGGGGCGCGTCCGGACCGACACCCGGGCGCCGAGCTGGGCGCCGGCGAGGATGCCAGCGCCCATCAGGGCGGTTGTCGTGAGGTCCACGTGCCCGAGGGCGAAGAACGTGCCGGCGCCGACGAGCGTGGAGATCGAGAGGACGAAGTGCGAGGTCGCCGTGGCGACGTGCACCGGCAAGCTCAGCACGACGATGAGAAACGGCACGTGGATGATCCCGCCGCCGATCCCGAAGACGCTCGAGAGGATCCCGACGAGAAGGCTGACGACCACACCCTTCCAGGCGTCCACGTGGTAGACGTGAGCCGCGCCGCTCGTGTCCACGATCCGCCGGGCGCCGGCCCGCGCCGAGGGCGCCGCGGTGATCCCCGAGAAGAGGAGCACCGCGATCAGAACCAGGAGGACGCCGAACGCAAGGCTGAACTCGTTCGAAGACATCGCGCGCGTGAGGTACGCGCCGCCGATGGCGCCGGGAATGGTGGCGGCCGCGAACTTCCAGCCGAGCTGGAGATCCACCCGGCGCTGGCGCAGGTAGGCGAAGCTACCGGAGGCGGCGTTGAGGAACACCAGCGAGAGCGAGGTGCCGACGGCGTCCGCGGGCGGGAAGTGGTACCCGATGAGCAGCAGCGGGACCAGGAGGAAGCCACCCCCCGCGCCGATCAGCGTCCCGAACGCACCGACAACGAACCCCAGGAAAACGAGCGCGGCGCCGAGGAGGATCGTGACCTCCGGAGGCATCGCCAGAGGATAGCGTGAGGTGGCATGACTGGTCGTGAGAATATGTCGCCGATGCGTCCCTACTGGTCGCCGTACCTCGCGGGCGTCGCGCTCGGGTTGACGCTGCTCGCCACCTATCTCCTGATGGGCTTCGGCCTCGGTGCGTCGGGCGCCTTCGCCCAGGTCGCCGCGCGTCTCGAGGGGGCCGTCGCGCCTGGGCGAGCCCACGCGAACCCGTACCTCGTGGGCTACCTGGACGCAGGCCGCCTGTGGGCCCAGTGGATCGTGGTCGAGATGGTCGGCGTGATCGTCGGCGCCGTCCTGGGCGCCTGGACAGCGGGCCGCTTCGCCTGGCGGCTCGAGAAGGGCCCGCGCATCGGCGCGGGCCGCCGGCTCCTCTTCGCCTTCATCGGCGGAGCGACAGTGGGGTTCGCGAGCCGGGTCGCTCAGGGGTGCACGAGCGGCGTCGCGCTCTCCGGCGGCGCCGTGCTGGCGCCGGGCGCCTGGGCGTTCCTCGCGACGTTCATGGCCGGCGGGTTCGTCACCGCGTGGATCGTGCGGAGGGCATGGCGATGAGCTGGCCGCTCGATCTCGAGGGCGCGGGCGGGCTCGCGATCGGGCTCCTCGCGGGTGTGGCCTTCGGCTTCATCCTCGAGCGCGGCGGTCTGGGTGATCCGAAGAAGCTCACGGGCCTCTTCTATCTCGAAGACTTCACGATGCTCAAGGTCATGTTCGCCGCGATCGCCGTGGCTGCCGCGGGCATCGGCGCGCTTTCGCTGCTCGGCGTGCTGGACCTCTCACGAATCGCCGTCCAGCCGACCTATCTCTGGCCGCAGGCCGTGGGCGGCTTGATCCTCGGCGTCGGGTTCGCGCTCGGCGGCTACTGACCCGGCTCCTCGGCCGTGGGTGCGGCCTCGGGTCGGCTGGACGCGCTCTTCTTCATGCTGGGTCTGATCGCGGGCGTCATCGTCTTCGCCGAGATCTATACGGCGATCGCGGCGTTCGTCTGGAGCGGCTCCCTCGAGAGCGCGACCCTCGCCGAGCTGCTCGGGCTTCCGTTCTGGCTGCTGGCCGCGCTGGTGGTGGTGATGGCCCTCGGGACCTTCTGGCTCGTCAGGCGGCTCGAGCTCAAGGCGGGGCGGTAGGCCGGGGAGGCGCCATGCCGCTGACACCGCACGTCGAGCACCACTTCACCGCGAGCGCGATCGTCAGGGACATTGTCATCGGCATGTCCGACGGTCTCACAGTGCCGTTCGCGCTGGCGGCGGGAGTCTCGGGCGCCGTGGATTCGACGGCGCTCGTCGTCACCGCCGGCGTCGCCGAGATTGCCGCCGGCGCCATCGCCATGGGCCTGGGGGGCTACCTGGCCGGCAAGAGTGACCTCGAGCACTACATCAGGGAGCGCGCGCGGGAGGAGATCGAGATCGCGGAGAAGCCCGAGGTCGAGGCCGAGGAGGTCAGGGAGCTGCTCCAATCGCACGGTCTCACCGCCGAGGAGAGCGCGCCCGTCGTCGAGGCCCTCCGCAGGCGCCCGGAGGCGTGGCGCGACTTCATGATGCGCTTCGAGCTCGGGCTCGAGAAACCCGACCCCGCCCGCGCGCGGACGAGCGCCGTCGTCATCGGCGGGGCATACGTCGCGGGCGGGTTGATCCCGCTCACCCCCTACATGCTCGCGGCGAGCGCGCGAAGCGCCCTGCCGTGGTCGGTCCTCGTGACGCTGACGGCGCTGGCCGTCTTCGGCTGGGGCAAGGGCAACTTCGCGGGCACGACGCCGCTCAGGAGCGCGCTCCAGACCGTGCTCATCGGCGGCCTCGCGGCCGGTGCCGCCTTCCTCATCGCGCGCCTCATCGCCTAGCGCCCGCGCTCCTCGCGGCGCGTGAAGAGAAGCTCCGTCACACCCTGCTCCGTCTTGCGCTCGCGGACGTCGCCGAAGCGCGTGATGAGGTCGAGCATGCGGCGGTTGTCGGAGAGGACATAGGCGCGGAACCGCCGAATCCCGCGCGCGGCCGAGGAATCGAGCACCTCGCGGACGAGGATCGTGCCGAGCCCTCGGCCCTGCCAGCCGTCCTCGACGACGAACGCGACCTCGACCGTGTCCGGCTCGTCGGTCGGCTCGTAGCGTCCGACCCCGATGATCTCGACGCCGTCGGCGCCGTCGTGCTCGGCGACGAGCGCGAGCCGCCGGCGGTAGTCCACCGTGGCCAGGACCTGTGCCCAATCGGGCGGCAACCGCTTCATGACCGTGAAGAAGCGGTGGTAGGCGGTATCGCGGCTGAGCCGGCCGTAGAGCTCCTGGAGCCGCGGCGCGTCCTCCGGACGGATCGGACGGATGTGGATATAGGAGCCGTCCCTGAGCTTGACGTCTTGGACGAGCTCCCGCGGGTACTCGGCTGGCGTGGTCACGCGAATGATTCTAATCTGCTGTTCCAGCGATTGTCGGGGGCCCCCCAACGGGGGAGATCCCATCGACCCAACCCGTCTTGATGTAGACTCCTGGCCGGTGGCGACGCCGGCATCGGGACGACAGCTCTTCCTCGACGGCCTCCGGGGGCTGGCCCTGATTTTCATGGTGCTGAACCACACGGGCCGGTGGTGGATCGAGCGCCCGCTGGGGTGGCCGCGGTATCACCTGGTGTACCTCACGGTGACGCTCGCGGCACCGATCTTCCTGTTCCTCGTCGGCTTCTGCCTGCCGCTCTCCTATCTCAACTCGACCCTCACGCGCGGCGAGCGCTACGTGTCGGTCGCGTGGAAGTACGTCCGGCGCGGCGCCCGCCTCGTCGTCGCGGGCTGGTTCCTGAATCTGCTCGTGTTTCCCGACGAGCCGCTGTTCGCCGGCGGGGTGCTCCAGACGATCGGCCTCTCGATCGTCGGCCTGACGCTGCTGTTGCCGCTGCTCCGCCGGCGCGCCGCGGGGTGGGCGCTCCTGGCGGCGGCGCTCGGCGTCTACGCGAGCTTCGCCCTCGCGCACCCGTTCCTCCGCCGCTGGCTGACTCGCCATCCCGTCGTCGCCGCCGTGTGGTTTTCCGATTTTCCGCTCTGGCCGTGGCTCGCCGTGGCACTCCTCGGCGTGGTGCTCGGGTGGGTGTGGGCCGAGGGCCAGCGGCGCGGCGACGACGATCGACGGTACTTCGGGATGATGAGCCTCGCCGGCGTGCTGTGCCTCGCGGCGTTCCTCGCCCTCGAGCTCGCCGTCGGGCCGACGCCGCACTTCTACTCGGGGCGTGATCTCGTTCTCAACCAGCACTGGAACCCCGGCCCCGTCACGTGCCTCTGGATCCTCGGCATCGTCTTTTCGCTGCTGCCGGCCATGTACTACCTCATGAAGGTGCGGCGGGTCCAGGTGCCCTGGCTGGTCGTTCTCGGCCAGAACGCGCTGATGCTCTACTTCGTC
>Ga0209803_1002286_pt1 | contig 12059 bp, 11 predicted proteins | sample GraSoiAngelo_138_FD_185895 | JGI IMG/M metagenome (GOLD analysis project Ga0209803, IMG submission 185895) | Grasslands soil microbial communities from the Angelo Coastal Reserve, California, USA - 14_0929_09_40cm (SPAdes) (version 2) | ecosystem: Environmental > Terrestrial > Soil > Grasslands ... | reverse complement strand
AAGCTGACGCCTTTGCCCTTGATCGTCTCGCAGACCACTACGGATGGGCCGCCGGTGTGGGTCTTCGCAGCCTCAAGCGCGCGGATGATGGCCTCCAAGTCGTGGCCGTCGATGTGCTGGGTGCTCCAGCCGAACGCTTTCCACTTATCCTCGAGCGGCTCCAGGTTCATGATGTTCGCCGTGTGACCGTCGTTCAGCACCCAGCCGCCCGGGCGCTGAGGGCGGCTGCCGTTGCCATCCGGAAATCGGTAGTAATCTGAAAAGCCGTCGTTCTGAATATGATTGCGGTCGACAATCGCGATCAGGTTCTCGGCGCGATGATGGGCGGAAGCCATCGCCGCCTCCCATGTCTGGCCTTCCTGGCAGTCGCCATCCGAGAGCAGGCAGAAGACGTGATAATCGCGACCGTCCAGCCGCCCGGCCAGCGCGTGCCCCAGCGAGAACGACAGCCCCATGCCGAGCGCGCCGGCCGACATCTCGACGCCCGGCGGCTTGTGCATGATGGTGTGACCCTGGAGCTTCCCGCCGAGCTTGCGGAAGGTCATGAGGTCTTCGACGGGGAAGTAGCCGGCCTCCGCCATCGTCGCGTAGACCATCGGCGTGGCGTGGCCCTTGCTGACAATAAAACGGTCGCGGGCGGGCCAGAGCGGGTTCTGCGGGTCGTATCGCAGGACCCGGAAGTAGAGCGCGGTAGCGATTTCGACAGAGGAGAGAGAGCCGCCGGGGTGCCCGGAGTTGGCGTTGGCGGTCATCTGGACGATATGCCGCCGGATGCGTTTTGCGATGGACTTAAGTTCGTCGACGGAGACGGTCTGGGCGCGGGCCAAACAGGTACTCCTTCCGGTATGCCATTATACAGAATGACGTGCCGGTCCCGGAAACCGGCTGATTGCGGTCGTATAGCAACGCTATGCGGACCCGGTGCTATCATCGCCGCGTGATAATCGACTTCCACACGCACATCTTCCCGCAGGAGGTTCGCGAGAACCGCGAGGAATACCTGAAGCGCGATCGGACGTTCGCCGAGATGTACGCGAACCCGAAGGCCAAGATCGCGACGGCGGAAGAGCTGCTGCAGAGTGTGGACGAGCACGGGGTCGACGTCAGCGTCGCGCTTGGGTTCGCCTGGCGAGAGTACGAGCTGTGCATCCGGCATAACGATTATCTGTTGGAGGCGGCGGCGAACGGCGGCGGTCGTATCGTTCCGTTCTGCACGGTAAATATGGCTTGGGATGAAGCTGAGGCGACGGGAGAAATCGCTCGATGCGCGAAGCTAGGCGCGAAGGGGCTAGGCGAGCTTCGGCCCGAGAGCCAGGCATGGGACTTGAACGGCGAGCCGGGGGCACGACTGGCCGCGCTGGCAAAGGAACACCAGTTTGTGCTGCTCTTTCACGTCACCGAAGTCGGTGGGCACGAATACGCCGGGAAGAATGGCCTCCAGCTCGGCGCGTTCTACCGGTTCGCGATGGAGCATCCCGATTTGGCCATCGTTGGCGCACACTTCGCGGGAGGGCTTCCCTTTGCGATGCCCGAGGCGCCGCAGGTCTCGCTGACGGCATTCGCGGACACAGCCGCGCGTCGCTTCCTGTACCCCGAGACGGTGTACCAAGATGCGGTATCGCGTTGGGGAGCCGAGCGCATACTACTAGGCAGCGATTTCCCGCTCGTCTCGCAGACGGCGCAGATCCAGGAGGTGCGCGCGAATGTAAGCGGCGAGCGCGAGCAGAGACTCGTATTAGGCGAAAACGCGGCTCGACTGCTGCGACTAGACACGGATGCCTGAGTCCCTACGCTTGTTCGTGGCAATCGAGCTGCCCGGCGAGGTGCGCGAGGCGCTCAGCCGGCTCCAGCACGAGTTACAGCGCCGCGGGCTCGAGAAATTGCGCTGGGTGCGGCCCGAAGGGATTCACCTCACGCTGAAGTTCTTGGGCGCGACACCCGTGGAGAAGGTGCCGGCGATCGAGAACGCGTTGGCCGTGACCCTCGATGGCGCCGAGGCGCACCAACTGGCGCTCGGGGAAGCTGGGAACTTTCGGCGGCAGCCGGCCACGGGTCTTATGGGTGGATCTGACGGGGCATGTGGACGCCATCAGGCGCCTGCAAGAGAGAGTCGAGTCGGCAATGAACGGCCTCGGGTTCGAACGCGAGGCAAGAGGCTGGTCGCCACACGTCACGCTCGCGCGGATCCGTCCGGAGATGGCCCGCGAGGCGGCAGGCGCTATCCCGCGGGCCATGTCGGATGTCGAGACGCCGCCTGGTGTGATTTCCGTGCGCAACGTATCCCTCATGCGCAGCACGCCGCGGCCGAGCGGGGCGGTCTATGAGCGGATCGCGGCGTTTCCGCTGGGCGGCGGGTAACGGCGAACCGTCCACCGATTGGAGTAGCGCTATTGGGGATGCGGCCGTAGGGGCGCAGCACAATGCCAACTGCCGGCATGCTGCGTGCCAACCCTTTAGTCGAGGACAGATCACATTCCGCATTCGGCGCGTGCTGCGCCCCAACGGGTCCGGTTGCGAGCTACGCTGCGTAGCCCTTCGGATGCTCGCTGTGCCAGCGCCAGGCGCTCTCGATGATGTCTTCGATGTCTGGGTGGTGCGGCTCCCAGCCGAGCTCCGCCTGCGCCTTATCGTGCGAGGCGACGAGCTCCGCCGGGTCGCCCGGACGGCGCCGTTCCTCGCTAACGGCGATCTCGACGCCGGTGACCCGGCGGGCGGCGGTGATTACCTCGCGATTGGTGAAACCGCGGCCGTTGCCCAGGTTGTAGACTCCGCTCGCTTTCTCGGTCCGGTCGAGCGCGAGAAGATGCGCTGCCGCCAGGTCGGAGACGTGGATGTAGTCGCGGACGCAGGTTCCGTCGCGGGTCGAATAGTCGGTACCGAAGAGTGAGATGGCTGCCCGCTGTTCTAAGGCGACTTGGAGCACGTTCGGGATGAGGTGAGTCTCAGGCCGGTGGTCCTCGCCCACGCGGCCTGAAGCGCCGGCAGCATTGAAGTACCGCAGCGAGACAGAGCGCAGTCCGAATTCCTGTTCGTACCAGGGGAGTAGTCGCTCTACTGTCGCCTTCGTCTCGCCGTACGGATTGATCGGGCGCATTGGATGGTCCTCTGGGATCGGGATCGTCTCGGGCTCTCCGTAAACAGCCGCGCTCGAGCTGAACACAAATCGCGTCACACCGTAGGCCACCATAGCGTTCAAAAGGCAAATCGCCCCGCCGATGTTATTCGCGAAGTAGCGCCCCGGCTGGCGCACGGACTCCGGCGCGATGATGTAACCGCCGTAGTTGATGACGGCGTCGAAGTTGTGCGAGGCGAAGAGCCGGTTCAGCTCCTCCTCATCACGCACATCAGCCTGCACGAACTCAGAGCCAGGATTGAGAGCACCCTTGTGTCCGGCAACGAGGCTATCGAGGACGGTAACATCGTGCCCCGCGTCCACAAGCTGGTCGACAGTGACGGAGCCGATGTAGCCCGCGCCGCCGACTACGAGGATGTGCATGGAGTGAGGATAGAGGAGCTAGGAGCTAGGAGCCAGAAGCCCGAAGCAGTTCTTTACGGCAGGCGACAGGCCGTTCCGTAATTGACAAGCGTGATCTAGAGGAGCGGCGCTAGATTCCTCGCAAGTCGCGTGCGGTCGTCAATCTTGAAGCGGGCCATCCGCACTCAAGCGCTGCGCCAATGCGGGGGCTCGGAATGACAGCTGGGAGGTGCCGACCGCCTTAGTCTTCGTAACGCTTGAAGACGAGGCAGGCGTTCTGGCCGCCGAAGCCGAAGCTGTTCTTGAGAACGATATCGACGTCCGCGCGGCGCGCCTTATTCGGGACGTAATCGAGGTCGCATTCAGGGTCCGGGTGCTCGTAGTTGATGGTCGGGTGGATCATGCCCGTCTGAATCGTCTGCACGGCGGCGACCGACTCGACGGCCCCGGCGGCGCCGAAAGAGTGGCCGATCATCGATTTCGTCGCGCTGATCGGCACGCGGTAGGCATCCTCGCCGAAGACGCGCTTGATGGCGAGTGTCTCGGAGGCGTCGTTGAGCTTGGTGGAGGTGCCGTGCGCGTTGATGTAGTCCACTTCGGCGGGCTCCACGCCCGCGTCTTCGAGCGCCCATTGCATGGCGTTCGCGGCGCCCTCGCCGTCTTCGCTCGGCGCGACGACGTGATAGGCATCGTTCCCAGCCCCATAGCCCACCAGCTCGGCTAGAATCGGCGCGTTGCGCTTACGAGCGTGCTCGAGGTTTTCGAGGACGAAGATGCCGGCCGCCTCGGACGCGACGAATCCGTCTCGCTCGGCGTCGAACGGGCGGCTAGCCTTCTGCGGCTCTTTGTTGTGCGAAGAGAGAGCACGGATGACGGCAAACCCGGCGAGGCCTGTCTCGCACAACGTCGCCTCGGTGCCGCCGGTGATCGCGACGTCGACGCGGCCGGCGCGCACAAGGTCAAGCGCGTCGCCCAGGGCTTGCGTGCCGGCGGCGCAGGCGGTAATCACGGTGTTGTTGTAGCCCTTCGCGCCGATGTGGAGAGCGATGTGGGCGGCAGCCATATTAGGCAGCATTTTCGGGTAGTAGAAGGGATCGATCTTCATGCCGCCACGTGCGTCCATAGTGCGCACGGCCTCCTGCGTCTCGACCAGGCCACCGATGCCGTTGCCGATGAGGACACCGACGCGCGTTCGTTCGACTTCGTCCATGTCGAGCTCTGCGTGCTTAATAGCCTCGTGCGTGGCGGCAATGGCAAACTGGCTGAATCTCGCCATGCGGCGCGCGTCGCGGCGGTCCATGTGCTCCTCGGGGTCGAAGTTCTTTATCTCGCCGGCGATGTGGATCGGGTACGCAGAGTGGTCGAACGACGTGAGGATATCGATGCCAGACTTGCCGGCGAGGCAGCTCGCCCAGAACTCCTTGACGGAGTTTCCGATCGGCGTGATAGCCCCCATGCCGGTGACGACGACCCGCGTCCCGTTCCTGTCGTTCTTGCCGTTACGGCCGGCCATGCTCACCTCCGTGCTCAATCGCCTGCTTACGTTCTCACCCCCAGCACATGCGCCCGCGCCTCCGCCGCAACGAAGAGCGAGCCTGCCACACATATTAACGCGTGCGAACCAACGGAGGCTATCGCAGGGTCTAGCGCCTCAGAAACCTTATCCATGGTTCGACTATCGACGCCCAGCCGCCCGAACGCCTCAGCGATGCGCTGAGGGTCCATCGCGCGCGGGTGCTCCGAGCGCACGGCCAGCACGCGAGATGCGAGCGGCGCAACCTCTTCCGCCAGCCCATCGATGTCTTTGTCCGAACCACAGCCGATGACGAACAGCGCCCCGTCGCAGGCGAAGTACTCGACCAGCGTCTCGGCGAGGCGGCGCGCGGAGTCGCGGTTGTGCGCGCCGTCGACGATGACGAGCGGGTCTTCGCGGATGACCTCGATGCGGCACGGCCAGCGGACGTTGGCAAGGCCTTTGGCAAGCGTATCTTTCGGGAGGCTCTTCCCCTCGCGTTGAGTTAGCACTTCGACCGTGGCGACTGCGGTGGCGGCATTCTCGATCTGGTGTTTGCCCAGCAGGGGAATTGTGGCCCTCAAGATCCCGCGCGGTCCTCTTATTCGAATCTCTTGTGCACGTCCATCGTGGGTGACCATACCCCAGCGGTATTTCGCCGCTACATCAACGAGGGGCGTGTTGACTTCACTGGCGCACTGACGCACCACACCTTCAGCCTCCGGATATGCTTGCGGGCCCATGACGACGTTGCAGCCGGGTCTTAGGATCGCCGCTTTCTCGCGCGCGACTTGCTCAACTGTATCGCCGAGAATGGCGGTGTGCTCGAGCGAGATGGGCGTTACTACCGCGACATCTTTCGTGTCGAATACGTTCGTGCTATCAACGCGTCCGCCGAGACCTACTTCAACTACCTGCACATCGACCAGTTGCAATTTGAAGGCCATGAAACCGAGCGCTGTAAGCAGATCGAACGTCACGAGATGACGACCGCTCAGCCCAAGCGGCGATTCGCCGATAAGGCGCTGCATCTTCGTTGCCAGCGAGGCGAACCCCCCAGGGGAAATCGGTTCATGATCAAGCCTTATGCGTTCCGTGTAGTGTTGCAAATGTGGGCTGGTGTAAAGCCCAGTTCGCTGGCCGCCAGCGAGCAGTATCGAGTCGAGCATGGCCGCGACGCTGCCCTTCCCTTTGCTCCCTGCGATGTGAACCGTCGCGCGGCCAAGGTGCGGGTTACGGAGGCGCTCAAGCAGCGCCAGCATCGGCGTAACGTCCGGGCGGTCCTGGAAGCGACCGGAGCGTTCGAAGTCGGCGAACGAGAGGAGCCATTCTATGGCTTCGTCGTATGTCACGATGGTATTGTATCGGCCGCGTCGCCCGTTTGGAGGTACGTGGTCCGACGGAGCACGGTAGGGGCGAGGCATCCACGAGGACGGAATGGGTCTCCCCTTAGGTGCAACCTTGGTAGGGGATATGACATCACGCGGTCGTGGATGCCGCGCCCCTACATTCCGCCTTCCGGAGGACGTCGCGTGGGCCGTCTAGCGCTTCGCTTCTTGGGGTTGGCGGTGGAAGTCCGGCTGGCGCTTTTCGATGAAGGAACGGACCGCTTCCTTGAAGTGCGGTCGCCGCATCGCTTCGTTGAACTCGATGACTTCCCGCTTCATGATCGACGCCAGGTCGGGGTCGAAGAGGTTCGCCCACGTCTCTCGCTTGATCGCCGCGAGCGACTCGGCCGGGTTGAAGGCGATCTCGGCGGCGGTCTCGACAGCAGCATCCAGGAGCTCGTCCGCGGGCAACACCTTGTTGACAAGGCCGATGCGGCCCGCTTCCGGCGCGTCGATGATGCGGCCGGAGAGCATGAGTTCCATCGCCTGGCCGAGCCCGACGATGTGCACGAGCAGCCGGGTGCTGGCGAGCTCCGGCAGCACCCCGACACGGACGAAGCGCATCGACAGCCGGGCACGCTCGGAGGCGTACCGGACGTCGCAGGGGAGGGTGATCGTGAGGCCGGCTCCAATGGAGACGCCGTTGATCGCGGCGATAATGGGCTTTGAGCGCTGGACGAACGAGACCCAGTTCTCGCGCCGGTCGCGGATGCGCATTGCATCGCCGTCCTGTTCGGACTGCTGAATGCCGCGGTCCCAGCCCTGGATGTTCGCACCTGCGCAAAAGCCCTTGCCGGCGCCGGTGAGGACGATGGCACCGATCTCCGGGTTCTGGTTGTAGGCCTCGATCGCCTCCCGCATCTCAGTGTCCATGGGCTCGCCCAGGGCGTTCAACTTGTCCGGGTTGTTCAGTGTGACGATGCCGACGCGGCCTCGTTCTTCGGTGAGTACCTGTTCGTAAGGCATTGGGGCGCCTCCTTTCTGGCGGCGACGATTATAGCACCGGGAGGGGCAGCGAGGAGGAGACGTCGGTCAGGAAGTTACGTTACTCGCGCGGGAGGTCCGACATCGGCGGAGGCGGCTCGGTACGCGCGGGCGGCGGCTCCGGCGCCTCGGGCGCCGGCGAGGCCGGCTCGAAGTCGCTCCGTGGCGGCGGGGAGGTGGGGGACGGCGAAATGTCCGCGGGCTGGAGCCTCCTGGGTGGTTCGCGCGGGCGCATGGGCAGGCCTTCTTCCAGCCCCACATAGCAGCCGAGCAACGCCCCGAAGTTGACCAGTGTCATCAAGAAGCCGATCCACTTGTCGCCAGAGCTCGCCCAGAACCCCATCGCGACCAAAAAGATGATCAGGGCGCCCAGGATAACGCCCGCGCGCAGCGGGTTAAAACGCGAGCCGAGCCCGAGGATGACCGCGGCGAAAGCAGCCGCACTCACAGCCGAGAGTATGAGGGTCACGTTCCTGTTGTAGTCCTCCTTCTCGTGCTGCGCGCCGCTGGCAATGGACGATTCTTCGAATCCCGAAGGCAACGCGGTGTCCCCCGCCGGCGGCTCGTAGAAGCCCACAACGGCTGTGATTGCGACGAAAATAGCGGCGACGGCGACGGCGAGGAAGTAAACTGTGCGGACAACCCCCGAGTGAGGAGGGTCCGGGCGGGCGGGGTGAGGGAAAGCGGCCATGGTCGGGGCGATTATAGCAGGGTCGCCTATAATCGCGGCGTGGGGTCGCAGGCGGAAGGGAACCTCCTCGATGGGTTGGCGCCCGAGCACCGAGCGCTCATCGAAACGCTGCTCGCCAAGGGTTGGTCGCCGCCGTGGGAGCATCCCCTGGCGCGCCTGCAAGGCGCTCGGCTTGGCGACTATCGGTTGCTGGTGCTCCTCGGCCCAAAGAACAACGTTGGATCGCGGTACTTCCAGCTCTTCCTCGCCGATGCCAGCGGAAGGCTTGCGGATGAGCCGCTGGCCCTGGGTTTGCATAATTCGGGCCCGTTTCCTGCCTACAACTGGATCGAACTAACTCAGTACCATCCGGTGCAGCGCTTCGCCGGCCATATCTCGGATCTCGCAGGGGAAGGGCTCGATCGCAAGCTATTCGAGACGTTATCGGAGCTTGTGCCGCCGGGAGGGCACATGATGGTGGAGTACGACTCGCCCGGGCAGAGGGCAAGCGAGCGTATGCTCACACGCGGCTACCCGCCGGTCGCATCGCCCTTGGGCTTCCTGATGTTCCTCGCGGGCTGCCGTTCTTATCGAGACTGGTACATTTCAGAAGGAGGGCGGGAAGGTCCGCGCAAGCTCCAGTGTTTCAAGCCGCTAAACGAAGACATCCGCCGCGAGAAGGAGGAACGGTTGCGCGAGGAGCTGAACGCCTTTCTCGCGCGACCCGAAGGGTCCGCTCGCGAAGAATGGCTCGAGCTCGCACACCGCAACGCCCGGGAGGTGTTGGCGGCGCTCGAGGAAGGTTATACGAATCCGTAACGGTTCTCTTACGGCTTGTTCCTTGACACCCTTTGGGTCGCCATTTACAGTGTCGCTAGAATGCGCAGGCGATTTCATGCAAGCGATCTCCATCGTAGGAGTGCGGGCGGCGCACTCCGCCCCAGTTGAAGTAGCGGAGGTGTTCTTTAATGGTCACGATTAGTGTTATCAAGGCAGACATTGGCGGTATGGTAGGCCACTCGTCTTCGCACCCAGACATCCTGGCGCTCGGGCAGCGGGAGCTGGACACGGCGAAGCAGTCCGGCCTGTTGATCGACGGCCACGCCTCGCACTGCGGCGACGATATGTTCCTCATCATGACGCACGACCGCGGCGAAGATAATGAGCAGATTCACAAGCTGGCCTGGGACACGTTTATCAAAGGCACGGACCTCGCAAAGAAGCTGAAGCTATACGGGGCGGGACAGGACCTGCTCACCGACGCCTTTTCGGGCAACATCCGCGGCGCGGGGCCGGGCTCGGCGGAGATGGAGATCGACGAGCGGCCGTCGGAGCCGATCATCGTGTTCATGGGCGACAAGACGTCCGCCGGTGGGTTCAACCTCGCCCTCTACAAGATGTTCGCGGACCCGTTCAACACACCAGGCCTTGTGATCGGCGAGCCGCTACACGATGGGTTCAGCTTCGAGATCCAGGACGTCAAGGAGCATCAGCAAATCACCCTAAACGCGCCGGAAGAACTCTACGACCTACTCATCTTCATCGGCGCCCCCTCCCGCTACGCGATCAAACGCGTGCGTAACCGGCTGACCGGCGAGATCGCAGCCTGCTCGAGCACCGACAAGCTGTCGCTGATTGCCGGTCGCTACGTCGGCAAGGACGACCCGACGATGGTCGTGCGTTGCCAGGGGAGCTTTCCGGCGGTTGGCGAGGTGCTCGAGCCGTTCGCTACGGCGTACACGGTCGAGGGCTGGATGCGCGGCTCGCACAACGGACCGCTTATGCCGGTGGGGCTGAAGGACGCGCACCCCGCGCGATTCGACGGCCCGCCGCGGTTGGTCGCCCTCGGATTCCAGCTCGCGGACGGCAAGCTGAACGGACCCAACGACATGTTTGATGACCCGTCCTTCAACAACGCGCGCCAGGAAGCAAACAACATCGCCGACTACCTCCGCAAGCACGGCCCGTTCGAGCCGCATCGATTGCCGCTCGACGAGATGGAGTACACGACGATGCCCCTGATCAGGGACAAGCTTGCCGGACGCTGGACAGCGCTCGAGGAGGCGCGCGAGCACGCGATGGCGGGGCCGATCAGCGAAGTCGAGTAAGCGCCGAGGGTGCGAACGTAGAGCGTAGCCACCGCCGCGTTTGTTTTCGCTCCGGCGGCGGTTGCGACACCTCAATCGGCGTCGCGGAAAGCGGAATTTGCTACGCTTGGCGCATGCCGTCCCGGCTCCTCCTCGCCACCAACAACGCCGGCAAGCTGGCCGAATACGACGTCCTCCTCGAAGGCTGCGGCTGGGAAGTCGTAACGCCGCGCGATCTCGGAATCGATATCGAGGTCGAGGAGACCGGCGAGACGTACGAGGCGAATGCTACAATAAAGGCCCGGCGCGGGTCTGAGGCGAGCGGCCTGGTGACGCTGGCTGACGACTCCGGCATCGAGATCGAGGCGATGGGCGGCGACCCGGGTGTGCATTCGGCGCGCTTCCTCGGCGAGAACGCTTCGTACGCCGAGCGCTTCGCCGAGATCCAGCGTCGGTTCGCCGGCGTGCCGCGAGAGCGGCGGCGGGCGCGCTTCCGCTGCGTGATAGCGGTGGCCGATCCGCGGACGGGTGCTGTGAGGACGGCTGAAGGCGAAGTGTTCGGACTAATCGCGGAAGCGCCGGCAGGTGAAGGAGGTTTCGGATACGACCCTATCTTCTGGGTGCCGCAGCACTCCGCGACTATGGCAGAGTTGCCGGACCATCAAAAGAACATCATCAGCCACCGCGCCAGGGCCGTCGCGGGCGCGAGGCAGATTCTGAAAGAACTACTGTATGAGCATGGAAAATCTGTCAACGGATAGAGAACGGATTAACGGATCGGGCGTCGTCCCTGTCCGCGTGACCGATACAAGAGGGCGCCCCCTTCATGACCTGCGCATATCTGTCACCGACCGTTGCAACTTCCGCTGCACCTACTGCATGCCGAAAGAAGTCTTCGGGCGAGAGTACCAGTTCCTCGACCGCCGCGAGATCCTCTCGTTCGAGGAGATCACGCGGCTGACGCGCTCCTTCGTCGATCAAGGGGTCGAGAAAGTACGGCTTACGGGCGGCGAACCGACCTTGCGGCGCGGCCTCCCGAAGCTCGTCGCGATGCTGAGCGAGATCGAGGGCGTGAAGGACCTGACGCTAACAACGAACGGCTCGCGGCTCGCGGAGATGGCACGCGAGCTGAAGGACGCAGGGCTCGATCGCGTAACGGTCAGCCTCGACTCGCTCGACGACGCCGTGTTCCGCGCGATGAACGACGTCGACTTCCCGGTATCACGCGTGCTCGAAGGCATCGAGGAGGCGGCTCGCGTGGCGCTGACGCCGGTGAAGGTGAACATGGTCGTGAAGCGCGGCGTCAACGAGCACACCGTCGTCGACTTCGCGCGGCACTTCAAGGGCAGTGGGCACATCGTGCGCTTCATCGAGTACATGGACGTCGGCAACTCTAACGGCTGGCGGCTCTACGACGTTGTGACCGCGGCGGAGATCGTCGCGATGATCGACCGCGAGATGCCGCTGGAACCGCTGGAGCCGCAGTACCGAGGGGAGGTTGCCGAGCGCTACCGCTACCGCGACGGCAGCGGGGAGATCGGCGTGATCGCCTCGGTCTCGCAGCCGTTCTGCGGCGACTGCACGCGGGCGCGTATCTCGGCGGACGGGCGGCTGTATACGTGCCTCTTCGGCGTCATAGGCCACGACCTGCGTAAGCTGCTACGCTCGGGAAAGACGGACGAGGAGATCATGGCGTTCGTCCAGCTCGTCTGGTCGCGGCGGACCGACCGCTACTCTGAGCTTCGAGCGTCGGAGACGCCTGGGCTCGAGCGGAAGCCGGAGATGTCGTACATCGGCGGGTAGTTGCGGCGAGCAATGACCCCGTCGCGTCCTGGGCAGAACCGATACATCACCGACAGCACGCTGCGGACGGTTCTCGCACGCTTCGGCGTTGAGAAATCTGGTTCGATCGAGCCCATGGAGGCGAGCAAGCGGAACGATA
>Ga0209803_1002283_pt1 | contig 12065 bp, 8 predicted proteins | sample GraSoiAngelo_138_FD_185895 | JGI IMG/M metagenome (GOLD analysis project Ga0209803, IMG submission 185895) | Grasslands soil microbial communities from the Angelo Coastal Reserve, California, USA - 14_0929_09_40cm (SPAdes) (version 2) | ecosystem: Environmental > Terrestrial > Soil > Grasslands ... | reverse complement strand
GAAGAATGATAGGAACGGCTGTGAGATACCTCATTCTTTCAATTTTGGGATTTGGACTGCTGGTAAGCTCCGTCCAGGCTGATGTTTGGGTTTGTCAACAGGCGGACGGGACGCAGCTCTACTCGGATCAAAATATCACTGGTCAATGCCAACCGATGGCAAAACCCCCATCCTTACAGAGAGCGCCATCCGCCCAGAAGCCCACTCCAGGTAGCAAGGCCGAGAGGGAAGTTCTGCCAATTCCTAAAAGCAGGCACGAGGCTGCATCTAAAAGTTCTGCAGCAGTTTCGGGAGGCATCATCCAAATTGCGCGGGCAGGTCAGCGGGCCCCCAACGGAAACGGAATATTTTCCAGCATTGAGCTTCCTATAGAGCTTGGTACCCCAGGGCTTCAACCACGACGTCTTACCAAGGACGGTAAAGTGGTCTTTATTGCTGTACTTACTGGCACGCCCTTTGGACCGGATAATCAAGCCATCTGTGTGGGCTCTCCCGAAGCGATTATCGAAATTGTTCGGCTAGGCCAACCCGCGCCGGACGGTAACGGCACCTTTTCATCATTTAACGGAGTATCCATTGATAATCAGGGAAGCGGACTGGTGGCGTTTGTCAGTACGTTACGAGGGACCGAGCGAGGATTTAAGGACAACACAGGAATTTTTCTCGCTCATGCGAGTCGTCTGGACCAAATTGCTCGCACCAATCAGGCTATTCCGGACGGTAGCGGTGTGTTCTCAAGTTTAGAAGGACTGTCGTTGAACAGCAAAGGCGAAGTCGCGTTTAGCGGTTGGGTTGCAGGCCCTAGCGGTACCAATGATATTACGAGGGGTCTTTTTATCGCTAGGGATGGCAAGCTTATTCAAATCGCCCGAACTGGACGTCCATCGCCAGATGGCGCGCAGATGTTTTCAGGCTTTAGTGACCCCGTCATCAATAGCAAGGGCCAGGTGGCTTTTGTCGGTTATTTTGTTGCGACCACCGTAGACCGACAATCAGGGGTATTCTCAGCGAATGGAGCAGTGTATCTGTGGAACGGACGCAGCTTTGACGAAATTGCTCGGGTGGGTCAGACGGCGCCTGACGGCGACGGTGTCTTTTCTGAATTCGGCGCGCCTTCTTTAAATGATCGTGGTCAGCTAGCTTTCCAGAGTTATCTGCGTGAAACCTTAGGCGCTCGTGACACGAACGGCGTCTATTTCGCAACGGGGGGCGTCATCAAGCGAATCGCTAAGTCCGGACAGCCTGCTTCAGATGGGAATGGTGCAATCTCGGTATACGGCTACCCGAGACTCAATCAGGAGGGCCACATTGTCCTCCCGGTTACCTTTACTGGCACAAGAGGCGCCGGTGTGGATAATTCAGCTAATTTTCGCTGGAGTGAAGGGGCAGGCCTCATCCAGCTCCTCCGCTCCGGAGATCGTGCGTTGGATGGGAATGGAAGAATTTCCGGGATGGGTCGGCCGCGGATAAATGAGAGAGGCCAAGTCACGTTTGATGTTAGTTACACTGATACGACTCGTACAACGGGAATTATTCTGAACGATGGAGCAAGAACGATAGAAATTGCGAGGGCAGGTCAGCCAGTCCCGGATGGAAATGGGAAGGTTTTGGCGCTAAGTCATCCTGCGATCAATGACCGTGGACAGATTGCTTTCTTTGCCACCCTCGCCGATACCCTCCGTGGCAATTACGACAATAGCGGAGTTTACATCTGGTCCCCATCGCAATGAGAAGCCTAGTATCCGGCGAGTCTCTCATGACGGCCAAGGATGTCGGGGCGAAGATGAAGGAATTGATCGGGCGCAAGGATGAATAGTTTCTACAGGACGAACATCAGGCCGACGAGCTGGCTGGGGCCATGGTCCTTGTCCCTCACCCACTGCACGCGGGCCAGCACCGGCACGTTCACCGGAACGGAGGACATGGGGATCCAAGTCCGAACCAGCGCGCCGATCTCTAGGAATGAGTGCCCTCGTGTCTCCATGGCGATCCCGCCGCTACTGAGGTCGACGATCTTCCCCTGAAAGAGCACTTCCTGGGGCGGCATCGCCGGTGTGCCGACCTTTCCTGTGTAGGTGACAGGGAACGTATACGAATGGCGTGGCGCCATTCGTTTTTCCTCAGGCGATTGAACCATGGCACCAATCCTTTCGGCCAGGAGTTCACCGAGGTAAGACGGCAGCAAGCCTACACTGTTCGCTGTCGGACCTCAAGCCAGCTTTCGCAGGCCCAACGCATCCAGTAGTCCCTGGACGTCGAGTCGGGCGATGAGCGCATCCCGATGTCGCGGCCACGTGGCGGGAAGCCCCTCGCAATACGGCAATTCTCCGAACGAGCGGACGTGCGAGAGCCGCAGGATGGTTGGGATCGTGTCGCTCTCGTCCGGAGCCGCCGGTGGTCTGGCCGGGTGGTTGAAGACCAGCCCCAGGATCGGCACGCCGTGGGTTCGCAGGCAGTCCAGCGTCAGAAGGGTGTGATTGATGCTGCCGAGGCCGGCACGGGCCACCAGGAGCACCGGCAGCCCCAGGCGCTTGATCAGGTCCACGACAAAGAGGTCAGCAGTCACGGGCACGAGCACACCGCCGATGCCTTCCACAAACACGCAGTCGTGGCGGGCCGACAGGGTCTGGAGCGCCTGCGTGATGCGCGCCGGGTCGATCGCGACGTTGGCATGGGCGGCGGCGACGAGCGGCGAGGCGGCCAGCCGGAAGCGATAGGGGACGACGAGGTCGGGCGCATCACCGGACTCCGTCACGGAGAGGAGCCAATCCGGATCGGAGAGTGCGTGCCCGTCGGCCGATCCCGTGGCGATCGGCTTCATGACCCCGACGTTGACGCTGTGCGCCTTCAACGCCGACGTCACGGTGGCCGTCACCAGCGTCTTGCCGACGCCGGTGTCGGTGCCGGTGACGAAGACGCCGCGGGCTGTCGGCATAGAAGAGCTGGTCAAAAGGGTGGGATCCGGCTGTCGAGGTTGAAGACCTGACCCGAGACGTTCCGCAGGTCCGCCAGCGCCACCACAAAGGAAGCCACGGCGTCCGGGGCCGTGCCGTGTCCGAGGGCCGGGCCGAATGGGGCCGGCGTCGGATCGGCGCGAAACCCGGTCAGGGAGGTGGCATGCCAGCCCGGCAGGACCATGTTGACGCGCACGTTCGCCGGTCCCCATTCGCGCGCGACGCTTCGCAGGAGCCCGAGGAGGCCTGCCTTGGCGGCCGCGTAGGGCGCCTGACCGGCTCGTCCCTGCAGCGCCGAGAAGGACCCGATGAGGATCACGGAACCGTCGCCTTGGGCCTGCATGACGGCGCCCGCGCTCTGCAGGCAGAGAAAGGCACCGGTCAAGGTGGTGGCGAGGACTCTGTCCCAGGCTTCGTCCGAGAGGCGGAGGAGCAGGCTGTCGTCGGATGCCGCCGCGTTACAGACCAGCACGTCCAGCCGATGCCACCGATCCACCGCGGCCGTTACCATCGCGGCGACGTTCTTCCTGTCCCGGACGTCAGCTTGGTAGGCGAATGCGGAGCCGCCCGCGTCTTCGACAGCCTTGACTGTCCGGCCGGCCTCGTCGGCGTTCGTCCGGTAGTTGACGACCACGCGAGTGCCGACGGCGCCGAAGCCGACCGCAATGGCGCGGCCGAGCCCACGGGAGGCCCCGGTCACCAGCACCACACGGCTCTCGGACGATCTCCTGGATTCCACGTAATCCTCTCGCACGCGCGCGGATTATAGCATGGAGCCTGGCTTGATGGCGCGGAGGGGTTGTGCTACGTTACACAACACAGCGTCAGTCGCGACCATCCGGTCCGCCAAGAGGGTGATCCGTCCCGTGCGTCAGAAGGCCTTCATCACAGTGCTGGTCGTCAGTGCCGCGTGCGTCCTACCCTCGGCCGGCCTCGATGCGGCCGGCAACAATCCCATCCTCAAGGAGATTCAAAACACCGAAGAGTATTTCCCGGACGAGATCGGCAGCGTCTGGCGGTATCACGGCCGCACCCACACGGATACGGTCGCGCAGGCCGCCGAGGTCACCTTTTCGAACGAAGTATCCGCCATCGGCACGACCAACATCAAAGGCGAAACCGTCAAGATCTTCCGCGAAACCAACCAAGGGAACAAGGGACCGACCGACGGGTTTTTCCGCCGGGACAAGACGGGGATCACCTATTATGGAAGCCAGCCCACCACGCCGTTTGAACAGCAGCTGGTCCCCTACCGGGTGCTGGCGTTCCCCCTGGTCATGAACGGCACCTTCCGGCAGCTCGAGAAGCGGGGCGTGGACATGCAGGCAGATCTGGACGGCGACGGCCGTCACGAGCAGGCGGACGTCGTGGCCGACGTGCGGGTCGTGGCGCACACGCCGGTAACGGTGCCGGCCGGCACCTTCAACGATGCCGTCCAGATCGATGCCTCGATGACCATCGTGATCTCCCTGACGAAGGACCGGCGCGTGATCACAAGCCGGGACCGGATCACGAGCTGGTTCGCCCGCGGCGTCGGACTCGTGAAGTATGTAGAGGAGATCGAAGCCCCGCCCGTGCTGGAAACGCGGGGTGAGGTGACCTATGTGAGCGAGGAGCTGGAAAGCTACGCCCTCAAGGGGACGGTGGAAAGGGGCCTCTAAGTCTCTCCTGCAGAGCATCGTCCGACTCGCAGACCTTCTGCAAGACCTCCAGCAGGTGATCAATCTGAGCCGGCGTGTGGCCGGCCGTCACGCTCAGGCGGATGCGACTGGTGCCGGCGGGTACCGTCGGAGGGCGGATGGCCGGCGCGTAGACGCCGTGGGCCAGCAGGGCCTCGGAGAGACGGAGCGCCGCCTCGGCATCTCCGATGAGGAGCGGAATGATCGGCGTGCGGCTGTCCAGGGTGTCGAAGCCCGCCTGCCTGACGCCGTCGTCGAGGCGACGACGCAGGGCCCACAACCGCTCCCGTCGCTCCGGTTCGTCTTCGATCACGTCGAGCGCGGCGATGGCGGCCGCGGCCAGCGCGGGCGGGAGCGCGGTCGTGTAGATGAACGTGCGCGCCCGGTTCACTAGGTACTCGATCAGGTCTCGAGGCCCCGCCACGAAGCCGCCGAGCCCGCCCAGCGCCTTGCTGAGGGTCCCCATCTGCACGAGCGGCCGGCCGTCCAGACCGAAGTGCTCCACCGTCCCCCGACCGGTCGCGCCCATGACGCCGGTCCCGTGCGCGTCGTCCACGACCACGGTGGCGCCGGCGTGCTCCGCCGCCTTGGCGAGCTCGGGGAGCGGAGCCAGGTCCCCGTCCATGCTGAACACGCCGTCCGTGACGACCAACGCGGGGCGGGGAGCCCGCCCACGTCGCAGGAGCCCCGTCAGCTGCGCATGGTCCCGGTGGCGATACACCCGCAGCGGGGCGTCGCAGAGCCGGCACGCGTCAATCAAGCTGGCGTGGCAGAGCCGGTCGGCGTAGATGACGGAGCAGTCTTCCGCCAGTGTGGTGATCAGGCCCAGGTTGGCCTGGTATCCGGTCGGGAACACCAGAGCGGCCTCGACGCGCTTGAAGGCCGCCAGGCGCGCTTCCAGCTCCCGATGGGGGCGCAGACTCCCGGAGACCAGCCGCGAGGCCCCCGCCCCGACGCCGTAGCGGCGGACGGCGTTGATGGCGGCTTCGGTCACCCGCGGATGGGTGGCGAGGTCCAAGTAATTATTGGAGGAGAAAAGGAGGATCCGGCGTCCTTCCAGTTCGACTTCGGGGCCGGGGGCGGAATCGATCGTGCGCAGTCGCCGGAGGAGGGAGCGCCGGGCCAGGGCATCCAAGCGGGAGCGGAACATGACGCCCCTCATACTCCGGACCTGTCGAGGTGTCAACCGCGACGGCCGTTACGGCGCACTGAGCGTCGCGCGCCTTCGCCAACGAGCGTGTCCGATCATGCCCAGACAGATCAGCGTGCCTGCGAGGGAGGCCGCCGCGCCCGCGCCCAGCAGCGGCGTCTCATACCGGAATGTGACGGTGTGGATACCCGCCGGCACGACGACCGCTCGGACGAGAACATTGGCGCGCAGGATCGGCAGCGCGGCACCGTTCTCGAGGGTCGCCGTCCAGCCCTGATCGAAGGCGTCCAGCAGGATCAGGACGGCCGGCTGCGGGGTCTCCGTCCGCACCCGGACCTCTTCGGGTGCGTAGTGTTCGACCGCGGCGGAGCCGCTGAGCGCGGGGCGCGGCAGGGTCGCGTCGGTCGTTTCGATCACATCCACGTCTCCGTTCAGGAAATCGGGCCTCGCGAGGAGGGCAGCGGGATCAAGGGGCGTGGGGGCGCGCTCCGGACGCGGCGACAGATAGACGCGCGGCCTGGCGGGGATCGGATTCTCGAACAGCGCCAGGTCATAGGGCGGAAGCTCCACCACAAGCCCCTTCGCAAGCCGCGGGTCTTTCAAGTGGTACCGGCGACCGATGTAGTACTTAGCGTTCAGACGCGCCGCGGCCTCGATACCCGTCCGCGGGTTCAATGTCTCGGCGAACCGGGAGCTGTAACCAGACAGATAAGGCAAAACGGATTCGAGGTGAAAATCGGCGTTGTGTTCGTGGTCGAGAGCCTGCCGACGTTCCACTGATCCGGCGCCATCGTACCCGAGCAGACCCATGAGTTCGCTCGGCCACACGAGGACCGGCTCAGGAATAGAAATCAGTCGGAACCGTCCGGGACCGCCCGTGCCTTCACGTGCCTTCAGGGTTTCGGCGAGTGGCGGGGTGAAGGTCGCGGTTTCGCCGGGTGCGGTGTGATAGACCTCCAGGTTCGCGCGTGTGAGGTCCAGCGCCACTATCATCACCAAGGCGACGAGGAGCGCTGCTTGCTGAAGTACGTCCCGGCGAATCGCAAGGATCACGAGGGCCGTTCCGCTAGTCGCGGTCGCACTCCAGAGAAAGGCAACCGCTGCCGTCTTTGTCACTTCGCGGGCCAAGTCTTCAGTTGCTCCGAAATACGCAGTTGTCCACATGCTGGCTGCCTCGGTCCGAAGGCCGAGCCACGCTGCTGCACACAGTGCGGTCGCCACGAACCAAGGTGCAGGCCTTCCCTGGTCAGTCCGTAACGCATCGAGTCCTGCTCCGGCGAGCATGGCAGCTGCAAAGGTCACCACTCCTATGAACTTTTCAGGGTACCGGAACGCCGACCAGAGTGGCACCACCTTATACAAAACCGCGTACAGACCGCCGAACTGCCCGAGCGAAAGCAGCAGCGCAACGCCACCGAGTACAACGAACACGTTCAGATCGCGGCGGTGCCAGGCCCCGAGGAGGGCCAGTCCTGTGACAGGGACCCCCAGGTAGACACTCTCGGCCCAGAAGCCGCCGTGAGGTGTGCCGAAAAGGACGCGTGCCATCACCACGGGATCTACTTGTTCGCGTAGTGGCGAGGCGAGCACGTTCACTAACCGCAGGGGATAAGTCGACCAGTGGAGCGCCTGCTCTTGGAACAGAAAGGGCAGTGCGCGTTCGCTGCCTAGAAAAACCACCCAGGCTGGCCCGAGTTGCACACCTGCCAGCAGGAGGGCGAGTCCTGCGGTGAGGGCCAGCCGGAGCCCCGCTTCCCGGTAGGCGCCCGGCGCACGGGCCCAGGTCCAGAGCAGGGCAATGAAGCCATAGTAGTACCCGGTCTGCACATCGCCGTTGAGGAAGAGCGTCGCCCACACGACCGCCGGCGCCACCGCCCACGGGCGCGTGCCCACGAGGACCTTCTCCAGCCCGGCACAGAAGAGCGGGAGCAGGCAGATCGAGTACAGGTACGTGAGGTTGTCCGTGAGGGACACGACGTAGCCGGAGAGCGCGAACGCCAGGCCAGCCAGCAGCGCTCCGGTGCGCGAGATGTGCAGCGTGCGGCCCAGTGCAAAGGCGCCGAGCGCGGCGAGCAGGCACGCGAGCAGCGTCGAGAGCCGATACGCGTCGGGGGCCGAGAAGAAGATGTAGAGCGCCGTGAACGGATGGAAGACGCCCGTGTGTGTCACGCCGATATACGGGCGGCCTAGGGCCTCGTACGGGAACCACTGCGGGAGTTCACCGGTGGCAAGCCGCTCGATGAGGTAGTGCTTGAGCGGGAGAAAAAACCGGAATGCATCGCGTTTGATGAGGACCAGCCCCGGCCACCAGAGGCTGTGGTAGAAGACGAGGGTGATGCCGCAGAGGGCGGCCACGGCGGCGCCCGAGGGCGCGCTGAGCCACGCGATGCGGCCGCGCCCGGCGCGGGTCGGCTCGGGTAAAGCGGATGTGCTCATGGCCGGGCCGTCGGAGGGCCCAGCCGCTGCCAGCGGGCACGTGCGAGCAGCGCCAGGCAGAGCGCGCACCCCACCAGGGAGGCCGCCGCGCCCACGCGCAGCAGCGGCGTCTCATACTGGAACGTGACGGTGTGGACGCCCTCCGGCACGATGACTGCCCGCACCAGCGCATTGGCCCGATGAATGGGCATTGGGGTGTTGTGGTCGAGCGTGGCTGTCCAGCCAGTATCGAAGGCGTCGAGCAGGATCAGGACGGCTGGCTGCGAAGTCTCCACCCGGACTCGCACCTCCTCAGGCGCATACCGCTCGATGGTTGCGATCCCACCTGGCACGGGCCCGGGCGGAACCGCGGTGGGTGTTTCAATCACATCCACGTCTCCGTTTAGGAAATCAGGCCGTGTCAGCAGCTCTGTCGGATCGACCGGCACATTGGCACGCTCCGGTCGCTGCGACAGATACACTCGCGGCTTGGCGGGAACGGGGTTGCGAACCAGTGCGAGGTCGTATTCGGGCAGTTCTGCAATCCATGCATGGCCAAAACGCGGCTGCTGAAAATGTACCCGGTGTCCAATGTAATAGCCAACATTGAACCGCGCAGCGGCTTCGACTCCTAAGCTCGCTGGCAACGTTCGTTTCAGCCCTGGGAGATAATAAAAGACTGTCTCAAGGTGAAACTCGGCGTTGTGCTCAAGAGCGAGTGACTGCCGGCCCTCTATGGCCTGCGCGTCGTGACCAAGGAGGCGATAGACACGGTCCGGAACGATGTAATAGGAATCGCGGAGCGTGATTACTCGAAAACGGCCTGGGCTCGCAATGCCCTCACGGGCGGCAATGGCTTCAGCCAGTGGAGGATTGAACGTCAAGGCCTCCACTGGGGCTGTGTGGTACACCGTGTGATTGGCACGGGCAAGGTCGAGCGTCACAATGGCCGCCAAAGCGACAGAAAGAAGGGCTTCACTGAGCCATCCCCTTCTGCTTGCGAGGACAGTGAGCCACACTCCTAGCGCAGCACTGGCGCTGAAGAGAAAAGCACGAGCGGCAGTGCTGGTCACCGAGTAGGCCAAGTTCTCTGGCGCAACGAAGCTGGCTGCGACCCATTCACCGGCGCTCGCGGTGCGTAGAACGAACCACGCGATAAGACAGACAAGCGCCGACGCCAGCCAGGGTATCGGAGAGCCCTTGCTGGTTCGTAGCGCGTCGAGACCTGCGCCTGCGAGCATCGCCACTGCGAAAGAGACAAGACCCATGAGTTTCTCGGGGTACCGGAACGCCGACCAGAGCGGGACGATATGGTAGAAGACTTCGTAGAGGCCGCCATACTTCCCGAGTGCAAGGAGCAATGCGAGCAGACCTAGTAGAGCGAGAACCCGAAGATCTCGTCGGTGCCAGGCACCAAGGAATGCCAATCCCATTACGGGAATTCCCAAGTAGAGGCTCTCGGCCTGTACGCTCCACGGCCGAGTTGGATTGTCTAAGAAGAAACGCCCCACGTCTGCAAGGTCTTTGTATTCGCCGATTGGGGAAGCTAAGATGGTCACCAGCCGGAGAGGGTGGGTTGACCAGTGTAACGCCTGCTCCTGGAACAGCTCAGGCTGCACGCGGTCGCTGTCAACGAACACAGCCCAGGCTGGTCCCAGTTGCACGCCTGCAAGTAGGGATGTGAGACCCACCACAAGCAACAACCTGGTAAATGCTGCGCGATAGGGACTAGGCGCACGCGCTGCCGTCCAGAGTAGTGCAATGAAGCCGTAGTAATAACCTGTCTGGATGTCGCCGATCAGAAACACTGACGTCCAAACAACTGCAGGCCATACCATTTGTGTATAGCTGCCTACGAGTGTTCGCTCCAGAGTGGTGCATAGGATCGGGAGCATGCAGACCGAATACATGTATTTGAGGTTCTCAGTCAGTGAAACAACATATCCTGAGAGTACTAGGGTAATACCGGCGAGCAAGGCCCCAGCGTGCGAAAATCTTAACGTGCGTCCCAGCATGAAGGCGCCAACTACTCCCAGAAGACAAGATAGAAGCGCCGAAGCGCGATAGGCCTCAGGAACGGCCAACAGAAGGTTGAGCGCCGTAAAGGGGTGGAACACGCCTGTCATGGCCACTCCGATGAATGGTCGCCCCATAGCTTCATAGGGGAACCATTGCGGCAACTCGCCTGCCGAAAGTCGCTCGATTAGATACTGCTTGAGCGGGAGTTCAACTTTAAAGGCGTCGCGCTTGATAAGCACGAGGCCGGGTAGCCAGAGTCCATGGTAGAAGGCAAGTGTGATGCTGGCGAGCACGGCCACAACAAGCCCTGTCGATAACTTGATCCGGGCGAGTAGCCCTGGCCTGGCGTCAGGCTTCTCTAAGGGCGACGGCGACATCACGTGTCGCTTCCCGAGTGGCGTCTCTGCCAGCGGGCACGTGCGAGCAGCGCCAGGCAGAGCGCACACCCCACCAGGGAGGCCGCCGCGCCCACGCGCAGCAGCGGCGTCTCATACTGGAACGTGACGGTGTGGACGCCCTCCGGCACGATAACTGCCCGCACCAGCGCATTGGCCCGCAGAATCGGCAACTCAGCGCCGCTTTCCAGGGTGGCCCGCCAGCCCTTGTCAAAGGCATCGAGCAGAATGAGGACAGCGGCGTGCGGGGTCTCCGTCCGCACCCGCACCTCTTCGGGTGCGTAGCGCTGGATCACAGCAGAGCCGCCGAGCGCGGGGCCCGGCATGGCGACGTCCGCCGTTTCGATCACGTCCACGGTCCCGTCCAGGAAATCGGGTCTCGCAAGCAGGGCTACTGGATCGACCGGTGAGGCCGCACGCTCCGGTTTCGGCGACAAATAGGCCCGCGGCTTGGAAGGAATGGGATTCTTGAACAGCGCGAGTTCGTACTCCGGCAAGGTGGCCACCAGCTCACGTGCAACCTGCGACTCCTTCAAGTGAGACAGCAAGCCGATGTAATAGGTCACGTTGAAGCGCGCAGCCGCCTGCGTTCCCATCTTCCGCTTGACCATGGCAATAAACTCTGCCTTGTAGCCGGGGAGATAGCGTTTGGCCGACTCGATGTGGAACTGGGCATTGTGTAACACGTCAAGCGCCTGTCTCCGGGCCACCATCACTGCCTCATAGTAGCCAAGCTGGTGGATGAGAGATTCTGGAACCACCGCGCGGCGCTCGTCGAGGGGGACCACTCGGAAATGGCCTGGACGCAGGGGGCCCTCGCGTGATTTGAGCACCTCGGCAAACGGGGGTACGAACGTGGCGGCCTCAACAGGTGCGGTGTGGTAGGCCCCGAGGTTCGCGCGTGAGAGGTCCAGAGTGACGATCATGACCAGGACAATGAGAAGAAGCCTCGGATGAAGCCTCTTATGGGTAATCCCGGCTATGACGATTCCTACGCCCAGCGCCGCAACTGCGCTGAACAGGAAGGCCACAGCAGCCGAGTCGGTCAACTCGTGAGCCAGGGCTGCCGGTGCTCCAAGGATGGCGGCTGTCCACGTACGGACGATGTCGGTGTGAAAGCCGATCCCCGCGACTCCGCAGAGGACCGCTACTGCGAACCAGGGCCTCTGGCCTCCAGCCCCAGTCCGCAGTGCATCGAGCCCGGCCCCCGCCAGCATCGCGATGGCGAAGGCAAAGAGGCCCATGAACTTCTCGGGGAATCGGAAGGCTGACCAGAGCGGCACGATCCGGTAGAAGACCTCATAGAGGCCGCCCCACCATCCGAGCGAGAGCAGAAGCCCCAGGATTGCAAGGAGGGCCAGAACGCGCAAGTCACGGCGCTGCCACGCCCCCAGGAGCGCCAATCCTGTCACGGAGACTCCGAGGTAAAGGCTCTCCGCCCAAAAATAGCCGA
>Ga0209803_1002271_pt1 | contig 12093 bp, 10 predicted proteins | sample GraSoiAngelo_138_FD_185895 | JGI IMG/M metagenome (GOLD analysis project Ga0209803, IMG submission 185895) | Grasslands soil microbial communities from the Angelo Coastal Reserve, California, USA - 14_0929_09_40cm (SPAdes) (version 2) | ecosystem: Environmental > Terrestrial > Soil > Grasslands ... | reverse complement strand
CCGATGATCTGGGGCGAGGTGTACCTGGCGGTCAAGCAGGGCACCGTCGACGGGCTCGAGTTGCCCGTGACCACGGCCGTGTCCGACAAGTTCCACGAGATCACGAAGTATTACTCGCGGACGCTCCACTCGTACCCGGCCGCGGTGTGGGTGATGGCCAAGCCGAAGTACGACGCGCTCCCGGCCGATCTCAAGAAGGTCGTCGACGAGACGATGGCCGTCGCCTGCGTCCAGCACCGACAGGACGAGGTGAAGGCCGAGGCCGACGGGCTCGCGCAGATGAAGGCCCGGGGGATGCAGGTCAACGACGTGAAGGACCTGCGCCCGTTCCAGGAACGGGCGCAGCCGGTCTGGAAGTTCCTCGAGGGCAAGGTCGGCAAGGAGCTCTTCGATCGGGTGATCGCGGAAGCGCGCGCGGCGAAGTAGCGTGATCGTCGATCTCGCCTGCCTGGCGCTGATGGTGGCGCTGGTGGTCGACGTATTCCTGGGCGTCTTCAGCCGCTACGTGCTGCAGGCGACCTTCCAGTGGTACGACGAGGTCGCCCGGCTCTGCTTCGTCTGGACGGTCTTTCTCGGCGCCGCGGTGGCCGTGCGCCGCGGCACGCACTTCCGGCTACACCTGCTCATCGACCGCGTCGGGGCACGCCCGCGGCGCGCCGTGGACGTCCTCGTCACGCTGATCGTCATGGCCTTCGGCGGCGTGCTGGTGACCGGCGGCCTCGCCATCGCTCCGATCGCCCGCCGCCAGGTTACCGACGCGCTCGAGATCTCGATGCTGTGGTTCTACGGCGCCTTGCCCGTCGGCGGCGCCCTCATGATCCTCTACTCGCTCCCGCAGCTCTGGCGCCTCGTTCGCCGCCCATGACCCTCGTCACCCTGGTCTTTCTGGCGCTCCTCGCCCTCGGCGTGCCGGTGGCGATGACGGTCGGCATGGCGGGCTACGCCGGCGCGCTCCTGGCGGCCCCCGCCCCGCTCGCCGTCACCGTGCAGACGATCCTCCACCAGATCGATTCGTTCGTGCTGCTCTCGCTGCCGCTCTTCATCCTGGCGGGCGCCCTCATGGAGACGGGCGGCATCGCGCGCCGGCTCGTGCGGCTCGCCGTCGCCCTGGTGGGCTGGATCCGCGGCGGCCTCGGCATGGCCGTCGTCGCCGCCGAGTACATCTTCTCCGGGATCTCGGGCTCGACCGTCGCCGACGTGTCGGCGGTGGCCGCCACGACGATCCCGGGCATGGTGCGCGCCGGCTACAGCCCGGAGCTGGCCGTCGCCATCGTCTCGTCCGCCTCCGCCATGGGCATCCTGGTGCCGCCGTGCATCCTCATGATCGTGATCGGCTCGGTGGCGAGCCTCTCGGTGGCCGCGCTGTTCACCGCCGGCTTCCTGCCCGCGGTCGTCATGGCCCTCGTGCTGATGGTCTACATCTGGCGGCTCGCGGGACGCGCGGGCATCGCCGCCGAGACGCGGCCGAGCGCGGGCGAGCTGGCGTGGGCGTTCTGGGATGCGCTCATCCCGCTCGGCATGCCCGTCATCATCTTCGGCGGCATCCTCGGCGGCATCATGACGCCCACCGAGGCGTCGGTCATCGCGGTGCTCTACGCCGCCGTCGTGGGCGTCTTCGTCTACCGCGAGATCAAGTGGAAGGACCTGCCCGACATCGTCATCTCGTCGGCGGTGGTCACCGGGGCCGTCGGGCTGCTGCTGGGCGCGGCCGGCGTGGTCTCGTGGTTCCTCACCGTCCAGCAGCTGCCGGCGACGCTGATCACGCTGATGACGCTGGTGCCGGGCAGCAGCCTCGTCTTCCTGTTCGCCACCGCCGCCGTCTTCGTGTTCTTCGGCGCCGTCATCGAAGGGTTGCCGGCCGTGGTCATCCTGCTGCCGAGCCTCTTGCCGGTGGCCGCGGGGCTCGGCATCCATCCGATCCACTACGCGATCGTGATCGTGGCCGCGGTGGGCATCGGTCTCTTCCTGCCGCCGATCGGCGTGGGCCTCTTCATCGCCTGCGGCATCGCGGAGCTCTCGGTCGACCGGGCGACGCGCGCGATGCTGCCGTTCGTGTTCGTGCTCTCGCTCGGGCTCATCATCGTGATCCTGGTGCCGTGGATCACGCTCGTGCTGCCGCGGCTCCTGAACCTCCTCTAGAACAGGATCAGCGCGCGGAGGCCGGGGACGACCACGTCGCGATTGCGGCGGCCGCTGACCTGGTTCGGGCCGGAGACGATCCACTCCACGTTCGCGATGACCGCGCAGCAGTCCGCCAGCGAGACGTTGTAGTAGACCTCGGCCACGTGCTCGCGCCCCTCGGGCTGGCGCACGAACGAGTAGCCGGCGCCCATCAGGTCCTTCGCGCGGCCGAGCCACGAGGGCGTGTGCTGCACGCCCGCCGACCACGCGTGTGATGTCAGCGACTCGCCCTCGCGCCGGGCGAGCCCCGCGCGCACGAACACGCCGGTGCCGGCGGCGACGAGCTGATCGACGCTGATGCCCGTGCCCCAGGTGACGTCGTCGCGGCGCTCGGGGACAGAGCCGACGCGCGCCCACCAGCGGTAGTGCCCGGCGAACGAAAAGATGCGACGACGGCCCAGCTCGGCGATGACGTACGGCAGCCCGGAGAGGTCGTCGTCGACGTCGCCCGGCGCGTGGACGCCAAACGCATAGCGCCAGTCGTCCTGACTGATCCGCAGCGACGTCCCCGGACCGTTCGGCGGTTGCGCGAGCATCGGGTTGCCGGACAGCGCGGCGCTCAGGAACTGCCGCGTCTCGTCCTCCGCGAAGAAGTTGCGGTCGAAATAGTGCTGGACGTCGAGCTTGCCGACGTTGAACCGGATGGACGCGTCGGCGGACTGCAGCCGGATCCACGCCTCGCGCAGGAAGACCCTCGTGTCGCCGCCGGCGAGCCGCTCGGCGTCCTGATTCACACGCGAGAGGCTGCCGAGCGCCGCGTCGGGCCCGGGCCCGACGATGGCCTCGACGTCCGCGAGCAGCGTCACGTTGGGCGTGGGGCGCCCGATCAAGACGAGGTCGAACGCCCCGAAGCCGAAGACGTCGTCTTTCGCCCGCGCGGGGTTCACGATCCACTGCACGCCGCCGCGCAGCGCGCCGTTGACGGAGAAGGCCGGTGGGATCGGCCCGGGAGGCGGCAGCGTCTGGCGCCGCTCGAGACCGGCGCGCGCGGGCGACTCGGGCTCGGCCTCCTGCGCGTCCTTCGTGGTCTCTTGCGCGGCGCCCAGCGCCGGCGCGGCCAACGCCGCCACCGACACGAGAAGGAGAGCGAGCCGCGTCATCGGTCCAGCAGCTTCTCGACGATCACGCAATCGCGCCATTCGCCGGCGAGCTTGCCGTGCCGCTCATAGACGCCGACGACGCGGAATCCGCAGGCCTCGTGCAGCCCGAGGCTCGCGGCGTTCTCGGGGAAGATGCGCGAGACCAGCTTCCAGAACCCGCGCGCGGCGTAGACGTCGCAGAGCGCGTTCAGTGCCGCCCGCCCGGCCCCGGTGCCGCGCGCGCCGCGGGCCACGTAGACCGAGTGCTCGGCGACCCCCGCGTACGCGGGCCGGGTCCGGTACGCGCCCGCCGACGCCCACGCGATCACGCGCCCGTCCCGCTCGACCACGACCGTCGGGTAGCGCTCGCCCTTGTCGGCCAGCTGCCCCGCGATCTGCTCCGCGGTTCTCGGCTCCGTCTCGAACGTCGCCACGCGGTCGGCGATGCCCTCGTTGTAGATGGCGGCGATGGCCGCCGCGTCCTCCCTGGTTGCCGGTCGCGTGGTGAGTTTCACCATGACGTCACAGGCCCGCGAGCTTCTTCCAGTGCTCGGCCGCGAGCGGGAACGACGCGAAGCCGATCTCGCACTGGAGTTGGCGGTTGGCCCGGATCGGCTGGTTCGGCACGTGTCCGGCGAGCCAGGCGTCGCAGAAGCGTTGGAGCAGCGCGATGTCGCCGGGGTCGATGGCGTCCAGCTCCAGCTCCGTCAGCCGTGCGAACTCGTCCTCGCCGAGTCCCCGCGGCAGGGTCCAGCCCCCGTCGGCACCGCGCACCGGCTGCACCAGCGGGCTCACGCGCACGAGCGCGCCGCCGGTCACCGGATGCTCCGGGTCGCGACCCAGGGGCTGGCCGAGCAGCGTGTGCGCGATGAACGTCGCCGCGTCGGGCGGGTCGTCGAGGATGGCGCCGGCGACGGCCTTGAGGTCGTGCACTGTGCCGGACGCCCCGCGCGGTGCCGCGAGCGGAGGCCGCACGTCGTCGGCCTCCGGCGGGAGGATGACGCTGCCGGTGCCGATGCTCAGCGCGATGATGTCCTCGGCGCGCACGTCGTTCGCGCGCGCCTCGACGACGGCCGCGAGGAGCGGGTTGTTCATGCCGGCCAGGGCCCCATCCCAGAACCGCCGGCCGAGGTACGCCGGCGTGTCGAAGGTCGCCGGCGCGTCGAAGTAGTTGACGGGGGCGTTCGACGACGCGTGCACCGCCTCCGCCAGGGTCGGCGAGGGGCCGACCGGCCCGCTGCGCGCGTTGCTCTCGACGTTGGAGCGAAAGAAAACGGCGCGCAGCGTGTCGAAGTCGAAGGCAACGATGAGGTAGTCCGGCGGCTTCGGTCCGCCGGGCCGCTGGATCGCCTGCGCGAGCCGGTCGAGCGGCGTGTCGCCCGTCGGCGCGAGACGGTCCTTCAAGCCGTCCAGCTTCGCCGACGCCCGATATTTCGGGCCGAGATCGAGCAGCGCGCTGGGAATCCGCTCCCAGGGCGCCAGCGTCACGAAGATCTCGTCCCGCGCCGACTCGTCGCCGAACAGCGCATCGATCTCCGAGAGCGTGAAGTCGCACGCCAGCGCGGCGGCGACGATGGCGCCGCCGGAGTTCGCCGCGACGAGGTCGAACTGCGCGAGCACGTCCCGCCCCCGGAGGTCGCCGTAGATCTGGCGAAGGGCGCGGGCCTGGATCAGCGCCCAGGTGCCTCCGCCGTCGAGCGAGAGGATGCGATAGCGCGCCGCCATCGCGAGGAGCGTAGCACCCGGCGGGCCCGCTTGACTTGAGCGTCGAAGTGCCTTAATGCCGTCGCATGAGTGCCGGCGAACGGCGCCGGGCCACACGCGGCAGAAAATGCTCGGACGCCTCGGAGAACGGTCATGGAAAACGGGGACGAACAGCGCGGTCGACCGTGCGGTGGATTGCTCGGCTGCGGTGACGACGGCGGGCGGCAATACATGGTCGAGCCCGATGTGGTCGAGGCGGCGCTCACACCGCCGACCCGTGACCGCCTGCAGCACATGGACGAGTTGAACCAGGACGCCCTCGAGCCCCATCTGGCGACGTACCGCGTGTCCCGCCGGCGGCTCGTCGGTGTCAGCGGCGTCCTTGGCTTGCTGGCGACGGTGGCGCCGACCAGCCTCCTCGCCGCATGCGCGACCCTCCGCCGCGGCGCCACCGCCGCCCCGGGTGGACGGACCCACGTCGTGGAGTCCACTCCGGAAACCGTGCGGCTGGGCGCGTTCGACGCGACACGACCGGATATTCTCCAGATCGATTCCGGCGACACCGTGGTGTATCCGAACACGTGGACGCATTTCCTGAACCGCTTCCAGCGGGGCGTCACGATTCAACAGCTGGCGCAGTTCCGCCGTGAAAACCCGGGCCGAGGCCCGCACTCCATCGTCGGGCCGGTCGGGGTCAAGGGTGCCCAGCCGGGCGACATGCTGAGCGTGCGCTTTCTCACGCTCACGCCCTTCGACTGGGGTGCCAACCTCAACAACCCCGGCGACCTCAAGACCGGCGCGCTACCCGACGAGTTCCCCGAGGGCAGCATCCGATTCATCGACATCGACGTGCCGCGGAAGGTCGCGAAGTTCTCCCCATCGATCACGCTGCCCCTGGGACCGTTCCAGGGCACGTTCGGCGTGGCGGCTCCCGAAGACCGCGAGGTCGTGGGCCGCATCGGCCCGGGCGTCGTGAGCTCCGTCCCGCCCGGCCAGCACGCCGGCAACATGGACCTGCGCGAGCTTCAGGAGGGGACGATCCTCTACATCCCCGTCTGGCGGCCGGGCGCGAAAATCTTCACGGGCGATTCCCACGCGCTGCAGGGCGACGGCGAGGTCAACCTCACCGCGCTCGAGACCGGCATGCGTGAGGTCCGTGTGCAGGTCCAGCGTCATGAGCGGGCAGGATGGCAGTGGCCGTTCGCGGAGAACGACACGCACTGGATCGCGATGGGAATGCACCGCGATCTTACCGAAGCGTTCCGCATCGCGCTACGGAACACCATCGACTTCTTGAGCCGCCGCGCGGGCCTGAACCGTCACGACGCCTACGGGCTGGCCAGCATGGCGGTGCACTTTCGTATCACCCAGGTCGTCGACGTCAACCAGGGCGTCCACGCGATGATCCCGAAGGAGATCTTCACGCACGAGCTGCGGGAGTCGATGCGCGTCGTGTAGGCAAGATTGGTGGGCAGGCACGGGATTGAACCGCCGACACCAGGATGTTCAGTCCCGCCCTGCCCCACCAACTGGCACCCGGTAACAGCCGGAGTGCCCGTTCGGGCCGAGCCTGGCCGTTACCGCTTCACGGCGAACACCCAGATCACGCCGCCCTGAGGCACGTCCGTCTTCGCGCCGCGAATATCGTCGAGGGCGCCCTGCATCCGCTGCGCATCCACGCCCCAGCCGGATTGCACCGCGACGTACTGCACGCCGTCGACGGCGAAGGAGCTGGGGACGCCGGTGATGCCGGAGTTCGTGCGCCACTGCCACAGGGGCTCGCCGGTTTTCGCGTCGAAGGCACGGAAGTACCGGTCGTTGGTTCCGCCGGCGAAGACGAGCCCGCCCCCCGTGGTCAAGATTGGACCCCAGTTGTGTGACTCGAACGTACGCATCCACACTTTCTGACCGGTGTTCATGTCCCAGGCCTGGATCTCGCCGATGTGCTTCGAGCCGTCCGCGACGACCATCCCGATGTCCTTGATCTCGGTGCCCAGCCAGAGCTTGCCCTCCTCGTAGGGTTTCGCCGTGCCCAGGAGCGTGCCGCAGAGGTTCTCGTTGGTCGGGATGTACAGATATCCGGTCTTCGGATTGTAGGCGGCCGGCGGCCAGTCCTTGCCGCCCCACAGCGACGGACAGAAGGGGATCTTCTTACCCGTGACCGGCTTCTTCGTCTCGTCGTACTCGGGGCGGCCCGTTCGCGGGTCGAGCTTCGTGAACACCGTCTGCTTGACGTAGGGCTTGGCGTCGACGAAGCCGATGCCGTCGGCCTTCCGCTCCAGCACCCACAGGTATCCGTTGCGGCCCGGGTGTACCAGGCTCTTGATCGTCCGTCCGCCGCGCTGGACGTCCATCAAGATCGGAGCCGACACCTCGTCCCAGTCCCACGAGTCGTTCCAGTGGTACTGGTGAAACGCGCGCAGCTTGCCCGTGTCGGCGTCCAGCGCGATCACCGAGGTCGAGTAGAGATTGTCGCCGGGGCGTTGATCGCCCATCCACTGCGCCCCGTTGCCGGTGCCCCAGTACGTGAGATTGAGCTGGGGATCGAAGCTGCCCGTGATCCAGACGGACGCGCCACCCGTCTTCCACGAGTCGCCCTTCCAGGTCTGGGAGCCCGGCTCGCCCGGCGCCGGTATCGTGAACGTCTTCCAGGCCGGCGCGCCCGTGCGGGCATCCAGCGCCTGGACGAAACCGCGGATCCCGAGCTCACCGCCCGAGACGCCGACCATGACTTTCCCCTTGGCCACCAGGGGCGCCAGCGTCATGTAATAACCCTTCTTGTAGTCCTCCACCGTCCTGTCCCAGAGCAATTTGCCGGTCTTGGCGTCCAGCGCGACGACGTGGGCGTCGAGCGTGGCGAGATAGACCTTGTCCTCGTAGAGGCCGACCCCGCGGTTGGTCGGGTGCAGCTGAAAGAGATCGTCGGGCAGCTCGCGCTTGTACCGCCACAGGAGCTCGCCGGTCTTGGCGTCGAGGGCGAGCACCTGGTTCTGCGGCGTGCTCACGAACATGATGCCGTTGTTCACGATGGGGGGCGCCTGGTGGCCTTCGGCCACGCCCGTCGAGAAGCTCCAGACCGGCACGAGGTCCTTCACGTTGCCGGTGTTGATCTGCTCGAGCGGGCTGTAGCCCCAGCCGTCATAGGTTCGCCGGTACATCAGCCAGTTCTCGGCCTCGGGACTCACGAGCCGCTGATCGGTCACCGGTGTGTAGCTGGCGGTGCCGGTGGTGGTGCGCGCGCGCGGCGCAGGTTGCGCCATGCCGACGGTGCTCGTCCCCATGCCTTGTGTCGTGCACCCGCCCAGCAGCGTTGCTGGCACCGTCGTCGCGACCAGAAGACTTCCGATTCCGACGAGTGCTCTCGCGGTTGTCATCGTCGTTCTCCTCCGACTTGTGGTGAAGGGTGAAGCGGCGCCGCCCCCGTTCAGCCCGGCTGGAAGCCGGGCCGGCTCATGAAGCTCCCGTCGGCGACGATCACGCCATCGACGACCTTGACCGGCAGCCGCGGGAGCCGGCGCGGCGCGGGGCCGCCGACGACGCGGCCCCTCTCCCGCGGATCGAACTCCGAGTCATGGCATGGGCATCGGAATCGTCGCGTCTCGGCTTGCCACAGCGTCACGTCACAGCCGGCGTGCGTGCAGACACCCGAATACGCCACGACGCCGTCGGCGGACCGGGCGCGCGTATCCTCGTCGAGCTCGTCGGGGGCAAGGCGGACGAGCAGGATCTGGTTCAGGCGCGAGCCGTCGCGGACGACACGGCTGCTGGGGTCGATGGGATAGACCATGACCGGAGGCTTGCCCGCCAGCAGATCACCGGGGGTGATGACCTGTCCGATTCGCTCGCCGCCGGCGAACACGAAGCGATCTCCGGCCTGGGGACGCTGCGTTCGGAGGTCACCGGCCTGGGCGCCGGCGCGGCGAGGCGCGCAGAGGAAGGCGCCGGCGCCGAGAGCGGCTCGTAGCACTGCGCGGCGTGGCCATCCGGAACGCGAGGACATCGGAGCGTCGCCGGCCGCGATTCTGGCGGCGAGCCACACGTGATGTCAAGCGGCGCCCCCTCCGATGAACGTTGGAGGGCTCGCCATCAGCCGTCTTTATGTTGCGCTCGTTTTGTGATTCGATTGTGCGGCGCGCCCAGAGTGAGGGTGGTCGGCCACGAACCGCATTGGCCCTGAAGTCTCGAGGATGAGAGGAGAATCGCGATGATCCCACTCGACATCAACGGCTAGCGCCAGACTGTCGACTTGCCCGGCGAGACCCCGCTGTTGTGGACACTCCGCGACGAACTCGGTCTCACGGGGACCAAGTTCGGCTGCGGCATGGCGCTGTGTGGCGCCTGTACGGTGCACGTCGACGGGCAGGCCGTGCGCTCGTGCATCACGCCGATCTCGGCGGTGGCGAACAAGAAGGTCGTCACCATCGAGGCGGTCGGCGCGGACGCCGTCGGCAAGGCGTTGCAGGCGGCGTGGGTCGACACGGGCGTGCCCCAGTGCGGCTACTGTCAGGCCGGCCAGATCATGTCCGCGGCCGCGCTGCTGAAGCGCAAGCCGAAGCCGAGCGACGTCGAGATCGACGAGGCCATGAGCGGCGACATCTGCCGCTGTGGGACCTACACGCGGATCCGCGCCGCCATCAAGCAGGCGGCGGTTCAGCAGGGAGGGACGCGATGAACGCGCCAGTCGATCGCATTTCGAGTGCGGGGAGCGATGCGTCGTTGGACCGACCGCTGGTCGTGGTCAACCTGAGCCGGCGCCGGTTCCTTCAGGGGATGTCGGCACTGGGCGGGCTCGTGCTCGCGGTGGGGTATCCATCGGCCGCGCGTGCCCAGGCCAAGAAGTACGGCGCCGACGGGATGCCCAACGGGTGGGTCGACAGCCCTTTGGCGTTCGTGTCCATCGCCGAGGACGGCACGGTCACGATCGTCTGCCATCGTTCCGAGATGGGACAGGGCGTCAGGACCGGCATGCCGATGATCGTGGCCGACGAGCTCGAAGCGGACTGGAAGCGCGTGCGCGTCGCGCAGGCGCCCGGTGACGAGAAAAAGTTCGGCAACCAGGACACCGACGGCTCGCGAAGCACGCGGCATTTCTTCGAGCCCATGCGCCGCTGCGGCGCGGCGGCGCGCACCATGCTGGAAGCGGCGGCCGCTGAACGCTGGAAAGTGCCCGTCAGCGAGGTGGAGGCGAAGAACCACGAGGTCGTGCATCGTCCGACGGGGCGGCGCGCCGGGTACGGATCGCTCGCCAAGGCGGCGGCCGGTCAGCCCGTCCCGGCGCGGGAGACGCTACGCCTCAAGGATCCGAAGCAGTTCCGTTACATCGGCAAGGGGCAGCTGAAGCTGGTCGACGGCCGCGACATCGCGACCGGCAAGGCGCAGTACGGCATCGACACCCGGCTGGACGGAATGCTGTACGCGGTCGTGGCGCGTCCCCCGGTCTACGGCGGCAAGGTGGCGAGCTTCGACCCTGCCGAGGCGCTCAAGGTGCCGGGGGTGCAGCGCGTCGTGCAGATCGAGGACAGCCCGCCGCCTGCCCACTTCAATCCGGTCGGTGGCGTCGCGGTCCTTGCGCGCAACACCTGGGCCGCGATGCAGGGCCGCAAGGCGCTGAAGATCACCTGGGACGATGGCCCGAATGCGAGCTACGACTCGTCGGCCTTCAAGACCAGTCTCGAGGAATCCGCGCGCAAGCCCGGGAAGGTCGTGCGCAACGACGGAGACTTCGATGCCGCCGTGGCCAAGGCGGCGCGCCGCCTCGACGCCGAGTACTACGTCCCGCATCTCGCGCACGCCACGATGGAGCCGCCGGCCGCGACCGTGCGGATCGCGAATGGCAAGTGCGAGGTCTGGGGCGGTTTCCAGTCTCCCCAGGCCACCCGTGACCTGGTGGCGAAGCGACTCGGCATGTCAGCGGACGACGTGACCGTGCACGTCACGCTGCTCGGCGGCGGCTTCGGACGCAGGTCGAAGCCCGACTACGCCATCGAGGCAGCCGTCCTGTCCAAAGCGGTGGACGGCAAGCCGGTCAAGGTGACCTGGACGCGCGAGGACGACCTGCACAATAGCTACTACCACACGGTGTCGGTCGAGCACCTCGAGGCTGGCGTCGACGCGCAAGGCAAGCCGGTGGCCTGGCTGCACCGGAGCGTGGCGCCGACCATCATCTCCACGTTCAATCCCGCGGCGAAGAACGAGGCGCCGTTCGAGCTCGGCATGGGCGTCATCAACGTGCCGTTCGCGATTCCGAACGTTCGCATCGAGAACCCCGAGGCGGTCGCCCACACGCGCATCGGCTGGTTCCGATCGGTCTCGAACATTCCCCATGCGTTCGCGGTCCAGTCGTTCGTCGCCGAGCTGGCCGCGGCCGCCGGCCGGGACCCGAAGGACTTCCTGCTGGAGGTGATCGGCCCGGCTCGCCAGGTGAGCCCGGAGACCCTGGGCGATACCTGGAACCACGGCGAATCCCCCGAGCGGTACCCCGTCGACACCGGCCGCCTGCGGCGCGTCGTCGAGACGGCAGCGCGCCAGGCCGGATGGGGCAGGAAGCTGCCCAAGGGCCACGGCCTGGGCATCGCGGGACACTACAGCTTCGTGAGCTACATCGCGGCGGTCGTGGAGGCCGCGGTTGACGACAAGGGCCAGCTGACGATCCCGCGGGTGGACATCGCCGTGGATTGCGGCGCAACGGTCAACCCGGACCGGGTGCGCTCCCAGATGGAGGGCGCCTGCGTGATGGGCGTCGGCGCCGCGACACTCGGTGAGATCAGCTTCAAGAGCGGCCGCGTGGAACAGGACAACTTCCATGCCTACGAGGTGACCCGGATGTCCGGGGCGCCGCGGGAGATTCGCGTGCACATCATCCCCGGCGACTACAGCAAGCCGATGGGCGGCGTGGGCGAGCCCGGCGTGCCGCCGATCCCGCCGGCCTTGTGCAACGCGATCTTCGCGGCGACGGGAAAACGAATCCGGCGCCTGCCGATCCGCGATCAGCTGAAGGTGTGAGCGCGAGCACGGGACAGGCGTCATCGAGCGAACGCAAGCGTGGGGCGCCGCGTGTGGCGGCGCCCCATTTTTGCGCGGATTGGGGAAATCGCTGGTAAGTAGAGCGTCCGACCCCGGTAGGCCCGCG
>Ga0209803_1002270_pt1 | contig 12094 bp, 9 predicted proteins | sample GraSoiAngelo_138_FD_185895 | JGI IMG/M metagenome (GOLD analysis project Ga0209803, IMG submission 185895) | Grasslands soil microbial communities from the Angelo Coastal Reserve, California, USA - 14_0929_09_40cm (SPAdes) (version 2) | ecosystem: Environmental > Terrestrial > Soil > Grasslands ... | reverse complement strand
AGCATTTTTCTACTCTCGAGGGCGGCCCGTCCCAGCTCGGCTTGGGCGGGGCTGAGTGTCTCTCAACCCAGGTCAGCGTCCAACGTACGGACGCGAACCTGGGGCACGAGGCACCAGGCTCCAGCGCTGCGGAGTGATGACGGTCATTGCTCACAGACTTTCGCAAAACACGCGCAGGCGCTCATTGAAGCCTGCCGCGTCGTCCCAGAACACTCCGTGCCCCGTGGCCGTTAACTGAATCTGTGCATGAGGCATCGCCGCCTTGTGTTGATCGACGATGGCGGGTTTGACAATCGCATCAGCATCGCCATGTGTAATCAGCACCGGTTTGCGGATTTTCGGCAGGAGGTCGTCGTTATCGAAGGACCGCGAGAACAGCCCCTGACGGACATACGGCGGGACTGAGACATTGTATCCCAGCATAAGAAAGCGTTCGGAGGGCGAGGGCTTCCGGGCGAAACACAGCCGCAGCAAACCCTCCAGGCCGCGGACACTGGTTTCTGCGTCGCTGGAGAGGAATTGCGGGACGACGCCGAGAAACTCAGGAGTGAGAACCGACATCGCCTCCTCACTGCCCAGCTTCGTGACCGCACCGACGAATTGGAGGCCGCCTAGTTGGTCCTCGCCGTAGTGCCGAATGTAGTCGAGGAAGACCAGCGGACCGTACGACCATCCGGAGAGCACTGGATGATCCAGGTTCATCGGAAGATTCCACTGGAGCCCACACTGCCAGGCGCCGTGGATGAAGAGGATCGGGCGACCCCGTGGGTTTCCCGTTTCTACGGCGTGGAGCTGGACCCCACCACCGCCGGTCACTCTATGAGTCTTCATCACGTTCCTCCTCCGCCCGGCACTCCGTGGCCGAAGCCGCTGAAACTCGCATAGTGTAGCCGACTTGACGTAAGCGGAGAGTATCGTGCCGGCGTCGTTGCCAACTAGCTCGGTGCCCCAGGTTCGCGCCCCGCTTTTAAGCGTTAACCTGGGCTGCAGACGCTCTTTCTCTGTCGAGCCCAAGCGGCCGGTTAGTCTTCGCAAATCTTTGAATCGAGGATCCTGCAGGGAGGAGGGAGAGGGGGCCGCGCGGCCGCTCCGAGCCTTAAATCAGCAATCAGCAATCAGCGATCAAAAATCAACAATTCCAGAAACCCCGCCTAAGGAAAGCGGGGACACGCCATCCGCGGCACAGCATCTCTCATCACGATTGCGCTATACTCCGCCGGTTATCGTTTTCCGGCCTGCATGCACCACACTGTGACCGAATCCGCCCGCCCTGCCAAGCTCTCGACGGTCGATGCCACTGGTCTAGCTGCGGCCTTGCGCAGACATATCCGCGGAGAAGTACGCTTCGACGACGGAAGCCGCGCCATGTACGCCACCGACGGCTCCAATTACCGCCAAGTCCCGATTGGCGTAGTTCTCCCCCGCGATGTGGAAGATGTGCTGGCAACCGTGTCGCTTGCGCGCGAGTTTGCCGCGCCTCTTCTGTGCCGTGGAGGCGGAACATCGCTGGCCGGCCAGTGCTGTAACGTTGCCGTTGTCATCGACTTCTCCAAGTACATGGCAAAAATCCTCGAGCTTGATCCGGAGAGGCGGATTGCGCGCGTTCAGCCGGGTGTGATCCTCGATCACCTCCGCAATGCTGCGGAAAAGCATCGCCTCACCTTCGGGCCCGATCCCGCCACCCACGACCGTTGCACCTTGGGCGGGATGATTGGCAACAACTCATGCGGCGTGCATTCGGTGATGGCGGGCAAGACGGACGACAACATCGAGGCGCTCGACATCCTGACCTATGACGGCTTGCGCATGAAAGTGGGCGCAACCAGCAGCGATGAGCTGGAGAAGATCGTCCTTGAACCGGGCCGCCGCGGCGAAATTTATTCCCGGCTGGTCGCTTTGGCTGCCGCACATGGACAGCAAGTCCGGCAGCGCTTCCCCAACATCCCGCGACGAGTTTCCGGGTACAACCTCAACTATCTGCTTCCGGAAAACGGCTTTCATGTAGCGCGCTCTCTGGTGGGATCGGAGGGAACCTGCGTAACCGTGCTGGAAGCGACGTGCCGGTTGGTGGACAGTCCCCCCGCGCGGACGCTTGCGGTTGTGGCCTACCCCGACATCTTCACTTGCGGCGACAAGGTGCCCGAGATCATGTCCTACGGCCCGATCGGCCTGGAAGGCGTCGACGAATTCCTCGTGGAATTTACCCGGCGCAAGAACCTTAATCCAGAAGGGCTGTCGCTTCTCCCCCAGGGGAAGGGCTGGCTGTTCGTCGAGTTCGGCGGCGCCACTCAGAAAGAGGCCGATGATCGAGCGCGCAAGATGGTAGACGCGCTCAATAAGAGCCCGAAACCGCCAGCCGTTCGCCTCTACACCGACAAGTATCAGGCAAAGAAGGTGTGGGAGGTGCGGGAGTCGAGCCTGGGCGCAATTTCGCATGTCCCGGGCGAGCCGCTTACCTGGGAAGGCTGGGAGGATTCCGCAGTTCCTCCCGAAAAATTGGGCGCCTACTTGCGCGACTTGCACAAGCTGATGAACGCCTACACGTACAGCGGCGTTCTCTACGGTCACTTTGGGCATGCTTGCATTCACACCCGCATCAGCTTCGACCTGGAGAGCGAAGCGGGCATTCGCAAATTCCGGTCTTTCATGGAAGAGGCCGCCGACATGGTGGTCAGCTATGGAGGATCGCTCTCGGGCGAACACGGCGACGGCCAGTCGCGTGCTGAGCTGCTCCCCAAAATGTTTGGTCCCGAACTGATGGAAGCATTCCGACAGTTCAAAGCTATTTGGGATCCAGACTGGAAGATGAATCCCGGCAAGGTAATTCAGCCTTACCGCCTAGACGAAAACCTGCGTTTGGGAGCCGATTATCACCCTTGGGAGCCGGAGACGCACTTTCACTATCCCGACGATCACGGCAGCCTGGCGCGCGCGACGTTACGCTGCGTGGGCGTGGGCAAGTGCCGCCACTACGAAGGCGGCGTCATGTGCCCAAGCTTCCGGGTCACACGTGAAGAAGAGCATTCCACCCGCGGCCGGGCCCACCTGCTCTGGGAAATGACCAAAGGCGAGGTGATCACTGGAGGCTGGCAGGATGAGAACGTCAAGCGCTCATTGGACCTCTGCCTCGCTTGCAAAGGATGCAAGAGCGATTGCCCGGTCGGCGTCGATGTAGCAACTTATAAGGCAGAGTTTCTCTCGCATTACTACGAGGGGCGACCTCGTCCGCTCAGTGCTTACGCGTTTGGGAATATTGATCTGTGGGCAGGGCTGGCCTCCTTTGCTCCCGGGTTGGCCAATTTCACTACTCAGCTGCCGTTCTTGCGCGACATTGCCAAGATGGTGGCGGGCGTTCCTCTGGAACGACGCATTCCGGCGTTCGCCCCGCAACCATTTAGAAGCTGGTTTCGGGGGCATAGAACGGCGAACAAGAATGGGCCACCCGTCATCCTCTGGGCCGACACCTTTAACAATTATTTTCTACCAAGTACCGCGATCGCTGCCGTTGATGTCCTGGAAGCTGCTGGGTTTGAAGTCATGGTTCCACCAGGCAATCTTTGCTGCGGGCGTCCGCTCTACGACTTCGGGATGTTGGGTCGTGCCAAGGGTCTGCTCCTCGAAGCGCTGGACACGCTGGCACCCTATATCGCTGCCGGTGTGCCGGTAGTCGGGTTAGAACCCAGCTGTGCGGCAGTGTTTCGGGATGAACTGAAGAACCTCTTCCCCAAGGATGAGCGGGCGCGTCATCTGGCCCAGCAGACGTTTCTGCTCAGCGAATTCCTGGAGAAATGCGCGCCTGAGTTCGAGTTGCCAAAGCTGGAGCGCAAAGCCATCGTGCATGGACACTGTCATCACAAATCGATCATGAAGATGACCGACGAGGAGGCAGTGCTGCACAAGATGGGCATCAGCTTCCAGACTCCGGCTCCCGGCTGCTGCGGCATGGCTGGGTCGTTTGGGTTTGAGCAAGACAAGTACGCAGTGTCTATGGCAGTCGGCGAATTGGAGCTACTGCCCGCTGTCCGCAGGGCACCACTGGACTCACTCATCATTGCCAACGGCTTCAGCTGCCGCGAGCAGATTGCACACGGCACCGCCCGGCATGCCTTCCATCTGGCAGAAGTCATTCAGATGGCGCTCGAAGAAGGTCCAAAGGGAATTCCTGGGCCGTATCCGGAGCAGGACATGGTCCATCGAAGGCAGGCGGCGGCGGAGCTCTCGATGAAGCGGACGGGTCTAGGACTGGCAGCAATAGCGGCTGCCGGAACCCTTTTCTGGGTATTGGGTCGCCGACGATCCTAGTATTTCTCTTTAAAATCAATAGCTTGTGTCCTATCTCGCCAGACCGCCCCCAATCTGGGAAAATGGATAGGTTCGTCAGAAGGTCGCAGGCTCGTCTGCACGCCCTCTTTCCTGCTCTTTGGGGTACCTATGGAACGTGAAGGCGCAACCCCTCTTGTCGTGATTGACGTTTCCGCTCAGATCCGCAAGGAACCGGTCGCGGAACCCTCGCTCCATGGTTGTTTGCGGGTGCTCATGCAGTTTGACGTTTGCGAAGAAATCCGGCTGGACCAGCTGCGCGAGATTATCGGCGCCAGAACGATGGAGCCCAGCTTCAAGCATCCCGCGCCCGGATATGTTCGCTACCAGCGGCCTCCCGTTTTGGAGCGGATTGAGTCGGTGGTCCTGGAGACCGGCGAACGCCTGGAAGGACAGATCAAGTATTACGACTACGGCGTCGTCAGTCTGATTTTCGAGCTGCCCTTCTCGGGGGACTGGGGCAAGCTGGTGCAGTTGGCCAGCCGCTGGGTCTGGAACGCGGATTTTGAACCTTTCGCCGCCCGCATTGCTCGGGTAAAGCTGGAAAGTGCGGCGCCCGCGATGGTGAAGCCTTACAAGGACTGGCTCAGCGAAGACTACTGCATCTTTCATGTGCGCGAGACAGTGGGCTCGCCCACGGCGGCTGAGTTGCTTGAGCGGCACGGGGCGGAGGTGGCGCAGATTGTTCGTGGCGAGACAGTTCCATTATCGGAGGGCGAGCGGAAGGAGATTCTGCAGTCTCGCATTTCTTACTATCCCAATGACCTGGCAGTCATCGGATGGAATGGAACGTTTGTTTATGACACGCCCGCTGGGGCTGAAACCGCCATTCAGCTGTTGGAGTACGCCAACTCGCAACTGCTCGAATTTCGCCACTACGATGAGCTCTTGACCCGCGAGCTGGCGGGCGTCTATGACTTCCTGGAAAAGGGCACCGGCACGCTAGGGCGCTGGCGCCTGGCGCGAGCGGCAACCCGTTTGCATACCGTCCTGCTCGACGTTATGGAGTTGACCGAGCGCGTGGATAACGCCATCAAATTCCTGAGTGACATGTTCTCCGCACGCCTCTACCGTCTCGCAGCCAGTAAAGTCGGTGTACCGGATTACAAGGACCTGGTGAATGAAAAACTCCGGACGGCCGAAGAACTCTATCGCTTCATGGTGGAGCAGTTTCATCAAGGACGTGCGTTTATTCTGGAGTTGATGGTAGTGATCATCCTCATCATCGACCTGATCTGGTTATTTCGCGGCAGAATACCGGTCTAGAAGTGCAAGTCCTGTTATGAGTCCTCGACGGATTGAGTTCTGGAGGGTAGAGCAGGGCCTTGGCCCTGCATAACGTCAGCCTGTAATAAAGCGGCTTTTTTTGCCGCTGAGGGACCTGTAACCAGTCCTCGTCGCGATTTTGCCTACGTTTTCCCACAGACGTACCGCAATGGCTAGAGCCTCTTGCAACGAACGGCCTGACAATGCAGGGCTAAAGCTAAAGCCCCACGCCACTGTACTTCACAGAATCTGGCTGGCATCCGAAGGAACTGGCAGGACGAATGGAGCCTGCAAAAATCAGTTTTCCTGAGACCGGCTTAGTGGGCGGAGCATTCTGCTCTTATTAGGGGTGCCTCTGGTGCCTCTGTCGAGAGTTGGCGTCCGTCCCTCACAACATTTATCCTGATTCGCTGAAATCTGCAGGGAGTCCATGCACGGCTTACAGGGAAAACGTGTCCTGATTACGGGCGGGGCCAGCGGAATCGGGGCGGCGACAGCGGCCCGATTTCTGCAAGAAGGATCGGCTGTCTGCGTACTCGACCGGGACGCTCAAGGGCGGGAGCGGATTCAGCAGGAGTTGCCGGACTTAGCTGGAAGCGTTGACGCCGATGTGTCGGACCTGATGCAGGTCCGCGCGGCAGTGGAGGACGCTGCCAGGATCATGGGTGGGCTGGATGTGGTCATCAACAATGCCGGTGTCAGCATCCGCCATTCCTTCCTTGATATCACCGCTGAAGAATGGGACAAAGTCATTGCGGTAAACCTAACGGGCGTGTTCTACGTCGCGCAAACTGCTGCACGACACATGGTGCGGCATGACGGAGGTGTGATTCTGCAAACGGCTTCTACCAACGGGATCATGGGATATCCCCTCTATGCCGACTACAACGCGACTAAGGCGGGGGTTATCGAGCTGACGCGGTCGATGGCGCTGGAGCTTGCGCCTAAGGTTCGGGTGTGCGCCGTGGCGCCAGGCTACGTGCTGACCCCGATGCAGCGCGCCGAATACACCGATCAGATGCTGGAGGAAGTGAATCGGAAGATTCCGCTGCGCCGCCATGCCGAGCCGGAAGAAGTTGCGGCGTTGTTTGCTTTTCTCGCTTCCGACGACGCGGCCTATATCACTGGGCATGTGTATACGATTGACGGAGCGGAAACTGCGGGTGGGCTTGCGAGCAGATAAGAAGAGTTTCGAGTTTCCAGTTTCTAGTTTCGGGTTGCCGCAATCCCAACCTCATTTCAAGCAGCGCCAGCATTACCGCCTGACTTATGACGGGATCATTGCGCACGAAAGTCGCTCTTATCACCGGAGGAGCATCGGGGATCGGACGGGCCACTGCCCTTCTCTTCGCCCGCGCAGGCGCAGAGGTCACCATCGCCGACTTGAACGAAACCGCTGGAAAGGCGGTTGTTCAGGAAATTGCTGGTCAGGGTGAGAAGGCGGTCTTCGAGAAAGCCGACGTAACCCGGGCGGCTGACTGCAAGCGCGTCGTGGATCGCGTCCTTGGAGAATTCGGCGTCATCCACATTCTCTTTAACAATGCCGGCATTATGCGCCGGGCGAGCCTTACCGAGCTCAGCGAAGAAGACTGGGACCGGGTGATGGAGGTCAACGTCAAATCCATCTTCCTGATGTCACGCCTGGTTATCCCAATCATGGCAAGGGCAGGCGGGGGTTCGATTATCAATACGGCGTCGGGATGGGGCTTGGTAGGCGGAACTAAGGCCGCGGTATATTGCGCTTCGAAAGGTGCCGTCGTTCTGCTGACAAAAGCTATGGCGGTGGATCACGGGCCGCAAAACATCCGCGTGAATTGTATCTGCCCCGGCGACACCGACACCGCAATGTTGCGCAACGAAGCCCAGCAACTTGGGGAACCAACCGAGCGTTTTCTGGCCGAGGCGGCACGGCGTCCGCTAGGTCGGGTGGGTGCGCCCGAAGAGATTGCCCAGGCCGCACTGTATCTGGCCAGCGATGCGTCTTCTTTTGTGACCGGGACAGCGCTGGTCGTAGACGGCGGGGCCTTGGCCGGATCGATCTGATTAGGCTATGAGATCCACGACTACAACTCGCCCTCGCAGCCGTTCTCAGCGACTCTTCGGGCGGGCGCAGCAATCGCTCGTCGAAGGCGTGAATTCGACGTCGCGGGGAAGCGCCGTATTTGCCAGTGGTCCGATCATGATCGAGCGCGGCCGCGGGTCGCATGTGTGGGACGCCGATGGGAACGAATACGTCGACTTCATGATGTCCTTCGGGGCGCTCATTCATGGCCACGCTCATTCGACCCTCGTTTCCGTGGTCTCTCAGGCCATGGCGGAGGGATCGCACTTTGCTTCCGCCACCTCGGCGGAAGTAGAAGCGGCGGAGCGATTCCGCGGCATGGTGCCATCCGTCGAGGTGGTGCGATTTTGTAATACCGGCAGCGAGGCCACGATGCTGGCTTTGCGTCTGGCTCGTGCTCACACGGGAAGGACGAAGTTCCTGAAGTTCGAAGGGCACTACCACGGATGGTACGACCCATATCTTTTGAACGCTCATGGCCACTCGGCTGAGCAGTTGGGTCGTCCTGAAAATCCCGCGCGGATTCCCGATTCAGAGGGAATTCCGGCGTCGACCTTCGCCGAAGTTGTGCTTGCCCCTTGGAATGATGTCAGTGCGCTGGAGCGGGTGATGAAGAAGCACGGACACGAACTCGCTGCCGTCATCACCGAACCGATCATGGCGAATATGGGGTGTATTCCGCCGCGCGAGGGATATCTTGAGCGGCTTCGGAACATCACTCAGGAGTACGGAGCCTTATTGATCCTGGACGAGGTGGTTACTGGATTCCGCTACGCTCCCGGCGGCTGCCAGGAATACTACGGAAGCCAGCCCGACCTCAGTACCTTTGGCAAGGCATTGGGCGCGGGGTTTCCGGTGGGTGCCGTTGCTGGGCCTCGTGCGATTCTGGATCGAATGCGGTGGGGCAGCGGCATGGTCCTGCATTACGGAACCTTCAATGGGCATCGCTTGACTATGAAGGTCATTGCGGCGAACCTCGACCTGCTCGCCGCAGAGAATAATTCTGCGTACCGCAAATTGCATGCTTTGGGCGATGCTGCCATCACCGGGTTGCGAGAAGTTTTCAAACGGTGGAAGGTCCGAGCCATCGTGCAAGGCTTTGGGCCGATGTTTCAGATTTACTTTACCGATCGTGACGCAATCCACGATTATCGGGACTACTGCACGTACGTTGACACCGGCAAGTACTCGCGCTTCGTCCATGCTCTGCTGGACCTTGGAATCTACATGACGCCATCGAATGGGCTGCATTGGATCATCAGCACGGCTCATACCGAGGACGACATTGGCGCTTTGATCGATGCCGCTGACCGGGCCTGCGCGGAACTCTCGTGAAAGCTATCGTTTTTCTGGGTGGCGGGCGGATCACGTCGGCGCTGGTCGCCGGGCTGCGGCTCTCCTGTTACAGGGCTTCCATCGTGGTGCATGACCGGCATCCTGACAAACTACGCGCCCTAAAACGGCAGCACCGGATCGTAGCGGAGCCTGATTTGCAGCGGGCTTTACGACAGGCAGACCTGCTGGTTATCGCAGTCCGCCCAAGTGGCGTAGCTCAACTACTACGGGACATTGGGCAAATAGATCAGCCCGTTGTGGCGATCAGCTTGGCAGCGGGGATTCCGCTCAGAAACTTGCAGAGGCAAATAAGGGCACCTGTCCAATGGGCGCGTGCTATGCCGAGTCCGGCTTGCCGTACGCAACGTGGGTTGACGGCGGTCACATTTCCCCGAGGGCTGCCTGCAGCAGCTCGGGATGAGGTGAGGGCCTTGTTTGCGCGGGTCGGAGACGTGCGGGAGATTCCGGAGTCCCGCTTGGATGCCTTCACCGTCACATATTCCACGAGCCACGGATATCATGCGCTGGCTGCTCTGGCGGGAGCTGCTGAGAGAGTGGGTTTGGATCGCAAGAGCGCGTTGATCGCCGCCGCTCATGGTCTGGCCGATGGGATTCTTTTGTGGCGAGACGGCAACATCTCCGTCCAGGAACTAGTACACGAGGCGGCAACCCCGGGCGGAATCGCGGCCACCGTAATGGAGGCTATGGACAAAGCTGGTTATGCGGGCATGGTGGAAAGGGCTTTGCGAGCGGGGCTAGCGCGGGCCAAAGCGAACGCGAAGGGCTGAGGCGGCTTCAAACCGGTTGTGGTGCGCGCGGATTCTTCGCCAATCTGCCGCCTGGCTCAGAAAGACTACACTTCAAGTTAGCTTTCTCAGCAATCGGAACAGGCGAATCACGCGGTAGAGGGGAACCAGTGGCGCGGGAAGCCGCACCAGAGACCACTCACTCACGCCGGGAGTAAATGCCAGGCGGGTGAAGAAGCGGACTTTGTCGGAGGTGCGCTCACGCAGGCGGGCGATGCGCTGAAAATAGCCTATGGCCTCGGTGTCGCAATCTGCGGATTCCGCCATTTCTTTGAGAATCTCATTGCCTAGATGCTGCACTTGTTCATCACGCGCCAGCGCCTCGAGGGTTGGCGGAAGAGCGGCGCCGAGCAGGGCTTGCGCCAGGAAAAAACTGATTCCGAGGACGCGATTCACTCCCAGCAGCGTTGCCTGATGCGCCACCCGCTCCCAATCGCATTGGGCGACGGCCGGAAGATCTGCAATGTCGCGGATCCAGGAGAGGCGTCCCCACAAATGCTTGGCAGCATGCACGCAGAGTACGAAGAGAAGGTCTTCGGGAGAGAGCGTACGAACCTGTCGTTGATGGAGTTTGACGACGCGTGCTCTTTGAAAAAATGAATCGATGTCAAAATCGACAGAGTAAAACCGGGGCAGAATGCGCCATTGCAGTTCGAGAACATTATTCTGGCCGAATCCGTCGAAGGAATACTCGTATCCGGAAGCGATATGGGCGTTCTCAGCTGCTCCCGTCAAATCCAGGTGGGGATGGAAGCCGATCTCAGTAAGAACCCATTTTGCTCGGGGCAGGTCAGCCGGCCGGACGAGAATGTCCAGGTCGGAGAACTGCCGCTGCGCCACGTTGTCATAGAGGATGTTCGACAAGACCGGGCCTTTATAGGGCAGTGCCGGCACTCCGCGTGATTCAAGGGCGTCCACAGCTTTGCCCAGCAAGTTCGTGAGCCACAGGGCTTGGCGGGTGTTGCTCTCGAATTTTGTGGCGAGACGTTCAAGTGCGTCGCTGGGAATGTCAGCCGAGCGCGTGGCAAGATTCTTGTAGAGCACTGGAATTACAGCGTGATGCGTGGCGAGGGAAATGACTTTGGACCAGTCGATTTCGTCTGCCAGCAGCGCGCTGATTTGCGCCGAGCGCTCGCTGTCGGGCCGGCTGGAGCTCGCGGCAAGAAGGAGTTCGAACTCGCGCGATGGATGAATGCTGGCCAGAGGCGGCTGCGATCGGACTGCCGGCGGAGCGAGGCCCGGGGACATGGTTGATTGCTGATTGTCGATTTCTGATGGCAGGACCCGCACCGACATCGACACTATAATACAGGCGCCTGTTGCGGGCGGAATACGGGCGCTACGTCATTAACCCTAACTAATTTCCTGGGAGTTGTTGTACACTGCAGCCAACATTTGCTGATCCTGATCCAGGCAAGTGACCCCAGGACTCGAAGGCAGCGCTGGGCTCTCTTATGACTCAGAAGGGGCGAGGCACTGGCGAGGAAAATGCCAGCAAGCCGCGTGTTGCAGCCAGAAAACCGTATCACAAGCCGGAATTCCGGCATGAGCGGGTATTTGAGACCATGGCGCTCGCCTGCGGCAAAGTTCATCCTACTCAAGCACAGTGCCGGTTTAACCGGAAATTCAGTTAGTCTAAACGTTTCTATGCCACAGGCGACCGAGACTCGCAAAGCACATCAGCGCAGTCTTGCGGCGGACATTCTGCGGTCCGGGGGCAGCGTGCGGTTGCAAGCTCTGGGGACCAGCATGCTTCCTTCGATCTGGCCTGGCGATCTGCTGGTCATCGACGGCAATCCTCAGGGACACGTTATTATGTGCGACCTGGCGTTGGTCGCAGGAGAAAACCGCTTCTTCGTCCATCGCGTGGTTGGAGAACAAAAGGCACAAGGCCAAGTTCGATGGATCACGCGCGGCGATATCCTCTCTGCCGATGATCCGCCCGTTTCTGCGAGTGAGTTGCTGGGTAGAGTCTCGGCGATTCATCGCAATGGGCGCGTGACAATCCCTTCGCGGCGACTCTCGCTGCCACGACGGGTGCTGGCGCGGGTCCTTGGCCATTACACATCCTTCCGCAGCCTTGCCCTGCGACTGCATGCTATTCGATGCACGGCCGTAGCTTCTTCTGATGAATGACCGGCGTTGCAGCCAGGCCTTCGGGAAGGTGCCTGAAATTTTGACGCTTCGAAAATGAGTGACGGCAAGATCACCGGGAATGAGGGGTTTGCCATCGAGATTGGCGGAATGCCGATCCTGCTGCGCACGCGAGACACCTGTTTCCGTCAACTGCTCTCCGATCGTTACG
>Ga0209803_1002267_pt1 | contig 12099 bp, 12 predicted proteins | sample GraSoiAngelo_138_FD_185895 | JGI IMG/M metagenome (GOLD analysis project Ga0209803, IMG submission 185895) | Grasslands soil microbial communities from the Angelo Coastal Reserve, California, USA - 14_0929_09_40cm (SPAdes) (version 2) | ecosystem: Environmental > Terrestrial > Soil > Grasslands ... | reverse complement strand
CCAGGGTCCGGGGTCGATCCCGCTCCCATCGCGGGGCTACGGGTCGACCCAGTGCGCCCGCCGGGACGCCAGGAAGCCCATGAGCGCCGCGAAGCCGAGTAGATACGCCCATCCAAGGGCGACCTGCCAGCCGGGGATCATGATCAGGCCGAAGTAATACTTCGCGAGCTGTGCCGCGTGGGTGGTCGGGATCAGCATGGCAAAGGGCTGGGCGATCGCGGGCAAGATGCTCAAGGGGTAGTACACGGGCGGCAGGAATCCCAGCGCGATGCTGAGGACCTGAGGAATCGAGTTCGCGCGCCGCGCATTCTTCGTCGTCGCGCCAATCGCGAATCCAACGAACACCAATCCAATCCACATGAGCAGGGACGTCGCAAGGAGGAGGAGTACCCCGACGGCTGTCCAGGATCCGGAAAGCAGGAGCAGGGCCAGCGCCACGAGGACGCCGGGGAGCGCGACGACGAGCCCGCTCACGGAGAGTCCGACCGCATAGGAAGCGGGAGACACCCTCGAGGCGACGAGCATGTCCTGGAACCGAAACCACTGCTTGTTGAAGTACACGCTCTGCGACGCGAACAACCCGGTGAAGGAGAACGTGAGGACGATGGCCCCAATCAAGGACTGGATCGCCGCCCCGGGCGCCGTCGCGAAGACGAAGATGAAGATGACCGGGAGGAAGGAGAACAAGCTAATCACGACGAGGAGCATCGGGTCTCGGAGCAGCGGGAGGGAGTCGAACAGTCCGATGTACAGGGCTTCACGTATTCTCGACTTCAATCGATTCCCCCACGATCTTGATGAATGCCTCCTCGAGGCTCGCCGGCTTGAAGGTCACCTTGCGTTTCTCCCGAAGGCCCCGCTCGACGATCGCGAGGACCTCCTCGGCCGACTTTGGTTCGAGCACCTCCGCATGGCCCGACCCATTCCCCGCCGCGGGCTCGACGATCACGCGCATGCCGATGCCCGTGTCACCCTTTGCCTCCTCCACGGTCCCGAGGAACGCGGTGCGTCCCTTGTCGACGATGAGCAGATGGTCGGCGAGCGCTTCCGCTTCGTCGAGGTAGTGCGTGGTCAAGAGGATCGTGGCGCCCTTCTCTGTGAGCTCCCGCAACATATGCCAAACGGAACGCCGACCGAGCGGATCGAGCCCGATCGTGGGCTCGTCGAGGAATAGGACGTCGGGGTCCGCGACCAGGGCCATCGCGATGATGAGCCGCTGACGCAGCCCGCCGGACAGGTCCGAGGCGAGCTTGTCGCGATGTTCCCAGAGGCCCAGGTCTTCCATGACCTTGCGGGTCCGTTCGCGGGCCTCGCTTCGCGAGCGGCCGCGAATCAGGCAGAAGTAGAGGATGTGATCGTACGGCGACAGCATCATCTGCGGCCGGGCCTCCTGGGGGACGACCGCGATGTGGGGCCGGATGGCCTTCGGGTCTTGGAGCACGTCGTGACCGAGGACGAACGCGCGGCCGACGGTCGGCTTGAGTTGGGTCGCGAGGATCCGCAGGAGGGTCGTCTTCCCCGCGCCGTTGCGGCCGAGCAGGCAGAAGATCTCGCCCTTTTGGATCGAGAAGGAGACACCTTCGAGGGCTTTCGTCCCGCCGGGGTAGGTTTTCCCGAGCCCTTCGACGCGGACGACTTCCATGAAGCGCGACCAAGAGGACGGCGCTACTTGAGGGTTCCGCGCACGTCGAGGCGTCAAGTCCTGCCACCGACGAAACAAGCCCCTCCTCTGGGGAGATGCGCCCAATGCGATTCGAGTCAATGCCTCTGGATACTCGAGGCTTTCGCGGTACGTTCCAAAAGCTTATTCTTCCACCGGATTTCCGGACCCCGTGGAACGGACCTCCTTCGACATCGTCGTCGTCGGTGGAGGGGCAGCGGGTCTTCGCGCCGCCATCGCGGCCGCGGAATCGGATCCGGAGTTGACGATCGCCCTCGTCTCGAAGGTCTATCCCATGCGGAGCCACACGGTGTCCGCGGAGGGCGGGACCGCGGCCGTGCTACGCGACTACGACTCCTTCGAACTCCACGCCCTCGACACGATCAAGGGATCCGACTTCCTCGCCGACCAGGATGCGGTCGAGTTCTTCGTCGCCCGCTGCCCGGAGGAAATCATCCGCCTTGAGCACTGGGGCTGCCCCTGGTCCCGCGACGAGGACGGCCGCGTGAGCCAACGCGCGTTCGGCGGCATGTCCGTCAAGCGGACCGTCTACGCCGCGGACAAGGTCGGGTTCCACATCCTCCACACGCTCTTCCAGACGTCGATGAAGTACGACCACATCCATCGGTTCGACGAGTACTTCGTCACGAGCCTCATCGTCGACGGCGGTGCGTGTACCGGCGTCGTGGCGATGAACCTGCGCGGCGGGACGATGGTCGCGATCCAGGGCAAGGCCACCATCCTCGCGACGGGCGGCTGCGGTCGCGTATACGAATTCACGACGAACGGCTTCATCAAGACGGGAGACGGGATGGCGCTCGCCTACCGGGCGGGCGTCCCGCTGAAGGACATGGAGATGGTCCAGTTCCACCCGACGTGCCTCCCGGGCACCGGCATCCTGATCACGGAGGCCGCGCGCGGCGAGGGCGGCTATCTGGTCAACAAGGACGGCGAGCGCTACATGCAGCGCTACCTGCCCGGCAAGATGGAGCTCGGGCCACGGGACATCCTCTCGCGGGCCATGATCCAGGAGATGAAGGCGGGTCGGGCGTTCGAAGGACCATATGGCCTGTACATGGGCCTCGACCTGCGGCATCTCGGCGCGAAGAAGATCAACGAACGGATCCCCATGGTCCGCGAGCTCGTCGAGAAATACATGGGCCTCGACCCGATCCACGAACTCATCCCGGTGCGGCCCGGGCAGCACTACATCATGGGGGGTGTGTCGACGAATGGGAAGGGCGAGACGACGTTGCCCGGCCTGTACGCCGTCGGCGAGACGGCCTGTGTCTCGATCAACGGGGCGAACCGGCTCGGCTCGAACAGCCTGAGCGAGTGCTTGGTCTTCGGCGCCGCGTGCGGGCTCGCCGCGGCCGCCTTCGCGAAGAAGAAGGCGAGCTACCCACGGGGGACCGCCGCGAGGGAGGCCCTGAAGAAGGAGGAGGCCCGCGTGTTCGACGGCCTCTTGAGCCGGGAGCGCGCGACGGAGACCGTCTCGGGTCTGCGGGTCGAGATGCAACAGCTCATGGAGCGCGACGTGGGGATCTTCCGGGAGGAGTCCGCCCTGGCCGACGCCTGCGGTATGCTGGGGAAGATGCGGGACCGATTCGCCGCGGTGGGGCTCGCGGACAAGGATCGTGTCTTCAACACGGAGCTGACGGCCGTCCTCGAGCTGGACTTCATGCTCGACATTGCGTCGGCGATCGCGCACAGTGCGCGGAATCGCCGCGAGTCCCGGGGCGCGCACAGCCGCACGGACTTTCCGCAGCGGGACGACGCGAACTACCTGAAGCACACGCTCGCATTCCGCACAGACGGACCGCCTCGGATCGACTACATGCCGGTGACGATCACGAAGTGGCAACCCGTGGAGAGGAAGTACTGATGGCCGCATCGGACGTCCTGTTTCGGGTGAAGCGGTACCGGCCGGAGTCCGGCGGACGGCCGACGTTCCAGGATTACCGGATCCCGTATCGGAACGACATGGTCGTCCTGGACGGCCTGAATTACATCAAGGATCACCTCGACCCGACCCTCACATTCCGCTGGTCGTGCCGCATGGGCATCTGCGGATCCTGCGGCGCGGACGTGAACGGCCAGCCGCGGCTCACGTGCGGCACGTACGTCCGCGACGTCCGCAAGGGTGCGGTGACCGTGGAACCGCTCTCCAACTTCCCGATCCTCAAGGACCTAGTCGTGGACTTCGACGATTTCCTGAGGAAGCTCGCTTCCGTGACGCCATACATCGTCCGGAAGGATTGGGGGGACCTGAGGAAGGAGTACGTCCAATATCCGGAGGACGTGGAGGCCTACCGGCAACAGAGCTTGTGTATCAACTGCATGCTTTGCTACGCGGCCTGTCCGGTCTTCGGGTCGAGTCCGGAGTTCGTCGGGCCCGCGGCGTCGGCCCTCGCCCTCCGATACAACCGCGACACGCGGGACGAGGGAGCGGACGCGCGACTCGCCCAGCTGAACACGAAGATGGGCGTCTGGGAATGCACCTTCGTGGGCGAGTGTTCCGTCGTCTGCCCGAAGGACGTGGATCCGGCCGCGGCGATTCAGACACTGAAATTCCTGGCAACGATGCGGCACATGCGACGGCTCCTGATGCCCGGCTCGTCGTCGCGGTGATCCGATGACCGGCCGAGAGTACGCCTGGAAACGCCGCCCGGGCTGGTGGCTCCGGAACCGGCGATACCTGATGTTCCAACTGCGGGAGGCGGGCGGCGTCGTCTGCGCCCTGTACGGCCTCGTCCTCCTGAACATGCTCATCCAACTTCGAGCGGGCGAGTCCGCGTATACGGCGTTCCTGAACCTGTTGCGGACGCCGCCGGTCCTCTATCTGAACATCGTCCTCTTCGCCCTCGTCGTGTGGCACGCGCTCACCTGGTTCATGCTGATCGGGAAAGCCCAACCGATTCAGTTCACGCGGCAACCGCTTCCCTGGAAGGTCGTCTTCGGAATTAACGTGCTCCTGTGGCTCGGAGTCTCTGGAGCCGTCGTGTACCTGATCTTCGGAGGGATCTGACATCGCCGAGGAGATTGGCTCCGCCCAGGAATCGCTCGCCTGGAATCCGGGCCGCGACACCGTCCATGCGGACGTTGAGGCGCATGCGGAGGTGCTCCTCGAACCGATCTTCTGGAGCCTCTTCTCCCTGGGTGGCTTCATCACCGCGTTTCTGTTCCCGGTGACCCTCTTCCTGCTGTTCTTCGCCGCTCCGTTTCATCTGTGGCCCACGGATCCGGCGGCTTACTCGACGTTCGTTGGACACTGGAAGGAGCCGCTCGTCCGGCTGTTCTTCTTCGTCCTGATCGGCGGATCCCTGTTCCACGGGACGCACCGGCTGAAGTTCATGCTCATGGATGCCGGTTTCAAAGGCCGTTCGGCGGAGGCGTTCCTCGACATCATCATCTTGAACGGCGTCGCGATTTTCGGGAGCTTGGGCGCGCTCTTTTACGCGGTGCGCGGCTGGCTTTTCTAGCCCGCGTCGGTCTCTTCGCGCGCCGTTTCTTGACGGGCCCTTTCTTTACGGTCTTCTTTGGAGGCGCTTTCTTCGGCGGCGCCTTCTTCGACACGGGTTTTCTCGCGTTCGTCTTCGGCGCGGGAGCGGCTTCCGATGGCGGGACGAGCTTGTAGACGAAGTCCTTTTCCCGCACGCGGTCGCGGACTTTCATCCCGACTTCCTGGCCCTGCGCCGCGTTCGACACGGTCCCATGTTCGATCTGCAGCGAGTCCACGGGCTGCTCGAGGTTCGTGGTAGGGCCCTGGATCTGCACGGTGTCTCCCACCGCGAGGGAGCCATCGGTGAGCTTGATCGCCGCGACCCCGATGTGGCCGAAGAAGTGGAAGACCTCGCCGACCTTCTTCCGTTCCATCGACCGCACATGGGTCGCACGCGATAAAAACGTTCCCGGTTGGGGCACCATTTGCGAGCACCAGGGACCGCGAACGAAAAGTCTTAAGTGCAAACACGAAATATGGCGGCCGCGGAAGGGGGGAACGTCCTTCTATGGTGATGCCTCTTAACGTGTTAGAAAAATCCATCAACAAGCGCGTTCAGTTGCTCCTCAAGGACAACCGGATCCTCGAAGGGAAGCTCGTCGGGTATGACGACTACATGAACATGGTCCTCGAGGACACGGAAGAGACGAAGGAAGACAACGTGCGCCGCGTCGGGACCGTGGTCCTCCGAGGAAACAACGTCGTCACAATCGTCCCGAAGTGAAACGCAAAAGGCCAGAAAATACATAACCGCGCCCCCTCTTTGGAGAGCGGATGCAGCTCGTGATCATCGCCGGAGGCTTCGGCAAGAGGCTGCGCCCCCTCACGCTCACGCGTCCGAAGGCCTTGATCCCCCTCGTGGACCGGCCTCTCGTCCTGCACATCCTCGACTCCCTCCCGCCCTCTTGCGACGAGGTGATCATCGCCGTGAATTACCTGTTCAAACAGGTGCGCGACTTCTTCCGGGAACACGAATCCCGGATCGCGGTCCGCGTCGTCGACGAGCCGACTCCCCTCGGGACCGGCGGCGCGCTGAAGAACGTGGAACGGTACCTCCGCGGTCCGTTCGCGGTGTACAACGGCGACATCGTCGATACGATCGACTTCGACGCCCTCGTGAAGACCCATCGCAAGGCCGGAGGCATCGGGACGATTGCGGTGGGGCTCGCGGACGATCCCTCCGACTTCGGCTCCGTCGAGATCGTGAAAGGCCGGATCGCGCGGTTCGTCGAGAAACCCGCGAGGGGCGAGACCGCAAGCCATCTCGTGAACGCCGGGCGCTACGTGTTCGAGCCCGGGGTGTTCGATTTCATCGAGCGAGGCCGACCGGTCTCCATGGAGCGCGAGGTCTTCCCCCGGCTGATCGAGCAAGGCCTCACGCCCTATCGATTCGAGGGCTGGTGGTCGGACGCGGGGACGCTCGCGAATTACCTGAACGCACAGCACCTCCTCCTCGCCGCCGGCCGTGGGAAGATTGCGCCGGAGGCGGACGTCACCGCGGGGAGCCTGCGGCCTCCGGTCTACGTGGGCGCCGGGTCCTTCGTCGAAGGTCGACTCGGGCCTGACGTGGTCCTCGGCAAGTCGTGCAAGGTCGGTCGCGCGTCCGTCGTGAACGCGACGCTCCTGGAGGGCGTGAGCGTGGACGACAAGGTCGAGATCGCTTCGTCGATCATCGGGGCCGGGGCCGCGATCGGCGAAGGCGCCCACGTGCGGGACAGCATCCTGGAGGACGGCGTGCAGGTTCCTCCCCATGCGGAGGTCCTCGACGACCGGGTGGCGGCATGACCCGCCTCTTCGGCACGAACGGCATCCGCGGGGTCGTCGGCGAGGCGATGAATGCGGACCTCGCGGTCAAGGTCGGCCGCGCGATCGGGACGTTCTTCGAGGGCGGCCCGGTCGGACTCGCTCGGGACCCGAGGCTGAGCGGTCCGATGCTTGTCCGGGCCGCGGCCTCCGGCCTCATGTCGGCGGGCTGCGACGTGATCGACCTGGGCATGGTGCCCACGCCGTGCGCGCAGTACTTTGTCGCCAAGTCCGGGCATCTGAAAGGGGCCATCGTCGTCACGGCCTCGCACAATCCGCGGGAGTTCAACGGCCTCAAGGCGATCGACGCCCGCGGGATGGAGATGCGACGGGAGGACGAGGAATCGATCGAGGCGATCTTCTTCGAGGACCGATTCCACGCCGCGGCCTGGTCCGACGTCGGCTCGAGCCGGGCGGACGATACGGCCATCCCACGGTACATGGAGGCGATCGAGGCGAAGGTGGACGCCGAGGGGATCCGCAAGCGGAATCCGATGGTCGTCGTCGATCCGGGAAACGGGGCCGGGTGCGTCGTGACTCCGTACCTTCTGCGCTCCCTCGGATGTCGCGTCCTGACCCTCAACGCACAGCCGGACGGCGCCTTTCCAGGACGGTTGCCGGAGCCCACACCCGACCATCTCGGAGATCTGATGCGAGTCGTGTCGGAGGTCCATGCAGACCTCGGGATCGCGCACGACGGGGACGCGGACCGCGCCACGTTCGTGGATGACAAAGGTGCGTTCGTCGTCGGAGACAAGGCGCTCGCGCTCCTCGCTCGGGCCGCCGTGAAAGGCCGCGGGGGGACGGTCGTGACGCCGGTGAGCACGTCGAGCGTCGTCGAGGAGGTCGTCCGCGCCTCGGGAGGGAAGGTGATACGCACGCGCGTCGGCTCGCCGATCGTCGCTCGCGCGATGTTCGAGTCCGGCGCCGTCTTCGGCGGCGAGGAAAACGGCGGCGTCATTTTCCCGGACCACCAGTTTTGCCGCGACGGGGCCATGTCGGCGGCCAAGATGCTCGAGCTCCTCGCCCACGAGGGGAAGTCGCTGTCCGCGCTCGTCGCGGAGCTCCCACAATATCACATCAAGAAGGCGAACGTCGAGGTCCCGGTCGAACGCCGGGAGGCCGTCCTCGCCGCGATCGTCGAGCTCGCGAAGGGGCGAAAGGTGGACTCGACGGACGGAGTGAAAATCCTGGAAACGGACGGCGCGGTCCTCGTCCGTCCTTCGGGCACCGAGCCGATCTTCCGCGTCTACGCGGAGGCGAAGACGCCCGACCGTGCGGACGCGCTCGCCGAGGAAGGCGTCTCCTGGATCAAGAAGGCCCTAGGCCACCGGTAGCGGGCCCGCGGCGAGAAGGATCAGGTACGCTAGGATCCCGCCGGAGACGGTCGAGATCAGGTTGTTCGTCTTCTTGTTCACGAGCCCGCGGCGTTCCAGGGTCGCACCGATCACGCTGTCGATCTGGCATCCGAGGAATCCGATTCCCAACGGAAGGATCAGGTAGACCGGGGACAAGGGCATCGTCGGTCGGAGGCCGTAGATGCCGGCCAGGTACGAGAGGACGAACCATCCCACGACCGACGTGTACACGGCCGCCCCGAGGGCGCACAACGTCCCGAGCAGGGAGACGCCGCCGTCCGTCCCCGGAGCGACCGGTTTCCCGTTCGTGATGAGGTACGTGTGTCGGGAGAGGACGCCGATCTCGCTCGCGAGGGTGTCGGACCCGGCGACGGAGAGGGCCGACAGGAAGACGACGCCGCTGATCAGCCTCGGGAACCCGGGCGGTTGGATCAGGGACAGGACCGCGACGGCCATCAGCGCCACGCCGTTCGCGAGCACGTTCGTGGACCGGCGCTCCCCGCGGATCCCTTCTTGGACGCCCATCGCCTCCTTCAGGGCGAACCGGTATCGCGTCGCGAGGAAGCTGGAGAGGAGGAAGAACAGGAGGAGGAACAGCCAAGTCACGTCGCCGAAGATTCCGATCACCATCCCGACGACGAAGGCCGCGAGACTGCCGTCCCACGTGAGCACGTTCCGGCGGTAGGCGAGGGCGCTCAGGACCCCCGTAAGGAACACACTGATGAGCACGGAGGACACGAAATCCAGCGGCACTGGCGCGGGCAAAGTGGGTGCCCATTAAAGCCTTTTCATTCGAGAATCACGACGGCGGTCCTGTGCCGGGCGGCGGCCCGCGGAGGATCTCTCCGCACCGGGGACACCATCGTCCAATTGGTTCCACCGGGGTTCCGCATCGGGGGCAAAATCGAATCGGAGTCGAAAGCGGAATCGCCGACGTACGACGCCCAGGGGCATGGCTTCGTCGGATCAAGATGATGGCGAGGAGGACAGTCGTAGCGGCCGCGACCTCCCCGATTTGTAGGTAGAGACCCAAATCTACGCCGGCGGGTTTCGGCTGCGGACCGGGTGCTGGCGGCGGAGGACTTGGCGGGGCGAGAGTGATTACAAACCCGTCGATTATCTGGCCGAACGTCGTGTTCAGCATGGGGAACTGGCCCGTATAGGCCGTCAAGACAAGGATCCAACCCCGTTGATGCACTTCGCTCACCACGACCGCGAACTCCTGGATGACCGAGCGCGTCCCGTATTCCACGACGAACGTGACCGCGGCATGTCCGTCGACGGATCGGAACCGGGGTGCACCCGACATTTGCGCGTCCGGGTACGGAGTTCGAAGGCCCTGGACCGTGTCTTGCGCGACTTGTGCAAGGAAAGAATCGTTCTCGCGGACCGTGGGGTCGGCGGTCGTAACCACGCCGAGGCTCTCCTGAACGCCGAAATAGCTCGGACCGATGACGAGAAGATCAATCTTCTCCGTTCCAATGCTCGCGTCCGTTTGTACGGTCCAGCCTTCCGGGATAGGAAGCCGGAACCCCGCGGGGTGGACGTACTCGACGAGCGGAATTCGCGGGATCGAGAAATCCGTGTCGATTGTGAAGTTCCAAGAGGTCGACGCCTCTCCCCCTCGCCATGCAATTCGCGCGGTGACGTTGTACCGTCCATCCGGCAGCGGAGCCAGGACCGCGTATTGGACCCGTCCATCCGGGGTGAGAGTCGACGGGACGTCGCGGCCTTGAAGGGTCATGGACGCGCTTTCGATTTCCGCGCTCGGGCTTCCGGACCACAAGGACGCCTCGATCGCGCTCGGGACCACATCGACGATTTCGCCGGGACCGGGTCTGCCCGGTCCGATGGAGGGGCAGGTCGGACTTCCCGCACCGTAGTCAATCCCAAACGTCCAGGCCGTGTGGATCGATTGGCCTTCCCATCGAACGTCTGCGTCGATCGTGTGCGGCCCCTCGGAGAGGGGCACCGATAGGTTGGCGCGGAGAAGATGGAACGTGTTGTAGCTCACGAACGAGTAGACGTCCGTGGACAGGGCGGACCCATCGAGCCGGATCGTCGCCGCGTCCACGCCCACGTCGGGGAGGCCGCGTACGAGTTGTGCCAAGAGCACGGACGGCGAGAAGCACTGAATTCCGGGGGCCGGCTGCCACGGTCCCAGGGACGGCTCGATTGCGATGCGTTCTATCGGGGGTCCGACGATGAGGCCCCTTCGATCGCCCGACACGGCTACGAGGTCCGCTTGCCGGCCCAAGCGTTCCAAACGTTGAAGAACTCCGGTCGCCACGTCGAACGCCCAGACCGCGGCCCCGTTGCCGTTGGCACTCAAGCCGTACACAGTCGACCCATCGGCCGCCAAGGCGACGCCGGTCGGATAGCTCTCCATCGGGAGCATCCCCAAGCGATCCAGCGTCGCGATCGAGACGATCTCGAGCCCATACGGCGAGCCCGATGCCAGATAGATTCGCCCGCCGGTCCAATCCACGGCCTCTTGGCGGAATGTCCCGCCGAGGTCAGGATGGCTGTAACGCAAAAAGGCTGGCGTGTCGTTTTGGATGTCGAACGCGGCGATGACCAGCGCACTGACGTCCGTCGTCGTCAGCAAGAGCAAGGATCCGTCGGGACTCACCTCGGCAATCGTCTGGTAGGAAAACAGCGACGAATTGGCCAACTCCTGTCCGGTGGTTCCGTTCAACACCCTGACAACACGGTCCGAACCGGTTACATAAAGACGGTCTGAGCGCCCGTCTCGCACGCTCAATGGGGTAAAGTTCAGGGTAAGATTCCGCGTCACAGACCTCTCGGCGATGTCGACCACTGCAATTTTGTCCTCGCCGGACACCGCGATGAAAAGGGAGGCTCTGTCTCGCGAGAGGTCGATGGAATTCGGACCCAATCCGACCGGGATGGTCGTGTTCACCTTCCCGGTGGCCGCGTCGAGAAATTGGACCGTGCTCCCCGCGGGATCAGCTAGGTAGAAGAACGGCCGGGACGGGTCCGCGAGTAACTGCTGGTTCCCGTTAGAGGAAGCCGGGACGGGGGTTCGCGAAGTCGCGCCGAAGGCGTCCAACGCAACCGCGAAGGGCAAAACCACGAGGGCCACGGCGACGAGAGAAACCCTACCTCGCATCCTTCCGAGCATGGATGCCGCGGGCCCCGCATAAAAGCTACGATTCACGGGGCAACGACGGCTGCGTTGTCAGTGTCCCGTCGTCATGACCAGCCGTCGAGGGACTTCTGTTTCTGGAGCCCACGAGACACACCGAACTTCTCGAGGGCCGCGTTGATTCGCTCGACGGAGAAATCGAATTCGTCGCACAGCATCTGGCGAACGCGGTCCGGTTCCGGATCGCGAAAGACGATCTGGACACGATCGAGGACGTTCGGGAAGAGGAAGATCTTCTGGACCTCCTCCTTCGATTCGATGTCCACGCCGAGCTCCGCCAAGGCCCCTTCGAGCGCGCCGTGTTTCTTGATGAGGGCGAGGGCCTTCTTCGGCCCGATGCTGCGCACGCCTTCATTGAAGTCGGTCCCGATCAAGAGGCCCATGTCGACGAGCTGCTCGCGGCTGATGCCCAAGTTCGTGAGGGTCGTCTCGAGGGAGATCTCCTCCGGGTGGACCTCCACGAAGACCTCCTTGCGGGGGAGTTTCCGCCGGCCGCTGATCGCGAGGTTCTTCACCAACCGCGGGGAGCCGAACAGGAGGGAGTCGAAGTCCTGGGACGCGGCAGCGTACGCGGTCCCGTTTCGAGCCATCGCGCTCGCCTGCGCTT
>Ga0209803_1002261_pt1 | contig 12113 bp, 8 predicted proteins | sample GraSoiAngelo_138_FD_185895 | JGI IMG/M metagenome (GOLD analysis project Ga0209803, IMG submission 185895) | Grasslands soil microbial communities from the Angelo Coastal Reserve, California, USA - 14_0929_09_40cm (SPAdes) (version 2) | ecosystem: Environmental > Terrestrial > Soil > Grasslands ... | reverse complement strand
TGAATCTTCAAGGTGCTTGCGATTATCAAGACAAGCGCACGTGCGTTTGATCGCCGAACTGGATGCAGACATCCTCCTGGCGACGAAGAGGGAATTTTTGTGCTGAAATACTCGTGGGTGCGCAATCATTGCACGCCGGAATCGCTGATTCGAGTTCCACGAATACGGCCAGCTAACGGCTAAGCGCGCGAGTCGCTGCTACCAGCTCCACAAACGCAGTGAGCTTTTCATCCTCTCGCGCAACGAAACGCTTTCCGCGCGATGCGCGTCAGCAACGAAGATTGTTCGCCCTTCGTGATCCAGAGCTGAGACCCAGCCCAAACTCCAACCGGCCTTGTTGCTCGAGCCGCGTCGTTTCTCATCTTGAGAACTTTCTTTCATAGTTACCGTAGAACTAGATGAATCGTAATCATTGTAAAAACGCTTCCTCAGCCGCGGACAACATCGATTGAAGACAAACGTTTTAGCTAGATTGGCGGTAATGTGGTTCGCCTGATTCTGAATTGGAAAGGAGTTGATCTTGTAACGCCCGAGTTGGTTGACAACTTTTGTCACGATTGGCCGTGCTCCATTGAACCAGATACTGATTGATCATCCGACAAGTATCAACGCAGCACGCCGTGCTTATGAGAGTCGGCGACTCCTATTGGCTAAAGGATTTGAATTCAACGAACGGAATACAGATCAATGGGGTCCTTGCCACTCAGGCTGACTTGAAGGATGGCGACAAAATCCGATTTGGTTCCGTCAAAGCGGTCTTTGTCGGATGTTCCCGCAAACGGTGGTCGCCGTGCGCGTTTAGAGAGTTCTGCACGAGTTCTACAACAAGGCCAGAATCCGAGGCCGCAGCTGGAGGGGATGCTGAGGGAAAAATGCAATTCAATGATTCGAGCAAAGAAAAACTTGGAGAGATTGAGAATGACGCCATGAAGCGTGGAATGACGCACGAAGCGGCGATTCCAAGACGCGATGGAGCAGCGCAAGGCTATCGCCGAATCATTGCTGGCCCACTTACATAAAGAAATAGGAATGGACCGGGGAGCGATGCATCGCTCCGCAATCGATTTTTGGGCGCGTCACATCAGAGACTTGAAGAATTAGGTGCGGTCACATCATGCCATGATTCGCGTTTACGATGAGGCTGGCAATGTGATTGAAGCGCACGAACACAAGGGCAATTTCAAAAAGTGCTGAAGTTTTGTTCTTTCGTCGCGTTAGACGGTTTTACACGCACTCAACAGATGCTCGAAATAGCGTTTAAGATTCTAGATGCAATTCTACCCGCCTTTTTTAATCGTTGGCGGCTTCGAGTCTGCGTTCATCGCGCTTACTTCGTTGGATCAGGTCAAGAGTGCTTCTTCGTCAATCTTACCAATCGTTCATCCACGCGTGATCTTGAGTAACGCATGTATGGTTTCAGGCTGATGGCCAGATTCCTGTCTTGCAGCCACAGCGACCATTGCCGGTGCGTCTCAAACCCGACCTGTCTTGGGAGACATGGCTTCCTGTTGCCGCTCTGCCTCAAGCCTTTCTCCCGCAGGCATTGACTCTCTCGTGCGCGACTTTCCAACGGCGCTGTGGTTCGTTCGAACACCAATACAAATGTTCCAGATTATGGAAGCGTTCCCGGAAGCAATCTTTTAAGCTAACGAATGATGGCCAGACCCTAAAGTGGTGAGCAGCCGAATTATCCAACAGGAGCTGGGGCAGTTCATTCACGTCTGAGCAGTCTTCCTTATTCTCTCGCGGGCGAATCGCTGATTCGAGTTCGAGAAAAGCCGTCAGCTTTTCGCCCGCGTGGACAACGAAACGCTTCCATCGCGACGACGAGCGGCTGCAACTTAGCATCAGGGCGCGATGGCGTCACGACGCCTGGAAATTTGGCTGGACAGCCCGGGCGGATTCTTGCTACAACTAACAGCGTGGACGAGAACCGTAAATGAAAACCAATTTCCTTCATCTGCCGTGTCGGATCCCTCTTGCCTGTTAGGACGACGGTTTCTGCCCAAAACTAACCCAAATCCGGCGCGGCACTCGGGGGATGTGGGCGTAACAATGGAGTTAGGTGATCTAAGCCGAGAATGAGTGACGATCCAACAGAAGCTTTGCCTCCGCAGGGCAAGAGCTTGCGAATTTTGGTTGTCGAAGGTCACGGCAATACGTTGAGAGTATTGGCCCGCTTGCTCGATCATTTCGGTAGGAACATCCGATTGTTTTTTGTTTACAGCGCCCTCCTTCTGTTCGCGAGCGTCGCTTACGGTGCCGGCTCTTATCAGCCCACGAGAGACGGAAAAGCACTCGTCTGGAATGATTCACCTAAACGTGGCGAGGAAGTAACGTGGTCCGGCAGGCGCGACAAGAATGGATTCGCCGCCGGCTCTGGTACACTGACGTGGTATCAGGTTGAGCCAACAATCGTCACTGGCTCCAACATTCCGAATGCCAGAAGATACGCGGTCGTCATCAGCCGTCGTTCAGGCAAAATGGTGGAAGGCAAATTCGAGGGAGCTGTCACTTACGTCGATGCCAATGGAAAAAGATTGCAGGCGAGCTTGGTTAATGGAGGTAAGCGGCCGGCAAAGCGGAACTTTTCGCCAGCCGCACAAGAAACTCCGACTGCAGTCCAGCAGACGGCCAGCGTGGCGCCGGAACAGACGGCGACCCAAACGTCGGAGCAACAAGCCAGGCAACCTGATGCCCAAAGCACAATCGCACCGATGCCAACCCCATTGGCTTTACCGACGCCGCCCCTAACTGTGGACGCACAAATGGTTGGCGCGTTGGATACTGTGTACCGAGCGGCACTTAAGGCCAATGACATCGCAATAATGGATCAGATCTTGGCCGATGACTTTGTTTTGGTAAACGATCAGGGTGCTTCTTTGACAAAAGCCAACTTGATCAACGAAGCGCGAGAGAAACGGACGATCTACGACGAGGAGGGGGTGGAAGAAGGCACGCAGAACGTGCGAGTATGGCGTGATACAGCTGTTGTTACTGAGCTGTTGAAGATCAAAGGCACGGAAGACCAACCCCCCTTCAAAGTCTGGTTCAGTGAGACGTACGTTCGGACGCCCACTGGTTGGCGTTGCGTATTTGGGCAAGCTTCGCTTCCGTTTCCGAAACTGGACGCGAAATAGTTTTTCGACTACCTGATTGGTCTTTCGTCACAACTATCACGACGTACGCGCCAAACCCACTTGGCGATTATGTTTGCGGCGGAGCCATGAGCCTTATGACCTTGTCGAACTGATCCAAAACATCAGCCCGACGTTCTTTTGATCGAGCCATTTCTGGAAGATCGTTCGCCCTTCGCGATCTATCGCCGCGACACAGCCCCAACTCCATCCGGCTTTGCTGAGATTGTCGGCAATGGCTTCCCAGTACTTCATTCCATCACTTCGATTTTCATTACAGGTAGTGGTTCTGCGAATCTTCGAGCATTGGGCCTGTCCAACTATGAGGTGCTGGCGTTTGGCACTGCTGCTGGCCACGGATCGCAGCGCGTTTTGCATAGACTTTTTGCAACAGTCCAAAGGTGCGCTTTTGTCTCTGCCAGGTTTCAATTGGGAAATTAGACCATTCGCACGCCTGCACGATTTCCGTTTCTGGAATCGCCGCCAGGTTTAACGGAACTCGCGTTGTAAGATACCAGACGACCAGCTTGGCCTGATGCGTCGGCTGAGGCTTGAGCGCCTTGCGCGTTGCCGATCTAGCTGCCTGACTCTCATACAAAGCTGCCGCATGCTGCGCATGTCAAAGCCTTGCCCAATCGCCACGAGCCGATGCAATACGCTCGCGCAAATCTGCGCTGTTTCGCTTAGCAGCATTCCAGGCCGTGAGACCAATTCCGGCTCTGAGACAAGCCGCTCGCTCGCTTTCACCGCGCGCCAGCATCTGGCAAAAATCAATTGCACACGTTCCGGCGTGACAACGGCTTTTCGGCCTCGCTTAAGTGTTTGCTGTCGGGTTTTCTGGCACACCTCTCGTCCGCGCGCGATGCGCTATCATTTCTTTTCGCCTTCGGCGTAAATTTCGCTTCTGCAGCTGCAACCATCAATTCACAGGTCGAGCTGATGGAAGGATTCGCGGCAACCAGCCGCGCCTTATCTGGCGGATCATATTTACCACTCATTATCTTTCTTCTGCTCTACCCACTTTGCAAACGTTCCAGCGTCCCATTCCCTCGTAAAACGGTGTTTTCGCATCCGTCCCGTTTTCAGTTTTGGCAGGGACAGGAAAATCCTTCGAACCTACCTAACGAGTTGTTGTCCCTCGTGCATTTGCGAACACTGGCGACACAAAACGACCCTTTTAGCTGCGGATTTTCTTCCTTATCACATTGTTACTTTTCCTGCATCTGTCGAGGGAAAACGCCCTCAGTTTTATCTCTTCACTGTTTCACCGCTTTGCATGCGTTTATGAAAATTTATAATGGTGGCTGTGAACAAACGGTGAAAAATCTCGGTTCGTAATAAAGAACCTTTGACCTAAGGCTGTCTGGTTGACTTTGGCTTAAAGAATTGATGCCAAAAGCTAGGCGTCGGTGTCGGGCGCCTACGTCGGGTGCGTCCGATTTTTTTCTTCTGTGTTGTCGGTGTTCGTGTCCTCACGACAGACATCGTCGGCGAGGCTGCCGGCGCTGATGTGGTCGTCGCTAATGCTGCAGGCATTGGTGTGGTCGTTGCTAACGCTGTAGGCGTTGGAAGAATTATGGCTGGAATTTCTGTATCTTCTGTAGCAGCAGCGGGCACACGCTCGGGAGTCGGCCTGTTTGCGATTCCAAACACGATTGCAACAACTGCGGAAAGAATTACAACTGCGGAAAGAATTCCACCTCGAATCGCCCAGCGTAAGAGGCGCTGAGTTTGCCGGTTCCGAGCGTCGCTACGCCTTAGGTCGATCTCACCTCGTAGCAGAATCAATCGCAGCGATGCGGTTACGCTCTCATACGCAGGAAGCGTTGAGTCAAGAATTTCTAAGAAATAGTTCTGAGAATCTCGGATTTCTTCATCCGAAAGAGCACGAAGCTTCTCTGGCTTGGTCCTATCAACTATTTTCCAGAATTCAGATCGGTCCACTTCCGAATCAGTTCGGGAGAGTTCCTTGGGGTCTTTTGACATGGGCACGACAATCGCTTCCCCCTAGTTATTGTTTCGCTTGCAATGAGCGGTGCGGTCGCACGAGTTTCTGCAACGATGAGGGAGATCGGCGTTCCTGACAATCGCGAACCGAAGATAAATGAACCTTGCTGAGTTTAACGAGCTAGACGAAACGAAGGCACTTCTACCGGTGCAAGCAATACGGGGAATGTTCGATATGCGGCAAATTGGACGATGTTCTCTGTCACGAAGATCATGTCCCGAGACCATACATGGCAGCATATGCGAAGAAAGCAGGCAGGCTCAAGAATGCTCGACGGTAGTCGGTAATTCCTCTCGGTGCACTTCCTCGTGGTCGCGTCGGGCAAATGATCTAGCACTGCGCGAGCGCTCTTTACGGTGGAACGTCCGATAAAGCACTGGAAGGACGAGCAGGGTCAGCGCAGTCGATGAAATGATTCCGCCAATCACAACGGTGGCGAGCGGACGCTGCACCTCCGCACCGCGACCATGCGCGAGAGCCATTGGCAGAAAGCCGAGGGACGCAACGAGTGCCGTCATGAGCACGGGACGAAGCCGAGTAATCGTGCCGAGGCGAATCGCTTCTTCGAGTGGATGGCCTTCGTCACGAAGCCGCGAGATGAAAGAAACCATGACCACGCCGTTGAGGACGGCGACACCGGAAAGCGCAATGAAACCAACGCCAGCGGAAATAGAAAAGGGCAGACCGCGAAGCCAAAGCGAGAGAATTCCGCCGGTCAGCGCGAGCGGGACGCCAGTGTAAACGAGAAGCGAGTCCTTGACGTTACCGAAGGCCATGAAGAGAAGCGCGAAAATCAAAGCCAGTGCGAGGGGCACGACGACTTCCAAACGCGCCGTGGCGGATTGCAGTTGTTCGAACTGTCCTCCCCAGCCGAGCCAGTAACCAGGTAGGATTTGCACTTTGTCGCGCACGGCACGCTGCGCGTCCGCAACAAACGAGCTGAGATCGCGACCGCGCACGTTGCTCGTGACCGTTACGACGCGCTTGCCATTTTCACGCCCGATCTCGTTAGGCACTTGCTTCATTTGCAAATCCGCAACGCCGCCAAGGGTGATGAACGCTGGCGGAGGAGAAGCAAGTTTGAGTGTTTGATTGGCGCGATCGCTCTTTGGTAGAGCCAGCGGAATGCGCCTGAGCGCATCAAGATCAGTGCGCAAGTCCTCTGGCAAACGCACGACGAGAGGAAACCGGCGATCACCTTCAAAAACTTCGCCTGCGCTCTTGCCGCCAATCGCCATCTCCACGACGTCCTGCACTTCGCCCACGCTTAGTCCGTAGCGCGCGAGCGCTTCGCGCTTCAGTTGGATGCTGAGCAACGGCAGGCCATCCACTTGCTGTACCTTCGGCGCGGTCGCGCCCCGAATTTTGGCGAGGACAGCTCTAATGTTTTCCGCTGTTTCTTTAAGCACATCGACGTCATCGCCAAAAATTTTCACTGCCATGTCGCTCTTCACTCCAGCGATCAGCTCGTTAGCGCGCAACTGAACTGGCTGCTCGATTTCGACACCCGTGCCGACGACTTGTTTGATCCGAGCGTCCACCTCCTCGATCAACTGCGCTTTCGGTTTTTTCGGATTTGGCCATTCCTTCTCCGGTTTCAGAATCACAAATTCGTCGCCTTGATTCGGTGACATTGGGTCGGTTGCTACTTCCGCAGTTCCCAGACGACCAAAGGTGAGTTTGACCTCGGGAAGTTCGAGTAACGCCTTCTCAAATGGCTCCTGCATCTTGACCGCCTGATCCATCCCTGTTCCGACAACCCGATAGATTTCGAGACCGAGGTCTCCTTCATCGAGGGTCGGAATGAATTCGCCGCCCAGCCGTGTAAACAAAGCGAGGCTAAGCGCGAGCGCCACGACGGCACCGGTCAAAACAAGGCCGCGTTTTTGCAAGGCCCAATCAAGCAGCGGCACGTAGAAGCGTTTCGCGCTTCGCATCAACACGTTTTCTTTTTCCGTCAGTCGTCTGCCGATCCAAATCGCGATCGCGGCCGGAACAAACGTGAGGGAAAAAATCATCGCGCCCAGTAGCGCGAGCAAGACCGTCGCTGCCATCGGCACGAACATTTTTCCCTCGACGCCCTGGAGCGTGAGGATTGGCAGATAGACCACCATAATGATGATCGCTCCAAAAATACTTGGCGTGATTACTTCCTTGGTGGCCTCGCGCACCGTGAGAAGGCGTTCCTCGTGGGCGAGAAGCCGACCGAGCCTCGCCTGCTCATTCGTTAGGCGACGCATGCAATTTTCGACAATGATTACGGCGCCATCGACAATCAGACCAAAGTCGAGTGCGCCGAGACTCATCAGGTTCGCGCTCACTTTGTTGGTTACCATGCCGGTGATTGCAAACATCATTGAAAGCGGAATGACAAAAGTGGTAATGACTGCGGCACGCCAGTTGCCGAGCAACGCGAAGAGGATCGCCATCACGAGCAGCGCGCCTTCAAAAAGATTTTTCTTCACCGTGTCGATGGTCGCGTCGACGAGTTTGGTGCGGGTGTAGAGCGTCCGCGCGGTTACGCCCGGTGGCAGTGAACGGTTTACTTCCTTCATCTTCATATCGACGCGGTCTGCCACCGCGCGCGAGTTTTCTCCCATTAGCATCAAAGCTACGCCGACAACGGTTTCCTTGCCGTTAAGTGTCGCCGCACCGGTTCGTAGTTCCTTCCCGAGCCCGACATCCGCGACATCGCGGATGCGGATCGGAACACCTTCGCCGCCGCCCACAATGATCTGCTCGATATCTTCAATCCCGAGCACCTGACCTGGCACTCGAATCAGATATTGTTCGCCGTTCCGCTCGATGTAACCGGCGCTGACGTTGGCATTGTTGCGCATCAACGCGTCCATCACATCGCGAAAACTCAATCCATAACTAACGAGACGCTCTGGTCGCGGCGTGACGTCGTACTGCTTTTCGTAGCCACCGATCGAATTGATTTCGATTACGCCCGGGACATTGCGCAGTTGCGGTTTGATGATCCATTCCTGAATGGTGCGCAGATCCGTGCTGGTGTAGGGCTGTCCCTGTTCGTTCTTCGCGTCCTCCTTCGCTTCGACTGACCACATGTAAATCTCGCCGAGCGCCGTACTGATCGGTCCCATTTCCACGGTGACTCCCGGCGGGAGCTGGTCTTTGACCTGCGTGATCCGTTCACTAATGAGCTGGCGCGCGAAGTAGATGTCAGTCCCGTCTTTGAAAATAACGGTGACTTGCGACAATCCATAGCGGGAAAGCGAGCGGGTAAAGTCGAGATGTGGAAGTCCCGCCATCGCCGTCTCGACTGGAAAGGTGATGCGCTGTTCGGTTTCGAGCGGCGAGAAACCGGGCGCAGCGGTGTTGATTTGCACCTGCACGTTGGTGACATCTGGCACAGCGTCGATTGGCAGGCGACCGTAGTTCCAAAGACCGAGCGCTGCGACAGCAAGGACCGCCACGAGTACGAGCCAGCGCCGCCGAATCGAGAAATCGATTAATCTTTCAATCATCGGGCGGCCCCTATTCCTCTCCCGGCTCAGGTCGGGCGAGTTCTGATTTGAGAAGGAAACTATTTCCCGCAGCGTACTTTTCGCCAGCCACGACTCCGGATTTTATCTGGATGCACTCGTCATCGCGCTCGCCAACCTCGACCTCGCGAGCCTCAAAGCCTTTTGCAACTTCGATGAAGACGACCGGTTTTTCATCCACGGTCTGAAGCGCGCTTGCTTTCACAGCGACCGGCATCGGCACTTCCTCAAGAACGACGTTGCCTTCCACAAATAGACCAGGACGTAATTGTCCCTTGTCATTTGGAACAACAGCGCGTGCCAGCGTCGTTTGCGTGTTCTCCAGTCCGAATGGCGAAATGTACGAGATCGTGCTTTCGATTTTGTCAGCGCTCTCACTTGGCTGAATAAGAACCTTCTGTCCTACACCTAAACTTTCTGATTCGTGGCGGTAAACACTGAAATCCACCCAGACGTTGCTCAGATCAGCGACGATGAACATGGTCTTGTTCGTATCGACGAACTCGCCGAGCGCGATGTCCCTCTTAATAATTGTTCCGTCGATCTCCGACTTCACTTCGTACGGCTGCAAGCTTTCATTGCTTTCAATCACAGCGAGTGCCTCGCCTGTTTTCACAACATCGCCTAACCGCTTGGCAATCGACTTAACGATGCCGGGAAACCGTGGACTAACATGCACCATGCGTTCCTCGTTGGGGCCGATTTTCCCGTTCAGTTTCAGCGTTTTTTTTAGAACTGCCGGTCCGGCAACTTCGATAGCAATCCCGGATTTCTTGCGCGCCTCTTCGGTAACTTCGATCCGTTTCTTTTCCGGCTGCTCTGCGGCGTGTTCGTTAGCTTCTTTTTTCGATTTGGAACACGACACTAACAAAAGCAGGCTGACGAAAAGGGCCGCACTGAGAGCGCGCAGAATGTATTGTCTTTTCATTTCGAAAAACCAGAATTCGCGTCGAACGGTCGTACGGTCAGCGCTTCGATTTCAGCCACGCTTTTATGATAGTCGCTCAATGCCTGCAAATATTGCAGCCGCGCCGCCGTCAGTGTTCGTCTGCCTTCGTTTACGTCGAGATAACTAAAGCGTCCGGCTTCGTAGCCTTGTCGAATAGCTTCAACTGCTTTTTCAGCTCCAGGAAGCACTGACTCCTTTAAAACATGAATCTCATTGGACGTTCTCGCGACCGTTTGATACGCGTCATTCAACTCCGAGGAAAGACGCGTCACTGCGCTGCGTTTCTCGTCGTCGGCTTTGGCAAGCTGATGCCTTGCCTCGAGAATTGCTCCCTGGTTTCGGTTCCAGAACGGCAGCGGCAACGAAAAGCCGATCACCGGCGTCCATTCACCGGTTTCGACAATGTAACGCGGGCCGGCTGACAACGTCAGGTTCGGCACCGCATCCGCTTGTTGCAGACGGAGCGTGGCCTGCCGCTTGGCTGTTTCCGGTTCCCATCGCGCGATTTCAGGGTTGCGGTAAAGATTTAACGAAAGATTTTCCAAGTCCGGCAAATAAGTAATCCGTTCCAAGTCGCCAACGACACGAGTGAATTTCGGCTGCGCGCTGCCCCATTGCGCCGCCAAATGTTGGCGCGCAGTGATCAAGGATCTCTTCGCCTGATCGAGCTCAATCCGCGCCGAAGCCACTGCCACCTCACTGCGCGTTTGTTCAACAGCCGAGGCTTTGCCGGCTTCGATTCGTTTGCGAATATCGGGAATCAATCCGGAGGCAAGCTCCACGTTCTCCTGCGCCAGTCGCACCCGCTCCTGCGCGCTCAAAACCTCGACGAATGCCTGTGCGGTCTTCTTCAAAATATCCAGCCGTTTCGTTTCATAATCCAACCTTGCAAGCTCGTGTCCAAACGTCGCTTCGCGCACGCGCGCGCTCCGCTTGCCGCCTAGCTCGATAAGTTGACTCAATTGAAGGGTCGTCTGCGAAAGGCTAAAACCGATGTCCTCGCTTTGCGTGCCGAGTTCCGGGTTCGGCCACAATCGCGCCTGCAAGATCCGCGCCTCCGCGCTGCGCACATCCCACGAGAACGCCGCCAGATCGGGATTCTGTTTCAGCGTAAGCGCCAACGCTTGAGCGAGCGTTACCTGTCCGGTCAGATCCGCGGCTGAGACAAAATGTGAGAAGGCTGCCAACCCGCCAAAAGCAACCAACCGAAGGATGATCCGATTACACATTGCCGCCAATTGCGAATGAGAGTGCGACCCAGACTGATGCAGAACGAGCGCGACGAGAGAGAGACAACTGAGGGTCAATCAGGCAAAAGCTGCAGTCTCTATCCGACTTACCGAAGCGAGTGTCATACCCGTTTCCTTGAGCAGTCGATACACCGTCGTGAGTGGAGTCGGAGAGTGGCAAAACACTGAAATTACGCGCATCTCTCAGGTCGGAAGCTAAACGGATCAAGCTGTCGAACAAGGCCGCGCGCGGCTTACATTTTTGTTATCTTCATTCCCAGCCTCGCGCCGCGTGGCGCTTTCGCCTAAATTTTGGGGGATGCGAGTACTGGTCGTCGAAGACGAAAAGAAACTCGGAAGCTTTCTGCGCAACGGTCTCGCACAGGAGAATCTTGTGGTTGATCTCGTGCATGACGGGGGCACGGCGCTCACTCAAATTCTCACTCAAGCATACGACGCGATCGTACTCGACATCATGCTGCCAGGACGCGACGGGCTCAGTATCTTGCGCGAGATGCGGCGACAGCGCGTGAATACGCCCGTGCTCCTTCTCTCCGCGCGTGGGAATGTAAACGAACGAATTGAAGGCCTGAACCTTGGCGCCGATGACTACCTGCCGAAGCCGTTCTCGATCCACGAAGTCATCGCGCGGGTGCGGGCGCTGCTGCGTAGAGCTTCAGGCGAGCATGGCACAATCATGCAAGTCGCAGACCTTTCTTTGAACGTGGTCAACCGCGAGGCGATGCGAGGCGGCGCAAAAATAGAACTAACGAATCGTGAGTTCGCCCTGCTGGAGTATTTGATGGCTCACGCGGGGCGTGTCATCACAAAGACCGCGCTTTGCGAGCACGTGTGGGAACACCATTTCGATACTGGTACTAACGTCGTCGAGGTTTGCATCCAGCGGTTGCGACGCAAGATCGATGACGGTCGTTCGCCCAAATTGCTCCACACGATTAGGGGCGCGGGGTATGTAATGCGGGAGCACCGATGAAGCTGGCAACGCTGCGCGCCCGAGTCACACTTTGGTCGGTCGGCGTCGTTACGATTGCTCTCGCGTTATTCGCCGCTGGTGCAGCTTGGAGTTTGAGGCAGGAACTGATCGAAAACCTCGACAAGGATATCAAGGCGGAAGCGCACGATTTTTTCATCGCGCTCAAACAACAGCGTGTGGACTGGCGAGACCGGCGAAGCGTTGAAGCGTTCTTCGATCAATCAAAGCGATTGCGCTATCTCGAGATTCGCAACGATGCGGGCCACGTGTTCTATCGCTCGCAGGAG
>Ga0209803_1002258_pt1 | contig 12129 bp, 9 predicted proteins | sample GraSoiAngelo_138_FD_185895 | JGI IMG/M metagenome (GOLD analysis project Ga0209803, IMG submission 185895) | Grasslands soil microbial communities from the Angelo Coastal Reserve, California, USA - 14_0929_09_40cm (SPAdes) (version 2) | ecosystem: Environmental > Terrestrial > Soil > Grasslands ... | reverse complement strand
GTCTTTGGCAGCACTCGGTGGAAGATCATGGATACGGGCGGCGGGCTGCGGCGATGGCAAATCGACTGCTATTTCGGCGAAGACGAACCTCTCGGCCCGGGTAAGTTACAAGGTCGGCCGCGTGCGACTACTTTCGAATACGCGTATGCCAACGCGCGCATTATCAATTGATTTGAAGCCGTTCTCCGTTCGGCTGCATGTTCATGGCGATCTGGATTTTTTTCTTGGACGAACAAGGCCTCGTCAAAACATCGAGCGTACGCTCAGGGAAAAGACCTCCGTAAAAGATGTCATCGAATCCTGCGGCATCCCGCATCCGGAGATCGATTTGATCTTGGTAAATGGAGAAGCCGTGGATTTCAATTTCGGCGTCGCTGGCGACGCCGAAATTGAGGTTTATCCACCGGGAAAACAATACCCGGACTTCAGTGAAAAAAGATTACAAATCCCTAGGATCAGCCGATTTGTTACGGACGGACACCTCGGCAAACTTACGCGCAACTTGCGCTTGCTTGGCTTGGACGTCGCTTATCATCCGCTAGCCACTGACCGACAGTTACTTGACGTAATGGAGCGCGAAAACCGCGCGCTGCTCACGCGTGACAGGCGCTTGCTGATGCATGCGATTGTAAAGACCGGTTACTGTCCGCGTTCTCAAAACCCCGATGAGCAAACTATTGAAGTAATCCGCCGCTTTGATCTTTCTACATTGATAGTCCCATTTACGCGCTGTCTTCGCTGCAATGCACCGCTACAAAGGGTGGTCAAGGCGGACATAATTGCGAAGCTCGAGCCACTTACCAAGATCTATTACCAGGAATTCCGGCGTTGCACGGGCTGCGCCCAGATTTACTGGGCTGGATCACATTTCGAAAAATTGCAAAACCGAATCGGTGTCATTCATTCGCTTCTCATGGGAAAGAGCGACGTGTAAATCGCGGTCTTGTCAGACCCGGCCCGACTGCCACACTGGCGCCCAATGCGACAAACCATGCTTCGGTGCGTGCTTCTCTGGCCGGTAGCCGTCTTGATGTGCAGAAAGTATGAACATCCTCTGTTTAGCGCGAAGACCGATCGTGCTTGCCTGGCAGTTCATTTGCTCGATGCGTCGCTAAATTTTTAATCGGTGCGCCATATCGATGAATTTGAATCGTCGAGGAATTTTGCTTGCGCTTGCTATCGTCGCGCTTCGCGCTTCGACTTTTGCTTACGGCCCGGTGGGACATGAGATCGTGGGGGCGATTGCAGACGAACGACTCGCGCATACCGCCGAGGCTGCGAAGGTCAACGCGCTACTCGATGGACTTACATTGGAAAAAGCTGCGGTAATTGCAGATGAGATCAAAGGCTGGGACAAGAACGGTGTGGACGATCCAAGGTCATTCCATTATTCGGCGCATCGAAACATTGACCGGCAATTGCGCGATTTCTGGAAAGCAAATCAGCCGGCGCACGAGATGAATTCGGCTATGCCATCGCACCATTGGTTTCATTACACCGATGTCCCAATCCTACCGCCGCAAGAATATCGAGATGGCTCCACCGGTCGTGGCAAATGGGACATCGTGCATATGATTCCGTACTGCATTGAGGTGTTGCAGGGACGCGTGCCGGAACAGAACGAGCGTAAAATCACCAAGCCGGTGGCGCTTATTCTATTGGCTCATTACGTCGCTGACATCCATCAGCCGCTCCATGTTGGCGCGGCCTACTTCGATGAGCAAGGTCGCTTCACCGATCCAGAAAAAAATAAAGCAGCCCTCGCGGACGAAGGTGGAAATACTTTCACATTGGAGTTAAGCGATGAGCCGCCGCGGCGTCGCGGCGTTCACAAGAAAAAATTCCATGGCTTTTGGGATTATGACGTAGTCAACGCACTTTTCGCAGGTGTTCCACGGTACCTGCCGAAAAAAGACTTTTTGGCGCAGATCGAACCAATGAAAAAAGCGCTGGTGGATGACATGGCAAGGCAAGAGCCGCGAACCTGGCGAATGCCGTCAAACATTTCTGTCAATGCTTACGCCGAGATTTGGGCCAACGAAATCTTGCCGATCGCACGCGAGGCGCATGCGCGATTGGAGTTTAGGAAAGTAAAGCCGTTGCTGGACGGCGACCGCACCGTTGCGACAGGAGAGGCGGTCGAAAAACCAGCCGCTGACGAAACTCTTTATCGGAAATGGGCAAGCATGGTCGCGCGCGAGGAACTGCACAAAGCCGGCTGGCGCCTTGCGGATCTACTGCAGAAGATCTTATAGCGTGAAAATCGGTTTTGAAAGGGTGCTGACAGCAACGCCTCGTACATTGTCGTTCAAAACAAAAACGCGCCGGAATTTCTTCCGGCGCGGAGATGTTTCAAAGCCGTCGAAAAGGCTTAGCGCGATCAGGTCTGAGTTTTAGTGACGCCTGCGGTTTTTTCGCATTGCGCTTTCAATTGGGCGAACTGCTCGGTAGAAAGAATGCCTTTGGCGCGGCTTAGGAAAGTTTTGCGACTCTCCTTGGTACAGCCTGCTTTCATGCATTCAGCCCGCCACGCTTCGATTTTGGTCTTTTGATCTGCCGTCAGGTTCAGGCTTGCCAGATTAACACAAGCAACCGAACTACGGTTTGAGGCGCCTTTTGCGCAACATGGATGGTCCCCTGCAAACGCGCTGGACGCTGTCAGCATCGCAGCTGCGACTAAAACGGTAGTAGTAATTTTCATCATGGTGCATGCTGAGACACGCGCCGCGCAAGAACCGTTCATTTTTGTTTGCCGATGATTAGTCCTTGTCACTCTGGTGTCAGAATTGAAAAGCTGATCACGACCACTGGTAGCTGTCCTTTCAGTGATATAGGTCTTTTTCGGGCCGTTACTTTTGGGAGCCTAACTGCGCCTGTGCGCGGCGCAGATTGTCGGCTGCGCCCTTCAACTCCGGTTTAAGACGCAGTGCTGCTTCGAATTCGGGAATGCTCTCTCGCGCTTTGCCGGACGCGAGCAGGGCCAATCCCAAATTGTTGTGATTCTCGGCGCTATTCGGATTCAGTCGGAGCGCTTCGTGAAGTTGCGCGATGGCTTCTGGTAGTCTGCCGACCATTGCCAGGGCGAGTCCAAAGTCGCCCCGAATGTCTGCATCTCCGGGCGCAGACTGTAAAGCGCGGCGCATCTCCTCCAGCGCCTCTTGGTCGCGGTTCTGTTCCCACAATGCGTGGGCAAGTTGCACATGTGCTTTCGGCGTGTCCGGCTGTAAACGGATTGCGGCTTGGAAATACTCGATGGCTTCCGGCATCCGGCCTTGGTGCGAACGAGTAACACTCATGGCCACCAGGCCGTCGTAGAAATTGGGGTCGATCTGCAATGCCTTCTCAAAATGCGTCGCGGCCTCATCGAATCTGTTGCTAGCGCCCAAGGCGACGCCCAAATTGTGTTCTATGCGGAGATTAGGTGGAGTGACTGAGAGCGTGTGCTCGAACAAAGTGAAGCTGTCATGCCAGCGTTGAATTTGCACATTCGTAAGAGTAGCGAGAATCAACAGAGCCGCGGCAGATATGCCTCCGCAGAGCGATGGCGCAACACGCCAACTCTTGACGAGATCCGCTAATCCGAACACCAGCGCAACGAACAAACCGATGGACGGAATGTAAAAGTAGCGGTCCGCCATGGTTTGCCCGCCCACCTGAACGAGTCCTATAACAGGAACCAGTGTTCCGAGAAACCAAAGCCAGCCTAAGATGAGGTACGGGCGGATTTTTCTCTGTAAGAAACAGAACGCCGTAATTCCAATCAGCAGGAACGCTGCGCCGACGATCTGCCAGCCCGGTATGCCCCCCGGCGCAAGCGGATAATAAACTGCCAGATCATTTGGCCAGAACGTGAGCAGTAAGTATTTCGCATACGACACAAGCGTGTTTGAGAGCCGCAGCGCAAGAGGCTCATGGGCGAGTGTCCGCACAGCTCCTCCACGCGATTGCGCTATCAAAGTAATAACCGCTGACGCCGCCACCAAAATGAACAACGGAATTTTTTCGAGGATGAGCTTTATCAGTTTCTTTTCTTGCGCTTTGCTCTTCGCACTTTGCCATCTTCCCAACGGCCAGTAGTCGAGCAGCAACATTACGAAAGGCCAAGTCACTAGCATCGGTTTGGCCAATAACCCCAGCGCGAGCGTTATGGCAGTCCACACGTACCGGATGCTCGAGGGCGCTTCTACATAGCGCACGTAAGCGATCAGGGACAGCAATCCGAAAAATGTAGACAGGGTATCTTTGCGTTCAGACGCCCACGCCACCGATTCCACGTGCAACGGATGAAGCGCAAAAAGCGCGGCGACCAGCGCGCTAGGCCAGCGGGCGTGTGTTGTTCGCAACAGAAACCAAAAGACAAGCAACGTGTTTGCAGCATGAATCAGCGCGTTGACCAGCAAGTGCCCGCCTGCGTTCATGCCAAATAGCTGGCAATCGACCATGTGTGAAATCCAAGTGAGCGGATGCCAGTTTGCCACATGAAACGTGGTAAACGCCCAGGCGAGTCCCGCACGGGTAAGCCCATGATTCACCATTGAATTTTCCTGGATATACGTGGGGTCATCGAGAGTGATGAACTGATGGCCGATCACTTGCGCATAAATCGCCAGCGTCACTACTGCGAGACCCAGCATGATCAGGAGATCGCATCGCCCGGGCGCTGCAGCGTAGCTTTGCGGCACGGTCCTTCGCGCGTTCAATGCGCTAGAGGCAGCAGCCCTTCTTTTTTGCGCGGTTCGTTTCCCCATGCCAGTCTGCGAGCCTATCAAACCACAAATAACTGACCATCGTGAATTGCACAAAATTGCAACGACGACTGCTTCTATAGTGACCTGATGATTCTCGAACCGGCGCGTGCGATTCACCTCTCCGAAATACAGGAAGCGCGCGCACTCACATCGCAGCGACGATCGGTCGCATGCCGCTTATTCGTTTAGAGGCTCGGACCGGAGTTTCCCGACAATCGGTTCAAGCTGGAGAATCTTTTCGCGCCGCTACCTTTGCGAACTTAACTGCGTCTGCGCGCGCCGGAGATTGTCGGCTGCGCCTTGCAACTCCGGATTAAGGCGCAGCGCTGCCTCAAATTCCGGAATGCTCTCCCCGGGTTTTCCGGATTGAAGCAGGGACAAACCCAGATTGTTATGAGCCGAAGCGTTGTAAGGATTCAACCGCAGCGCTTCGTGAAAATGATCGATAGACTCCGGAATTCTGCCAAGCCGCGCCAGCGTCACTCCAAGATCTTTCTGAATGTCCGCGTCGTTCGGCGCCAACTCAGCTGCGTGGCGAATTTCATCGAGCGCGGCTTCGCCGTGGCCCTGCATCGCCAGCGCCATGCCCAGCAGGTCGTGCGCTTTAGGCGCGTCCGGTCGCAAACGGAGTGCCGATTGACAATACTCAATAGCTTCTGGCAGCCGGTTTTGGTAAAAACGGCTAATGCCCATGTTCAACAGCGCGTCGTACAACAGCGGTTCGTAGTGAGCGGGCATGATTTGGAGGGCCTTCTCAAAATGCGCCGCGGCTTCATCGTGCAGGCCACTCCTGCTCAAGGCAGAACCCAGATTATTTTCTATTATCAGATTAGGTGGAGTGACCGCGAGCGTGTGCTTAAACAAGGTGAAGCTGTCAGTCCAGCGATGAATCTGCGCGTTAGTGAGAGTAGCAAGAATCAGTAGGACGGCGACAGCTATTCCTGTCCTGACCGATGGCGCAACACGCCAACTCCTGGCGAAGTCCGCCAATCCGAACGCGATCACAATGAACAAACCGATCGACGGAATATAGAAGTAACGGTCCGCCATGGTTTGCCCGCCGACCTGAACGATTCCTATAACAGGAACGAGTGTGCCCAGGAACCACAGCCAGCCCACAACGAGGTACGGCCGACTTTTCCGTTGGAAAAAGCAGAGCGCCGTAATTCCAATCAGCAGGAACGCTGCGCAGATGATCTGCCAAGCCGGTGTGCCCGCCGTTGTGTACGGATAATACACCGCCAGATCATTCGGCCAGAACGTGAGTAGCAAATACTTCGCATACGAGACAACCGCGTTCACCACCCGCAGCGCAATGGGAAACTCTTGGAATGTACGCACAGCGCCTCCATGAGATTGCGCGAGTGTTGTGATAACCGCAGAGGCCGCCACGGTAGCAAACAATGGCAGCTTCTCGCGCAGCAGTGGCCAAAGTTTTGTAGCCACGTCCTTGCGGGAAGTAAGGTCGAAACGGCGCAACGGCCAGTAATCGAGTAGCAACATCACGAAAGGCCAGGTCACCAGCATGGGTTTTGCCAATAGTCCCAGTGCAAGCGTTATGGCAGTCCACGCGTACCGGCTGTTCGAGCGCGCCTCTGCATAGCGTGCGTAAGCGATCAACGACAACAACCCGAAAAATGTGGATAAGGTGTCTTTCCGTTCAGCCGCCCAAGCGACTGACTCCACATGCAAGGGATGAAGCGCAAAAAGCGCCGCAACCAGCGCGCTCGGCCACCGGGCGTGGGTTGTTCGAAACAGAAACCAGAAAACAAGCAGCGTGTTTGCTACATTAATCAGTGCGTTAACCACCAGATGGCCACCTGCATTCATGCCGAAGAGTTGGCTGTCGATCATATGTGCGATCCACGTGAGTGGATGCCAGTTCCCCTGGTCAAAGGTGGTAAAGGCCCAGGCAACTCCCGCGAGTGTCACGCCGCGATTCACCATTGCGTTCTCCCTGATATACGCATCGTCATCCAGAGTGATGAATTGATGCCCGATCACCTGCGCATAAATCGCAAATGTCATTACCGCCAGGCCGAGCAGGATGAGCAGATCGGGTCGCCCAAACGTCGTAGCACGGCTCCGCGGCACAGCGCTTCGCCCTTTGGCTGCTGTTCTAAAGCCACCAGCTTTTCTTTTCTGCGCTTTCCGTTTGCCCATGCCGTTTGTGAGGCTACCAGAGCGTTCAATTGCTCGTGGTCAAAAAAATATGGCTGGCGCGAACTGGTTCACGCGCTAGAACAACATCCACAATGTCCGCTATCCCGGAACCGGTTCGTCCAATTCAACTCTCTGAAATACAAGAGGCACGCAAGCGAATCGCAAAGACCATCGTGCGCACGCCGCTGATTCGACTCGAGCTCGGACCAGACTTTCCGGACATCCGGCTCAAACTGGAGAACCTGCAGCCGATCAACGCTTATAAATTACGCGGGGCCGCCAATGCCGTAGCGATGCTCTCTGAAGAAGAGCGCAAGCGCGGCGTGTGGACAATCAGCGCGGGAAACGCGGGCCAGGGGGTTGCCTATGCAGCGAGAGAAGCAGGCGTGCCATGCTCAGTCGTAGTCGTTGAAACGGCGCCGAAATCGAAGCTTGTACGGATGAAAGCCTTGGGAGCAAAACTCATCCCGGTGCCGTACCAGATCGCCTGGCAGGCACTTGAGGAACGCTCTTTTCCCGGAGCCGATGGGACATTCATTCATCCTTTCGATGATCACAATTTCATCACAGGTCACGCCACGATGGGTCTGGAAATTCTAAAGGACGAACCAGACACGGCTGTCGTCATCGCGAGCATCGGTGGCGGTGGTTTAATAACAGGCGTAGGCAGTGCCATTAAGGCTTTAAAATCCAACGCGAAAGTTTTCGGAGTTGAACCCGAGACAGCCGCGCCTGCCGCCCTCTCGTTTGAGAAAGGTTCGCCGCAAGTCTTCAAAAACTGGAAAGCTTCGTTCGTAGATGGCGCCGGCGGGCAAAGCATGTTTCCCCGCATGTGGGAACGAATGAAAGCAGTAGTGGACGGTTACCTCGTCGTCACTCTCGAGGAGACAAAAAATGCGATGCGACTTCTTGCTGAAAAAACGCGGATCATCTCCGAAGGCGCGGGCGCGCTGCCGCTAGCGGCGGCACTAAGTAGAAAGGCTGGCAAAGGCCCGATCGTTGCGATCATTTCAGGCGGTAACATCGATCTCAACAAGTTTTGCGAATTGATCTCGCAAGGCCAATATTGACTTTCGCTGCCGAATTTGAAATAACCACCTGCAAACAAAAATAGGAGCAAAAACAAATGAAGATTGGAGACACAGCGCCAGATTTTGAAGCAGAAACCACAGAGGGCCGGGTCCGGTTCCATGATTGGATCGGTAACTCCTGGGCGGTTCTATTCTCGCATCCGAAGGATTTCACACCGGTTTGTACAACCGAACTCGGTTACATGGCCAAAATTAAGCCAGAGTTCGAGCGCAGAAACGTGAAGATCATGGGATTATCGGTCGATTCCACGGGCGATCACAAGGGATGGGCCAAAGACATCGAAGAGACTCAGGGGCACGCGCCGAATTACCCAATCGTCGGCGATGCTGACTTCAAGATCTCAAAGTTGTACGGGATGCTCCCCGCCGACGTCGAGGGCGACCCGAAGAAGCGAACACCGGCAGATAACGCGACCGTGCGCAACGTTTACGTCGTCGGCCCGGACAAGAAAATTAAGCTGATTCTCGTCTATCCAATGACCACGGGCCGCAACATCGACGAGGTGCTGCGGGTGATCGATTCCCTGCAATTGACCGCGAAGCATCAGGTAGCAACGCCCGTCAACTGGAAACAAGGGGAAGACGTGATTATCGCGGGTTCAGTGTCGAATGAGGAGGCGAAGAAGCGTTATCCACAAGGCTGGAAAGCGCCGAAGCCGTATCTCCGGATCGTGCCGCAACCGCAATAATTGTAGCAAGTCATCTTGGCTATGAGGCTGGCGAGCGTCTCGCCTGCTGTCGCTATCACGTTAGCGACCGTGGTTCGGCGGTAGGGACAGCGTGGTGTCAATACCAATCTGCTGGCTCAGCAGAATATTCGACTGGATCCTGTCGAAAATACTTTTGCAGTTGAGCGTATAGATTTGGGTGATAAGCGCGCAACGCACGTGGCCGCTCGAAGAACGCCTCGACTGATACAGCAAAAAACTCGACGGGATCAGTGGCTCCGTAGGTATCGAGCAACGTGGGGATTCCGCTTTCATCAGCGGCGCGCAGCGACGCAAACTCCCACCGCATCACTTCGCTCCAGGCCAATTGCTCTTCGCTCGTTTCCAATGCCGGCACTCCGTCGCCCGCATGATTTTCATAATCGAGTTGGTGAGCGAATTCATGAAGGACAACGTTCTTAGCGTCGGAAGGATCAGCCGCGCCATGTTTGACCGCGCCCCACGCCAGGACCAACGAACCCATTCGACGGCCGGTCTCGCCAAGACGACCCACAGTCCCCTCTTCCCAAACATGCTCACCAATCTGCCGTTTCTCTTCCGCCATGTACGTTAAGGGATAAACAAGAATCGTCAGCAAACCCGGGAAATAATCTGTCTCGCGATGCAGCAACAGAAGACAAGCTTGCGCCGCGATAGTCACGCGGACCTCATCCGTGATTGCGAAACCGCCACATCCTTCGAAACGTTTTTCGGCAAGAAATACCTGAATATGACCAAGCAATTCCACGCGATCGCCTCCAGACAGCCGGCAAAAAAATACAACATGATGCTGAACCAACTTCAGCCATTCCTTCGGAAACGGCCGCGCTCGCAGGCGACGTCGCCTGCGCTGCTTCAATAACGACAAGATCACAGCGGACTCTAACGCCGCGCGGGAACCAGGAAAGAGCGGTTTCCAAATCGCCGTTTTTGGAATGGCGCATGAGACTGCCACCCCCTTTGAGCCGCACCGCAATTCGGTCTCGCATTTGATCGCAAATCGTCCTATGGATGATTACCATGAACACGATCTCAATTTCCCGCCGAAAATTTGCACAAATACTGGGCGCCGGCGCGACAGCGGCTCTCGTCAGGCCGACATTTTCATTCGCAAATCAACCAGAGCACGTCTCCGCAACAAGTAACGCTGTGCGCTTGAGCGCGAATGAGAATCCTTATGGACCTTCCCCAAGCGCGCTCAAGGCGATGACAGACTCATTCGGTTTGAGCTGCCGTTACCCCGATGAGCATAACAACGTGCTAATCGAGAAACTGGCCAAGCTGAACAACGTTAGTCACGATCAGATCCTTCTCGGCGATGGTTCTGGCGAGATTCTGAAACTCTGCGCAGAAACATTCACCGGGAAGCAGCGCGGGGCGCTCGTTGTGGCGGTGCCCACATTCGAGGCAATTTTACTCAACGCCAGCGCCAATGGCGCCGATGTTGTAAAGGTGCCGTTGACCGGCAGCTTTGCGCATGATCTGCCAAAAATGATGGCTGCTGCAAAGGGAGGCCTGATTTACGTCTGCAATCCGAACAATCCTACCGCCAGTATTACGCCCAAGGACGAGCTGCGCGATTTCGTCGAGAAAACTCCACGCGGGACAATGATTCTGGTAGATGAAGCGTACTTTCATTACGCCGACAGCCCAGACTACGAGAGCATGATCCCATTAGTGCAGGATCATCCAAGTCTTATTGTCTCGCGCACCTTTTCAAAAATTTATGGCATGGCCGGGCTGCGCTGCGGTTATTGCGTCGCGCAAAAGGAAACGTTAGAGCGCATCCGCCCCCATCAAATGTGGGACAGTGTCAACATCATGGCGTTGACCGCAGGCAGCGCGAGTCTCGACGATCCCGAACAAGTCCCAAACGGGCAACGTTTGAACAATGAAGCCAAAACATTTACCATCGGCGAGCTCAACAAAATGGGCTACAAGACAATTCCTTCGCAAGCGAATTTCATCATGTTCGACTGCAAACGCCCGGTCCTCCCTCTGATCAAGGCAATGAAAGATCGAAACGTGCACGTCGGCCGACTATTTCCGCCTGTGCCAAACCACATGCGAGTTACGATCGGCAAAAAATCCGAAATGGAATCGTTTCTGAACGCGTTCAAGCAAGTAATGGCCTAACGGCCACAAGAGTAATTCGAAGTCTCCATGACAACGCGAAGCCGATTCGTTTTGCCCCTTTTGCTCCTGGTGTGGACTGGGTCTGTCCACAGTTCAGAAAAGCAACACAAAGGTTCCCACAAAGCGCACGAATCGGGTCCGCCAGCAGAAGTTTGCTCTCGCGACAAAAAGTATTGCGTTCGCATGATACCAAAACCTGGTCACCCGGATGAGTGCACCCTACGCGTTTCAGCAAGCGGTACGACGGTGGCAGAGTTCCAAACGATGGGTTATCTGCTCGACGTCTTTTTCAGTCCTGACAATGCACTGGTTGCGATCAACAACCGTCGCGGAAATGCCGGTGATTACTTATGGGTCATCTCACTGCGAGACGGTCGGGTCATCAAACTGCCGGATGACGTCGCAGAAGACCTCGGCAGGAAAGAAGCCGGGAACATTGGCGGGGACCATTGGTCGGACAAGTCGATACCCGAAATACTTGCACTGTGCCCGACGTGCACGAACGACGATTTACGTCATTCTTTCCTGTTCTCTACCGGCTGGAAAAGCTCAAACGAACTGAACGTTGTCGAAGAGTTTGAGTTTTCCAAAGGCTGGATCGCCGTAAAGAATCTTTGTCGAGTGACTGAAACGAGTTTGTCGGTTGCCGAACACGAAGCCGGCAAAGAGAATCGTCCATCTGAACTCGTGAGCAGGGCATGGACATGGAGCCCATTCCATTCGGAATGACGAGCTCGGCTTTTTAGCCGAAGAAGGCGCGCAACCCGAGATAAACAGCAGTTGCGGCAAGGACGCTTACAACGGCTGCGATCGGCCACACTTTTCGGTGCTTGGTTGTGTGCGCCTCGTTAACCGAAACCGCCACGCCTGGTGAGAACAGCGTTTCGAGCGCTTCGTGATACGAGTTTCGATCCTCCACCGACATTTCCCCTGCGTGATTGAATTGCGAATCGTTCACGATGATCGTCGCCTTTAGTTTTGCAGCCAGTCGCGCCCCGGAATGAAGCACGGGCGTCTCGTGAAGGAAGCGTTCGTAAGCCACTCTAACCCTGACGGGCATCTCATCGGCAGCGGCGTACTCGCGGCCGTTGAACTGGATCTTGGTTTTGAACCTCTCGTCCACTAAAAAACGAGAATGAAACCTCGAATCCCGAGGTTTCACAACCATTTTTTCCTGAAATTTCCAGCGGCCATCTTCTTGGGCAGGATACAGAAAGGCGATCGTGAGGGACGCCGCTCTCGGTCTTAAGCATCTGGAGTCAAATAATCTGAAAGAAATCTCTT
>Ga0209803_1002257_pt1 | contig 12130 bp, 12 predicted proteins | sample GraSoiAngelo_138_FD_185895 | JGI IMG/M metagenome (GOLD analysis project Ga0209803, IMG submission 185895) | Grasslands soil microbial communities from the Angelo Coastal Reserve, California, USA - 14_0929_09_40cm (SPAdes) (version 2) | ecosystem: Environmental > Terrestrial > Soil > Grasslands ... | reverse complement strand
ATGGAGAACGCCAAGCCGGTCGAGTACGGCGAGCCGCTCTTCCTGATCGAGCCGGGCGCCCAACCGGAGGGCTGAGAGGTGTTCAAGAAAATCCTCGTGGCCAACCGCGGGGAGATCGCGGTGCGGGTCATCCGGGCCTGCAAGGAACTGGGCGTCCGCAGCGTGGCCGTTCATTCTGAAGTGGACAAGGACGCCCTCCACGTGCGGCTCGCGGACGAGCACCTGTGCATCGGACCCCCCGATCCGTCACTCAGCTATCGCAACATCCCGAACATCCTCAGCGCGGCGGAGATCACCGCCTGCGATGCCATCCACCCGGGGTACGGTTTCCTGGCCGAGAATGCCCACTTCGCGGAGGTGTGCGAGTCGATCGGCATCAAGTTCATCGGGCCGACCTCCGAGAACATCGGCACGATGGGGGACAAGGCGAAGGCGCGCGACATCATGAGCCGCCACGGCTTGCCGGTGCTGCCCGGTAGCGAGGGGGAGATCACGAGCGAGCAGGAGGCCGCGGAGGTGGCGGCGAAAATCGGCTACCCGGTGATCATCAAGGCGTCGGCAGGCGGTGGGGGGCGCGGGATGCGGGTGGTGAACAAGGAGGATGAACTGGCGCACGCCTTCGAGGCGGCCCGCGCGGAAGCCAACGCGGCGTTCGGCAATCAGAGCGTGTACGTGGAGCGGTACTTCCTCGAGCCGCGGCACATTGAAGTCCAGATCCTCGCGGACGAGCGCGGCCGGACGATCTATCTCGGGGAGCGGGACTGTTCCGTCCAGCGCCGCTACCAGAAGCTCATCGAGGAGACGCCGTCGCCGGCGGTGGACGACCGCCTCCGGCGCGAACTAGGCCGCGTGGCGGTCGAAGCCGCCCAGGCGGTCCGGTACCGGAACGCCGGGACCGTGGAGTTCCTGCTGGACAAGGAGCGGCGGTTCTATTTCATGGAGATGAACACGCGGATCCAGGTCGAGCATCCCATCACCGAAGAGGTCACGGGGATTGATCTCGTCAAGGAGCAGATCAGGATCGCCACGGGCCAGCCGCTGTCCTGGAAGCAGCAGGACGTGAAGATGATCGGTCACAGCATCGAGTGCCGGATCAATGCCGAGTGTCCGGACACCTTCACGCCGTGCGCGGGGCTGATCACGCGCTGTCATCCGCCGGGAGGCCCGGGGGTCCGGGTGGATACGGCGATCGAGCCGGGGTCCGAGATTACCCCGCACTACGACTCGTTGATTGCGAAACTGATCGTCCACGGCCTGACGCGCGAAGAGGCTCTGGCCCGGATGCGGCGCGCGTTGGATGAGTGCGTGATCGAGGGGATCAAGACCACGATCCCGCTGCACCGCCGCATCCTCGACGACCCCGACTTCCAAAAGGGCCGCTTCTCCACCGCCTTCCTTGAGCGCTTCTCTTCCCCGCCGCCGGCAGGCTGAGTGTGGGGGGCGCGTGAGCCGCTCACACGCACTGCCGCAAGGGTTCTATCTAATCCTAGACCCCGCCGTCGCGGGTTTTCGTCTGCACCCTCCCGCCCCGGACGCGCCGAGACGCGTCCCTTTCCCGGCCCTGGTCGAACTCGTCAAGTCCGCGCTCACGACCGGAGTGCGTCTTTTTCAACTGCGCATGAAAACCCCGCACACAGGCGAGTTCTATGACCTGGCGGCTCAGTTCTGCGCGCTGGTCCGGGCCGGTGGAGGAACGTTCATCGTGAACGACCGGGTGGATGTCGCGCAGGGGGTCGGCGCGGATGGGGTGCATCTGGGGCAGGAGGACTTGCCCCTGGCCGACGCACGGAAGATTATGGGACCCGACAAGCTGATCGGGATCTCGACGCACAACCTGAGGCAGGCGGTGGAGGCGGAAGCTGGCGGCGCGGATTACATCGGCTTCGGGCCGATCTTTCCGACGTCCACGAAGGAGCATCCGGACCCGGTCGTGGGTCTCGCAGGGCTGCGGGAGGTGCGCGCGAAGGTGCATCTGCCGATCGTGGCGATCGGCGGAATCACTACCAAGAACGTCCGTGAGGTCGTCGCCGCGGGTGCCGACTGCGTGGCGGTGATCTCCGCCGTGCTCGCGGCTCCAGATCCAGGCAACGCAATGTCGGAATTGGTGAAGGAAATCGAAGGTAAGGTTTAGCGGAGGGCGCCTTGGTGCAGGTTGACGATGGCGAAGAGAGTCAACAACATCGCCCTCATCGGTCCTTTCTTCTTAGCGTGCTTTTTCTTTTCTGCTTTCTTCTTATTAGCGTGTTTCTTCTTAGCGTTCTTTTTCTTTTCTTTTTTTCCGGAACGCTTCTGCTCTTTCTTCTTATTCTTCTTGGCGGTCTTTTTCTTTTTCTTAGTGTTCTTTTTCTTTTTCTCGCCACGCTTCTGCTTGACTGTCAAAGGCGCCGTCGGTTCAGCGGGAGTTGGCAGCAGCGTCGTTTCCCCGTTCGGTTCACTCGTTGCCGGATCCGGCATCGCGCTCACGGCAGGAGAGGCCATCACGAGTGTCAAGGCAAGGATCACCGCGAAGACGAGGATTCCTGGACTTTTCCTCTCTGTAGCCATGGCACATCCCCTCCGTCCGGAAGCTCAGACCTGCATGGAGTGCAGGTGGGAGGGTGCAAAGTACGTGCCCTTGGGTAGAGTCTCGATCGGCCTGACAGGATAAGACAGGGTGTGACCTGGAACCTGTTAGGTACATCCGGTGTGTGCGGAAAACGCACACACTGAAGGCTTTTGTGTTCAGGAAGGGACAAGACCGACGATGCTGCTAGTTCCCCTCCCTCTCCTCTTTCTTGACAATGTGGTTTGCCAGATTCGGGGTCTTCTGCGCGGCGGGCGAGCCGGCCAGCAGCGGGGCCTCGAATTCCAGCCCCGCCGCATCTCCGCGCTGCCACACAAGCGTCGCCGTCACCTCCTCGGTAAGCTCCCGACCACCCTCGCCTTGGAAGCGAAACCGCAGCGTGGCCTTGCTGTGCAGCTTCAGAGATTGCCGGATGTACAGCGTGGCCCCGGTTCGGCTGATATTGGCGATCGCTCCCCACAAGGGATCGGCGCTGCCGGCTACCACCACGTCCACGCGAGAGATGAGGTAGAACCGGGGCGTCCGCCTTCGTTCGAATTCGGCCATGTATTCCTCCTTAGGTTCCCTTGCGCGATTTGGCCTTGGGCTTCGCGGCAAGGGAGGTCTTCTGTTTGGGGTTGCGCCTGGCCTTGGGTTTGGCCGCAGCCTTGGTCTCCAACGCTTTCAACCGATCTGCCAATTCGCGGACCTGCTGGCGGAGCTCGGGGAGCTTGGCCACGATGGCCATGGCCTTGAGCCACTCCATGCGCGGCAGGGCGGGGAACCCGGCGACGACCTCCTTGGCGGGCACGTCGCGGTTGAGACCCGAGCGCGCGGCGATCATGGCGAAGTCGCCGATGGTCACGTGATCGGCGATGCCCGCCTGCCCACCAACCATCACATGATGGCCCGTCTTGCTGCTGCCGGCGATGCCTACCTGCGCCACCAGGATGTTATGCTCACCGACCTCGACGTTGTGGGCGATCTGGACCAGGTTGTCCACTTTCGTGCCGCGACGGACGATCGTCTTGCCGAAGGTGGCGCGGTCCACGGTCACGTTCGCGCCCAGCTCCACGTCGTCCTCAAGGACCACGGTTCCAACCTGGGGGATCTTTCGGTGCCGTCCGCCTTCCTGGACGTAGCCGAACCCGTCGCTGCCGACGACCGTGCCCGGATGGATGATCACCCGATTGCCGATAATCACCCGTTCGCGGATCGTCACATTGGGATAGATCACGCAGTCCTCCCCGATGATGCTGCCTTCGCCGACAAACACATTGGGATAGAGCGTCGTGCCCCGTCCGATGGAGACCCGGTCATCAAGCGTGACGAACGGCCAGACCGACACGCCTTCGCCGAGGACGACCTCAGTGCCACGACTGACGAGCTTGCTGACGCCGATGGCGGGGCGTTGGGGGACGAAAAACTTCTCCACGACCTGCGCCATGGCCAAGGTGGGGTTGGTCACGACGATCTGGGCGCACTCAAGTCCGTCGATGGGCCGGGGAACCAGCAGAGCAGCGGCCCGTGTGGCAGACCGACACGCCTTCGCCGAGGACGACCTCAGTTCCGCGACTGACGAGCTTGCTGACGCCGATGGCGGGGCGTTGGGGGATGAAAAACTTCTCCACGACCTGCGCCATGGCCAAGGCGGGGTTGGTCACGACGATCTGGGCGCACTCAAGTCCGTCGATGGGCCGGGGAACCAGCAGAGCAGCGGCCCGTGTGGACGTGCCCTCCGAGGAGGCGGCCTCGCCGGCCACAAAGGAGAGATCACCGGGACTGGCCTCGCTCAGCCCGGCGACGCCGGTGATGACGAGATCGGGACGTCCCATCAGCGTTCCCTTGGTAAGAGCGGCGATCTGTTCGAGGGGGACGACGAATGCCGACATGGTTAGGTGCGGTCACGCATGGGCTGGCTTTTCCTTGGTCGTTTCCATCATTTCGTCTGAGAGTGCCTGGGACTCGACCAACTGCAGCCAGGACAGGACGTGATCGTCCTCCGCCGATGGGTCTTGCTCAACCGAGAAGCGAAGCGAAAGAAAGAAGTCCGTCCACCGCAGGTTGTGGTGCAGAATCTGGTTCAGCCAGACACTATCGAGGGTGACCGTACACGCGGCTGTCTGAACTCCAGTGCGTTCGAACGTCAGCGCTCCGGCATCGCATCGGGTGAGGAAGTCCCCGCCGTGGGAGCCTTCCACCACGAACCGGAGCTCCAGCTTGGGTTCTTCCAACCTGGACGCGCCCGATTCTCCCAAACCCTGCACGTACGCCCGGAATGGTTCGAAGAGATCTTCAGTCGGTCGCGGCAGAGACTCACGACAAGCTGCGAGAGCAGGGCGCATCCGGTCGGCATAGGCAGTCAGATATTCGTCTTTCCGGTCGAATGAGAACTCCTTGCGGATCGTCGCATCCGGCACAAACTCGCCGTTGATCAAATTCAGCCGATCCCCCGGCAGGGGGATCTCCAGGCGACGCGTGTAACCGCGGACGCGCAGCCAATCGTGAGCGCGCTTTTGGTCAGGCACGATGCTTTTCCCGCCCAGGTCATCGTTGAATCGGAACAGGGAGTCCTCCAGGAAGGCCGGAGGACCGGCGTAGGGCAGCCCGATCCGCGGCGGCATCCGGTCCAGCGTCTGGAAGGCATACTCAAGCTGCTCGACGCGCTTCTGCACGGAAAGGGCCAGCATTTTCTCTTCGGGATGGCGGTAGCAGATCGGATTCCAGTCCACCCTGGCGCACTGGACGAGCAGCGCGTCGATCCGGCCCCTGAGGCGATATTTCAAGGTGTCGCGCTGTTTCACAGAAAGCCGGGCGTTGTTCATGTTGATCAACACGCTCTCCCTGGTTTGGAAGGTCGCTGCCGCACACTGGGTGATCGGCGTGTCTTCGGTGGTGAACAGAACCCGCAAGCCTTCGCCGAGTTGGTGGTCAACACCGGGTTTGACCTCCGTGATGGGATTTGCGCACGCGGCTCGAATTTTGCTCCAGAGCGAGCGGGACGGGTACTGAGGGATGATTATGGGAATGCCCGTCGCGATCTTCTGTGAGAGGAACGCGGCATCGAGATGATCCTGGTGCTCATGGGTGATGACGAGGGCGGTGAGATGGCGGTAGTCTCGGTCCCACAAGTGATGGTTGCACGGGAATTGGAACCAGCTCGTGTGAAAGGCCCCGCGCGGGGAAACCCACGGATCGCAGGCGACGCGCATCTGGCCAGACGTGATGATGAACCCGCCGTGCCCGAGGAACTCAACCTGCATTGATCGACCCCCTCACGTGGAGGTCTCAGCATAAACGGTTCTCGCAATTCATTCAAGACACGCGTGTTTGCAACGGGTCGCCCGGTCCTCTACAATCCGCCCCTATGGTCAAAGTCAAAATCTGCGGCAACGCCAACCTGGACGATGCGATGGTGGCGGTGCAGGCCGGCGCGGACGCCATTGGGTTCGTGTTCTATGCCAAGAGTCCGCGAGCGGTGGACTCGAAGACGGCCGCCGAGATCATCTCCCGGCTGCCGCCGTTCGTGGTGCCGGTGGGGGTGTTCGTCAACGAGGAGCTGATGGTCGTTCGCCGGATCATGGACGAGTGCAACATCCCCCTGGCCCAATTGCATGGCGAGGAGTCTCCTCACTATTGCGCCGAACTCGGACGCTCGGTCATCAAGGCCATCCGCGTCCGCGACAGCCGGGACCTGGAGCGCATGGCGGCCTACCAGGTCAGCGGGTTCGTCCTGGACGCCTTCGTCGAGGGGACGCCGGGGGGAACGGGCGTCACAATCGACTGGGACCTGGCTGCGCAGGCCCAAATGCTGGGCCCCATCATCCTGGCCGGCGGCCTCACTCCCGACAACGTGCTCGAGGCGGTCCGCCAGGTCCGGCCGTACGCCGTGGATGTCACCAGCGGGGTGGAGGCCTCACCTGGCAAGAAGGACCACGCGAAGGTGCAGGCGTTCATTACCAACGCCAAGAGTTGGACGTGGTAGTGCCCTGTAGCCTATACTGCGCTCTATGACGCCACTTCCTAATGCGCGCGGCCGCTTCGGCGCCTTCGGCGGGCGGTACGTCCCCGAAACGTTGATTCCCGCCCTTGACGAGCTCGCCCGGGAGTACGAGAAGGCGCGCCGCGATCCGCGGTTCAAAGTCGAGCTGGACTCCTACCTCCGCGAGTACGTGGGCCGGCCGACGCCGCTGTACTATGCCGAGCGGCTGAGCAAGAAGCTCGGCGGGGCGAAGATCTACCTCAAGCGCGAGGATCTCTGCCATACCGGCGCGCACAAGATCAACAACACGATCGGCCAGGGCCTTTTGACCCGTCGAATGGGCAAGCGGCGGGTCATCGCCGAGACCGGCGCGGGCCAGCACGGCGTGGCCGTGGCCACAGTGGCGGCGTTGTTCGGCCTGCAGTGCGAAGTATACATGGGCACGGAGGATATGGAGCGCCAGGCGCTGAATGTGTTCCGGATGCGTCTGCTCGGGACGACCGTGACGGCCGTGAACGCCGGAAGCCGCACGCTGAAGGACGCCATCAGCGAGGCCATGCGGGACTGGACGACCAACGTCCGCACCACGCACTACATCCTCGGCTCGGTCCTGGGCCCGCACCCGTACCCCATGATGATCCGGGACTTCCAATCCATCATAGGCCGCGAGACGCGCAAGCAAATCCTCCAGGCCGAAGGTAAGCTCCCGGACTACCTCGTCGCGTGCGTAGGCGGGGGCAGCAACGCGATCGGCATGTTCACGGCGTTCCTCAAGGACAAGAAGGTCAAGATGGTCGGGGTCGAGGCGGGCGGGCTCGGGATCGAGAGCGGCAAGCACGCGGCGCGGTTCGCTACAGGCTCCGTGGGCGTCCTGCACGGGACCATGACGTATCTCCTTCAGGACGACGACGGGCAGATCCAACTGACCCATTCCGTCTCGGCGGGGCTCGACTACGCGGCGGTCGGGCCGGAACACGCCTTTTATAAGGAGGCGGAGCGCATCAGCTACACCTATGCCACGGATGAAGAAGCGATGGCGGCGTTCGATCTGCTATGCCAGACCGAGGGGCTCATGCCCGCCCTCGAGTCCGCCCACGCTGTCGCCCATGTGGTGAAGCTGGCGCCGAAGCTCACACGCAGCCAGGTCATCGTGATCAACCTTTCCGGCCGCGGCGACAAGGACGTGAATCAAGTCGCAAGAATTAAAGGCGTAAGCCTGTAGCTCTGTCAGGCGATGGAACTCTATGATTGTCATTGCGAGGAGCGTAGCGACGAAGCAATCTCTGTCCCATGATGCAGTCGAAACCCGAGATTGCTTCGCTGCGCTCGCAATGACAGGCAGACACGATCTATGAATAGATTAGAAACGAGATCAACCTTTCCGGCCGCGGCGACAAGGACGTGAATCAAGTCGCAAGAATTAAAGGCGTAAGCCTTTGACGTTAATCGTTAAACGTGGCATAAGGAATTTGCGATTAACGAATAACGTATAACGAATAACGACAATGAACCGCATCGACTCGGCTTTTCAACGGATCAAGGAGCGTGGCGAGAAGGCCTTGATCGCCTACCTCATGGCGGGCGATCCGACGTTGGAAGATACAGAGGCGTACGTTCAGCAACTGGCGCAGGCCGGGGCCGATATCATCGAACTCGGCGTGCCGTTCTCCGATCCCATCGCCGACGGACCGGTCATCCAGCAGGCGGCGGAGCGGGCGCTCCGTTCCGGCACCTCGCTGAAAAAAATCCTGGCCACGGTCCGGTCGCTCCGGAAGAAGACCCAGATCCCGCTCGTCCTGATGGCCTACTACAACTCGATCTTCCGGTACGGGGAGGCGGCCTTCTGCCGCGATGCGGTGGCGGCGGGCGTGGATGGGCTCATCGTGCCAGACATGCCGCCGGACGAGGCCGGGACGATTCACCCCTTGGCGGAGAAGGCGGGCCTTGATGTGATCTTCCTCTTGGCTCCGACGAGCACGGCCAAGCGCCAGACGAGCGTCGCGCGCCTCTCGCGCGGCTTCATCTACTATGTGTCGCTGACCGGGATCACGGGGGCGAAGCTGACGGACAAGGCGGATGTGGAGGAGAAGGTGCGGGAGATCCGCCGCTATACCAAGACGCCGGTGGCGGTGGGGTTCGGGATTGCCACGCCGGAGGACGCCCGCGAGGTCGCGCGCATCGCCGACGGGGTGATCGTCGGCAGCGCGCTCGTCAAGGTCATTGCTGAGGGCAACCACGCCGCTGTCACCAACCGTCTCACTTCCTTCACCCGCTCCCTCAAATCCGCGACCCTCCCGGCGTAACGTTTCGCTTCAGCTACGCGATCTGACCGTCGACCATGCGGATGATGCGGTCGGCTTGATTGGACAGCGCCTCGTTGTGGGTCACAATGACGAACGTGATCCCCTTGGCGCGGTTCAGGTCCCGCATCAGCTTAAAGACCTCTCCCCCCGTATGCGTGTCCAGGTTGCCGGTCGGCTCGTCGGCGAGCACCAGATCAGGACGCAGGACCAAGGCGCGCGCGACCGCGACGCGCTGCTGCTCGCCGCCGGACAGTTCCCCGATGCGGTGCGCCAGCCGATGCTCCAGCCCCACTTCCTTCAACACCGCCTCCGCGGCGGCCCGTGCCTCAGCCTGATCGTGCCGGCGGATCAGGGCCGGCAGCATGACGTTCTCGAGCGCCGTGAACTCTGGGAGCAGATGGTGGAACTGGAAGACGAACCCGATCTTCCGGTTGCGAAATTCCGCCAGTGCCTGGTCGTCCATGGCGAACACATCGTTCCTGTCAAAGCGCACGGTCCCGCTGGTCGGGCGATCCAGAGTGCCGAGGATGTGGAGCAGAGTCGTCTTACCCACACCGGAGGCGCCGACGATGGCCGCCAGCTCGCCGCGCTTGATCTCCAGGCTCACGCCCTTCAGCACGTGGACCACGGTCTGGTCCAGCTTGAAGGATTTTTTGAGATCGCGCGCTTCGATCATGTGAGGATCATTCGTACCGGAGCGCCTCGGCCGGATCGAGACGAGCGGCCTGCCGGCAGGGATGGATCGTGGCCAGGAACGTGATGGTGATCGCCGACACGGCGACCGTCACCACATCCACGATCTTGATGTTCACCGGGATGCGGCTCAGGTAGTAGACGTCCCCCGGCAGGGTGTAGAAAGTCTGGATCGCCCAGCAGAAGCTGTAGCCCAGTGGGATGCCGATGACCGTGCCGACGATGCCGATCACGAGTCCGTTCAGCATGAAGATGCGCGTCACGGCCTGGCCGGTCGCGCCCATCGCCTTCAGGATGGCGATCTCCCGGTGCTTCTCGACGACGATCATGGTGAGCGTGCTCACGATGTTGAAGGAGGCGACGATCACGACCAGCACCAGCAGGATGAACATCATGAACTTCTCCAGCTTGAGCGCCGAGAACAGGTTTTTGTTGAGCTTCATCCAGTCGCGCGCCCAGTAGGGGAAGCCGATCGCGTGCTCGATCGCCTGGGCGATGCGGTCCGCCGCGAAGATGTCCGCGACCTTCACCTCGATGCCGGTTACCGCGTCGCCCATGTTGAAGAACTCCTGCGCCTGCTTGATCGACACGTAGACCAGCGACGAATCGTACTCGTACATCCCGGATTCGAACACGCCGACCACACGGAAGCCCCGCACCTTCGGGAGCATGCCCAGGGCGCTGATGGGGCCGACCGGCGAGATGACGTTCAGCCGATCGCCCATGAAGGCGCCCAGCCGCAGCGACAGCTCCTTGCCGATGATGATGCCGGGGAGCCGCGGTGGGGACGCGGCCGGCTGGTCCGCCTCCAGGTCCTCCAGCTTGCCGGCGCGGAGGTTCTTCGCGATCTCCGTGACCGTCGATTCGCGCCGCACATCGATACCGCGCAGCACGACGCCGTGCGAGCCGCTCTCTGACGTGAGCAACACCTGCTTGAAGATGAACGGGGTGGCGGCGATCACCTCCGGGACGGCGGCTACTTTGTCCGTCAGCGCGGCGTAGTCCTTGATCGTCTCGCCGGTCCTCGTGGTGATGATGATGTGCGAGTTGGTGCCGAGGATCTTGGATTGCAAGTCTTCCTTGAAGCCCGTCATGATGCCCAGCGTGGCGATTAGGGCCGCCACGCCGATGGTCACGCCGATGATGGAGATGAGCGTATTGAACGAGATGGTGCGGTTGCGGCGCTTGGCCCGGAGGTAGCGGAGACCGACGAAGACCTCATACGGGAAGTTCATGGCCTATTTTTCCGGACGGAGTTGCGGGAAGAGGATCACGTCGCGAATGGACGTCTGGTTGGTCAGCAGCATGACGAGCCGGTCAATGCCGATCCCTTCGCCGGCCGTGGGCGGCATGCCGTGCTCGAGCGCGCGCAGGAAGTCCTCATCCAGGCGCTGGGCCGCCAGGTCTCCCTTGGCCCGCTCGGCCATCTGCGCCTCGAAGCGTCGGCGCTGGTCCAGGGGGTCGTTCAGCTCCGAGAAGGCGTTGGCGATCTCGCGGGTGGCGATGTAGAGCTCGAAGCGATCGGTCAGCTCCGGGTCGCTCGCCTTGCGTTTGGCCAGGGGGGAGATCTCAACCGGGAAGTCGGTGATGAACGTCGGCTGGATCAGCGTGGACTCGACCACCTGCTCGAACAACAGAATCATGAGCTGCCAGTACGATTCGCCGCCCTTGATCTCGCAGTGATGCTTCTTGGCCTGACTCAGGACATACGCGGGGTCGGTGATCTGCTGGAGTGTCGCGGCGAGCCGATCGGCGATCGCGGCCCGGTAGCTAATGCGTTTCCAGGGGCGAGTGAAGGAGATCGTGATCGCCTTGTCCTCGTTCGGGTGCAGGCGGTAGGGAATGGTTTGCGTCCCCTTGCCGTGGACGGTCTCGACGAGCGCCACGATCAATTCCTCGGTCAGGGGTATCAGGTCCGTGTAGTCCGCGTATGCCATGTAGAACTCGAGCATCGTGAACTCGGGGTTGTGAATGGTCGAGATGCCCTCGTTCCGGAAGTTGCGGTTGATCTCGTAGACCCGGTTCAGCCCGCCAACGATCAGCCGCTTGAGGTAGAGCTCCGGGGCCACTCGCAGGTACAGGTCGGTTCCGAGCGTGTTGTGATGCGTGACGAACGGCCGCGCCGTGGCGCCACCGGGGATGGGGTGCATCATCGGCGTTTCCACTTCCAGGAAGCCCTTGCCGACCAGGAACGTGCGGATGGCCTGGATGATCCGGCTGCGCGTGATGAAGATGCGTTTGACCTCCGGGTTGGCGATCAGGTCCACATAGCGTTGCCGGTAGCGGGTCTCCACATCAGTCAGGCCGTGCCATTTTTCCGGGAGCGGGCGCAGGGCCTTGCAGAGCAGCGTGAGCTGTTTGACTTCGACCGTCAGCTCGTTCGTCTTGGTCCGAAAGAGCGGGCCGCTGACACCGATCCAGTCACCGATGTCCAGCAGTTCCGCCAGGGCAAAGCCCTGATCACCCAGGACGTCTTTTTTCAAGTACACCTGGATGGCATCCACGCCGTCCTGGAGGGAGGCGAAGGCAGCCTTGCCGAACCAGCGTAAGGCGGTCACCCGGCCGGCGAGAGTGGTCGTGACGGACTTGCGCTCGAGCTCTTCCTTGGTC
>Ga0209803_1002251_pt1 | contig 12139 bp, 7 predicted proteins | sample GraSoiAngelo_138_FD_185895 | JGI IMG/M metagenome (GOLD analysis project Ga0209803, IMG submission 185895) | Grasslands soil microbial communities from the Angelo Coastal Reserve, California, USA - 14_0929_09_40cm (SPAdes) (version 2) | ecosystem: Environmental > Terrestrial > Soil > Grasslands ... | reverse complement strand
TACGTGCGGATCGCCGCGTCCACGTCGGCCAGGCCGGCGTTGATGCGTGCGTCATTCTCGGCGTAGACGCCGAGTCCCTTGGCGCGGATGCGCGCGATGGACAGGGCGTCGGGACCCGGCCCGTAGCACACGACGAACGCGCCGAGGGACGGGTTGTTGGTGGCGTAGCGGAAGCTCTGGCCGCCGCCCCAGCAGAAACCGATGACGCCCACCCGGTCGCCCCGGGCCGCCTTGATCCGCTTGACGTACGCCACCGTCGCGTCGAGATCCTTCGTGACCGTGTCGGGGTCGAGCCCCGCGATGAGTTTGCGGGCGTCGTCCGGCGACGGCGGCGTGCCGCCGCGGCGCGACAGCAGATCGGGCGCGATCGCCACGAAGCCGTCCTTGGCGAGCTGCTCCGTGGTCTGGCGGATGAAGTCCGACATCCCGAAGATCTCGTGGATCACCACGACGACGGGCGCCGGATCCTTGCGCTCGGGATAGGCGAGGTAGGCAGTGATCGTATCCCGACCGCTCGGGAATTTTACGTATTCGGTGTGAATGTCGGCGACCGGAGGTCGGTGGAGGTTGGTGAAGGTAGGTGAAGGATGGTGGAGGCCGATCAGGAAGAACCCTCCGGCCGCCGCCGCGATCCCGCCCACCTCCACCATCCTCCACAACCCTCCACGACCTTTCACAACCTCATTTGACATAGCTCACCCTCCAGATCCGATCGCCTGTGTCGTCGCTCACCAGCAGCGCTCCATCCGGCATCACCAGTAGCCCAACCGGTCGCCCCCAGCGCGACCCGTCGGCCAACTGCCATCCCGTGACGAAGTCCTCGACCGAGACGGGACGGCCGTTCTGCACGTGCACCCGCACAACTTTGGCGCCCGTTGGTACCGAGCGATTCCAGGAGCCGTGATACGTCATGAACGCATCACCGGCGTAGTCCGCGGGAAACCGGGCGCCCGTGTAGAACGCGAGCCCGAGGGGCGCCGAATGCGCCTGCACCGTCAGCGCCGGCGGCTCCACGCGCGAGCAGTCGGCCCCGGTGAACTCGGGGTTGGGCTGGTTCGGAAGATAGCACTGCGGCCAACCGTACCACTTGCCGTCCCTCAGGATGTTCAGGTGCTCGGGCGGGACGTTGTCGCCCAGGTTGTCGCGGTCGTTGTTGTTCGCCCAAAGCTCACCGGTGGTGGGGTGAAAGGCCGGGGGCTCGACGCCCGAGCAGTCGGCCCCGCGGAACTCGGGGTTGGGCTGGTTCGGAAGATAGCACTGCGGCCAACCGTACCACCTGCCGTCCTTCAGGATGTTCAGGTGCTCAGGCGGGACATTGTCGCCCAGGTTGTCGCGGTCGTTGTTGTTCGCCCAAAGCTCACCGGTGGTGGGGTGAAAGGCGAGGCCCACTGAGTTGCGGAGCCCCCGGGCGAAGATGCGCCCGCCTGACCCGTCCAGGTTGAACCGCGTGACCGCCGCGCGCATCGAGTCGCCCGCCAGCTCGACGCACACGTTGCACGACGAGCCGGCCGCCACATACATGAAGTTGTCGGGGCCGATCACGAGCGTGCGGGTCCCGTGGCCGCCGCTCGGCAGGCCCGACACCAGGGTGAGCGGTGTGGTCGTGCCGGGGTCGAGCCGCTTCACCGCAGTCTGCTCGGCGAAGTACATCGTGTCGCCCCGGAACGCGATGCCGAAAGGAGCGTTGAGGCCGCCGAGCACGGTTTGCGCCGGCGCGTCAGCCACGCCGTCACCATTGGCGTCCACGAGTCGGACGATCCGGCCCGCCCCGGGCAAGGAGGCGTACACGGCACCACCGGGACCGAGTGCCAGGTAGCGGACGCCGTTCAGCCCTTCGACGAACAGGTTGACCGTGAAGCCGCGCGGCACGTACAGCGCGTGGCCGGCGATGAGGATCGTGTCCTGCCCACCCAGCGACGGTGGCGGGGGGGGCGGGGGAGGCGGCGGGGGGCGCGTGTTGTCCTCCGCCGGCATGGCGCAGGCGAGCACGGCCGAAGCGAGTACCAGGAGTCGATTCATCGCAGTCTTTTCCCTGGCGTCGCTACCCCGGCCGAAGAGGAACGTTCGGGTCTAGGGGTGACGCTTCGCGTACACACCCTCCAGCGCACTCTCGCCAGGCGGCATCTTCTCGCGGCTCTGCACGGCTGCCTCCGCGGCGCGCTCGACCTCGGCCGTTACCGCCGCTTCGATCTCGGCGAGCTGCTTCACCGTGATCCCATCCGCCTTCAGGTATTCCTCGTACATCCCGATCGGATCTCGCTTGCCCCAATGCTCGAACAGCGCCGCGGGGAAGGTGTCGCGCGCTTCGCGCTCGTCGTGGGTCGCGTGCCCGCCCATCCGGAACGTCTCGGCAACGAGCAGCGCCGGCCCGTCGCCCCGGCGGCAGCGCTCGGCGGCGACCCTGGTCGCGGCATACGCGTCGAGCACATTGTTGCCGTCGAACGCCGCACCCGCGATACCATAGCTCGCCGCCCAGTCCTGGAAGTTGCCGGGGAGGTGATGTTGGTCGAGTCGGGTGCCGAGGGCGACCTGATTGTTCTGGATGATGAAGATCGCAGGGAGCTTCTGAACCGCGGCGAAGTTCGTGCCCTCGTGCGCCGCCGCGGTCTTGGTGGAGCCGTCGCCTACCCAGGTGAGGGCGACGCGCGGCTCCCGCCGGATCTTGAACGTGAGCGCGATTCCCGTGGCCACCGGGACCATATCGCCCACGTGCGAGATGGGCTGCAGCACGCCCTGCGCCCAGGCGCCGACGTGGAGGTCGCGGCCGCGTGCCGGCGAGTCCTCGCTGCCGAGATAGGCGCGGAGCATGTCGCTCACGGGCAGCCCCAGCTCGCAGCAGGCCGCGGCGTTCCGGATCATCGGGGCGACCACGTCCCGACCGCGCTCGAGCGCATGCACGGGACCCACGGTCGTCGCTTCCTCCCCGGTCCCGAGCCACGCCTTGGAGATGACGCCGGTGCGCACCCAACGCTTCAGCTGAATGTCGTGCAGCCGCGCGCGCAGTAGTCCGGCGTACAACCCGAGCCTGGTCTCGACCGCGAGGCCGGCAACGACGGCGGCCCGCTCGGGATCCCGCTCGATCGTCTCCCGGAAGGCGCGCACGAGGGCGGGGTCCGGCTTCCACTCGACGTACTCGGGCGGATCGAAGGCGGGGAAACGCCTTATTTCAGCTTCTCCTTGATCTTCGACAGGAAACCGCCGGTGTGAGACGCGGTGAGCGCGTCGGCGAATTCGAGCGCGGTGTTGTAGCGCGCGTCGGGGTTCGCTTGCATCGCCCGGGCCAGCACGCTCTCCAGGCCTTCGGAGAGATCGGACCGGAGCTGCCGCAGCTTCTGCGGCTGGCCGCGCAGCCGGGCGATCATCATCTCCTGTGCGTTCCGCCCCTGGAATGGCAGCTTGCCCGTGAACATTTCGAAGGCGACGATGCCGAGGGCGTAGATGTCGGAGCGGGCGTCGAGCGGTTTGCCCCGAATCTGCTCGGGACTCATGAATTCCGGCGTGCCGAGGATGATGCCGGTGGCGGTGAGCTTGGCGATCGCCGGATCGGCGCGGCGCTCCTTTGCGAGGCCGAAGTCCATGACGACGGCCCGCTCGCGGCCGTTGTCCTCGGTCTCGAGCATGATGTTCTCGGGCTTCAGGTCGCGGTGCACGATCTGAAGCTCGTGCGCGTGGTGCAGCCCGGCGCACACCTGACGCAGCACGTCGATCCCGGCGGCGAGCGCCATGGGCCCACCCTTCACCTCGCGGTCCGAGAGCAGCTCGCCCTTCAGGAACGGCATGACCAGATAGATCAGCCCATCCTCGGATTCGCCGAGGCGGAGGATGCGACAGACATTCGGGTGGTCGAGTCGCATGGCGAGCCCGGCCTCGCGTCGCAGCCGCTCCACGGAGCTCCGGTCGGTGGCGAGCTTGGGGGAGAGCACCTTGATCGCCACGTCGTGCCCGGTCGACACCTCACGGGCGAGGTAGACGAACGACATGCCCCCTTCGCCCAGCTTATTCTGGACCTGGTAGCGCGAGTCCAGCACCTCTCCCAGGAGGGACGAGGCGCGATCGAGCCCGGGCTTCGCCTGCGGGGGCGTACGGACGGCGGTGCCGCCCTGCGACGGGGGGCCGGGCGCGGGCCGCGGCGTCGCGGCCTTGGCCTGCACCTCCACGAGCATGTTGCCGTCGCGGGGGCAGAACCGGGCGCTGTCGACGTACACGGTCCCGCACTTGGGACAGCGTCGTTCGCTCATTGCCGCACCAAGTTGCGCCCTTCGTTCTTCGCGCGATAGAGGGCCTGGTCGGCGAGGGCCACGAAGCTGTCGGCGCTGGTGACGCGATCGTCGGGGAAGGATGCCAGCCCGATCGAGATCGTCAGGTTGAGCGGGTCTTCCCCCGGGTCGGCGAAATCGTGGTGCATCACGCGCCGCCGCAGGCGTTCGGCGAAGATGGAGGAGCCGTGCAGCGCCGTCTCGGGCATGACGACGACGAACTCTTCCCCTCCGTAGCGGGCGACCAGGTCCACCGACCGCGCCTCGCGTCGCAGGATCTCGCCGACTTGGCGCAGGACCGAATCTCCCGCAAGGTGGCCGCGCGTGTCGTTGACCAGCTTGAACCGGTCGATGTCGGCGAGCAGGATCGTCAGGGCGAGATTGTACCGCCGCGCGCGGTCGAGCTCCGCCGCGAGCTCCTCCGACAGGGCGCGGCGGTTCAAGCAGCCGGTGAGCGCGTCCGTCGCCGCGAGCTTCTCGAGCCGTTTCTTGTCGGACACCGCGGTTTCGAAGTCGTACGCCTTTTCGATCGCCGCGACCGCCGTGCGAATCACCGTCTCCGAAAACTGGGCATCGGCGCGCGTGAGCGGCGGGTCCTCGCCCGTGGTCCGCAGGAAGAACACGCCCAGCTGCTGGTCCTTCATCGAGAACGGCAGGGCCACCGCGGAGCGGGTGGGTACGGTGATCTGCTCGCGCTGCCACCGCACGCGCTCTTCCTGATACAGCGGATCCGTCGTCACGTCTTCGACCAGCACGGAGCGACTGGTGGTCAGCGCCCGCTGGATCTCGGGGTAGCGGACCAGCTCGATTTGGAGATTGCGGAGCATGGGGTTTTCGTACGCCGCCACGACCACGCCCAGCTGGTCCCCGGGCTTGGCGAGCACCATCGAGCACTTCGAGATCTGCAGCACGCGCGCCACGCGCCGCACCAGGATGTGATAGATCTCGTCGGGCTTGAGGGAGTCGGTGACCTCGTGCAGGATGTCGACGATCGCGGCGCGGCTCTGCGCCTCGTCGCGCGCCCGCGCCAGCTCCTGCGCCGAGCGGATGTGGGCCTTCACGCGCGCCAGGAGCTCTCGCACGCGGAACGGCTTGGAGATGAAGTCCGCCGCCCCCAGGCCCAGCGACTTGACGGTCGCTTCTTCCGGAGGCATCGACGAGATCATCAGGACGGGAACGTCCCGGAACCGATCGTCGGCCTTCATTCTCGCGAGCAGCTGGAGCCCGTCGACCTTCGGCATCATGATGTCGAGCAGCAGCAGGTTGGGGCGCTCGTCTTCGAGCTTCCCGAGCAGCCCTTCGCCGCCGGGCGCGGTGACGACCTCGTACCCGTTCTCCTTGAGGATCCAGGTCAAGGTCCGCACCAGCGACTGATCGTCGTCGGCGACGAGGATCTTGGCAGCGGGCTCTGGCATCTCGGGTCTTCAGTCCTCGAGCAGCGAGGGATCGACGTTGCCGCCGCTCACCACGAGCACCGTGGGGGGGACGGGGTGGACGGCGCCGGAGCGCACCGCGGCCGTGGTCGCGGCGCCCGACGGCTCCACCGCCAGATGGCAGTGCTGCCAGAGAAAATGCACCGCCTCCCGCAGCGTGTCATCCTCCACGAGCGCCACGCCGGCCACCCGATCGCGCTGCGCCGCGAGCTGCGCGAACGGGATGTCCCCCACGCCGAGCGTGATCAGCCCGTCCGCGATGCTGGCGGTGCGCTCGAGCCGCACCGGGTGGCCGGCCTCGAGCGAGCGCTTGAGCTTCGGGGCGCCGACGGGCTCGACCCCCCACACCGTCGCGCGACTCCCCGCCGCCGCAAGTCCGGTCACGACGCCGGCGATGAGGCCGCCCCCGCCCACGGGCACCAGCACCGTCCGGACGTCGGGCAGCTGCTCCGCGATCTCGAGCCCGACGGTCGCCTGCCCTGCCACGATGTCCGGATGGTCGAACGGGGGCACCACCGCGAGCCCGTCCCGCACGGCGATGGCTTCGGCGGCGCGCTGGCGATCGTCCGAGGTGCGACCGGCGAGCACCACCTCTCCCCCCCACTTCTTTACGCCCGCGACCTTCACCGCCGGTGCGGTCTCGGGCATCACGACCACCGCCCGCACCCCCACCAGCTGCGCGGCGTAGGCCAGCGCCTGGCCGTGGTTGCCGCTCGAGTAGGTGATGACCCCATTGCGCCGCGCGGCTTCCGGTAGGCGTCTGACCGCATTGTACGCGCCCCGCAGCTTGAACGCGCCGATGGGCTGCAGGCTCTCGAGCTTCAGGTAGGCGTTGAGCGGCTCCACGAAGCGGAGCGGCGTGCGAACCGCCACCCCGGCGAGCCCCGCGGCCGCGTCCCGGACGTCCTGGGCGCTGACCACGCTACTTTTTCTTCTTCGTCGGCTTCGCCTTCGCTTTCGCCTTTGCCGGAGCCTTCTTGGCCTTGGCGGGCGCCCGCGGGGCATCGCCGTCTTCCGCATCACCCTCCCCGTCATCCGCTTCGTCTTCCTTCACGACCCGGGCCACGTCCACCACCAGATCGCCCGCCGTCATGTTCATGATCTTCACGCCTTGCGTGTTGCGGCCCGAAATGCGGATGCCCTCGACCGGCACGCGGATCATGATCCCCTTCTTGGTGATCATCATCAGCTCGTCGTCCGGAAGGACTTCCTTGAGGGCGACGATGTTGCCCGTCTTGTCCGCACGCTTCAAGGTGATGATGCCCCGGCCGCCGCGGTGCTGCACCCGGTACTCATCGAGCTCGGAGCGCTTGCCCATGCCCTTCTCGGTGACGGTGAGCAGCGTGGACTTGCGGCGCACGACCACCATGTCGATCACCTGGTCCTTCTTGTCGAGCTCGATCCCTTTCACGCCGGTGGCCGTGCGTCCCATGTCCCGCACGTCCTTCTCATGGAAGCGGATGCTCATGCCGTGGTGCGTGGCGAGCACGATGTCGTTCCGGCCGTCCGTGACCTGCACGTCGATCAGCTCGTCGCCCTTTTCGATATTGATGGCGCGAATGCCCACGGAGCGCGGGTTGCCGAACTCCGACAGTCGCGTCTTCTTCACCACGCCCTGCTTGGTGGCGAACAGGAGGTACTGGTCCTCCGAGAACTCGCGTACGGGCACCAAGGAGGCGAGGCGCTCGTCGGGCTTCATGGCGATGCAGGAGATGATGGGTTTGCCGCGCGCGGCTCGGGCCGCCTGCGGAATCTCGTGCACCTTGAGCCAGTAGCACTGCCCTTGCTGGGTGAAGAACATCACGTAGTCGTGGGTCGAGGCGATGAACAGGTGCTCGACCCAGTCGTCTTCCTTCGTATGCGCGGAGATCACCCCCCGGCCGCCGCGCCGCTGGCGCCGATAGGCCGACACCGGCAGTCGCTTGATGTAGCCCGCGTGGGATACGGTGATCACCATGTCTTCTTCCGCGATCAGGTCTTCGATCGAGAACTCGCCCTGGTCCGCGACGATCTCGGTGCGCCGCTCGTCGCCGAAGCCGTGCGCCAGCTCCGAAAGCTCTTCTTTGAGGATCTTCAGGCGCCGCGGCTTCGACCCGAGGATCTCCTTGCACTCCTTGATGAACTTGCGGACTTCCTTGAGCTCGTCGTCGAGCTTGGTGATCTCGAGGGCGGTGAGCCGGGCGAGCCGCATGTTGAGGATTTCCGCCGACTGCTTTTCGGACAGCTTGAAGCGCTTGCGCAGGCTGGCGTCCGCCGTCGGCGTGTCCTTCGACTTGCGGATGATCTTCACGACCTCGTCGATGTTGTCGACGGCGATCTTCAAGCCTTCGAGGATGTGCTCGCGGTCCTGCGCGCGCTTCAGCTCGAACTCGGTGCGGCGAACGATGACGGTATGGCGATGCTCGATGAAGTGCTCGAGGATCTCCTTCAGGTTCATTTCCTTCGGCGCCCCGTCGACCAGGGCGAGCATGATCGCGCCGAAGGTCGTCTGCATCTGCGAATGCTTGTAGAGCTGGTTCAGCACGACGGCCGGCACGGCATCGCGCTTCAAGTCGATGACGACGCGCATCCCCTCGCGGTCCGAATAATCCTGGATGTCCGAGATCCCGTCGATCTTCTTGTCGTTCGCGAGCTCGGCGATCTGCGCGATGAGATTCGCCTTGTTCACCTGATAGGGAATCTCCGTGACGACGATCTGCTGTTTGCCCGTGGACTCCTTCTCCTCGACGACGGCGCGGGCCCGTAGCACCATCCGCCCGCGACCCTTCTCGTAGCACTCCTTGATCCCCTCGCGGCCGTAGATGATCGCGCCCGTCGGGAAGTCCGGCCCCTTGATGAACTTCCGGAGATCCTTGAGGGACGCGTCCGGGTGGTCGACCAGATGGTTGATCGCCTCAACCGTCTCCGCCAGGTTGTGCGGCGGGATGTTGGTCGCCATCCCCACCGCGATGCCCGACGTGCCGTTCACGATCAGGTTGGGGAGCCGGGCGGGCAGCACCGTCGGCTCCTGCAGCCGATCGTCGAAGTTGGGGACGAAGTCGACGGTATTCTTGTCGATGTCCTCGAGCATCGTCATCGCGATGCGCGTGAGGCGGGCTTCCGTGTAGCGGTAGGCGGCCGGCGGATCGCCGTCCACAGAGCCGAAGTTCCCCTGGCCATCCACCAGCGGATAGCGCAGCGAGAAATCCTGGACCATCCGCACCAGCGAGTCGTAAACCGCCACATCGCCGTGCGGGTGATACTTGCCGAGCACGTCGCCGACGACTGTGGCGCTCTTTTTATAGGGGCGCCCGGGCACGAGCCCCAGCTCGTGCATGGCGTACAAGATGCGGCGGTGCACGGGCTTGAGCCCATCGCGCACGTCGGGGAGCGCGCGCTGCACGATCACGCTCATCGAGTAGTCGAGGAACGACTCGCGCATCTCGTCTTCGATGAGGCGCGGGAGGATGCGTTCGCGGGTCGGTGCGGTCATGAAACCAAGTGTCAGGTGTTAAATGTCGGGTGTCAGCAAGGCTCGGCGAGACTGCCTAAGTTGCTAAAAAATAATCACTTAGGTCTCGAAAGGCAACGCGAAACCGGCCGCTAACTGGGGGTGGATGCAGCACTTACTCCCCAACTTTTGACGATCGGTTGATGTGTCCCCCCTAGAGTAGTTCCCAGGCTGAGGCCTGGGCTCGGCCGACACTCTGCTGAAGCACACGGAGCGAAGCGGCGCTATCGAGCGGGAGTGTCCTTCAGGATGGTGCTTCGCCGAGCCCAGCCTTCAGGCTGGGGAGATCGCAATCGCAATCTTCCCGAACTGTTCGCCCCGCTCCAGCCGCTCGAACGCCGCGCGCGCCTCAGCGAACGAGAACACCCGATCGATGGTCGGTCGCAACTCGCCCGCGCCGAGTACGCGCACGATCTCGCGATACTCGGCGTCGTTTCCCATGGTGGACCCCATAAGGCTCCACTGATACCAGAACAGCCGGCGGATGTCGAACGCGACCTTGGGCCCCGTCGTCCCACCGCAGCTCACGAAGCGCCCTCCGCGCCCGAGCGAGCGGAGTGACTCGTCCCACGTCGCCTCGCCCACGTGGTCGATCACGACGTCGGCGCCGCGCTTGTCGGTCAGGGCGCGAACCTCCTGGGAAATCTTCTGGGTCGTGTGATTGAGCGTCACGTCCGCACCGAGCGTTTGCGCCTCACGCAACTTGGCGTCGCTGGAGCTCGTGACGATCACTCTCGCCCCTTTGAGCTTCGCGATCTTTAGGGCGGCGAGGGATACCCCACCCCCGATGCCCCAGACGAGCACCGTTTCGCCCCGCCGAACCTGCGCCCGCGTGACGATCATCCGCCAGGCGGTGAGGGTCACCAGCGAGAACGCCGCCGCCTCGGCCCACGTGAGCGGCGTCGGCAACGTGGGAATGACGGCGACATTCTGCTCCGGCACCACGATCGCCTGGGCGAGAGTACCGGGCAGGTGCTCGCCCAGAATGCCGTAGTTGAGACACAGGGAATGCTCGCCGGCACGGCAGTAAGCGCAGCTGTAATCGGGGATCCCGGGGTTGATCATCACCCGGTCGCCGGGCCGGACCGAGCGAACCTGAGCACCCACCGCCTCCACGACGCCGGCTCCGTCGGCACCGAGGATGTGCGGGTAGCGGTATTCGTGAGGCAACCCGCGCACGACGAAGAGATCGAGGTGGTTGAGCGCCGCCGCGCGCAGCGCGATCCGTACCTGCCGCGCCTCGAGGGGCCCCGCGAGGTCAGGGACGTCGGCGGGTTGGAGTTGGTCGAGGCCGCCCGTGCCGCGGATCACCCAGGCGCGCATGGCGTGGGCGCGGCCCGCTACGGCATGAAGGCGGGGGACACCATCTGCTCGGCGCCGGTCGTCGGGATCGGCACGGGCGCGCCGCTCCCGGCCGCACCGACCGGCTGGACGTAGACTCTGAATACGTTCTTCTGGACCCCGACGACGAGCCCCAAGAGGTCGCCTGCGGGCGAGACCGTGAAGTCCGCGACCACGAGGTCCACGCCCGAGAGCGGGGTCGCCTTTCCGCTGGGGAGGTCGACCTTCACGACCTGCGTGACGGTGCGGCCGCTCTCCTTCTGCTCCAGCAGATAGACGAGCGAGCCGTCACGCAAGAAGTGGGGCGCGGTCTCCTTGCTCTGCTGACCCCGGGTGAGGGGACGCTGGTTCGCACCGTCTTTCGACATCAACCAGATATGGTTGTTGCCTTCGCGGTTCGACACGAAAGCGATGGTCTCCCCGTCCGGCGAAACGGTCGGCTGGGAGTTGTCGGCGGGCTCCTGGGTCAGCTGCACGGCGTCCGAGCTGGTGATTGGCTGCAGGAAAATCTGGCGGTGACCGGTGCGCTGAGAGTGGAATACTACCGACTGACCGTCGGCCGTGAACGACGCGTCGCCGTCCGCCCCCGGTGAGTTGGTGAGCCGCCCCGCGCTCGTGCCGTCCGCGTCCATGATGTAGATCTCGGGTTGCCCGTCGCGGGTCGAGGTGAACGCGATCCGGGATCCGTCCGGGGAGAACGCGGGCTCGGTCGCGACCGCCGTGTCGTCCATGATCTTGCGGAGCTGCGCCAGGTTGGCACGCTCCGCGGCATAGAGCTGGAAGCGGCCCGTGCGCGAGCTCGCGACCACGATCTCACCCTGGACGAATACTTCAGCGGCGGCGCGCCTCCCGCCCGGCGCCGTGGCCGTGATGTGCGCGTGGCCGTACGACGCCGTCGACACCGTGCCGTCCTCAGCGACGGCCACCACCTGCGGGTTGTCGGAAGTCCAGGTGACCCCGGTCGCCGGGCCGATGATGACGCCCGCCTCGTCGGCGAAGTTCGCCTTCAGCGGATACCGCCGGTTGAGCGGCAGGCCGAGCCGCGCGGCGGAGAGCTTCAAGCCCGCCGCGATGACTCGGATCTGCCACGTGACCACCAGCCCCGGGCCCGGGCCCTTGACCACCAGGGTCGTCTTTCCGGCGCGCTTCCCCGTCAGCGTCCCCGACGCCTGGTCGAAGCTCGCGAGCGACGTGTCCCCGACGGTCCAGCGGAACGGCGCTTCGGGCACCGGGGTCTTGTCGGCCGCGAGTGCCTGTACCTGGAATTTCACCGTACCCTGTATCGGAAGCGGGAGATCTGTCTTCGAAGTCGGGAAGACGGTGAGGGCCTCGACGGTCTTGTGCACCAGGATGTCGACGGGCTTCGTCTGCAGCAACCCGACCACGTTGAGCGCTGTTCGGCCGGGAGCCACCGCGCTGACGACGCCCGTGAGGCTCACCCGCGCGACGCTCGGGTCCGCGGCGGACCACTGTAGGGCGAGCGGGCTGACCAGGCGGCCGCCCTGAGCCGGCACCACCACATGGAGCGTGTCGACGTCTCCCGGCGACATGACGAGGGGAATCGGCTCCTGGATCGCGATATCGCTCTGCTGCACGACCACCGGCGCCGTCGCGGTGAG
>Ga0209803_1002248_pt1 | contig 12166 bp, 16 predicted proteins | sample GraSoiAngelo_138_FD_185895 | JGI IMG/M metagenome (GOLD analysis project Ga0209803, IMG submission 185895) | Grasslands soil microbial communities from the Angelo Coastal Reserve, California, USA - 14_0929_09_40cm (SPAdes) (version 2) | ecosystem: Environmental > Terrestrial > Soil > Grasslands ... | reverse complement strand
GCCCGAAGGGCCGCCGCCCGAGCCCGCGCCGCGCCCGCGACTGCTCGACCATTACGAGCAGCGGGTGCGGGCCAAGCTGGCGCAGCAGTTCGGGCTCGAGAACCCGCACGAGATCCCGCGGCTCCTGAAGATCGTGCTCAACGTCGGAATGGGGGACGCGCCCAAGAACCCCAAGGGGCTCGAAGCGGCCGTGACCGAGCTCGCGGCGATCACCGGCCAGCACCCGGTGGTGACGCGCGCCAAGAAGTCGGTGGCCAACTTCAATCTCCGGCAGGGGATGGCGATCGGGTGCGCGGTGACGCTGCGCGGCGCGCGCATGTACGAGTTCCTGGACCGGTTCATCAGCATCGCAGTGCCGCGGATGCGCGACTTCCGCGGGCTGTCGCCGGATAGTTTCGACGGTCGGGGGAACTACTCGATCGGCATCAAGGAGCAGATGATCTTCCCCGAGATCGACTACGACAAGGTCGAGAAGATCCACGGGATGGATATCACGCTCGTCACGAGCGCCGGCCGCGACGACACGGCCCGGGCGCTGCTGCGCGAGATGGGCATGCCGTTTCGGGGCGAGGCCCCGGTCGGCGTCAACTAGAAGAGGGGACTGGGAGACCAGGCATGGCGAAGAAGTGTTGGATCGAGAAGGTCAAGCGGAAGCCGAAGTTCGCGGTGCGCGGCTACTACCGGTGCCAGCGGTGCGGCCGGAGCCGCGGGACGCTTCGCAAGTTCAAGCTGTGCCGCATCTGCTTCCGCGAGCTCGCGCTGCGCGGGGAGATCCCCGGCGTGCGCAAGGCCAGTTGGTAACAGGACGGAAGGTGCGATGAGCGTGATTGATCCCGTCGCCGACATGCTGACCCGCGTGCGGAATGCCTGCCAAGCGGGCCACCGCCGGGTCGACATGCCGGTATCGAAGCTGAAGGTCGAGATCGCCAGGCTGCTGCGCGACAACCACTACATCCAGGACTTCACAGTGCTGGACGACGGGCGTCACGGGCTGCTGCGGCTGTACTTGAAGTATCACAACGACGCGCCGGTGATCCGCGAGCTGCAGCGCGTCTCCGCGCCCGGCCTGCGGCGCTATGTCAAGGCGCGGGAGATCCCCCGCGTGAAGAACGGGCTGGGCATGGCGATCCTCTCGACGCCTCAGGGCCTAATGACCGACCGCGAAGCCCGTACCGCCCGCGTGGGCGGCGAGCTGCTCGCGGTGGTGTGGTAGGAGGCCAGATGTCGCGCATCGGTAGGAAGCCGGTTCCGCTCCCCAAGGGCGTCACCGCCCAGGTCGAGGGCCGCACGATCACCGTGAAGGGGCCGAAGGGCGAGATCAGCCGGATGATCCACCCGGAGCTCGCGCTTGGCGTCGAGGACGACACGGTCGTGGTGCGGCGACCCTCCGACGAGACCCGGCACAAGGCGCTGCACGGGCTCACCCGCACGCTGGTCGCCAACATGGTCGACGGGGTGACGAAGGGATTCGCGAAGTCGCTCGAGATCCAGGGCGTGGGTTACAAGGCGGAGTCCAAACCGTTCGGCGTGCAGCTCGTCGTGGGCTTCTCCCATCCGGTGCCGTATCACGCACCCAAGGGGATCAAGATCTCGGTGGACAACAACGTCCTCATCAAGGTCGAGGGCATCGACAAGGAGCTCGTGGGGCAGGTCGCGGCGGAGCTGCGCGCCGTCCGGCCCCCCGAGCCGTACAAGGGCAAGGGGATCCGGTACGTGGGCGAGCAGGTTCGGCGCAAGGCCGGCAAGACCGCCCAGGCGGCCAAGTAAGCCATGCGATCGATCCACAAGATCCGGACGCGGGACCAGCGCCGTCACCAGCGGCACCTGCGGGTGCGCCACAAGGTGTCGGGCTCCCCCGAACGGCCGCGACTCGTCGTGTTCCGCTCGTCGAAGCACATTTACGCCCAGCTGGTGGACGACACGCGGGGCGTCACGCTGGTGGGCGCGGCGGACCGCTCGGAAGGCGTGGCGGTCGAGGGGAAGGGCAAGACAGCACGCAGCTTCGCTCTGGGCCAGCTGGTCGCCCGCAAGGCAAAGGAGCAGGGCATCACGAAGGTCGTGTTCGACCGCGGCGGCTACCAGTACCACGGGCGCGTCAAAGCCCTAGCCGATGGCGCCCGCAAGGGCGGATTGGAGTTCTGATGGCGATAGATCAAGAGCGCGAAGTCCCGCCCTCGCCCCCGCCCGCGGTCCCCGCAGCCGGCACACCGGGCATGGGTGAGGAGACCGAGACGGCGCATGCGGGTGGCGAGGCGGCGGTGCAGGAACGGCCGCGCAGCGGAGGCGGCGGAGGCGGCGGAGGCGGCGGGCGTGGTGGGGGTGGCGGGGGTGGCGGGGGTGGCGGGGGCGGCGGGGGCGGCCGGGGGCGCGGCCGCGGCCGCGGCCGGGGCGGCGAGCGCCGCGATGGGGGTGAGCGTCAGCGCGAAGGCGACGGCCTGCTCGAAAACGTGATCTCGATCAACCGCGTCGCCAAGGTCGTGAAGGGGGGCCGACGGTTCGGGTTCAACGCGCTCGTCGCGGTCGGCGACGGGCAGGGACGGGTGGGGGTCGCCACCGGCAAGGCCAACGAAGTGAGCGAGGCAGTGCGCAAGGCCGTCGAGGCCGCGCGCCGACGCATGATGGAGGTTCCGCTGACCGGCGGCACGATCCCGCACGAGATCGTGGGGGACCACGGCGCGGGCCGCGTCCTCCTCAAGCCCGCCGCCACGGGAACCGGGGTGATCGCGGGCGGCCCGGTGCGCGCGGTGCTGGAGTGCGCGGGCGTGCGGGATATTCTCACGAAGAGCCTGGGCTCGACCAACCCGCACAACATGGTGCGCGCCACGATCGACGCGTTGCAGCACCTGACCACCCAGCGGCGCGTGGCCAAGGAACGCGGTGTGGAGGTCGAAGCGATCCACTACCGGCCGCGGCAGGGGGCGACCCGTGGCTAGGCTTCCCCCCACCCGCAAGTACCGCAAGCGTAAACGGGGCGCGGACCGGGCGCTGCCGCCCGCGGGAACCGGCGAGCTACGGATCGAGCAGGTCCACTCGGGCATCGGCCGCCCCGCGTTAGAGCGCCGCACGCTCGAGGCGATCGGACTCAAGCATCACCAGGACGCCGTCGTCAAGAAGGATCATCCGGCGCTCCGTGGCATGCTGTATCAGGTGCGCCACCTCGTGGCCGTGACGCCCGTGAAGGAAGGAAAGTAGGCGATGGCGCCAACCAAGCCGAAGCGGAAGCCGAAGCCGAAGGCCAAGGCGAAGCCGAAAGGGCGTGCTCGCGCGACGCGGAGGGCGAAGGCCACCGCCCAGCCGACGACGGTGGAGCGGGTGGTGCTGCACAGCCTGCAGCCGCCGGCAGGGTCGCACCGCGCCCGCATCCGCAAAGGGCGAGGCCCCGGCTCGGGGATCGGCAAGACCGCCGGCCGGGGGGGCAAGGGGCAAACCGCGCGCTCGGGCGGCCAGACCCGGCCCGGGTTCGAGGGCGGCCAGATGCCGCTCATCCGCCGCATCCCGAAGCGCGGCTTCACGAATCCTTTCAAGCAGCCCGCTCAAGTCGTGAACGTGCGCTACCTTGGCAAGCTCGCTGAAGGCGTCGAAGTGACGCCAGAGACGCTGTTCGGCGCAGGCCTGGTGCGACGGCCGGATCGGCCGATCAAGCTGCTCGGCATGGGCGACGTCGGGCGCAAGTTCACCATCAAGGGCGTGGCCGTGTCCGCCTCTGCGCGCAGCAAGATCGAGCAGGCGGGCGGCACCATCGGGAGCTGACCCGTGACCGCGCCTCAAATCCCCAATCTCTTCAAGGTCCCGGAGCTGAAGGAGAAGATCCTCTTCACGCTCCTGTGCCTCGTCATCTACCGGCTGGGCGCCCATATCGCGACCCCCGGCGTCAACGTCCAGGCCCTCGCTGATTTCCTGAAGAACGCCGGCCAGGGGACGCTGTTCAGCCTGTACGACCTGTTCGCGGGCGGTGGCTTCTCGCGTGCCACCGTGTTCGCGCTCGGGATCATGCCCTACATCTCCGCCAGCATCGTGTTCCAGCTCGCGGCACCGGTATTCCCGGTGGTCGAAAAGATGCAGCGCGACGAGGAGGGGCGGAAAACCCTCACCCAGTGGACGCGCTACCTCACCGTGGTGCTGTGCCTGTTCCAGGCGTACGGCTATGCCCTGTTCGCCGAGCAGCTCCCCGGCGCCGTGGCCCACCCCGGCTGGGCCTTCCGGATGACCACCGTCCTCACGCTGTCCACCGGCGGCGTGTTCATCATGTGGCTGGGCGAGCAGATCACCGAGCGGGGCATCGGCAACGGGGCGAGCCTGCTGATCTTCTTCTCGATCGTCGAGCGCATCTGGCCCGAGACGTTGCGGACCTTCGAGGCGTTGCGCGCCCGCTCGCTCACGCTTCCGGTGCTCCTGGTCGTCCTGCTCATCATGGTGCTGGTGGTGGCGGGGACGGTGGCCGTGACCGTCGCCGCGCGGCGCATCCCGATCCAGATTCCGCGCAAGGTCATGGGGCGGGGACGGATCCGCGAGGGACAGAAGACGTTCATCCCGCTGCGGATCAACTCCTCGGGCGTGATGCCGATCATCTTCGCGCAGTCGTTGATCATCGTGCCGGGAACGATCGCGACCTTCAGCGGCAACTCGACCCTCAAGCACCTGGCGGAATACTTCAACGTCACGTCACCGCTGTACCTCCTGACGAGCGCGGTGCTGATCATCTTCTTCGCCTACTTCTACACCTCCATCATCTTCAATCCCGTGGATCTGGCGGAGAACTTGAAGAAGCAAGGCGGGTTCATTCCCGGTGTGAAGCCGGGCGCGGCCACCGCCGACTACATCGACGACGTGCTGTCCCGGATCACCCTCCCGGGCGCCATCTTCCTCACGGTCGTCGCCATGCTGCCGATCGTGGTGTCGAACGTGCTCAACATGCCGTTCGGCTTCGGGGGCACGGCGCTGCTGATCGTGGTGGGCGTCGCGCTGGACACGGTCCAGCAGGTGCAGCAACACCTGCTGCTGCGGCACTACGACGGGTTCATGCGGGGTGGGGGACCCGGGGCCGGAACGAGCCGCGTGCGGTTCCGGCGCTGACCCTTGTTCGTCCTCCTTCTCGGTGCGCCGGGCTCGGGCAAGGGCACCCAGGGTAAGATTCTCGCGGAGCGTCTCGGCCTTCCCAAGATCACCACGGGCGACATCCTGCGCGCCGCCGTGAAGGACGGCACCCCGCTCGGCCGCGAAGCGAAGAAGTACATGGACGACGGCAAGCTCGTCCCCGACAGCGTGATCCTCAGCCTCATCAAGGCGGAACTGGCGAAGCCCGACGCCAAGGAAGGCGCCATCTTCGACGGCTTCCCCCGCACCGCCGCGCAGGCCGAGCTGGTCGACACCACGCTGGGCGAGCGCGGCCAGCGCCTCAATCACATCCTGCTGCTCGACGTGCCGGAGGAAGAGCTGGTCCGCCGCATGACGGCTCGCGCAGCCGCGGAGGGCCGGTCGGACGACACGCCGGAGGCCATCCGCACCCGCCTGCAGGTGTACCAGCGCGACACCGCTCCCCTCGTGGCCCATTACGCGCAGCGCGGCATCGTGCATCGCGTGCCGGGCTCGGCCACGGTCGACGCCATCGCGACGGAGATCAAGCGCATCGTCGGGCGATGATCACGATCAAGTCGCCGCGGGAGATCGAGACGATGGCGGCCGCCGGTCGCGTCGTCGCGGCGACCCTCGCGCTGGTGCAGCGTCAGGTCCGCCCCGGCGTCTCCACGGAGGAGCTGGACCGCCTCGCCGAGGGCTTCATCCGGTCGCACCCGGGCGCCCGCCCGTCGTTCAAGGGGCTGTACGACTTCCCCGCCACGCTCTGCACCTCGATCAATGCGGAAGTGGTTCACGGGATCCCGTCGCCGAAGCGGGTGCTCCGAGAGGGGGACCTGCTGAGCGTAGACGTCGGGGTGTGGCTCGAGGGCCTGCACGCCGACTCAGCCGCAACGTTTCCGGTCGGCAAGGTGGGTCCGGATGCCGAGCGGCTGCTCCGCGTGACGCAGGAAGCGCTCGCCGCAGGGGTCGATCAGGCGCGGGCCGGGAACCACGTGGGCGACATCGGGCACGCCGTGCAGCAAGTCGCCGAGGCGGCCGGGTACTCGGTGGTGCGCGAGCTGGTGGGGCACGGGATCGGCGCCTCGTTCCACGAGGAGCCGCAGGTGCCGAACTACGGTAAGCCGAGGCGCGGCCCGCGGCTGGTGCCCGGGATGACGATCGCGATCGAGCCGATGGTGAACGTGGGTGGTCCCGAGATTCGCACACTCGACGACAAATGGACCGTCGTGACCCAGGACGGGTCGCTCTCCGCTCACTTCGAGCACACGGTGGCGGTCCTCGCCGACGGGCCGCCGCGCATCCTCACGACGGCGGACTGACCCGCTCCAGCGCCTCCGCTTCCTGGAGCAGCGCCTTCCCCCATCCCGGCTCTGAGAGCGCCGCCACATTCACGCGGACGTTCTCCACCGCCCCCGCGAGCGCGGCGCGGGCCAGCGCCGCGCCCACCCGCGCGTCCGAGCGGGCGTTCTGATTGCCGATCGTCTCGATCTCCCGCGCCAGGCCGAGCAGCCGCACCGCCCCGCGCGCCATTTGGAGCGGGGTCTGCGCCGCGCCGACCAGCGCTTCATCGACCGCGCGCCTCCGGCCGGGGTCCTCCTTGGGGAGCCGATGGGCCGCGCTCACCCGGGAGTAGGCGGCGGCGTCCTCATCCACCAGCCGCCGGAGCTGGCCCCGCAACGCATCGGCCTCGGCGACGATGGCCGAGACCCGCGGCTGCGCGCTCGCATACGCTTTCCGCCCGATCGTGAGGCGCCCGACCATCGCCACGAGTGCCGCCGCCAGGGCGCCCGCCAGGGCAGCCGCGCTCCCGCCCCCCGGCACCGGCGCGCCGCCCGCCAGCTCCTCGAGCCAGCCGTCGAGCGTGGGGCCTTCTAAGGCGCGGATCCTCGCCTCGAGCAGGCGATCGGCCGCGTCCGGGAGGTTCAGGTATGCGGCCCCCGCGCCCAGAATCCCGCGCTCGGGGATGAGCCCGACCACCTCGCTCTTCAGGACGCCGATGCCACGCTCGCGCGCCCGGGATTCGACCGCGGCGAACACGCTGGCGGGAGAAGTCGTGTCGATGTCGAGCAGGTTCATGGAGACTTGGGCCTTCCCGTTCACCTCGAACCCGGCGGCCTGTACGGCCGGCAGGCCGCCACTCGATGTCCGGATCGCTTGCGCGATCTGCTTCGCGACCCGGACGTCGCCCGTGTCCAGATAAATGTTGAACGCGACCAGGAAAGGCCGCGCGCCGATCGCCGTGACGCCGGCGGTGGGATGGACGTGCTTGGGCCCGAAATCGGGGTCCGCGGCCGGGTCCTTACCGATCCGTTCCCGCAGGCCCTCGAACTCGCCCTTCCGAACGTCGGGCAGCCGCTCTCGCTCGGGGCGCGTGGCCGCCCGGGCATAGAGATAGATGGGAACGCCGAGCTCGTCCGCGGCGCGCTCACCCAGGCGCCGCGCCAGGGCCACGCAGTCCTCCATCGTCACATCGCGCACGGGCACGAACGGCACCACGTCCGCCGCACCCATGCGGGGGTGCTCGCCCCGGTGCTTCGTCAGATCGATGCGTTGTGTAGCGACGCGCATGCCGCGCAACGCGGCTTCGACCGCGGCGTCGGGGCGCGCGACCAGCGTGAACACCGAGCGGTTGTGCGACGGATCGGCCTGCACGTCGAGTAGGGTGACGCCGGGAACGCTCGTGAGCGCGGCGCGGAGCGCCTCCAGCGTGTCACGGTCCCGACCCTCGGAGAAATTGGGGACGCACTCGACCAGTGGAGCCGGCATCTAGGCGGTCCTGAGCAGCTCGAGCAGCCAGCGGTGCAGGGAGGGGTTCCCGGCGACGACGGAGCCGTGCCGTAGCACGTCCTCCTCACCTTCGAGCGTCGTCACCACCCCGCCCGCTTCCCGAATCAGCAGGACGCCTGCGGCGACGTCCCAGGGCGCGAGAGTGAGCTCCCAGAACGCGTCGAAGCGGCCCGCCGCCACGTCTGCGAGGTCGAGCGCGGCCGAGCCGGCGCGACGGATGCCGCTCGAGACGCCCATCACGGCGGCGAACTGATCGAGGTAGCGCCGCAGCACCGGAAGACTCTTGAATGGGAACCCGGTGCCGACCAGCGCGTGCCGAGGCTCGGTGAGTCCGGAGACGTGCAGCCGCCGCTCGCCCTGCCAGGCGCCGAGCCCGGTCGCGCCCCAGTAGACGAGGTCTCGGCCGACGTCGTGGATCACCCCCACCCGCAGCGTCCCCTCCACCAGCGCTCCGATCGACACGGCGTACTGCGGGTAGCGATGCAGGAAGTTGGTGGTGCCGTCGAGCGGGTCCACGATCCACACGACGTCGCCCGCGCGCGACTCGCTCGGCGACAGTTCCTCGCCGATGACGTAGGATCCCGGCACTGCCGCCGTGAGCGTCTCCGCGATCAGTGCCTCGGACTGTCGGTCTGCCTCGGTGACGAAGTCGTGGCGCGCCTTTTCGATCCAGTCGCGCGCCGCCGCAGGCGTGGCCTGCCGTAACAGGGTAGCGGCGCGCTCGGCAGCGACCTTTGCCACATCGACTAAGTCTTTGAGTTCTCGCACCTTGCGTGGCCGACCTCCGCAATCGTAGGTTGTGACCCCATGGCGCGCGTCTTTTCCGGCATCCAGCCCTCGGGCGAGCTGCACATCGGCAACTACCTCGGCGCCGTCCAGAATTGGGTCAAGCTGCAGCACCAGCATGATTGTCTGTTCTCGGTCGTGGACCTGCACGCCATCACACAGGCCTACGACCCCGCGAGCCTCTCCCAGCGGACCGTCGACATGGCCGTCGGACTGTACGCGGCGGGCCTCGATCCCGAGCGCGCCATCGTGTTCGTCCAGTCGCACGTTCCGGAGCACACCGAGCTCAACTGGCTACTCAACACGGTGACGCCGCTCGGCGAGCTGGAGCGCCAGACCCAATTCAAGGACAAGGCGCAGCGCCAAGAGAGCGTCCCCGCGGGGCTGCTGAATTATCCGGTCCTGCAAGCGGCGGACGTGCTGTTGTACCGCGCAACCCTCGTGCCTGTCGGGGAGGACCAGCTGCAGCATCTCGAGCTGATGCGCGAGATCGCGCGCCGCTGGAACGCCCGCTTCGCGACCGGCGGAGGGTTCGCGTTCCCGGAGCCGAAGGCGCTCCTGTCCACGGCGAAGCGTGTCCTCGGGCTCGACGGCCAAGCCAAGATGTCGAAGAGCCTCGGCAACACGGTGAGCCTCTTCGACACGCCGGAGACGATCTGGGAGAAGCTCAAGCCCGCCGCGACCGACCCCGCCCGGGTCACGCGCAAAGACCCCGGCAACCCGGATATTTGCAACATCTTCACGATCCATCAGGGCTTCTCGCCGCCCGCCACGCAGCAGCTGGTGGCGCACAACTGCCGCACCGCGGGGTGGGGCTGCCTCGATTGCAAGCGGGTGCTCGCGGACCATATGATAGCCACGCTCACCCCCATCCGCGAGCGGGCGCAGGCGTTGCAGGCGGAGCCGCGCAAGGTGAGTGAGCTGCTGCGCGCGGGCGCGACGCGGGCGCGAGCGCTCGCCCGCGAGACGATGACCCAGGTGCGGCGGCGCATGGGCTTTCTCGAAGGAGCGGAGGCCTGATGCAACACTTCGCCCAGCGGATGATCGAGATGTTCCGGCTGGAGCTGTTCCTCCAGCTCAGCCTCGCCACCCTGTTCGGCGGTGCGATCGGCCTCGAGCGCGAGCTGGGCGGGAAGCCGGCTGGGCTGCGGACCAACATCCTGATCTGCATCGGCTCGGTGCTCTACACCAAGCTGTCCATCACCATGGCCGCCGGGACCGCCGACCCGACACGCGTGGCGGCGCAGATCGTCACGGGAGTCGGCTTTATCGGGGCGGGCACGATTCTGCACGCGCGCGGCGCGGTCGTGGGCCTGACCAGCGCGGCCACGATCTGGGTCGTGGCCGCGATCGGCGTCGCATTGGGCGCCGCGTTCTACTGGGAAGCGGCCGGCACGACGTTGCTCGTCCTGCTCGTGCTGCAGGGACTGGGGCGCGTCGAGCTGGTGGTGGAGCGTCAGTCCACGCAGAGCAGCTTGTCGGTGCACGCCCGGCCCGACCCGACGGTGTTGGAGGACCTCGAGACGGTGGTCCGTCGGACTGGCCTCACGATCGAACGCCAAGCCAGTCGCCGCGAGAACGTTGACTTGGTGATCGAGTTCTCGCTGCGCGGGCCCAAGCGGCTCCACGACCAGGTGATGATCGCGCTGCTGCATCACCCCAGCGTGCGGACCGTCTCCACCGGCGAGTGAGCCGGCGCCTCGTCGTCGACCTGGCCTCGCCGCTCACGGCGTGGCGGATTCCGCTTTGGGTCGTCCAAGCGATCCGCGCCGCGCTCGGTGCCGGATGGGACGTCGTCGAGGTCCAGGCCCCGGCCGCCTCTGACAATGACGGTGGCTCCGGCACGCCCGAGGCCACGGCGGCGGCGCGCGGGGCGGAGATCTACCTGGGGTACGGTGTGCCGGCCGGGGTCGTGCAAGCGGCGCACGGCACGCTCAAGTGGGCCCACAGCGGCACCGCGGGGGTCGGGGCCACGCTGCCACATGTGAGGGGGGTGGGCGTGGTGCTCACCAACTCCGCCGCCGTCCACGCCGACCCGATCGCCGACTGGGTCATCGCCGCGATCGCCTACTTCGCCCGCGGCCTCGACCGCATGCGCGAGTACCAGGCGGCGGAGCGGTGGGCCAAGGCGGAGTTCAGCGACTTCGCGATCCCGCTCCGAGAGCTGGGCGAGCTGCGCGTCGGCGTCCTCGGGCTGGGCGGGATCGGCGCTGCCGTGGCGCGTCGCGCCCTGGCGCTGGGGATGAGCGTGGCGGGGCTGCGGCGCCGGCCCGAGCGCGGTGGGCCGGCGGGCGTCGGCTGGATCGGGGGGCCGGGCGACCTCGAGCGGCTGGCAGGCGAGAGTGATTGCCTAGTGATCGCGGCCCCGCATACGGCGGGGACGCGTGGGGCGGTGACCCGGAGCGTACTGGAGCGGCTCCCTCGGGGTGCGATCGTCATCAACGTGTCACGCGGGACGCTCCTGGACGAGACGGCCCTGCTCGAGCTGCTTGACGCCGCCCGCCTACGCGGCGCGGCCCTCGATGTCTTCGCGGTGGAGCCACTGCCGTCGGGACATGCCTTGTGGCGCCACCCGCGCGTGCTCGTGAGCCCCCACGTCGCCGCGGTGACGACGCGCTTCTGGGAGCGTGAGACAGGGCTGATCGTGGAGAACATCCGGCGCTATCTTGCAGGGGCGCCCCTCGCCAACGTGGTTGATCTGGAGGCTGGATACTAGTGGAGGAGAAATCCCGCAGCTCTCGCGGCAGCGCCGACGTGCAGCCGCGCGGCATCGAGCAGATCATCAAGGCGGCGATCGATCGCGGCGCATCCGACTTGCACATCAAGGCCGGGGACGTGTTTCGTGCCCGGATCGATGGCAAGCTCGTGCCCCTCACCAAGCAGCGCCTCACGCCGGAGCAGACCAAGGCGATCGCGCTGCGCCTGATCCCGAACGAGGACGATCGGGGGCGGATCGACGAGCTGCACGAGTACGACTGCTCGTGGGGGGTGCCGGGGGTCGGGCGCTTCCGGGTCAACATCCTGCGGCAACGCTCGTCGTTCATGATCGTGATGCGCGTCATCCCGTTCGATATCCCCACGTTTGAGTCGCTCAAGCTGCCACCCGTCCTCGGCACGATCGCGGCGGCGGAGCGAGGGTTGATTCTCGTCACGGGCGTCACCGGCTCGGGGAAGAGCTCCACCATGGCCGCGATCGTGAACCACATCAACCAGACTCAGCAGAAGCACGTGGTCACGCTCGAGAACCCGATCGAGTTCTTGCATCGCGACATCAACTGCTCCATCACGCAGCGCGAGATCGGGGTGGATACCGATGACTTCGCGTCGGGCCTTCGCGCCACGCTGCGGCAAGACCCTGACGTCATCCTGATCGGCGAGATGCGGGACGTGGAGACGGTCGAAACCGCGCTGAAGGCCGCCGAGACGGGGCATCTCGTCATCTCGACGCTGCACACGCCGGACGCGGCAACGACCGTCGGCCGCCTGGTGGCGATGTTCCCGCCCGAGCAGCAGGAGA
>Ga0209803_1002241_pt1 | contig 12180 bp, 17 predicted proteins | sample GraSoiAngelo_138_FD_185895 | JGI IMG/M metagenome (GOLD analysis project Ga0209803, IMG submission 185895) | Grasslands soil microbial communities from the Angelo Coastal Reserve, California, USA - 14_0929_09_40cm (SPAdes) (version 2) | ecosystem: Environmental > Terrestrial > Soil > Grasslands ... | reverse complement strand
CAATATTGAGTTCTCAACAATGTTGGTTAACGAGATCTGGATACTCTTGACGATTGCTCTGTTTTCATTTGTGTTGGGTTTTGCATGGCGAAATCCGAATAGTCTTCAAGCAGCAGACATTGTCTGCCTAGGAGTCGCAGTATGGTTGATCCCGCTGAGGCAATTATTCCACTACTACGCCTTTTGGGCGATAATACCGTTCATGCTGCGGGGGAACTTGAAACAGATGACTCTAGCTCTTTTGCCATTTGAAGCAGCTTGTGATCTCGCCGCGTACGCGTGGACGGTACGGCCTGACTGGGTTCTCTCTCAACAATCAGCGGGACTACTACTCTCTATGCTCGATATGATCCTTCTCGTCGCGTCCATCGCGGCCTGCGTATTCCTAGTCTTGAGAACCAGCATTCTAGAACAGAGAATTATCGAAACCCCGATCGATAGGTTAGAAGTCCTAGCTCCAGTGCCGTCCTAGTCAATGGGCGAACGGAGGGTCATTAAGTGTCGTCTCTCGATGCAATGAAGAGAAGTATTGACAGCCAACCATCGACCCTCTCGACGTACAGCGACGAACTTCATCGACGCAGAAGTGAGTACGCCACACTCAAACCAACACGGACAATTTTCACAGGGTCAGGGGATTCTTACTCTGCAGCTTTATTCGCTTCCGAACTTTCCAACGGACGATTGCTGGCGTTCGACCCTTACGAGTTGTCGAAGAAGACGTGGATCGCAGAGGAAAAGAATATCGTCATAATTTCTGTCAGCGGAAAAACAAAGACGAACATAAAACTCGCAAAGAAATTGAGACGTAAAGCCCGAGCAGTTGTAGCGGTGACATCCGATCCGTACAGTCCTCTTGCGCTCAAGTGCGACGATACCCTAATTCTCGATCATCACAAGGAGAATGTACCCACCGCGGGGACATCGAGCTATACTTCGAGCTTGTTGGCGTGCGGATTCTTGCTTGGAAAGCTGCCTAAAACGCTGGACGTTAACAAGACGCTAGCTGGCGCTTGGACCTGGGCGGAGAAGGCGGCAAAGCGATCGATCCCGACTTCGTTCACTGTTATCGGATCCGGATTAGAGCATGCCGTTGGCTACTATGGAGGATTGAAGTTCAATGAGGTTCTTGGCCTACCCGCAACTTGTCAGTATCCGGAGGAATTCGGACACGCTTACTTATTCTCCCTCAAGAAAACAGACAATATTGTCTGTATGAATCCCGATTATGACCCGAAGACTCATGCAGTTTCCGAAGGATTGCGGAAGTCTCATCTTCGAACATTGAGCATTCAATCCCGATCAAGAGATCTTGTCTTACGAGGTGTCGAGTTGGCTTTCTACTTTCAATGCTTCGCTTATGTTCTGGCTCGGAAGAAAGGTTTGAAGGAATGCGCCTATATTTCTGACAAGAAGAGACTAGCGACTAGCAGCGCAATGATTTACTGAACAGATCCATAGATAGACTCTATAGGGCTGAGTCTAGCGTCTAGAGTGGTTCAACGTAGCCGTAGTGTTCACGTATGATACTGCGAACCTTCTCCGCATTTTCGGTCGTATTTTTCCCCAGGAAAATCTTGACCGTGTGTCCTTTCTCAACTTCGTAGTTGAATCCATTCTGCTTGATCTTTTCGAGAGCCTCGTTGAGTTTGAAGTGGCTACCGAATGTGCCGACAATGATTGCTGCTTTCTTACTCTTCGGGGCGAGTTTCCCCGCAGACTTTCTGAGACCTTCCGCTAGACCGTACGCCAAAGATTCTCTACCCGGCCAGAATCCGTCTTTACGCGATGCTGATAATTGACTCTAGCGGTCTCGAAGCTTCCGGCCTCTTGCCGATTACGCGCCCTACCTCTACTTCTATCGCTTGTCTTTGCGACCTCTTCCTTCCCCCGTACCATCGTTCCATCTGGTCTAGTCCATACTTGGTGCTGAAGAGACTATAGATCTTGCTCAGTTTGTCTGGTACTAGTCTTCCAAGGCCTTGGAATGCGACTTCTAGAACCTCGATCTCAGCCTTTGGATTGCGGGAGAGGTTCTTCCACCATTGGGAGCCTTTGTGTGCGAGAAAGAAGATCTTCCCGTCTTCGTAGGCGAACCATAACTGGACGGTCCTCCTCAGATGCGTCTTCCTGCCCGTTACGGTGAGCTTCAGATACGGTGCCTCCTCGAAAAGTAGACTACTTTCAACCATCCTTCGATCCCTCTGAATACACCCCCTCTTGGGTCGGCTTCATGATTTAACCTAGTCGCTGTGCCAGTCCGGGACAGGAGTAACTGGTAGGAAAACCGTCTAGTCAAGCAGAGTGTGTATTAGTGATTAGACTGACAATCACCCCGTCACTCAAGCCTTCATGGAGGCGGGCTCGAAGGTATTTACATAAGGACAGTAGCCCAGCGGACGCATTATCCAATCCAAGAGTGAGTTTGGAAGCGCGTCTCGGTGGACCTAGCCCTAGCACTTCAACTGAACGCCGTGGATCCTCTGAATCCAATTAACCTTCCGTACTTCGCGGCTCGCAGTCTCCTCCGTCTCACATTAGCCTTCGGACTTAGCCTGGGCTTTGCCCTTGCATATGGAATTGCGGCAGCGATGAGCCGTAGAGCTTCTCACGTCCTACTTCCAGTACTCGACGTTCTCCAATCGGTCCCAGTTCTAGGCTTCCTTCCTGCGGTCTTTATTTTCGTCCTGACCCGAGTCCCCGGCGAGGGCGGACAGGAGCTTGCTTCGATAATCTTGATCTTTACGGCAATGGTCTGGGCGATGACGTTCGCAGTAATTACTAGGATTAACCAAATACCGAATGATATCAAAGAAGCATCGAAGGCCTATGGCATCACCAGATCCCGATATCTCAGGCAAGTAGTGTTGCCCGCGATTTATCCTGAGCTGATTTGGGGATGCATATTGGCATGGGGGGGCGCATGGTACTTCATACCAGTAGAAGAGTATGCAACATTCGGAATGACGCAAGTGCAACTTAAAGGCCTTGGATTTTTCATAGCGCAGGCCGCAGCGGAGAGCCGACTCGATTCCGCAATCATTGGCTTGGTAGCCATGGTCCTAGTGATCATCGCCATTAATCGAATAGTCTGGAGACCATTGGTCGCGAGGACGGAAAAGTACAGGTACGAAGCTACAGGCGGACAAAGAGGATTTCACGCCAGGCACGGCAAACTAAGGTCAAGCCTCCTGAAGTACGAGGGTCGTATAGCCAACCCGATCGTCACGTTCTTCAAGTACGAGAAAACGAACCTCTCTTCGTTCTTAGAAACTGTTCCGAGAGTACACGTACCGCCCAAGGTCAGAGAACGACTCGCGAGAATTTTTCTCGTCACTCGGGTAATCGTGATCATAGGATTTCTTGGTCTGATGGTCCTTGTAATATTCTTCCTAGAAAACTCTCCTATACCAACCTTACAAGCTGCACTGAACCAGATTCAATCCTTCCAACCAATAAAGGGTTGCACAGGCTGTCTCAGTGGTTTCCCACTGCTGGCATATTCGACAGCTTCATCTCTTCTCAGATTGCTGGCCGCTTATCTCATTGCCCTGGGTTGGACGCTTCTTGCGGGGATTGCTATAGCGAGAAGACAAAAACTAGCGAAGGCATTGATCCCAATCTTCGACATCGGCCAATCAATTCCTGCAACCGCATTATTTCCGATCGTAACGCTCTTGATTCTAAGCAGGATATCTTCCCCAATGGGGATACAACTCGCCTCAATAGTACTTCTTCTCACCGGAATGCAATGGTACCTGCTGTTCAACATAATCGGTGCAATACATAACATTCCCAATGACATCTCTGAAAGCACCTCCGCCTACGGCGTTTCTGGCAAGCGGTTCATCCGGGAGATACTCATACCCGCATCCTTCCCCGCGATAATATCGGGAAGCATGCAGGCGTGGGGTGGTGGTTGGAATGCGACAATAGTCTCGGAATACATAGTCACAGGTCAACAACAAGTACAGCAAGTCGCCGGGCTAGGAGCAGTCTTGGTAAATGCTAACAATGCAGGGTCCGCAGGGACCGTTGTAATCGCTACCGCGATAATCATCATGACATTAACCATTTTGATTATTAACAGGCTGGTTTGGCACAGGTTGATGAAGAGAGCCGACAGGTACAAGTTCGAATCCTAGCACGAGGATGAGAGCCAGATGACCGAGGAACCAGTTATCCGGATCGACAACGTATCCAAGTCTTTTCTAAGCGAAGAAAAGCCTGTTGCGGTCTTGGAGAACGTGTCCTTTAATGTGGGCAAGGAATTCCTTTGCATAGTAGGTCCGAGCGGGTGTGGCAAATCCACTCTTCTTCGAATGATCGATGGATTAGACAGACCTAGTCAAGGTAACGTGTACTTTCACGGCAAACCAGTCGAAGGCCCGACTCCGATGATGGGCATGGTATTCCAGACCTTTGCTCTAATACCATGGAAGACAGTGCTAGAGAACGTCGAAATGGGACTTGCATGGATGAAGATCACGGAGGAAGACCGGCTCAGGCGATCAGAGAAATTTATCCAAGACGTCGGATTGGACGGTTTTGAGGCCTCGTATCCCAAAGAACTATCCGGCGGTATGAAACAAAGAGTTGGAATAGCACGAGCCCTTGCTTTGGAGCCGGAAGTATTGCTAATGGATGAACCCTTCTCTAGCCTTGACGCGTTGACTGCAGAGGGATTGAGGAAAGAAGTCTTGGAGATTTGGAGCAATCCGCAGTTCTCTACTAACTCTGTCATAATGGTCACTCATAACGTGCAAGAAGCGGTCGGTATGGCAGACACAGTTATAGTAATGAGCCCGCGTCCTGGAAAGGTGATCGACAATGTCCGGATCGAGATGGACCGGCCACGGGACCAGCGGGATCCTAGGTTTTACGACTATGTTGATCGGATTATCTCAAAGATCAGCTAGCGGCAGTGGAAGTCTTATGCAGGATTATTCCTGCACCGTCATAGTCGAATAGATCCGCAAACACCCCCCATCGGACCACAAGACGGACCCCGTCGTGGACATCTTTGAACGGACCGTACGCTCCCTCAATCAGCTCCTCCACGTCAACCAGTGAGAGCCTCTTCTTCTTTTCTAAGTCCTTCAAGATCTTCTTGTAGAGATCAACCTCGCGCAATTGCTCCCCGATTATCAGCTTTCGGGCCGGCATCTTGGCGGAAAGTATCTTGCGACCACTCTCGGTCAAGGAGATTTCTCCATCCTTCACCGTTACTAGTTCCAGCAATTCCGCCGTCGCGATCGGCGGAAGGAGATCGTCAATGTCCAGATGGAGATCGATGTTGAGCTTGGCAACGCTCGTCTTCCCTGTGTATGCGCGCAGAACGTCAAGAAGGCCGAATACTTGTGATACGCCTGAGGAAGGATAGGCGGGCATAGGACGTCCAAATGCCGGTCTAATCGAGAGTTAAATCACTTCCTAAGACTTGATTCTCAAACGATCAAATGGCTGAATCCCCAACACTAAATAGTGAACCGGAGGAAAAGCCACATGATCCAACAGATCTCCTCGGAGGAGGATCTGTCTGATACCGAGCTATTGCATGTTCCAATCTGGTTCGCTCGCTATGACCATAAGGGGAACAAAATCGTGCTGATATTAGACGGCGATTCCGGGAACGTTATCAATAGCACGCGGCTTTGAGCGCGATTGATGATAGATCCATTTTCGCGTCCTGGCTGAACTAAGAGTTTAGAGACTCCTTTCCTGGCTGTCTGATAAGTGAATCTCCGGTATTCTGACACTAGCCAAGAAGAGGATGCCTCCAACCAGGAGGAGGAGGATGCCTGACACAAAGTAGACGTCCGTGGAAAGCATTGGACCATTGTAAGCTACTCTCGAGCTGACAACGTACATTGACTCTGCTATTACTCCGAGCAGCAATAACGTGATCCCGATAAGAAACAGTGTCTTCCTCATGACTCGTCAATATAGAAAGCGAAAAGCAACGACTTAAGTCCTGCCTAACTCAGGAACACTCCCGCTCGGACTCCAGGAGATAACAATAAGCCCGGAAAGTAGTCGGGACTACGCTTGCAACCTATTTTCTTGGGATCGAACGCCTCTAATCATTGTCGTTCTAGACGGCTTAACGCGGGTATACCCACAACAATGATCAAAAGGTACAAGCAATTCTTGGGTCGCCCTCTGACCCTCGAATCCCTATGCCAGTAGTTGTATCCATCCCTGATGACTGGTTTAGCCACGACTTTTCAGGTGCCCTGTTCTGTCCGGAGTGCAAGGGGCCGACAATATGGGAAGAAATATCTGTTCAGGCTCCTACTGACAAAGACATTCTCATGTTCAGATGTGCGCAATGTCACACGATTACTCGACGCCTTCCCGTCCGAAAGAAAGGCTAACTCTAAGGTCACTCAAGACTCACGAGCGGCCTGCCGAGATGAGTCCGGAGGGGTCCCCGAAGGAACGTTCTCAAAGTCGACAACTCCTACTTTCCACTTCTCATATAGGATCCACCCGTAGGATAGTTGGTGCGGCCGCCGGGATTTGAATTCCCGGACCATCCTATTCTGATGATCTCCCGGGTCGTTGGGTTGGAGGCCCAATGGACGCACAATCCCGTACGCTATGTCCTAGACCAGGCTAGACTACGGCCGCTCGATGGCCGGTTTAAACCGGGCCCTTTTCAGTGTTACTATCCGAGTCAGTGCCGTCTCCTTGCGAAAAATAGCAACCTGGCTAGAGAAAGTGTACCACGGAATTCGGAAAAAACGATTTGTTTGAATTACTCGCTCTTCTGACATCCTCCCTTCACGCGAAAACACATTCTCGGTTATCTCACGCGCTCCAAGTATTCTGTCCGCTGCAAACAACAAGGTGCACGACGCAACCGATTCGGTGATGTACCAAAAAGGGAGCTGGGGCATAGACACTTACAAACGCTAGCCTCAGCTTTCGCCGGCCCAACCTTATGGGGCCTGGGATTCCAGCCAATCCCGCCTTGCCGAGCCTCTCGCGGTGAGAACGTACCTGAACCGCCTTCCCTTCCGCTCCCTCTTGAGCAAACCCTGCCTCCAATACCGAAGCAAAGCCATCTCCACGGCTCTCTGAGACAAATTCAAACCGTCTACCTCTCTCAATAACTCGCGAACGCGGTTGCTATCTTCGTCCCCAGAGCCAAGCAACTTTAGAATTCTGATTTTGAGTTGATTGTGTTCCACGGCATGCTTCAGCTAGCCAAAAGCAGATTTATGCTTATGCCTGAGGTGAGAGGTAATCTTCCCCCGATTTTGTATGCGGCGTTATGTAACACCTTGTTTGTTTGCCTACTTGTCGACATGAGCCGAATCACTTTTACTTTCGCTCCCAACTTGTAATGTAACACCTTGCAGAGTACCGTTCGGGACAGAGAATTGTTATATATCAAACTCGAACATTCAGCGGGCAGAGACCAGTTGAGCACCTTAGAGAACTACAACCCGCCTCAAAACCAGTCTTCTCCACCTAACACTCTTGAGATAACAATCCGCCACGCATCAGGCATCGAGAAGAAGATCCTCGGGCCCCCGGATGCTGTCCTCAAAGAACTTGTTTCTTACATGTCAACCGTCTATCCGTCCTTGGAACTCGTCTCGAGAATCGTCCTCACGGTGGACGCAAGGGAGTTCATGGATAGCTGCTCGGGGGTCCTTGCAGCAAGCCCAGAAGGGCTAGTAGTATTGAAGGACGTATCCCACCTTCGGGACCGAGAACTCTTGATGCTCCACCTAGCCGGAGCCAGACTGATGGACATTCTCGGAAAGAAGGAAAACGATGCCTTGTCCCTGGAAGATTTGACTAGGGTGATGGGCCGACCTACCGGAACAGTGGCAGGAAGGTTGAGCGAGTTATGGAAGGAACAGTTGATCGAACGGGTTGGCAAGGGATCATACCGCCTTACAACTATGGGTGCTCGGATAGTTGTGAAGAATCTAATGCCGAGAATGGCAGGAGCCACGGAGAAGTAGAAAATTGTCTTCTCCAATCCAGCCCACAACTGGACCACCAGAAAGGTCCAAGGTCAAGGTAACAATCGAATGGGGAGACATCAAACACACCGTCGAGGGTGACCTTGATGTCGTCGTTCGAGAAGTCATGCAATTCGCAGCCAGGGTATTGCCAAACTACTCTCTAGCGTCCAAGCTAACCTTCAGCCCAGACTATTCAACCATGGTCGACGATCTATCAGAGGTTGTCAAACTTACGCCAGAAGGCGAAGTGGTGATGCTGCGACCAGAGATGTCTGCCGAGAACTCGATCCTTCTTGTCCTCCTGGCAGTACGGGTTGCGAATGCCGTCGGAAGTCGACCAAATGTCGACATGGCTCCCGAAGCCATCAGCAAGTCGATCGGACGCGCGGTCAAGACGGTCAGAAACACGCTAGCCACTATGACCAAGACAGGAGCGATTGATCGGACAAACGAGGGCGGTTACAAACTCACAATCCAGGGAATTCGTAAGGCACATGAAGCCGCACGCTCGTTAACAGCAAAGCAGGCTATTCCTCGGCCAGAGTCATCCGGGAAGGAGGTCCAGACCTCAGGGTGAATGAGAAGCCTCGGGTGCGGGGGCAAGCGGGAAATGGGGTTTCCCGCCTGATTCTTGGGGGAATCTAGCTGACTATGCTCCACCGCACCCAGAAACTATCGGACACTCTTGGAGAGATAAAAAACCTCCCAGGCGAGCTAGAATTCCAGTTCCCATCACTACCGGAACCTTTGCTCCAATTATCGGAGAAGTCGATGGTGGGACTCAAGGGCACCATGGTCAGCCCACGCCCTGTCAACTTGCCGGAAATGGGCATTGAAGATGGTGACGTAGAAGACGACCTCGACCTCTCGCGCCTCCAATCGATGAGCACTATGAAGAGGACAACCATCCAACCGGTCAAAGACGTAATCCCCATCGTTGCGTGTGATGCGTCGAGTGTCAAGGTTGGTGAGACCGAGACAGGAATGCTCTTCGCTATCAGAGCCGTAGCTGTCTGGCGTAGACCCGACAAACTCCAATTCAAAAGATGGGGTCCACTCCTCTTTCATGTTCCCAACTCTGACGGTCAGAGCGATGCATGGCCAGATGATGGTAGTCCCAGGTCTTTCGGAGGATTCTCCGTCAAGACACTTCGGATACTGACCAGGTTACGGAACCACGTAGAGCGGTGGGTCCAAGAAGCCCTCTGCAACGCCGTGCGAGATGGAGTCATTCTTTTCGACGGCTCCCTAACCGCAGGCACACCTGACAATCCTGCGGGTCGCGTAAGCAAGATCCTCGCAACAGCTCGATCGAACAACAGCATCGTAATCGCACTCTCCAAATCTACCCAGCTTACGGTGGGCGGAAAGAACATTCTGGCTCTGTTTGACAGAGAGAAACCCGCTAACCTGATCGATATCACGGAAATTGTCGAGCAGGAATACCCGGCATACCCCGTCCGATTTCTCGGTCGGGTCGGGGTTGTCAAGCTCTCCCAAGACGGTTTCCTCTTCAGAGTAGACATCGACAAAGACTCTAGCGAAGAACAAGGCATCCGATCACTCGGCAAATTGGCCGGAACCGATGTGGCGTTTCATGGATACCCAGAATCTCTACGGATAGCCCACATCTTCAGTACCTTCACTTCAAACGAAATCCTTGCGATACAGCGTTTCATCGCCGCCAACCACGGAATCAGTCTACAATCCAAGCCCAGCCTCCGACGAAGCCTCTTCGGACCATTCGGAACAAGCAGGTACGTGGTGTAGCAAAGCGATGAGAATTTACCGAAAGGAGGGCGATCAAGTCCAACTGATCGCATTCCCCGACGAACAGATCGGCAAAGGAGACTACTTCCTCATCGAGGACCCCTCTCTATCCAAGGGACTACTAGTCCAAGTCATCGATCTGCAGTATGCGAACATTCCAGGGGTGCTTGAAGACATACTCAGAGACGTGATGACGGATGGAGAACTCACCGGCGAAGACAGCGACCCGTTGAACATATCGAGTGAAGTGGACGCTTTGAAAGATACTCGATTAGCTCTATGCAAGATCCGAGGAACAATCAACCAAGAAGGCGGACTAACACCCAGCACCTCATGGCTTCCCTCCCGAACAGCTTCCCGCATCAGGCCATACCGAGTTGGCAACCTGTTGGTGAACGGCGGCAAACGCCCAGTGAAACTGGGACATACCGATGGGGAATCACTGCAGGTAGACGCGTCCACATTGGACGGTGGACTCAATATTATCACTGGTCGTAAAGGAACTGGCAAATCGCATCTCGCCAAACTATTGCTGATCTCCATGGCGTCCTACGGAGCACCCTGCGTTGTATTGGACGTGAATGGGGAATATGTGAACCTGCACAAGTCAAAGGATGGACGACAACAATCCATCCGACTCACTGTTCTAGCTCCCCGAAGCGGACTCAACTTCGCCTTATCAAAGCTGGGACTAAGAACAGTCTCAGGCGTGCTAGCCCATGCGCTAGACCTCCCTGCAACATCGTCGAAAGTGTTCACGACGATCTGGCGCGACCTAGAAGCACGTGGTGGACTCTCTCTTCCGGAAATGATCAAAGCAGTGCAGGGGTGGAATTGTCACGACAGTGTACGCGAAGCATTGGTATCGAGACTCCAAGTCATGTTAGAATCAGGTCTATTCAGCGATGAAACCAACTCGCTGACAGAAGAGAAGATTATGAGGCTCGTCGAAGATGGTGGAATATTGGTCGTGAATCTGAAGAACCAGAGCCAGACGGTAAGGAGAATATTGGTTGAGATATTCCTTGGAGAACTTACCAAGATTCTCTCATCGAATTGGTTGAAGGCGATCTTCCTCTTCGCCGAAGAGGCCCATCTGTACCTAAGAGAAACCTACTGGGACGACATCGTCACGAGAATGCGCCATATTGGTCTATTCACGACCTTTATCACCAATCAACCTGACACGGTCCAAGAGGGAATCTATCGACAGGCCGACAATGTCTTCATTTTCAACTTCACGAACGAGCACGATCTCGACACGATTGGAAAGGTGGCTAAGGCAGACCGCGAGACAATCAACTACCTAGTCCGCGGAATACCAACCAGGCGATGCCTCCTACTAGGCAATGTTGTCCGAGATCTTCCGTTGATGGTCGACGTTGAAGCGTTGGACGTTCGCACGATGGGCGAGACCAGACTATTCTTTTCTTGAAAGCCATTCTGCGACGGGGTTCCGGCGGTCGAACATAAATGATAATCTAATCCTTTCGGGCACCCGATCTAGAGTGCTTGCTACGGATCGTAGAATTCGATCGTTTCCCCATCTTCCAGATCTAACTCAACTCGAAGTTTATGATCGCCGACAAGTTCTACATGGTTCGGAGGGTACTCTGGTTCATCGCCTTGAAAAACCAGCCCCCGAGAACGTCCAGCGATCAAGACCTCACGCCTTTGCGGTTCGGGACTCCTGGAAGTCCTCCCAATTCTTTGAGGGTAACATACTCAGATAGTTTCTCAGTACAGTCTTCTCCCAAGACGACGTTCAGTTTTCCCGGAACCATTCTGAGGCCCGTCATCTCAGCCATTTCGCTTATGATCGCACTCCTTGTCAGGGCGCTTGGGACATAAGTAAATAGTAGAGTGACTCGCGAGCGGGGTCGACAGTCGCGACTTGGAATCATTGCAGCCACAGGAACATTGGCCCAGAACCGTCCGAATCGATCAAATCAAACAGGAGACTCCACTAATCACCTCGTTCTGGTTCAAAGACGAAAGACTCCAAGCGGCTCGTCCGGGACAGTTTTCGATGTTATGGCTGCCGGGTGTGGACGAGATCCCCATGAGCGTCCTCGCAATACACGGACGCTCCGACGCCGGTTTGGTGATAAAGAAGGGGGGAGAGATAAGTCAGACATTGTTCGAGAAGAAGGCTGGTGACCAGCTGTGGCTACGCGGCCCCTATGGTCGACCGTTCGATCCTGAAGCTTATGACAAGCTCCTCTTAGTAGGAGGAGGAACTGGACTCGTTCCGCTGATTTCACTACTCGGACACACATCTGACAGAGAAGTCACATTGGTCACTGGCGCGAGAACAGCGACCGAACTATTGTTCCGGGAGTGGCTTGTTCACGAAAGTGAGCGGCACGGCATCGAACTGTTGTTTGCGACCGATGACGGAACCTTCGGTATCAAGAACCAGGTC
>Ga0209803_1002237_pt1 | contig 12186 bp, 12 predicted proteins | sample GraSoiAngelo_138_FD_185895 | JGI IMG/M metagenome (GOLD analysis project Ga0209803, IMG submission 185895) | Grasslands soil microbial communities from the Angelo Coastal Reserve, California, USA - 14_0929_09_40cm (SPAdes) (version 2) | ecosystem: Environmental > Terrestrial > Soil > Grasslands ... | reverse complement strand
AACGTTCGACGATATCGATAACACTGCGCCGTCTCATAAGTTTGCCGATGGCGGCGCCGACTCCCTTTGCCTGGCTTGGCACCACGGCGACTTTTTCTACGAGTTTTTTTGTCTTCATGGTTATTCCTTTCGTTGTCGGATTCTTGAAGACCGTGTATACCTGCCCCTGCGCTGAGTTAATAATCCACATAAGTGAGAGCTGGTTGGTAGCTTGGCATTTCGAGGAAACGGTGCCGAATCGGGATCTCGTCCTGTTTTTTCGCCGCGGGTTGGAGACCGAGCCTCGCGACATGTGCCTCGACTAGGTCGGGAAGAAGCAGATGCGGGAAAGATGATAACTCCCAAGCCTTTGTTTCTTCTTCGTCGAGGATGAGATGGATGATTTCGCCTAGGACCGGATAAGCCTGTTCATAATCCTGCTGCAATCGCTGTTTCAGTTGCGCCACGGCGAGTGAAACTGTCTGGAGGAAAACTGTGGTTGTTGGTTCGGTTACCTGATCAGTTTTCATACGGTTTTGTGTGGTTTGATATTTGACTGGTCGTCTATAAAATTGGCAAAAGAGAGTGTTTACGAAGAAGCCGCGTGTTCGTGTTTCACGCCCAAAACATCCCTTGCGACCTCCTTGAAATCGCAGAGCAGCTCGACGTCGTTTTGAATTCGGGCCTGGGCAAGCGTCCCGTGATAGCAAGCAAAGAGCGCCCTCGCCTTCGCTTGGGGATCCGGCGCCACAATCAACCCTTGCGCATGCGCATCCCGGATAGCGGACTCGAAATATTTTATCTTTCGGTCCCAGATGCGGTCGACCGTAGCGCGCACGCGCTGGTCTTGTGTGCTGACTTCGCTCCCAATGCTCAAAAGCGGGCACCCAAGAATGGAGCCGCACGCTTCTTTAAGCTCGGCCAGGCGGTCGTGCACATAATCGAAGTAGTGATCAAACCGTTCGAGAGGGGGAACTGTCGGAGAAAAAAGAACGTCCATGTTCGCCTTGTTTTTGTTCCATTCTGCCTCCAATGCAGCGACGGTGAGTTCGGACTTCGACTTGAAGAAATAATAAAAGCTTCCCTTTTTTGCGCCGGCCCGCTCGCAAATGGCGTCCACCGAAGTGGTGCCGTAGCTGTTTTCCCACATCAAATCCAACGCCGCATCGGTCAGGCGCTCTTTCATATCACTTACTCTTGGCATGAGAGCACTTTTACTCGAGTTGACTAATCAGTCAACTATTATTTTCATCTTTTTTCGCCGACGCACCGAGCCAGGCGACGAGAACTCAGACGCGCGCGCGGGGCAAGGCACAAAAGCGTCGTTGCCTTTTCCCTCAATCAGGAGTCGATCCTGATCACTTACAGCTGAATCAGGCCACGGCGCGTGGCGCTCGCAACGGCTTCTGTCCGACTGATGACATTCATCTTGGCGAAGATCGCTTTGACATGCGATTTCACAGTGCCTTCACTGATAAAAAGCGCGGAGCCGATCTCTTTGTTGCTTTTTCCTAGAGCCATCAGTTTGAGTACGTCGATCTCACGTCCGCTCAACGTTTCACCGCTGACGCGCTCTGCCAGCTTGGCCGCGAGATGCACGGGAACACAAGTTTCGCCGGCGTGCACCCGGCGGATGCAATCCATCAGCGCTTCACGAGGAACGTCCTTGAGCAGATAGCCTTTCGCTCCCGCCTGAATCGCACGAAAAATATCTTCGTCGCCGTCGAATGTCGTCAGTACGATAATTCGCGCGTTCTCATTGCTGGCCCGAATCTCTTTGATTGCGCCAACGCCATCGAGCTCGGGCATTCGCAAGTCGAGTAGCGTCACATCGGGGTGATGCTGCTTCCAAAGCTCGACTGCTTCGCGTCCATTGCCTGCCTCTGCGACGACGGTCATGTCCGCCTTGCGACCGATGAGTGAAGCCAAGCCTTCGCGGACTACGCTGTGATCGTCTGCGATGAGCACGGCGATCCGGGGCTTTTTTGAATCTTCAACTTTCGCTGCTTTCTTCGCCGCAGACTTCACAGACTTTTTAGACTTCGACGCCGCTTTCTTTTTGGATGTCATGACATCGATTCTCCGTTAAAGGGCAATACTACGGTAATCTTCGTGCCTTTGCCGCGTGAACTACTGATTTTTAATTCGCCGCCCATCTGTTCGACTCGCTCGCGCATTCCGGTGAGGCCAACACCATCATGTCGCTCTTTCACTCTGAAGCCGTGACCATCGTCACGAAGTTCCAGACAAAGTTCTCTCGCCTTGTAGCTTAGTCGCGTCTCGAAGTTGCGAGCGTGCGCGTACTTGAGCGTGTTGGTCAAAGCTTCCTGTCCTATGTGCAGAAGATTTTCCTGCCAGGGCCGGGGAAGCTCTGGTGGTTTGCCGTGCGCTTCAAATTTTGTGTGAAGCGCCGTACCGAAAGTGGTGTTCTTAATAATACCTTTGAGCGCGTCCCAGAAATTGTGTTCTTGCAAAGCTTGCGGGCGCAACGCGTGAACTGACCTGCGCGCCTCGCTGAGGCTCCGCCGAGCCAGTTCGCCGGCGCGATGCAAATGATCGTTCGCTTCTTTGCGGCAGCCGCACGAAAACGCATCCTCGGCTGCTTCCAATTGCACAATCACACCTGTAAAACCTTGTGCGAGCGTGTCGTGAATGTCGCGCGCCATTCGATTTCGCTCTTCGAACACCGCAGCTCGCTGACCTTGATCGGCAAGCTCGTTGAGTTGAATGGCAAGCATGACTTGATGGGCAAGCGCTTGGGTTAATTCAATCTCCTCCGGCCGATAGGCTGCACGGTCGGAATGTCGGATTCCGACAAAACCCCTAACCTGTCCACGCACCAAAATCGGAACTGCCAAAAATCTTTTTCCTCCTTTCCGCTTCAAATACTCGCGGTACTCGGCGTTGACGCGCGGATCTGTCTCAATGTCTTCGCAGACCACGGGGCCTGCCGTAAAAAGCAGTTCCTGAATTGCTGGGTTCTGTTTCCAAGACATCGGATCCTTCATGAATGGATGCTCCGGATCAGGTGCGGCCACGTTTCTGCCGTCGGCCATTAAGCGCAAGACAAGTGAGTCATTCGATTCGTCGAATAACCACAAGGTCACGCTTTGCGCGTTCAAGAGGCGGCCAATCGTACTCAGCATTTGCCCAATGAACTTGTCCGGCGCGGGCGCAGTCGCCAAGACATCCAAACTCTGCGCCAGCGCCTCAACTTGTCCGCGCGCCACTTGCTCGGAAGCGCGCAGCGCTTCTTCGGCGCGTTTACTCTCAGTAATATCGATAACCGTGCCCACGAACTCCACAAAATGACCGGCCTCATCGCTAACCGGATGTCCCACCGCGTGGATGTCCTTAACGTCGCCGTTCGGATGAACAATTCGATAGTCTGTTTCGAAGTCCGCTTTCTCGGCAATCGCTTTTCCGAACAGTTCTCTGACTCTGTTCTGGTCCTCAGGGCAAAGGCGCCCAAAGAATTTTTCGAACCGCGGCGGCCCGGCCTCTGGATCGAAACCAAGCACACGATAAGTTTCCTCCGACCAATATCTGATTTCACCGGTGGCGGGCGCCCAGGCCCAACTCCCGGTGTGGCTGAGCCGCTGCGCTTCGGCCAGATAGGCTTCGCTCTCCCGTCGGGCCGTTTCTGCCAACTTACGTTGAATGGCGATGCCAGCGAGATGAGTAATGTGCTTGATCGTGTCCTGCTCACGTGGGCTCGGGCTCCGCGGCTCCCGATAATACATGGCAAACGTCCCGATCACTTTGCCTTCGGAGGAAAAGATCGGCGTGGACCAACACGCGCGGAGCGAATGCGCCAAGGCCAGGTCGCGGAAATCAGCCCACAATGGATCGGTCGCGATGTCGGAGACAATTACCTGTTCGGCGCGGTAAGCAGCCGTTCCACACGAGCCGACAGAAGCCCCAATGAAAGCTCCGTCGATCGCTTCCGTATAAGCTTTCGGAAGATTCGGCGCTCCGCCGTGTCGCAACTGCTTGCCATTTGCATCCATTAACAGGATGGAGGCCAGGACCCCGGTTGATTGCTCTTCCACCAGCAGACATAAGAGATCGAGGATGTCGGCAAGCGAATCACCTTTCGCCAGCATCTCAAGAATTCGATTTTCTCCCGCCAAGAGCGCTTCGCGCCGCTTACGCTGGCTAATGTCTCGGATGATCGCCTGGTAATAACGGCCGCGCAGCGCCGACAAAGAAACCTCCACCGGAATCACCTCACCGTTTTCCCGCAAGAATTTTCTCTCGAACCGGAACGATCCTTCCGCTTTCAGTTTCTCGAGTCGATCCACCAACAAGTAGCGCTCTTCCGGAAGATAGGTGTCTGCAATTGAACTCCCGATCAGTTCACGTTCCGGACGTCCCGCCAACTTAACTCCCGCTGGATTTACCAACACATATTTGGCATCGGCATCGATGACGCAGATGGCGTCGGGCGAAGCGTTGATAAGATCGCGATACTTTTCCTCACTTGTCCGAACCGCCGCCTCGGCGCGATCGCGTTCAATCGCAACTCGCGCCAGGTGGGTCGCCTTCTCCATGACCCCAAGATCGTGCGCACTTGGACTTTGCGGTTCGCGCCCGTAAATGCAGAACGTTCCCAACACTTTTCCTTCCGAAGAGAGGATTGGATTTGACCAGGACGCTCGCAGCCCATGACTTAATGCTGCAGCGCGATGTTCCGGCACTTCCCAAAGCGGATCGGTGGCGATGTCGGAAACCATCACCGGTGACCCGCGATAGGCCGCCGTTCCACAAGAGCCGGCACAAGGTCCAATTGGCAGCTTCTCCATTTCCTCTCTCCATCCATTGGGAAGGCTGGGCCCCGCCACCGAATCCAAATGACGACCATCGGAACGAAGCAGCAAAATCGAAGCAAGCGTCTCAGGACGGTAATCCTCGATGATTTGACACAAGACATTCAGGATTTCGTTGAGCGCAACGCCGGTGGCGATCATCTCGAGGAGACGCTTTTCACCCGCGAACAGTGCTTCGCCTCGCTTGCGCTGGGTAATGTCTACCGTAGTACCAATATAACTTTCGACTTCGCCGGCAGCCCCGAGAACGGGTCGACCCACAACCTGGACATGCTTGATAGATCCGTCCGCAAGCGCGATTCGAAATTCCATGTCAAAGCCGCTTTTTTCCCGAACGGCTTTCTCAAGATCTCGCTGAATAAATGATCGATCTTCCGGATGAACCGTTTCCAGGAATAGCTGGAAAGACGGCTCGGTCTTCTCAGGGTCGAAGCCGAAGATCCGGAAATGCTCCCCTGACCAGGTGACTTTTCCGCTGGAAACATTCCAGCTCCAGCTTCCGGTATGACTAATTCTCTGGCCCTCACTTAAGAATGCCTTGCTACGCTGGAGCTTCTCTTCCGCGGATTTGCGCTCACCGATCTCAGTCTGCAATTCTTCATTCGCGAGCGACAGCTTGGCGGTTCGTTCTTCTACCTTCGTTTCGAGTTCGCGGCGCGCTTGGCTAAGCGATTGCTCCGCTCGCCGTCGCGACGAGCTAAACCAGCTCATTAAAAGCGCTAGCAGTGCGAAATAAAAGAAATACTGAATGTGCGAAGCGGTGACGCCCGACACATAGACGAGCTTGGTCGATCCGTCCGGAAGAACTATTCGATAGTCCACCTGATTAGGGATGACGAAAAGAGCAAACGCGAGAAAGGACAGGAAAACAGAAAGAATTCCGGGACCTGTTCCCGCATACCAAAATGTGATTGCGATCGCGAGAAGGAAAGACGTGCTGAGCGGATACGAAAAATCAAAGTGCAGCAGGATAAGTTTTACGCCGAGTGCAATTGCGACAGAAAGCACAGCCAGTCCATAACGGAAAACGATGCGTTCAAAGACGCCGGGCGATGCGACCGAGTGGAAATTATCTGCTGCAAAACCAGTGAATCGCTGACCAAGCGCTCTCGAGCTGGATTTCATAAAGACTGTCGTTGTTGGCCGCTTCTGAGCTAATCAACCCAAAAATCTAACAGGTGGTCACACTTCGCGCCACCCTTACGTCCTCCCTCGAAAGAGGCACTGCATTCGTGGTCAAGGCGCCAGTCGCCGACGTCTATAGGCGCTGGCTAGGCTTCGAGGATTACCCAAAATTCATCACGGCGATCAAACGCGTCCGAAAATTGGACGCGAACCGTTTCGTCGCGTCGCTTGGTTTTAACGGAAAGCAATACGACACCACCACCTTCGCTTCCATCGTTAGCTAACTTGAGGCCGTTGCTTTAGTCCGGGGCGAGCGGCGTTCCCGCAATTCTCGCAAAAACTCATCCGGCGGCACAAAGAACGGGTTCTCCTGGACGATGCCGCCGATGAGAATCATCGGGTGAGTTCGCATGACGTCGATGATAAGGTTGCCGCCACACTTCGTCAGATTATAAAGACAGATTACGGCATCCTTATATTGCGGTATGATGTCGTTCAGCCGGCACTCGTATTCGAGGAAATCGTCTACCCCGGGCCAATCTCCTGAAGCCCATTCGGCGTGGCCCATGACGCGGGCGAGAGGGAAGCCGTCGCGCTGGCTCTGCTCCAATACGTCCTGCATGCAGGCAAGCATTCGGTCCCTGTCGAAATGACCGTCGCGCAAATAAACTTCGTGCCAATGGTGGAGCTCGAATTGTCTATTCTTCTCGACCGAAGGGACGTCGATGCCGCCTGAAGAAAGTCGCTGTAAGTGCTCGTCGCGCAGTTTTGGATCGACAATATGAAACGCCTTCTCGCCGCGCGCGAGCCCTTCCTTAACGAACGGAAGTAGCACACTATACTCCTCGTCCTCGCCATGAAAAAACGCGCAGACATGGCGATGTTTGCCGAGCGTCGCATTGGCAAACCGCATCGGTTGATTGTCCTCTTTGCGAAATTTAGTGTCATCTTGGGTGGGGTCCATAGGGTTTTCCTTTCTTCGTTAGTTCATAGCCGAACATGACTTGCTCGAAGACTCGATACGAGATGACCGCCTCGGAACTAATTCCGAGATTTGCAGCCCTTCACCGAACGCTTTCGAAGCGGACTTCATGAGAATCTCGCAGTAATTGATCGAGTTCGCCGCAGTGAAAAGAATAACTATCAGCGCGTCACATTGCCACTTTTGTTTTCTCCCTCCAAAGAGGGATCGAAAAATCCTACGACTGCTTGGTCGTAACAGGCCGCCGACCGGTTAGCGTTAGGGACATACAAAATCACAATGAAAGCCAGATTACGTGAAAACAATCTCAGAAGGACGCTGCGCAAAACCTCTCGACGACGCGCACCCAGGCCCGACCCGATGCTCGTCCTTAACATGTCGATCTTTAATTTTACCGACGGGTGGAGCCGCACGTTTTCGAAACATCAATACGCGCGGTCTTCGTAACCAACCAATGCGACATAACGGGGCAGAACCGCGGACAATGAATGCGGCGAAGGGATCGATCGTAATCAAGGCGTCAGTTGTTGATGTGTACCAACGCTGGCTGGCGTTTGAGGATTACCCAAAATTCATCACGGCGATCAAACGTGTGCGAAAATTGGACGCGAACCATTTTGTCGCGTCGCTGGGCTTCAACGGAAAGCAATATGACACGACACTTGAGATGATGCTGTGTGTTCCGGAGCGGAGACTCGCCTGGCGAACTCTCGCCGATCACCACGCCCCTGATCATTTCGCCGCGGGAGTCGTTTCTTTCGCATCGCTTTCTGAGCGAAGCACGTGCGTGACCCTGAAGTTGACCTCGAGCTTCGGCGGCGCCGTCTCAAGCCGGGTTGACAAATACCTGCGCAATTTCAAAAGCCTGGTCGAAGGCTAAGGAAATCGATAGACACCAGGGATCAAAACGCTTTCGGTGAAAAAGCTGGTGTAGCCTGCGCCGCTGTCTCCTGATATTTCGGTTGCCTAATGAAGTTATGCCTTCGCCGGAGCCGGCGATTTGTGGGTCGTCGTGAGGTAATCATAGACGGCTGAGAAATCCTGAGTGGCATGGCCTTCTCTCATTGCGAGTCGATACAGTTCTTTCGCCGCATTGCTTAACGGCATGGCCACACCAGATTCGTACGCACTCACTGATGCGAGATGCATGTCCTTTTGCATCCAGCGCAAGGGAAATTCGGTTTCGTAATTTCCGCTCTCGATTTTCGCCCGCTTCGATGCAAGAAACGGCGCGACCGGGGGTGTGCCGAGCAGAGAACCAAACAGCATCTCTCTGGAAATTCCGAGACCTTCACCCAATGCCATCGCTTCGGCGAACGCGGCCATTCCTGTGCCCAACAACAGATTGACCACCATCTTCATAGAAGTGCCCATCCCCTGTCCGCCAGTGTGAACAATTTTGTTGCCCATGCACAGCAGCAGCGGACGAATTTTCTCCAAGTCGGGCGCATCAGCTCCAACCCAAAAAATGAGCTTCCCTTCCGCGGCAGCGGGAGCGGAGCCAGTCACCGGCGCGTCGACAAAATGAACTTCGCAGCGCGCTGCTTCGGCGGCCATCTTTTTCGAGAACGACGGATTCACCGAACTGCAATCCACCCAAAGTGCATTTGATCGGAGGTGATCCAGAAATCCATTGGCGCCCAGAGCTGCTTGTTCGACCGCGTCCGGATGAGCGAGCATCGTGAACAAGATGTCCACTTGTTCGGCAAGTTTTGCCGGCGAATCTGAAAACGTTCCGCACGGGCCGAGCAAGGGCTCGGCTTTGGCGCGAGTGCGATTGAACACGACCAGTGAATAGCCCTCCTTCTGCAGGTTCGCCGCCATGCGACTTCCCATAATGCCTAAACCGATGAATCCAATTTTCATTCTCACTCCTTTCGTCACGCTGCCGTGACCAATTCCGGTTCGTGGATATTTTTTCCTTCGATCTCTGCGATTTCTTCGTCCGTGAGATTAAGCTCGGCAGCGCCAACATTTCTTTCGACCTGCTCGGCGCTGCGTGACCCGACGATCGCGCCGGTCACGGCAGGATTGTGCAGCGTCCAGGCAATGGCGACCTGTCCCGGAGGACGTCCATAGCGTTGACCAATCTCTCGCAGGCGCTCAACGAGTGCGAGGTTTTTCGAAAGCCTCGGTTCATGGAACTCTACGTCACGACTGCGCCAATCGCTGAAGGGCAGATTTGCTGCCCGCGTGCGAGTCATCGCGCCGGTCAACAACCCGGATGCCATTGGCGAATAGACAATCACGCCAAGTCCCTCCGATCGGCAGTAAGGCAGGATTTCTTGCTCGACTTCGCGCCGAACTACCGAGTACGGCGGTTGCAAGGAAGTGATGGGGGCAATCGCCTGCGCCTGGCGCATTTCTTCGAGATTGAAGTTAGATACGCCGATCCACCGGACCTTCCCTTCTTTTTGCAATTGAGTCATTGCTGTCCAGCCTTCTTCAAGGTCCTCCGTGGGCCAGTGAATTTGATAGAGATCGATCACATCCACATTCAGCCGAAGCAGACTGTCTTCGCACTCGCGGCGAATGGACTCCGCCTTCAAGCTTCGGTGAACGTAGCCCTGTTCGTCCCACCGCAGACCACATTTGGTGAAAACGTATGGCCGAGGTCCGTGCCAGGTCCTTAGCGCAGATGCGACGACTTCCTCTGAGTGGCCCATTCCATAAACGGCGGCCGTGTCGATCCAGTTAACGCCAAGGTCGAGCGCGCGATGGATCGCGGAGACGGACGCCTTGTCATCCTGCTCGCCCCAACCAAACTCCCAGCCTGATCCACCGATAGCCCATGCTCCAAAACCGACTGGCGTGATGAACAAATCGGAGTTGCCGAGGCGCTTTGTTTTCATGTTAGACTTGCCGATAGATTTCGTTTTCATGCTTCCTGTTTTCATAGGTTCACCCGTTTGTGATCGAATGTTGTTCAACTCGCCGTTGCTTGCGGCAGGCCCAGCGACTGCATTGTGTCATTCGATAGACTTCCGGTCACGTTTAGCTGATTAGCGATTTGATATTTCGCTACCGCATCGCGGGTCGCCGGTCCGAAAACGCCGTCGATGGAGCCGTTGTAATACCCAAGGTTCAACAGTTGCCTCTGGACGGCTTGGACCGTGGCACTATCAGCTGGGGCAATGTTATACGCGCTGTTATCGTAGGGCAGGCTGTCCGCGTAGTAATCGTATGGATAGTAGTCGTCAGCATAGTAGGGAAGGTAATCCCACGGAAAAAATCCATCATCCAGTCCAAACCAGAAACCGTTGTCAAACACAAAGAAGCGGCCGTGATCAAAATGAGCATGCCGGCGATCCCAGTCACTGTGCCAATTTGTGTCATGACGTTCAGCGATGTGGTGGTCGATCCGTCCATTCACTCCGCGTTGCGGAAGGGTTTGCGATGGACGGGCGGCTGAAGCCATTGCGCCATGATTGGGCGTGATACTGGAAGCAACGGATCGATTAGACCGTCCATCATAGACAGGCTGTCTGGATGATGGATGACCCATTGAGGAGAACCGCGGCCCTGCGCTGGCAAAGTTCGGAACGCCACCTGAGAAGCGCGCTCCGCCAAAGCCGACTCCGCCGCCGCGCATGCCGACTCCGCCTGCAAAACCGCCACCGCGGAAGCCGCCGCCATGAAAACCACCACCGAATCCTCCCCCATGGAAACCACCGCCACCACCAAAACCACCGCCATGGAAGCCACCACCACCACCGAAGCCGCCTCCACCACCGCCGCCGTGCCCAGCAGCCCATGTTATGGGAGCGAGCGTCACGAACGTGATGCCAACTAGTAAGCTAATTAAATTTTTCGTTTTCATGTTTCAAATTTGCTCCCCATGTGCTTTGTAGCCATGGCGCGTCTGCGGGATTTTGTGATGCCACTGACGGGGCGCTGCTTGCTCCCTCGTTCGAGTGAGTGCTCCCGAGCGAAGGCTGTAGCCGCGATCGTTCATCTTGGCCGCGGCGGTCAGCGAGCACGGCCACAACAACGACCACATCGTTCCGAGACGAAAGCTGCGGCGAGTAGCCCGCCGGGTTAGGAGCTTCCGATCCAGATCCCAACCAGAAACACCAACACTCCTCCGACAATTACCTGAAATGCGGCGCGGAGAAAGGGCGTATCCATATAGCGCTTTCGGATCCAGCTGATGACCAACAGTTCGATTGCCACAACCACAACGGCAATGGCCGTAGCGGTTCGAAATTCTGGAATCACATAGGGCAACGTGTGACCGATTCCTCCTGCCGTGGTCATCAATCCGCAGACGATTCCACGCAGCAAAGGTTTGCCGCGGCCGGTCAGGCTGCCGTCATCAGAAGCTGCTTCAGCGAACGCCATTGAAATTCCTGCTCCTACGCTGGCGGCGAGCCCGACCAGGAGTGCAGCGTGGCTGCTGTGGGTGGCAAAAGCCGCCGCAAAAACCGGAGCAAGGGTTGAGACCGAACCATCCATTAGTCCCGCCAGCCCGGGTTGCACAATTTGTAAAACGAACAATCGGCGATGGGCTTTCTCTTCCTGAACCTCAACTTCTGGAGTCACGTACTGGTGTTGGAGATTTTCAGCTAGGGTCACATGTTTTCGCTCCGCCTCCGCCAAGTCTCCGAGCAGTTTTCGCGTTGACACGTCGCTAACTTTATTAGCAGCGCGCTCGTAAAAGCGCCGGGTCTCTGTCTCCATTATCTCGGCCTGGCGCCGAACCGCTTTGAGTCCCAGCGGCCGCGTCAGCCACACCGGCTTGCGGTGCACGAACCCCTTTACATCTTCTCGACGGATCAAGGGGATGTGCTCTCCAAAGCGGCGACAGTATTCTTCAATTAGTTTGCGGCGATGCTCATCCTCTTCATCCTCCATTTCCTCAAAAACTTGGGCCGTTGCCGGATAATGGGCTTTCAATCCCGCGGCGAAGTCTGCGTAGATGCGCGCATCCGTTTCCTCCAACGAGATTGCCAGCGCGAGAATTTCCTGTTCAGACAGGTCTTTGAAATTTTTTGCCAAGTGACGTCCTCCCGTTACGAACCAAGGATGCGAATATCATTTCTTCGGCACTCCAGGACTGGGCGAAGCTGCAGGCGTGGTCGTGGCGAGGCGGACTGATGTCCCGGTGGTAAGAGAGTCCGAGGGATTGACGATTACCTTGTCAGATTCAGAGACGCCGCTCAGGATTTCTGATTGAACACCGAAGTCGCGCCCTACCTTGATGTCGCGAAGCTGCACAACACCCTTGGCGTCGACGATGCCAACCTGCACACTTTTGCCGCGAGATATGAG
>Ga0209803_1002227_pt1 | contig 12227 bp, 9 predicted proteins | sample GraSoiAngelo_138_FD_185895 | JGI IMG/M metagenome (GOLD analysis project Ga0209803, IMG submission 185895) | Grasslands soil microbial communities from the Angelo Coastal Reserve, California, USA - 14_0929_09_40cm (SPAdes) (version 2) | ecosystem: Environmental > Terrestrial > Soil > Grasslands ... | reverse complement strand
TTGGTCACCGTGATGCCCCAACCGTTCCAGTGGGGACCCCGGGTCGGATCGCTCAGCGGAGGGGGCGCGGCGGCGCACCGTCCGGCCACGGGCGCCGGGTTGTCGGCGCCGAGGCGGCGTCCGCTGCGACCGACAACCCACCGAACGTCTTGAGGTGCAGCATGTTGGCCGTTTGAGCCGTTTTTGATCGGCCGTTCACCGGCTGCACCTAAGTTAGCCCGGTGCACCAGTCCCGCTACTCACGGTGCGGCAATGGCGGAATCGGGGCGCCAGCCCCGGGTTCAGTCCTTGGGGAGATAGGAGTATGCTCGCTCTGCGCCAGTATTCCCTTGTCGGTTCGGTAGCGTTGCTATCCCTGGCTGCCTGCGACAGGAGCCAGCCGGTCGGGCCTTTCTTGGAGGCGGCGGCCACCGGTACGGCAGGGCCCACGGTAAAGCCTCCGTCGATCGCCAACGCCGTCGTGGCGTCCGAGAGCCGCATCGATCTTTCGTGGCTGGACAACTCCGCCAACGAGACGGGGTTCGAGGTCTGGCGCTCAGCGACCGGGCCGGATGGCACGTTTGCCCAGGTTGCCGGGACGGGCGCCAACGTCACGAGCTACGGCGACGGGGGACTGAAACCCCTGACGCAGTACTGCTACCGCGTCCGGGCGGTCAGGACGTACGACGGCAAGACGAGCTATTCCGCCTTCTCCAACACGACCTGCGCGACGACGCCGGCGCCGCCGGCACCGAACGCGCCCTCGGCGACGAATGCCGTACCCAGCAACAGCAACACCGTCGTCGTCACGTGGACCGACAACTCGGCTAATGAGGACGGGTTCCGCGTCGAGCGGTCGCCGGACGGCGGAACCAGCTGGGCCCCGGCCTCGACGACGTCCGCCAACGTGACGTCGTTAACGGATGGTGGGCGCTCGAGCGAGCAGCAGGTCTGCTACCATGTGATCGCGTTCAATGCTGGCGGCGACTCTCCGCCGTCGAACACCGCCTGCACGACGCCGCCCGCGGCTCCCACCGGCCTGACGGCAACCGGCGTGGACGGGCCAGCCATCGCTCTCGCGTGGACGGACAAGTCCGCGGTCGAGGACGGCTACGAGGTGCAGCGTTCCACGGATGGCGCGACCTTCAGCCATCTGGCGAACCTGCCTGCGAATAGCACGAGCTACCGCGACGCCGCGGTGGCTAGCAACACGACCTATTGGTACCGCGTGCGAGCCAAGAAGGATGGCGGGTCCTCGGACGTCTCGAACAGCGCGAGCGCGGCGACCGCCTCCGCACCACCGGCTACGCCCTCCGGGACAGACGCGTACCCGGACGGCAGCACCGCCGTCACGATCGTGTGGACTGACCAGTCGATGAACGAAGACGGGTTTAGGGTCGAGCGGTCCACGGACGGCGGGACGAGCTGGAACGCGGCCGGCACGACGGGCATGTCGGCGTCCTGGTTTACAGACGTGGGGCGCGCGAGCGAACAGCGGGTGTGCTATCGCGTCGTGGCCTTCAACACCCGGGGCGACTCCCCGCCGTCGAACATGGACTGCGCCACGCCGGCCGCGGCGCCGAGCGACCTGACGGCCACCTCGATCGACGCGCAGACGACTGACCTCGTGTGGACGGACAACTCCGCCGTCGAGGACAGCTACGAGGTCTGGGCCATGGACGCGTTTGAGCCCGCGTACCAAATCGCCACCCTCCCCGCCAACTCGACCAGCCTCCACGGGACTGTCGTCTGCGACGGCTCGTGGTGTTGGGGCTTCGCCGTCGTGGCCAGAAAGGACGGTGGGTATTCTGACTGGGTACAGGTGTTTACGCAGCCCATCGGAGGCGTGAACTGAGGTGATGCGGAACAGGTAGCGCATTGACAACGCAGACTACCGGCTCTTCTGTCGGTACGGCTGCCGCGTCGAGCGACGCCGAGCGCCGATGATTCGCAGGAGGTGCATCATGAACGCACACCGCGCACGATTCGCAGTCTGGTTTGCCGTCCTCACGGTGGCCGGATGCCGCGACTCTTCCGATCCCGCACCCATCGGTGCGCCGAGCTTCGCGGCGGGGGGTGTCGGCCGCCCATCTGTGCTCGTCAACGCGAACGCGAACGACAACGGCACCGCGAAGACGATCCAGGAAGGGATCGACATGGTCGCCGAGGGCGGCAAGGTGCTGGTCGTGCCAGGGGCGTACGCAGAGGCGCTGGTCATCAACAAAGGCCTGACTCTCGAAGCGGTCGGTAGCGAGAGCGGACCCGTGATCGTCGCACCGCCCGGAGCTCCCGAAATTGCTGTGCGGATCGCCACGAACGATCCGGTAACGATCCGCGGAATCAACGTTCAGTACACCGGGATGGCGGGGATCCGTGGCGACGGACCCGTGGACGTGACGATTGAACGAGCTACACTCCTGGCGGTGAATCCTCCTCTCGGGGCCACGGCCCTCGTCAGCGTGCGCAGGAACGTCGTGACTCAGACGCAGCGTAAGCGAGCCCGGCTCGTCGTGCGCCACAGTATGCTGGATGGGACAATCACCGACAGACCGGCTCCCTTTCCCCAGATCTTCGGCCTAATACTTGGGACGGACGTCGATGCCGTGCTTGAGGAAAACGTGATTCGGCGGACTGGTGGCGCCTGCATCTTCGTGGTCATGCGCGACGACCTCGGCGGCGAGACCAACGTCGACATCGTGGGCAACGACCTCGACGAGTGTCACCCGCTCGCGCGCGCCGGGTCGATCGTGGTGGGGACCCTCGCGGGGGTTCCCCTTCCGTCTCTGACACACCCTGTGACCGCGACGGGGAACGTGAACATTGTGGGCAACACAATCCGCAATAGCTCGGGTTCGTGCCTGGCCACCAGCGCGATCCTCTACGAGGCCTTCACGGGGCGCATCGAGCGCAACCGCATCTTCAGTGTCGTGCAACCTAGCGAGCGCGACGGCACGAGCTGCGCCACGGGGTCGCCCCGGGGTCTCCCGGGAGCCATTTGGGTCGGAAGTCTCCCGGCCCGAGGCTTCCCGCCCGTGAGCGTCACCGTGCGGTTCAACGACATCGAGGGGAACGCGCAGGCCGGGTTGCGGGTGGCGCCCAACATGACTGGCGCGATGAACGCGACCTGCAACTGGTGGGGGTTGCCGAGCGGGCCCTCGGGCGCCGGGCCCGGGACCGGTGATGCGATCGTCGTGGAAACCGGCGCGGCGACTCCTATGTTCACGCCGTGGGCCACCACGCCGATCGCGGGGACGGACGCAACGAGCTGTTGAGCGGAAGAGCTGCGACACGACGTCAGTATTTCAGGTAAGAGGCCTGGGAACGGGGGAAGGGTGGCGCGCACCTTTCCCCCTTCGTTCGTTCCTGGTCGTTTACCGGGTTACCTCTGGCAATTGGGGCAGAACGTGGTCGCCCGGAGATCGATCGTGTGCGTCGTCACGAGCTTCTTCCCGCACCGCACGCACGGCTCGCCCGCGCGCCCGTACACCTTCAGCTCGAACTGGAACCGCCCGCGCTCGCCCACCCCGGTGCGATAGTCCCGCACCGTCGTCCCCGATGAGCTGACCGCGCGCTCCAACACGTCGCGGATCGCGGCGTGCAGCCGCGCGAATTCGTCGAGCGAGAGCTTGTGGGTGCGCTTCGACGGATCGATCCGCGCCTCGAACAACGCCTCGTTGGCGTAGATGTTTCCCACTCCCGCGAGGCGACGCTGGTCCATGATCGCCTTCTTCACCGCGGCGCGCGTGCCCTGGAGCCGCTCGGCGAACACGAACGGCGTGAACGTCTCCTCCAGCGGCTCGGGGCCGATGCGGCTCGTGTAGGCCGCCCACCCCTTCTCATCGAGCAGCCACACGGTGCCGAGCCGGCGCACGTCGCGATACAGAAAGAAGCGGCCGTCCTCCAGGGTGCAGGTGAGCACGGCGTACTTCGTCTCTTCCTTCGTCGGCCGCCGGTCGTACACGATCAGTGAGCCGGTCATGCGCGGCTGCACGACGAGCCGGTGGCCGCTCGCGAGGCGCAGCACGGCGTGCTTGGCGCGGCGGCTCACTTCCTCGACGGCGTTGCCGGTGAGGGTGCGCAACAACCGCGGCTTCGAAACGCGGCGCAACACGTCGGTCTTCTTGAGGCGGGCGCGCACGATCTTGTGGCCTTCGAGCCGCGGCCCGATCTCCCGGACGATCGTCTCGACCTCAGGCAGCTCCGGCACGCTGCAGCTCCCGCCATCCGATATCCCGCCGGTAGGTCTTCCCCTGGAAGGCGATGCGCTCGCACAGTGCCGCGCTCCGGGCCGCGGCCTCCGCGACCGTATCGCCGAGCCCGGTCACGCCGAGCACGCGGCCGCCGTGCACCCGCAGCGTGCCGTCCGGGTCGCGGTAGGTGCCCGCGTGGAAGACGAGCGTGTCGGGCGCGGAGTCAGCCGGGAGCACGATGGCGGCGCCCACTTCCGGCTGGTCGGGGTAGCCCCGCGCGGCGAGCACCGTGCACACGGCCGCGCGCGCGGCGGGGAGCGTCGGCCGCTCGGGCCGCCACCCACCCGTCGCGATGGCCGCGAGCGCTCCCGCGAGCGCGCCCGCGGGCAGCACCGGGAGCAGCGCCTGCGCTTCGGGGTCGCCGAAGCGGCAATTGAACTCGAGCACGTAGGGCGTTCCGTCGGCCGCGATCATCAGGCCGGCGTAGAGCACGCCCTGGTACGGCGTCCTCCGCTCCGCCATCTCGCGCAGCGTGGGGGCCAGCACCTCGCGGCGCACGCGCTCGATCAGCTCTTCCGTCGCGAGGCTCACGGGGCAGTAGGCGCCCATGCCGCCCGTGTTGGGCCCGGTGTCGCCCTCGCCCAGGCGCTTGTGGTCCTGCGCCGGCGGCAGAATCTGGACCTGCTCCCCGTCCGTGAGGGCGAGGACGGAGAGCTCCTCGCCCTCCAGAAACTGCTCGACTACGATCTCGCGGCCCGCGTCTCCCAGCCGGCCTTCGGCGAGCATGGCCCGGGCGGTCGCCGCCGCCTCGTCCCGCGTCGCACAGATCACGGCGCCCTTGCCGCCGGCGAGCCCCGAGGCCTTGACGACGAGCGGCACGGCGTGGCGGGCGATGTAGGCGAGCGCGGGAGCGAGCTCGGTGAAGCTCTGGCTCGCCGCGGTCGGCACGCCGGCGTGACGCATTACGTCTTTGGCAAAGGTCTTGGACGATTCGAGCCGCGCGGCCGCCTGCGTGGGCCCGAACGCCGCCCGGCCCGCCGCGCGCAGGCGATCGACGAGGCCCGCGGCGAGGGGAGCCTCGGGCCCCACGACGGTGAGGTCGATCCGGTGGCGGGCGACGGCCGCCGCGAGCTCGTCCACCGCGGTGGCCGGGATCTTGAGGTTGCTGCCGTGCCGCGCGGTGCCCGGGTTGCCGGGGGCGGCGCAGAGGGTCGCGTCGGGGAGGTCGCGCTGCAGCGCCCAGCAGAGCGCGTGCTCGCGGCCGCCCCCGCCGACGACCAGGACCCTCACTTCTTCTTCAAGGCGTCCGCGAAGGCCTGGGCCGCCCGCTTCGCGGTGTCGACCACGTCGTCCACGACCGCTTTCGCTTCCTTCATGTAGTGGTCGCGCGCCTCGTCGATGTCGGGCTCGATGGGGCGCCGCTCGGCGTCGGGTCCGCGGCGCGTATACTCGCCCCGCAGCGCGCGCTCGTAGTGGCCGGCCTCGATCCAACGCTGCAGCTCCGCCGCGCGCAGCGTATTGAAGGGGTGGGAGGCGCCCAGGGTGTTCAAGATCTTGAACACGCGGTCGAGCGCGCCGCCCGTCTCTTCGTACTCCTTGGCCTGGACGAGAAACGTGTTCAGGTCCATCTCCGCCATGTCGCCGCCGCCCGCCATCTTGAGAAGCATGCGCAGCGAGGCGTTCGGGTCCTGGCTCGCGAGCAGCCCCGCGCGGTCCGAAGACAGCTCGCTCTTGCGGAACCACTCGAGCAGGGCGAGCTGGATCGGGAGCAGCGCGATGCCGGCGAGGAAGGGGAGGAATCCGAGGCTCACGTTGAGGATCAGGACGAGCAGCGTGTGGTACAGCGCGTGGCCGCTCATCACGTGGCCCACCTCGTGGCCCAGCAGCGCGCGCATCTCGTCGTCATCGAGCAGCTTCAGGGCGCCCGAGTTGATCACGATGAACGGCCGCTCCATCCCGTAGGCGCCAGCGTTGACGAACGGGGTCTGGGAGATGAACAGCTCGGGGCGCGGCTCCCAGTCCATCGTGGTGAGCACGTCCGTGTAGAGGGCGTTCACGCGGGGAAACTGGCTCGGGCCCACGCGCACGGCGTTCGCCTGAAACAGCAGCCGGATGCCGCGCTCGCCCAGGAAGCCGACCACCTTCTTCACTACTTCGTCGAAGCCGGGCACCGAGCGCAGCGTCTGCAGCGCCGCTCGGTCGGCGGGGTGCTCCCAGGTGACGGGGGCGATCCCGGTCAGGATCTTGCGGGGGCGCTCGGCCGGAACTCCGGTCGGCTCACTCATGGAATGCTCCTGCGTGGGTATCCGTGCCTTACGCCGCGTACGTTATCGTGTTTCATCCCGCTCCCGCGAGCGCCTGATCGAGATCGGCGATCAGGTCCTCCACGTCCTCGATCCCCACGGAGAGCCGCACCAGACTGTCGCTCAGCCCCATCTTGTCGCGCAGCGCCTGCGGGACGCTCGCGTGCGTCATCGAGGCAGGGTGCCCGATCAGGCTCTCCACTCCGCCCAGCGACTCGGCGAGCGCGAAGATGCGGGTGCGCTCGACGAAGCGCCGCGCCCGCTCCAGGCTCCCGAGCTCCAGACTGATCATGCCCCCGAACCCCTTCATCTGGCGGCACGCGAGCTCGTGCTGCGGGTGCGACGGCAGGCCGGGGTAGTAAACCCGCTGCACCTTGGGATGGTGCGAGAGCCACTCGGCGATGCGGCGGCCGTTCGCGTCGTGCTGCCGCATGCGGAGCGCGAGCGTCTTGGTGCCGCGCAGCGCGAGCCAGCAGTCGAACGGCCCCGGCACCGCGCCCGACGCGTTCTGGATGAACCCGATGCGCTCGGCCAGGTCGTCGCGGTTCACGATCACCATCCCCCCCACCATGTCGCTGTGGCCGTTCAGGTACTTGGTGGTCGAGTGCAGCACGATGTCGGCGCCGAGCTCGAGTGGGCGCTGGAAGCAGGGCGTGGCGAAGGTGTTGTCCACGACCAACAGGGTGCCCGTCCGCTGCGCGATGTCGGCCGTCGCCCGGAGGTCGCACAGCCCCATCATCGGGTTCGTGGGCGTTTCGGCGAAGAGCATCCGGGTCGCGGGTGTGACGGCCGCCGCGATGGCGTCCGTGTCGGCGCCGTCCACGAAGGCGAACGCCAGGCCGAGCCGGGCCCACACGTGCGTCATCTGGCGGTGCGTGCCGCCGTACACGTTCTCCCCCGAGACGACGTGGTCCCCGGCCGAGAGCAGCTTCAGCACCGCGTCGACCGCGGCGAGGCCCGAGCCGAAGGCGAAGCCGTGGCGGCCGCCTTCGAGCGCCGCGACGTTCCGCTCCAGCGCCTCGCGGGTGGGGTTGCGCGTGCGGGCGTACTCGTATCCCTTGTGCCGGCCGAGGCCGTCCTGCACGTAGGTGGAGGTCTGATAGATGGGCGTCATCACGGCGCCGGCGAGCGGGTCGGGGACCTGGCCGGCGTGGACGGCCCGGGTGGCGAAGCGGCGGGCCAGGTCGTCCTTGAGAACCTCGGTCATGGCCGGAACGTAAGGGCGCCTTTCGCGCCGAGCAAGCGACCTATACGTTAGCGGAGATGCCCCAGCCCAACGCCATGCACTGCCTCGTCGTAGACGACGAGCCGCGGCTGCGCCGCGTGCTCGTGCGCCTGCTGGAAGGCGAGGGGTTCGTCTGCCACGAGGCGGGCTCCGGCACCGAGGCGCTGGAGATGATGCGGCACGAGCCCGTGCCGCTCGTGATCTCCGACCTGCGGATGCCGCAGATGGACGGTGTCACGCTGTTGCGCGAGGTGATCAGCCGCTGGCCCGACACGGCGGTCATCATGGTGACGGCGGTGGCCGAGGTGGAGAGCGCGGTCGCCTGCCTGCAGCTCGGCGCGCTCGACTACGTCGCCAAGCCGTTCCACCTCGACGAGGTGCGCGCGCGCGTGATGCAGGCGCTCGACAAGCGGCGCCTCATTCTCGAAAACCGCATGTACCAGGAGCAGCTGGAGCAGCGGGTCCAGGAGCAGGCGCGGCGCATCGAGGAGCTGTCCCTGGAGCGGTTGCAGGCCCTGGTCCACGCGCTCGAGGAGAAGGACCCCTACCTCCGCGGCCATTCGGTGCGGGTCGCGAACTACGCATTCGGGATCGGCCGGGAACTGGGGCTCGCGCCCGCAGCGCTCGACTTGATCTCCCTCGGCGCCGAGCTGCACGATCTCGGAAAGATCGGCGTGAGCGAAGCCGTGCTGCACAAGCCGGGAAAGCTCACCGACATCGAGTACCGGCACATCATGGAGCACCCCGTGACGGGGGCCCGCATCCTCGGTCCCCTGATGCGCGATGCCCCGGCCGCACTCGCCATCGTGCGCTCCCACCACGAGCGGCTGGACGGAAAAGGATTCCCCGACGGCCTGAAGGGGGAGGAGATTCCGCTCGAGGTCCGCATCGTCACCGTCGCTGACTCGTTCGACGCCATGACGAGCCTGCGGCCGTATCGGCCGGCACTGTCCGTGCCGAAGGCGATGGTCGAGCTCGAGGACGGGAAGGGCATGCAGTTCGACCCGGGCGCCGTCCAGGCGTTCCTCCGGGCGTTCCCCGACGCCGCGTCGCTCCCCGTCGCCACCCCGGAGGTGCGCCCGCTGCACCTCCCCACCCCGGTCGCCGTGCGACGCTCCTGACGCGCGTCCGATTGACGCGCCCCATCCCGGTTCCTACGTTGCCCCCCATGTCCGACACTCTCATGGTCGGCGTATCCGGCGTGCGCGGGATCGTCGGCAAGGACATCACGGCGGACGTCGTCGCGCGCTGGGCGATGGCGTTCGGCCTGTGGGCCCGAGAGCGCCGCCCGGTCGTGGTCGTGGGACGCGATGCGCGGCCTTCGGGACCGGAATTCGCGCAGGCCGCGATCGCCGCGCTGCGCCGCGCAGGCTGCGACGTGATCGACGTCGGTCTCGTACCCACGCCGACCGTGCAACTCGCCGTCGAGCACCATCATGCGGGCGGCGGCATCGCGATCACGGCGAGCCACAACCCGATCGAGTGGAACGCCCTGAAATTCATCGGGCCGGACGGCATCTTTCTTGATGGGGACGCCGGCACGCGCGTGCGGGCATTGGCGGACGAAGGAGCGGGAAAGGGCCGGGGAAGGGGGAACCCTAAAGGACTCCCTCGCGGTCGGGGGGAGGGGGGACGGGTCAGTGCCGATGCCGCGGCGGTCGAGCGCCACCTCGAGGGTGTGCTCGGACTGCCGGGCTTGGGCGTCGCGCAGATTCGGGCGCGGGGGCTCACCGTGGCGCTCGACGCCGTGCGCGGCGCGGGCGGCGTGATTATGCCGGCGCTGCTGGAGCGCTTGGGCTGCCGGGTTGTCGGCGTGAACCTCGAGACGGACGGTCGCTTCCCCCGCGCCCCGGAGCCCGTGCCCGAGCACCTGGGCGAGCTCGCGGCGCTGGTGCGCGGGAGCGGCGCGGACATCGGCATGGCGGTCGATCCCGACGTGGACCGCCTCGCGCTCGTGGACGAGACCGGGGCGCCGATCGGGGAGGATTACACGCTGGCGTTCGCGGTGCGGGCGGTGTTGGAACCGGGGAAGGGGGAAGGGGGAAGGGGGAAGGGGAACACCGTCGTCTGCAACCTCTCCACCAGCCTCGTCGTCGAAGACGCGGCGCGGGACTGCGGAGCGACGGTCGTCCGGACGCCGGTGGGTGAGGCGCACGTGGCTCGCAGAATCGTCGAGCTGCGGGCGCCGATCGGGGGGGAAGGGAACGGCGGGGTGATGTATCCGGCGCTGCACGTGGGGCGGGACGCCCCCGTGGCCGCCGCGCTGGTGCTGGCGCTCCTCGCCCGCACGGGACGGCGGGTGAGCGAGTGGGTCGCGGCCGCGCCGCGCTACGCGATCGTGAAGGCCAAGCTGGCACGCGGCACGCGGAACGCGGCACGCGGACTGGACGACGTGTACGCGGCCTTGCGCAGCCGTTTTCCGGAAGCGAGCGCCGACATGCAGGACGGGCTGCGGCTCGCCTGGCGGGATCGCTGGCTGCACGTGCGGCCGTCGAACACGGAGCCGATCATCCGGCTGATCGCCGAGGCGCCGAGCGGCGCGGAGGCGGAGCAGCTCGTCAACGAAGGGCGACTCTCATGTGCGGCATCGTAGGCTACACCGGGCCGCGGCAGGCCGCGCAGCTGCTGCTCGACGGCTTGAAGCGGCTCGAGTATCGCGGCTACGACTCGGCCGGCCTCGCGCTGGTGCGGGACGGCCAGATCGAGGTCCACAAAGCGCCGGGGAAGATCAGCGTGCTCGAGCAGGAGCTGGGCAGCCGCCCGCCCTTGGGCACGACCGGCATCGCGCACACGCGCTGGGCGACGCACGGGGCGCCGAACGTCGTCAACGCCCACCCGCACACCGACTGCGGCGGCACCGTGGCCCTGGTGCACAACGGGATCATCGAAAACGCCGGGGCCTTGCGCACCGCGCTGAGCAAGCGCGGCCACGTGTTCCGCTCCGAGACCGACACCGAGGTGCTTGCCCACCTCATCGAGGAGATGCTCGCCAAGGGCGTCAGCCTGGTCGAGGCCGTGGCCGGGGCGCTGCACCAGGTGGAGGGCACGTACGGGATCGCCGCGGTCTCGACGCGGGAGCCGGATACGATCGTCGCCGCCCGGCTGGGCTCGCCGCTGCTCGTGGCGATCGGCTCGGGGGAGAACTTCGTGGCCTCGGACGCGTCCGCCGTGCTCGCCCACACGCGCTCGGTCGTCTATCTCGACGAGGGGGAGATCGCGGTCGTGCGCCCCGGCGACTACCGCATCCTGGATCTCGACGCCGTGGAGAAGGAGAAGGCGGTCACGCAGGTCGACTGGGACCTCGCCACCATCGAGCGCGGCGGCTACGCGCACTTCATGCTGAAGGAGATCATGGAGCAGCCGGAGAGCCTGCGGAACACGCTCCGCGGCCGGCTGCTCGAGGAGGAGGGGACGGCGCGGCTGGGCGGCCTGAACCTGAGCGACGAGCAGCTGCTCCAGGTGAACCGCATCGTGCTCACGGCCTGCGGCACCTCCTGGCATGCGGCGTTGATCGGCGAGTACATGATGGAAGAGCTCGCCCGCATTCCCACGGAGGTCGAGTACGCCTCCGAGTTCCGCTACCGCAACCCCATCGTGGACGAGCACACGCTCGTGGTCGGCATCTCGCAGTCGGGCGAGACGGCGGACACGCTGGCCGCCCTGCGCGAGGCGAAGCGGCGCGGCGCGCGCACCCTGGGGCTCGTGAACGTCGTGGGGAGCACGATCGCGCGCGAGGTGGACGGCGGCATCTACCTCCATGCGGGCCCCGAGATCGGGGTCGCCTCCACCAAGGCCTTCACCAGCCAGATCGCAGCGCTCGCGCTGCTGACCCTCGCGATGGGCCGGTTGCGGGCCCTCTCCATCCTGCAGGGGCGGGAGGTCGTGCGGGCGCTCCGCAGGCTGCCCGATCTGGTCGCGCAGGTGCTCGCGAAGGCCCCCGAAGTCGAGCGCATCGGCGAGCGCGTGATGCGGGCGAACAACGTCCTCTACCTCGGCCGGGGGTACAACTTCCCCGTGGCGCTCGAGGGCGCGCTCAAGCTGAAGGAGATTTCCTACGTCCACGCCGAGGGTTATCCCGCGGCCGAGATGAAGCACGGACCCATCGCGCTGATCGACGACCTCATGCCGGTCATGTTCGTCGCGCCCAAAGATGCCGTGTACCAGAAGATCCTGAGCAACGTGGAGGAGGTGCGGGCGCGCGGGGGGCGCGTGATCGCGGTCGTCACCGAGGGCGACACGGGGGTCGCCAAGCTCGCCGACCAGAAGATCGAGGTGCCCGAGACCCTCGACCTGCTCACCCCGGTGCTCACGGTGTTGCCGCTCCAACTGCTCGCCTACTACATCGCGGTGCGGCGCGGCTGCAACGTGGACCAGCCGCGCAACTTGGCGAAGTCGGTTACGGTGGAATGAGGGTCGTGCTGCAGCGCGTCTCGCGCGCCGAGGTGCGCATTGACGGGCAGGCGGTGGGGGCGATCGGGGCGGGGTTCGTCGTGCTCGCCGGGTTCGCGCCCACCGACACGGATCCGACCC
>Ga0209803_1002225_pt1 | contig 12236 bp, 9 predicted proteins | sample GraSoiAngelo_138_FD_185895 | JGI IMG/M metagenome (GOLD analysis project Ga0209803, IMG submission 185895) | Grasslands soil microbial communities from the Angelo Coastal Reserve, California, USA - 14_0929_09_40cm (SPAdes) (version 2) | ecosystem: Environmental > Terrestrial > Soil > Grasslands ... | reverse complement strand
AAGGACCTCGATGTTGTCCATGAGGTATTGTCTGGGGTAGTCGGGCTTGGCCCAGGTCAGCCCATTGGGTTGCATCGTGTAGATGCTGACGTGGGCCTCTTGATCCATCCAGTAAACGATGTCCGGAGACTGGAACCAGGCCCAGTCCGCGGGATTGGCTTGCGCGTACGCACGCATCGCGGACAGCCACGTCGCCGCGTAGGCGTCGGTCGAGTCGTAATAGGGGTGGGTGTCACCTGGCTGAACCTTGGGCTGTTCGGTGCACGCGGTGGCATTTGCGTTGTAGTCGTAGACGGTGCCGTAGACGCCGTTATAGTCAGGCCAGTTGACGTGGTTGAGATACCAAATCAACCAATCCTTGACCATCGGGAAGTAATGCGAGCCCGCCGCGACCAACGCTCCCGCGCCGTAATTCGCCCGATAGGGATTGATGTAGACCGAACCCGGGTTCTGCGACACCGGATTCAACGCGATGGCGCCCCTCACCGATGTGCCCGTGCAGGGCTCGACCTGCGACAGTGACACAAAGTACGCCTCGTCGGCAATGATTTGCGCGTAGTTCGGACCGGCCTGCGCCGGCGCAGCGCCAAGCGACACGAACCCTCCGGCGCAGATGAGGATTGCGCAGAGAACGCTCCGGCTCGTCCTTGAACCGCTTAGTTGCATGAAGGGAGAGTTCAAGGCAAGTACGCATCCAGAATCGGGAACCTATTGCCGGTAGACGGAATCCGGTCAATCGATGACGTTTAGCAGAAATACTTGGAACAAAGGACCACTCTGTGCCTGATCCTTTATGTAAACAAAATCACGGATATCAATACGATTCTTCTGCAAGTTATTGGATATGGAATGTATTGCCGGTTCTGCGGCGACTGTAAGAAATCTTTACAGAACATGTCGCTAAAGTTGACAAAGCTTATCCGTCATTTCACGACCCGCCGCTACAGAACCCAAGCGCGACTTTTTTGTGATAGCCGATTACGATGTTCCTATCCTACGGTGACCAACCGTGCTCTGCCCGAAAGCGCCTCGATCAGCCTTCCGCGTTCTTCGGAGCGATCGGCCCAGCGCTGCGCTTCTTGCTGAGCCAGAGACAACAGTTCGCCATCCGTCATCAGATTCGCCACCCGGAACTCGGGGATTCCGGACTGGCGCGTTCCGGCCATCTCGCCGGGGCCACGCAGCTGGAGGTCGACCTCAGCGAGACGGAATCCATCGGTGCTGGAAACCATGGCGCGGATACGTTCTCTCGCGACGTCGTTGATTCGATTCGGAGTCATCAAGATACACAGCGACTGCTGGGCGCCGCGCCCGACACGGCCGCGCAATTGATGAAGCTGCGCAAGCCCGAACCGTTCTGCGTGTTGAATGAGCATGATGGTGGCGTTCGCGACATCGACTCCAACTTCGATGACGGTCGTGGAGACGAGTACGTGACTCTCACCCGCCGCAAATGCGGCCATCGTTTGTTCCTTCTGTTCGCTTTTGAGCCGGCCGTGAAGGAGTGCGACGCGGTATCCTGCAAAAATTGCCGACAGTTTCTTGAAGCCCTCGGTAGCCGATTTCAAATCGATTTTTTCGGACTCTTCAATTACGGGATAGACGACATAGGCTTGATGTCCCTGTTTCAGTTCGCCTCGAATCATTTCGTAAATGTGCTCGGCGTCGCGCTCCATGACATGGACGGTTCGGATTGGAGACCGCCCGGGGGGCATTTGATCAATGACGGAGAGATCGAGATCGCCGTACAACGTCATAGCCAATGTCCGGGGAATCGGAGTTGCCGTCATAACGAGCGTATTGGGATTTTCACCCTTTGCCATGAGCTGCAAGCGCTGGACTACACCAAAACGGTGTTGCTCGTCGATGATGACCATCCCGAGGTTTTTGAAAAGCGTGCGCTCTTCAAGAAGCGCGTGTGTTCCTACAATCACCTGGATCTCGCCCGAGGCGATTTTCTCGAGCAACTCTTGCTTCTCCGCTTTCTTGATGCCGCGCCGGACAACCGCGATCCGGTAATTCAAGGGAGCGAGAATTCGTTTGGCGTTGAGGAAGTGCTGCTCGGCCAAAATCTCGGTAGGCGCCATTAGCGCAGCTTGATAACCATTCGAGACGGCGATGACGATAGCCTCGAATGCGACTATGGTTTTGCCGCTTCCGACATCGCCCTGCAACAGCCGAACCATTGGATAAGGAGCTTTCAAGTCATCGACGATTTCCTTCAGCACGCGTTTCTGAGCCGCGGTTGGATGGAATGGCAGAATCATTTTGACCTGCTGGCGGATCCGCTCCGAGGTCTCGAACCGAACTCCTTCACGCGACCGGCTTTGAATACGGCGCAGGGCGAAAATCAGCTCGAGCAGGAAGAATTCTTCGAAGATGAGACGCCGATGGTAGGGCGAGCGGCGTTGATTCAGCTTCGTAAGCTCGTCATCCGGTTCCGGAAAATGCACGCGTTCGAGGCAGGTCCGAAGATCCGGAAGGCCGTGCGCTTCGAGGATTTCCTCGGGCAAGGGGTCGTTAATATCTTTCGCAGAATCCGCCAGAGCGGCAGCGATAATGTGGCGAAGCTGGCGGCTGGTGATTCCGCCAACCTCCTCGTAAACCGGAACGTACCGGCCGATATCAAGCGACGCGGAGTCCTTGCCTTCATCGAGAAGCTCGAACTCCGGATTGAAAAAGACGAACTTCGATTCGTATCTGTCGAAGTCCACGCGGCCGAACAACACGACCTCACGCCCGGCGCTGAACTCGCGCGTCTGGAGATATGCGCCATGAAACCATTTGGCGTGAACAAAGCTGCTGCCGTCGGTCAAGATGACGTCGAGGATGCGGCCGCGCGTCCGAGTCTGGATAACGCGGCTGCGGTAGACGCGAGCGTGCACAGCCGCATCCTGTCCGATTTTCAGCCCAGAAAGGGGAATGAAGTGGGCGCGGTCTTGATAGGACTTGGGAAGATGAAGCAGCAGATCCTGGACCGTACGGATGTCTCTCGAGGCCAGCAGACTGGCTCGGCGGGGGCCGACGCCCTTCACATACTGCACATCCGAGTCCAGCCGCAGCATGTGACTTGCTAGGCTGCCGCGCGAGCTCGAAATTGCAGATACGCTTTAATAAATTTGTCCAGGTCGCCGTCGAGCACGCGATCGACATCGCCGACTTCGACCTTCGTACGATGATCCTTCGCCAATCGATAAGGCTGGAGCACGTAGGATCGAATTTGGCTCCCCCATGCGATCTCGAGCTTGCTATCTTCGATAGACTTGGTCTCGGCTCTTTTCTTTTCCATCTCCAGTTCGAAAAGCCGCGCGCGGAGAACTTTCATGCAGACGGCTTTGTTCTTGTGCTGGGAGCGCTCGTTCTGGCACTGAACAACGATGCCGGTGGGCAGATGAGTGATACGGACGGCCGAGTCGGTCGTGTTCACGTGCTGGCCGCCTTTTCCGGCAGACCGGTACGTGTCGATCCGCAACTCCTTTTCTTCAATGACGACTTCGACGGTCTCATCAATTTCGGGATAGACCGCCACGGAGGCGAATGACGTATGGCGGCGTTTATTCGCGTCGAACGGAGAGATTCGCACGAGGCGATGCACGCCGGTTTCTGATGCAAGATATCCGTAGGCGTATTCACCAATCACGTTAAACGTGACGGATTTGATTCCCGCTTCTTCGCCATCCTGATAATCCAGCATCTGGGTCTTGAAGCCGTTCTGCTCGGCCCATCGCAGATACATGCGCATGAGCATCTCGGCCCAATCCTGCGCTTCGGTTCCTCCGGCTCCGGGATGGATGTTGACGATGGCGTTCAAGGGGTCGTTTTCGGCCGACAACAAGACTTTAGTTTCAACGCGATCGACGAATGTTTCTGTGTCTTTCAGGTGGGCTGCCAACTCGTCGAGGACAGGCTCGCCTTCGCGGGCAAGCTCGACGAGCGCCCCGACGTCATCCAATTGCCGCGTTATCTGACGATCTAGATCGAGACTTTCTTCGAGGCGGGCACGTTGTTGAAGGATTTTGCTGGAACGGTCCTGATCGGACCAGAAATTGGGATCCGCGATTTGCTTCTGCAGCTCATCGAGGTGCTGCTGTTTCGTGCCGACGTCAAAGAAACCTCCGGACGTCCTCGCTGAGAGTTTTCAACTGGTTAAATCGTTCGACGATTTCTTCGAGCATGCTCCCTCCAGACAAGCAATCCGGCGACCAAGATCGCGTTCGCGTACGCGAAGACATCGCCGTATTCGGTGTAGAACGTCCGATCGGAACGGAAATGCACGGTCCCATCCAGTATCGTGCGGATGCCGATCGGCGCACTCGCTTCAATTCTGCCATAAGGATCGATAATCGCGCTGATCCCTGTGTTGGCCGTTCGCACCATATATCGCCGGTTTTCAACGGCGCGCACGACGCCCATGCGTAGATGCTGGTAGGGCGCGGACGATTCGCCAAACCAACCGTCATTTGTGATTACCACCAGCAGCTCCGATCCACGTTTGACGAAACGGCGGACGAGATCGGGAAAGATGCTCTCATAGCAAATGGCCGTCGAGATCCGGTGTCCATCGAGCGAGGCGATTGTATATTCCGCTCCGGGAATGAAGTCACCGACCTGGCGGGTGAGACTCTCGGCAAAGAACAGCAGGCGCTTGAATGGAACATATTCGCCAAAAGGCACAAGATGCATTTTGTCATATCGCGAAACCTGATCACCTTTGGGATCCAGTAGTCCTGCACTGTTGGATGGGCCTTCGCCAACAGCATCGACGTATCCGACGAGAAAATACGCTTCGAGTCTTCGTGCAATAGCCTGCATGCGCGCGCGAAACCCGGCGTCGGCGTTAAGATAAAAAGGAGCAGGCGTCTCGGGCCATACAACCAGCTTCGGCCGGGTGTTCCCGCCTGTCGATAACTTTCCAAGCTCATCCAACAACTGGTCGGAATCGGGCTGCTTCCACGGCTGATCGAGCGAAATGTTGGTTTGAACCAATCGAACCGGGAGCGGATCGTCCGGCCGCGTTTCCGCGAGGACCGGAAGAAACCTCGCTGTTAGAATTACAGCAGCCGCAATCCCCAGCGCCATTTTACTGCGGCTCGTCGCCCCGTAGACAATGAGGCTGTTGACCGCTGTTGCGACAAACGACAATCCATAGATTCCAGTCCACGCGGCCATTTGAAGAATGCCCGTGTATGGAACCAGCGAATAACCCGACAACATCCATGGAAAGCCGGACAAGAGGATGGACCGCAGCAGCTCGACGCTGACCCATAAAGGCGCTGCGAAGAGTAATCCTCCGGCGCCGAATTGCTTTATTGCCAGATGAAGTCCTAAGGCGAAGAGGACGAAATACAAGGCGAAAACGATGACGAACAGCGCGCCGACACCAATCGCCAGGGTAATGGATAACCCGCCGTAGATCGCCATCGTTTCGGATATCCAATAAAACGTGCCGGCAAAAAAGACAACGCCGGCAGCGTATGCGACGGTAACAACCTCACGCAGTGTGGCCGAACTGATCACATACAACCACGGAACTAGTGCGACCCAGGCCAGAGGATAGAGATCCGGCTTGGGGAGAGAGAGAACAAGCAGAATTCCCGAGACGATGCCGCACGCGAGGCCGATACCCCTCCTCGCAGAGGAGGGGTGGCGCGACAGCCGCGCGGCTGACGCGCCGGGGTGGTCAGTTCGGCACAATTTTACATCCCTCCGGTCTGACCACCCCGTCTGCGCCTTCGCTTCGCTCGGCGCAGACACCCCTCCTCTGCGAGGAGGGGAATTTTTAGCGATCATTTTTTCAGTATAGGCCGGTATCCCGCGCTTTCCAGGTCCTTCTTTGCCTGCGCGGCCTCAACCGTGTCGGCGAAGGGGCCGACCAGGAGTCTGAAAAATGGAGTAGGGTCGTGCGGGGCAGGGGCAAGAATGAACGCACGAAATCCCCTCTTCTTCATCTCACGCAGGAGCTTCTTGGCGTCCCCAGACCTCTTTAAGGCCGCAATCTGATAATTGACAACGTTCGCGGGCGCGTGGAGAGGCAGTGGCGCAGGCTTATCCACTTTCAGCGGATCAGGGATAGCCGGTTTGATCTCCGGAGGAGGCGGTGGCTCCAGCGACGGCAATTCCGGCTTCTTCACGGACTCGTAGAAGGTCAGTTCCGGTGTGTTTTTTCCTGGGGCGCCGCTTTGGCCTCGCCTTTGGAGGAAGCGGCGAAGGAGGCAATCTTCTGTCCTTGGGCTCGGCCGACCAGCATCCCCAGGATAAAGAAAATCGAGCACAACACCACGATTCCCGTAAACACGAGAAGCGTAAAACTGTGGCCCCTCCACGATGTTTGATCTTCCATCTACTGTTTTCCTTCCCGAGCCTTCATGAAGTACTCGAGGATGTCGATCGGCAGCGGAAAAATGATTGAGGTGTTCTTTTCAACACCAATTTCGGTCAGAGTCTGCAGATAGCGAAGCTGAAGTGCTACAGGCTGGACCGCGATAACGGAGGCCGCATCCGCCAGCATTCGGGATGCCTCAAATTCTCCCTGCGCATGAATGATCTTGGCGCGCTTTTCGCGCTCAGCCTCGGCCTGGCGAGCCATCGCGCGTTGCATATTTTCCGGCAGATCCACGCCTTTGATCTCGACGAGTGAAACCTTGATTCCCCACGGGTCCGTATGCTGATCCAGAATCTCCTGCAGCCGCTGGTTCAATTTTTCACGCTGGCTGAGCAGATCGTCCAGGCCGACTTCGCCCAGGACCGAGCGCAGCGTCGTTTGCGCAAGCTGGGACGTTGCGTACAAGTAATTCTCTACCTCGACTATGGCCCGAAGTGGGTCCACCACCCTAAAGTAAACAACAGCGTTGACCTTGACGCTGACGTTGTCCTTGGTGATCACATCCTGAGTCGGAACGTCCATGGTGATTGTGCGCAGACTCACCCGGACGATCCGGTCGATCGGCCAAATCACCCAGATCAGGCCTGGACCTTTGGGCTCGGCCATTAACCGGCCGATACGGAAAATCACGCCGCGCTCGTACTCGCGAAGAACATTGAGCGAATTGAACACCCAGATCAAAATGATGATTACCGCGATCAGCACCACTGGAAATTGATCCATAGTCGGTTCCTTTCTGTAGCGGTGGTCTATGGAGTTGGCAAGACCTCGTACTTGTCAAATGTCCAAAAGTTTTACGCAATCCTCTCACGGCGCCATAGGCGCCCCTACAGCTGCTCTACTTCGATTCGGAGTCCTTCGACTCGTTTGACGCGAACTCGAGATCCCGTCGGGATATGCGTCTGCGAAAAAGCATTCCAGTATTCACCGTGAACGAGAACTTTGCCGCCGGTATGGATGTCGGTTTTAGCGACGCCCTCTTCTCCAATCATTCCTTCCCCCCCTGTGGTCGATTTTGTCTGGTGTGAGAGATAGACCAGCCGCACAAGTAAGACCGTGATGATCGAAAGAGGAAGTGCCACCGCCAGCGTGGTTGAAAGCCGAATGCGAAGCTGCGGGATCGGTCCCTGGACCAGCATCAGGCCGCCCGCAATCATCGCAACAATTCCGCCGATTGCGAGAATGCCGTGGCTCGTCACGGTTGCTTCCAAAACAAACAAAACAATGGCTAGTAGGATCAATGCCGCGCCGGCCCAGTTGACCGGCAACATATTGAATGCAAACAGAGCAAGGATAAGACTGATGCCGCCGATGACGCCGGGAAGGATCAGACCGGGGTGAGTGATTTCGACATAGAGCCCGAGCAATCCGGCAAGCGCGAGGATGAGAGCAAGATTGGGGTCCAGGACACGCGAAAGAATCCTTTGTCGGGGAGTCATTTCGAAGGTTTCGATGGTTGCTCCGAGGAGGTGAAGCATTTCCGGCCTGTCGTCAAAGCGCCGGATTTGCTTGCCATCGTACTGTTCGACAATGCCGGCGACATCGGAGATTACCGCGTCGATTAAATTGTTTTTCAATGCTTCTTCGCCGGTATAGGAGCGGCTTTCGGTAATGCCGAGTTCCGCAAGTTGTGCGTTGCGGCCCCGCTTTGCGGTGTAACTTCGAATATAAGCGGAGGCGTCGCTGACAACTTTCTTCTCCATCACGTCTTCGATCTTCTGGCCGGTAGCGGTAACGGGATGTGCGGCACCGCTATTGGTTCCCGGCGCCATTACGGCAACGTCGCCGGCCAAAAGAATGAAGAAGCCCGCCGATGCGGCTCGCGCGCCATTCGGCCCGACCCACGTAATAACCGGTACCGGCGAGGAAAGAATGGCTTCGACGATCTCCCGCATGGAATCTACGAGTCCACCTGGCGTGTCCAGGCGCAGCACCACAGCACGCGCGCCAATATCTTTAGCATGGCTGAGCCCATCTTTCACGTAAGCGGCACTGACGGGATGCACAATATCGGCAAGATCGATTTGAACGATCTTTCCCGATACTGGCGCCTGAGCGCGAGCGAGAACAACCGCGCACAAAGAAACAAGCGTCAGGTTGCGTAGCGATCTCATTTCTTTAACTGCTGCGCCCTTCTTTGAGGCTGCGCGCTTCTCTTGAGGCTGCGCCCTGCCGGGCTTGCGCTTCGCGCGCGCTTGCGCTTCGCGTCGGGCTTGCATTCGCATCCGCTCATCGCAAGTTTTGCTGACGGCGGACCTCGTCTAAAAGGGAAAGCGCCTCAGAGGACTCTGGATAAACACGGAGAAGACCATGAAGTTCTCGCAGCGCATCACCCAGCAGGTACAGATCGATATCCATCTGGATCAACTCCAGCCACGCGGGCAGGTCCTGACTACGCGCACGACGGACGAGACGCTGCTCTGTCCAGATCTCGTCGCGGCTCCGGAATAGTGTGGAGGTGGCCAGGCGTTCAAGCTTCGGTAGTGGCTGGGTCAGCCAGCGGTCGACACGCTGCGAAAGGCGCGATGCCTGCGCAATCGCTTTCCCTGATTCTTCGAGCCGACCTAGTTTTTCGTATGTTCTTCCCAACAAGAAAAGGGCTTCGCTATCGCGGCCGCGGAGCTTCAGCGATTCGGTCAAGTTTCTCGCTGCGCTTTCGAGATCGTCTTTAATAAGGCTCAGGTAACCCAAATTGAAAAAAGCGTCGCTGGCAAGAGAATCGGTATCGATTGCGCGTCTCCATGCGTCAGCGGCAGAATCTCGATCGCCGTTTTGGGAGAATGCCGCACCGAGATTTAGCAGGACGTCATAAACAGCTGGAAGCGTTTGAAAAACCGTTGTCGCTCGCGCGTAATCGGCGAGATAAAAATAGTTCAAGCCCATGAGAAACGAAGCTTGACGGCGCGGATAGCTCGTTTCCGGAATCTTTTGCAACCATTGATTCGAATCCTTGAAATCACGCTGGAGGTGCGAGATCCGGCCCAATTCGAAAAGCGCCGGACCGTACGGCGGATGAAGGCGGACCGCGGTCTGTAACAGTTCCGATCGTTTCTGGAAATCTTGAGTCAAGATTCCGCGAATGTAATTTTCGAAAGCGCTACGCGGAACCGGAGGCCGGGCAGTGTAATCGGCCTCCGGCGATACCGTATCGGGAACGGCCTTCTTCAGAATTCGCCAAGCGGCCGACATGCTCAATGGGATGACGTCTTGCAGCTTGCCTTCGATTGTGACTTCCGTCGCCGCGCCCGCATCCATATCAACCACACGCGCGACAATTTGAAAGTTATCCGCAGTTCCGGCAAACCTGCCCGTAACCACATGGTCTGCGCCCATGTCCCAGCCAAGCTTCAATGCAGTGGCTCGACTCACCATTGTGGTTTCGGGAATACCGAGCTTTTCAAATGCTCCTAGCCGCTCCTCACGCGAGAAAGTCCATATGCCGTGTTCCGGCTGAAGCCGCTCGATGATCAGTTGAGAGATTCCTTCGCCGATCCAATCCAGCGTGCGGTCATTCGTTACATTTTCAAATGGGAAAACCAGAATTGTGCTCGGGTCCGCGCTCGCCTGGACTGTGCCGAACAGCATGAATAGCAGATATATGAGGATGGGCCTCACACAGCGATTATACTGGAGTTAATCATGCGCATCGCGATCGACATCCGCAAAATCAATGAATTCGGAGTGGGTACCTACATTTGGAACCTTGTGCGGAACCTTGCCGGAATCGATGACCGCAATGATTACCTCCTGGTCGGGTCGCAACGCAACTTTCACGAACTAGGACCGTTGCCGCCGAATTTTAAGCAACTCTACCAACCGGAAGAAAACGGGCTTTGGCGAGACAACATTTCAATCCCTTTCGATTTGCACCGGCAGCGCCTGGATGTGGTTCATATACCTCATCATGAGGCGCCGTTTTTCACCCCGTCCAAACTGGTCGTGACCATCCACGACTGCGTGCACTTGCTCTTTCCGCAGGAAGATTCCTCAAACTTTGGAAATTACCGGAGCTATCTCCGAACGAAAAGAGTTGTCCACGCCGCGCAACACGTACTGGCGGTGTCTCGATCAACGAAAGACGATCTGATCAATATTTTCGAGCTTCCGGACTCGAAGATCTCGGTTGTCCACAATGCGCTGGACGAACGGTTTGCCTTCACCCATACCCCCGGAGAGAGAAAGCAGGTCTTAGAACGCTATCAACTCAAAGATCCATTTATTCTCTATTCCGGAAAAATCCGTCCCCATAAGAATGTTCACCGGCTCATTGAAGCCTTCGCCGTTTTGAAAAATGAGCTTGGCGACAGCGACAGATACAAGAATCTGAAACTCATCATTATCGGCGACGAGTTGAGCAAGCATCAGTATCTGCGGTTGACGGTGATTCGCAGCGGGGCTCAGCAAGACGTCCGCTTCTTCGGTTTTGTTCCCTACCCCATTCTCAGAGTGTTTTACCAATCTGCGGAACTCTTCGCTTTTCCTTCGTTGTACGAGGGCTTCGGTCTCCCGCCGCTCGAAGCAATGGCGAACCGGGCTCCGGTCCTCGCATCAAACACATCGTCGCTCCCCGAGGTTTTGGAAGACGCCGCAGTCCTCGTGAATCCGGAAAATGTTTTTGATATCGCTCGCGGAATGAAACTGATCTTGTCCGACGACGCCGTCCGGCAAAGGCTGATCCAGAAGGGTCTCGAACAGGTCGCGAAATTTTCCTGGAAACTGGCGGCACAAAAAATTCTCGAACGGTACCAGTTCGCCGCAACCGGCAGCGCCGATCCTATCGCGTCAGCGAAACACCGGGCGATGTTTCCGCGAACTTGAAATTCGAGACGGCGGCGATTCGGGTTCCAGGTGTATCGACGCGCGTTGTTGTGGCTCCTCGTGTAATCATGAGCATCTGGCCGACAATACTGATGGACTGAGGACCGGGCCGGATATCCATCGTAATTGTCTTTCGAAACATCGGTGTGATGAATTTGTCGATTTCGGCGGAACTGGCTTTGATGATGGTCTCGTCGAATTTGTCTCCGGCATGGATCGTGTCGGCAATCGTGTAGACTCCGAGACTGGTCGTGCCTCCGCTGAGTACCTCGATGACGGTCGTCAGTTCTGCTGGCAGGCCGAAATCCTCCGTCATGGCAATCCGGTGGTGAAGATCAAATGAAAATTTACCTCCCTTTTTGGTGTATGGCAGCTTGATCAGGATCCCCTGCGTTGGCTGGCGCGTGATGACAACGTCGTAGTAAAGCGATCCACTCGTGCCGCCTTTCCCCATCAGCAGATTTTGTCTCGCCCGAATGTCGAAAGGGATGTCTTTCCCCTCCTGGGCGAACGGCGTCCACGCCAAAAGCACGGAAATGAGCAGCGAAATCATTCAATCCCCCGAGAATTCCTAGACTATAGCACGAAGCTCGATTTCCAGTGCCTCCCCATTCGCGATGCGAAAAGCAGCCACCCGCGGGTGTTCCAGTTCAGCCAGCGAAACGATCAAATGCGCCGCTTCCGGATAGTACGCCCGCTCGATGTCGGTCTTCGAAGGACGCAATGGGCCATGGGGATGGGAGTGGTAAATGGCAACGAGTTCTTCTCCCTCTGTCCGCAGTTCCCGCAAGGCTTTGATCAACTCCGCCGGATCCATCTCAAACTCGGAGGCGCTCTGAGCAATATTCGGCATCGGTATGAATCGGGTTCCAGAAACCAGACCACAGCCTTCGTTAGGGTAAGCCGCCTTGGCATGTTCAATGACTTCTTGGAGGATTCTGGCTTCGAGCGTGAGGTTCACGAGACACTCCGGTGTCGTGTCGGCAGAGCCCCCATTCCCCTCCTCGCAGAGGAGGGGAGGCTGCGCCAAGAAAAT
>Ga0209803_1002223_pt1 | contig 12241 bp, 12 predicted proteins | sample GraSoiAngelo_138_FD_185895 | JGI IMG/M metagenome (GOLD analysis project Ga0209803, IMG submission 185895) | Grasslands soil microbial communities from the Angelo Coastal Reserve, California, USA - 14_0929_09_40cm (SPAdes) (version 2) | ecosystem: Environmental > Terrestrial > Soil > Grasslands ... | reverse complement strand
GATACGAGAATGGTATTCCAGCCTGAAATGGATCTAGTCAGAAAGTTTGACCGGCCGTTTCTCGGAATTTGTTTTGGTCATCAGCTCATCGGCGCCGCGTATGGGTCAGAAGTAGTGGATCTCGGCCATACTGTTCGAGAGTTCAAAGAGGTCAAACTCTTAGGTAGCGATCCTGTCTTCGAAGGACTGCCGGGGTCGATCAGAGTGTCGGAGTCGCACCGTCAGGCTCTAACCCGGGTCCCCCAAGAATTTAGGCTCCTAGCCGAATCGCCGACATCACTGGTTGAGGCCATCGGCCATAAGACTCGCCCTGTCTATGGTCTCCAGTTCCATCCTGAGAGATCGGATGAGAAGCATCCTCACGGACGCATAATCCTCCAGAACTTTCTGAGACTTGCCGCGAAACTCTAGCCTGTCTTCTATATCGGAAGATAGTGTGGAAGAAGCTTCACGTCTAGAACCATGGCGAGAAACACGATAGCCAGATACGGGCTGGAGAACTTGAACGCGGTCCACGCCTGCGCCTTAGTCGGATTAGCGACGAGTCTAAGGTCGACCAGGATCATGCCAAGACCCAACAGCCCAGCCGTCACCAGATAGATTATGCCAAATCCTCCGAGGGACGGAAGAACAAATGCAAGGGAGATTGGAACGAGTAGGAAGGTGTTGAGCGCAATGTACTGCGCTGTCTTCTTCTCACCCACCACCACCGGCAGCATCGGGATTCCGGCCTTCGAATAGTCGCCCACAGCCCTCATAGCTAGCGCCCAGAAATGGCTGGGAGTCCAGACGAAGACCAGGAGGGCCATCAACCACGGTGCCAGCGCTGTAAGTTGTCCCGTCGCTGCAGCCCAACCCGCCAAGGGAGCGCAGCTCCCCGCCGAGCCGCCTAACACAATGTTCAGAGTGGTCCGACGCTTCAGATATTTGGTGTAGAACAGTACGTAGATGACGGCGCCAAGTACGATGAACAGCCCGGCCAGCAAGGGCAGGAATACTGCGGAGATGACTGCGCTGATGCCGATGAGTCCGAGACCAAAGAGCAGTGCATTGTGTGGAGAGATTTCTCCCTGAGGAATCGGTCTCCAGCTAGTCCGCCCCATCGTCCGATCCACGTCCCGGTCAAGATAGCAGTTTAGCGCACCCGCCCCTCCCGACGCCAGCGTGCCAGCAACGATGACTGCTACGAGTCGGAGGAGATTGATACTGGGAGCCGCAACTAGAAAGGCCGTCAGTGCCGTAAAATCCAGCAAGTAGACGATCTTCGGCTTCATCAGCTCATAATATGCACCGACGCTGCCGGATCGTCTGATCTGCAATTCGAAGACAACCAAAACTCGGATTCGTCCATAAAAGAGTTTTAGGAGCTACAGTAAGTGGAAGAACTCATCTCAAAGGTGCGGGAGGAATCTCGGCATGTCCCAAATGGAAGAGGTTATCTCTCTCTCAGAAGTGCCGGAAGGAACGTTCTCCAGTCAAGACCATAGTGATTCCGCGCTCATCGCATGCTCTGATCAGCTCCGGGTCTTCGACTGACCCTCCAGGCTGAACAATTGCCGACACTCCTTCCCTTGCAACTGCCTCCACATTATCGATATTCGGCAGGAATCCGTCAGAGGCCATTACGCTGCCTGTGAGGTCGTGGCCGAACCTGTGCGCCTTCTCGATACAGCATTCGATTGCACCGATTCTGTCCTGTTGTCCCGTCCCGATCGCCTGAGACCCGTCATCTTTCCAGAAAACGACACCGTTCGACCGGACCTCACAGACTACCCACCAGGAATGCAACAGAGCATGATACTCTGCTTCAGATGGTGAGCGTTTCGTAATTACGGGCAGCATCCTCAGCTGTTCCAGCGACTGTAACCTGGTTCGGTAGGAATCCTCGAGTATTAGCGACCCGTCATCCAGCACTACAATGTCTGGCGAATTCGAATCGTGATCAGGCATTGGGATTTTTCCAACCCGAATATCTTTCTTCGCTTGGAAGACTGAAATCGCCGATTCCTCATAATCAGGCGCGTAGACCACCTCGACAAACGTCTTCGTTAATTCTTCCGCAGTCAACTTGTCAACTCTACGGTTGAGAACAACAACGCTCCCAAACGCGGCCCTCGGATCCGCATCTCGAGCTCTAGCGTACACGGAGGACAGGGACTCACCCCTGCGTCCGACAGAGACCCCTGATGGATTGAGATGCTTCATCACCGCAACGGCAGGTCCGCCAAAATATCCGACAATTCGCAGCCCATGACTCCCATCCTCAACATTCGTCGCCGACGGTCCGTCTTTTCCCCATTTGACCCAGTCCACACTTCCAATCCCACCCTCGGAATGTTTGGGCTTGTACAGCGCGGCTTTCTGGTGCGGGTTCGTCCCATACCGCAACCCACGATCCTCCCCGCCGATCCTCCAATGAACCTTAGAATACTCGAACACCTTTCCACCGAGTTCCAGCCTTAGAACTTGAGGAAAATCCTCTTTCAGAGCGGTCCGGTAGATTCTCCGACTCTCCTGCTTGCTCATCGAGCCCGACCCGTCAAATAGTCTCGTATCGCTTTGTCATAGTCTGAAGTCAAAACAAAAGCCTCTAAAGCCAGCCGCTGCCGTAACTCGTTCCCCACATACCCCTTCCTCTCCAATTCCCCGACCACACCTTCATACTGCATCGTGGAAGTCACCGGAACTACCCGGTGATTCAACAGCGCACCTTTACCAGCGGCCCGAATCAACGCGACGCCTCCGATGTCAATATTTTCGACGGCTCTTCGAAGATTCAGAGGGTCCGCCTTAACGACCTCTTGGAAAGGATAGAGATTCACAACCACAAAATCCAGCGGCTCAATCATGTTAGCCTCCAAGTACTTCCGCTGCTCGGGATCTTTCCAGTCCCCCAAGATCCCGCCGTGAATCTTGGGATGCAGTGTCTTCACGAGTCCTCCGGGCATCTCCAGGACTCGTGTATACTCTGAAACCTCCAGGATGTTGAAGCCAAGCTTCCTAACAGCCTCCGCTGTCCCTCCAGACCCAAGCATCTTGACTTGGAGCTTCGAGAATATCCAGGCTAGCCGGTCCAGCCCTGTCTTATCGTAGACTGAGAGTAGGGCGTTACCGGGCAAACCCTTTCCCTTTGAACAGTGTCTGCATTGATATTTAGTCTCGGGCACTCATCATACCTGTTCCAGGGCCCGGGTAATCTCTAATCGAGAGGCTCTTACCGCGGGATACAGACTACCAGTCAGTACAGCAGCAAGAGCAAGGATCAAGGCCTGAACGATGGCACCATAAGGTATGATGAACGGAATAAAGAAACCGGCAAGGCTAGTGCTGTTAGTAGCTCCTTTCAATAACAACAATCCACCAGGTACTGCTAGCAGGAACCCGAAGAGGCCGAGAAATGTTCCTTCGCCAAGAAATAGTCCAGTAATCTGCAGCCTGCTCACACCCTGCGAGCGCAAGAGTCCTATCTCCCTCCTCCGGTCTGACACGCTCATTATCATGGTTGCGCCGATTCCGAGACTCGCTATCAACAATGCGAAATAGAGAATCAGCAGTATCAGTGCAAAGATCCTGTTGATTGTACTATTCACGAGCGATAGGAGTTCGCCGAGCGTTAGTGAGTTCTCGCCGAAGTTGTACTGTGGGAACATTGTCGTGATGTCTCGAGCGACGCCTGCAGCCTGCGACTTGTATTGCGACCTGAGGTCAACTAGAAAGAGAGGGGCCGTGTCTCTCCCGTCAAAATACTCTCGTTGGGAGGCGAACGACACCACCACCGAATCGCTTGCAAAATGTTCTCCGAACTGGATGTACTGAAGTACTGGACCGGTAAAGACTCCTGCAACCGTAAAGGGTACAGTCGAGTTGGTGTTGTTGACTGTAGAGTTTCTCGTCAGAATGGAGAGCTGGTCTCCTACGACGACACCGAGCTTGGATGCTAGTGAATCTGGAATCAGAAGCGACCGGTTATCGGAAGCCAGCTGAGAGTATACTTGGGAGACGGTTGGAGAGTTTACGAAGGTGTAGGAGATGATGTTTGGAAAAACTGACGGGTCCACAGCGAGAATCCCGATACTGCTGTTTCCACTCTTCCCGAGAGCCTTCGCGGGATGGTCGCTGGGAGAGAGAGGTGTTGCACTAGCCACTTGCGTTATTCTTGTGAGGTTACTTGTGAAGCTGATCGGAATTGACTGATTCGCAACTAGTATGATGTCAGCCCCGAGCGCCTCTTGGATCCCCCGCTGGAGCGCCTCTTGGACCCCGCTCTGGATACCGCCTATCATTATGGCAAAGCTGAGTGTTATCGCAATCATCCCAAATGATACCGTGTTACGCAATAGTCTTCTTCTGCCGCTCCGCGACGCAACATACCGGACTGTTCTAGACGCCGGGAATACGAGCAGCATGATTGCGCGGCCAGTTCTTCCGAAAAAGACCGCTCCTAGGAGGATGAGCCCGATCGGGACGAGTATCACGTCCAAGTAGGCGATGTGGAATGGTGTGAGTCGAAGCGACTCACTTGCTCCGAGCCCGAGCAGAACAATCCCGGTCAAGCTGACTCCTGAGAGGGGTAGCTGTCTCCTCGCGTTCCTGGCTGAGGGTCTGATCGCTTGAATTATGCTTATTCTGCTCGCGGAGATTGCTGGATAAAGATCTCCCGCGAAGACTGCCGAGAATCCGGAGACTAGACCAGTGATAACAATGCTGGGAGTTAGTTCGGCGACTGGGAGGCTCGGGACGTTGAACGTGGTCTCGAATACTGATGTGAAGAGTCGAGCTAGCCCAAGGCCGCCGAGTATTCCTGCGATTGTGCCTAAGGCTCCAATCAGAAGTCCCTCGGCGAGGAAGATTCTGAAAATCTGGCTTCGAGAACTGCCAACGGCACGCATTATTCCGATCTCATAAGTTCTCTCCATAACTGTCATGAATAGAGTGTTGAAAACGATGAAAGAGCAGACAACGAGGGAGATAGCGATCATGACATTCAATCCTATTTGGAAGCCAGCAGTCTGGTCACTAATTCGCTGGACGGCCTCCGCCTTTGGAGCGCTCACATCATAGAGCGGAAGCAATTTCTGAAGATCATTCTCGACCAGCAATGCTTTAGTGGAGTCGTAGAGGCTTGCGTAGATGTGAGTGATCTGTCCGCTTAAGACAAGGTCCGATTGCAAGTCTGGTAGGGACATGTAGATCGATGAGCCGAGGTTTCGAAGGGGATAGTTGATGCCTGTGACTTGCAGAGGTATCGGTCGGATGTTACCCTGTGAGGTTAGAGTGAATATTTCGAAAGTTGAGTCGACTGTTAGTCCATACTTCTGAGCTAGTATGTTATCGACCACAGCTTCACCGAAAGAGATTCTTGACGATCCGGTGATGTTGAAGGTGGCGTAGTCGAAGTCAGTCTTCGGATCAACTCCTACGATGAAGAATGTGGTGTTGGACGCGGAATTGCCAGTCGCTCCGAGCCAGTTGAGCCTTTGAGTGGTTTGCCGGACTAAAGGATCGCTCAACACTTTGCTGAGAGTTTGATTCGGGTAGAACGGAGCCTCGGTGCCGTAAGTCACTATGATGTCCGTTTCCCCCCAGAACTTGTTGATGTAATTGTTGAACTCGCCAAGGGCGCTGGCGGTGGCCATGTTGATTCCTACCAGCAGCGCGACACCAAGGAATACAGCCGCAATGGTCAGAATCGTACGGGCCCGACGTTTTGGAAGGCTTCGAGAGGCGATTTTCGCGGAGAGCGATTCTTCCACCTGATAGTTCTAGTTGGGCTGGGATAACGAGCGTCCCGGTTCTGGCGGGAGAGGTTCTACTGCTCTAATGGTACGCCGCTGTCCCATCAATGGCTCGCGGACCTTCTCCGTGATTCTCCCGTCCCTCATCTCGACAAGACGATCCGCTCTCTCAGCCACGACTGGATCGTGAGTTACCACCACGACCGAAGAACCCTCCTGCTTAGCCATACTGTGCATTAGCTGAACTACTTCGAAGCCTGTCTGAGTGTCAAGATCGCCGGTCGGCTCATCGGCAAGGACAATTCGCGGATGATTGGCGAGCGCCCTCGCAACAGCGACCCGCTGCTGTTCTCCCCCACTCAACTCGTCCGGAAGATGATCAGTCCGGTCCTGGAGACCTACTCGGCGCAGAAGCTCTATCGCCCTGTCTTTCGACTCTTTTCGTTTCACTCCTGAAGTTATGAGTGGAAGCTCAACATTCTCCAGCGCTGTTAGAACTGGAATGAGATTATGGAACTGAAATACGAAGCCTATCTTGTGCCGCCTCAGCCTCGTCAATTGCGCATCATTCATTCTGGTGATATCCTCACCGTCCACGAGGGCTCGACCGGAACTCGGCTTATCCAGAGTTCCGATAATGTTGAGAAGAGTCGTCTTGCCAGACCCGGACGGGCCCATTATCACCATGAACTCAGCCTGCCAGAGTTTCAGCGTGACACCGCGGAGCGCATTTACAGTGACCTTTCCTAGCCGGTAGCTCTTCTCTAGATTTTCTAGCTCCACGACGGCTGAGACTTGCAAACGCGTTCTCCCGAACAGACCCTTTCGTCGTAGATCAGGGCTATGAAACCTGCGTTCTATGAACATGGACGAAGCGCTTTAGACCAGGCACGAATCGTCGAACCGCATGGCGCCGAGAATCGTTATTCTTGACATTGAGACTTCTTCCCTAGAAGCTGATGCAGGCATTGTTGTAGGGACTGGTCTCCTACCTGAGACTGGGAAGAGCGAATACTTCGAGGCCAAGAGGACGGACCAGGAGAAAGGCCTGCTAGTCAAGCTTCTCAAGCGGGTGGAGGCCTACGATGTGATCGTGACTTGGAGTGGTCGAGGCTTCGACACTCCCTTCCTCACAACCCGTCTCTTGAAGCACGGCCTCGACCCCCTTCCACTCTTGAGAAAGACGCATCTGGACCTGAACGAGGTCGTAAGGTCTCGCCTCCGCCTAACATTCACTTACCTCGACCATGTCTGCGACTTCTTCGAGATAAAGCGGGAGAAAGGGCCTATGGGATTAGAGGTTCCTCAGTTGTTCGTCAAAGCATTGGAAGGTGATGAGACGGCGTTGAAGTCTATCAGGGATCACTGTCTCGACGATCTCAAAGTGACTCGTGAGGTCTTTTTGAAGCTGAAACCATTAGTGGAGAATCAGTTGTCCTAGAAGACGCCGAAGGGCGTCTGGATTCCCGCGAGCGCGCCTAGCAAGGCCAGTATTACCAGGTAAATGCTGAAGAGGCCGAGGCTGATTACGAGGTTCTTCTTCCAGTGCAGACTCCAAGCGATGCCGAAAGGAATCCCAACAGTGAAACCGATGACGTGGGCGATGTATGCCACGTTGGGATTGTAGCCCGGTATCACACTCGGAGCGTAGACAAGCGCTACGTTCAGGACGAAGTAGATTATTGCAACAAGTCCTTGGGGTGCAAGAAAAAGCCAGCTGAATTTCAAGGGCGACATCAGCATGACGATGGCTGCGAGTGTGAAGATTGCCGCACTAGCGCCTAACATTAGTGTATCGGGGTCATAGATTCCGATGATAGGTGGGAGTAGGAAGCTTGTGAAGCCGCCTAAGAAGAAGACCAACAGGTGATTATTTCGGCCTATCATTTTCTCGAGGGTATTACCGAAGACAAAGAGAAAGGGCAGGTTTCCAAGTAGGTGTTCCCAACTCGCGTGGACGAATAGGGCTGTGACGAGGGTCCAAATGCGTCCGGCATAGAAGTTGTTGAGGCTGAAGATTAGGTTCTGTGCTGCCCACGTTTGGTCTTGCTGCCACGCGTAGAGGCTTGCTAGGACGCAGGCCAGCATCAGGAACCAGTTTACTCGCATCGACTATGGGACTCGGACAGATAGGAGCGGATGAGAGGTATTTCAGAAGTATCTAACTAGGGAACTGAAAACTACGTTCTTTGGATTGGTGGAGGACGAATCGCGAGAACGGTTCCAAGTGCTGGTAATGCCGATCTGTGACTTGGCAAAGAAAAAGGGGGATGTAAACCGGTCTTGCGTCGAGGTCTACGTTGATGTAAGGGTACAGTTGTGTGTGGTCGTAGACGTGCTAGTTGTCGATGTACTCTGTTGAAATAGACCGTTGCTAGGAGTGCCCATGACAGCGGCGACAGCATTGCCAAGAACGTAGGCCGTCGCACCCGCGCCGACCCCAACTAAAAGCACCAAGAGCAACACCGAACGCAACGAGAATCCACGAGATGTAACCGGTTGAGTTTCTTGAAGCGACATTTTCATCTCTCACCTCCGCGAACGTAATGCGTTAGGCGAAGACGATGACCATTCTCCTAGGAATTCGTTTAAATGATGTCAACTCGGAATCGATTCAATTTCTCGTAATCTGAGCGTCAGCCAAGTTTCTGGAATGGCCAACCATAACTGCGGTGACATTTCTTACTGAGAGTTGACGTAATTGCAAACGGCGTCTTGTCATACGTAGCTTGCAACTTCGAGAGCAAACCGCGAAACGTAGCGGTGAAAAGCGTTCGTGGCACCCGTTATTGTGCGTATTTCGCCGTTAAACAATTTGTGCAGGCTTTTCCCTATCATTTGGACCAACACAGGTCTTCGAGTTATGGAGTAACATGCCCTGTGTCCACACTCGACCGATAAGTAACCGTCGCTAGTTACGCGACCCGTAAGCCTCCTGACTGCGCAATTGGCCTTAGGATTAGGGGATTGCAAGACAATGCTATTCAGCAATCTGGTTCATCTAAAGGGTCTCCTGATGGTTCTCACGGCCGCTGTGGGGACCGTCGCCGGGGGGACTGTGCTCAGTTCTTATGTTAACGGCGGTAAAGCCGGCCCCTCATTTCTTCTGACAGTGAATCCTTCAACTTTGTCTCTCGAGCAGGGCGCATCCCTTACCTCTACAGTAAACATCATCAGCGTCAGAGGTTTCTCCGGAACCGTATCCCTCTCCCTCTTCTTTACGGGTTCAACACTTCCCGCGTCGTTAAGCCCTGGAAGCGTGAACGTCCCGGTCAACGGGACAGCCAAGTCCACATTGACTGTTAACGCTACCAGTACCGTTGGAAACTATGACATAGTTGTCATTGGGATCACAACCAGTCACGGAAAGACCAACTATGCATCAACCGAGTTATCAGTCCAAGTGGTCTCCAACCAAGACTTCACGATCACCTCCTCCCCGTCGAGCATCGTCAATACTTTCGGGTCGAGCAATACCACGACTATCACGGTTACAAGCCTGAATGGCTACACGGGAACTGTTAGTCTCACAGTTACGGCGCCCTTCGGGTACATCACCGTGATGGGCAGCCAAAACCCCTTGATAATATCGTCCGGCGGAACTGCCTCGAGTACTCTGAACATAACCACCAGTCTCAGCACGAACCCCGGAACCTACAATATCACCGTAACCGGAACCGCTGGCTCACGGACCCATTCAACGGTCATTAGCCTCACAGTCATCGACCCAATCGTACCGCCCCCTGTAATCGAATCCCTCAAGCTAACCGGGTATCAATTCATCAATGGCACAAGCTTATCCCTTGTTCTCCAGAACACTGGAACTACGTCCGTGACAATCCAGTCTTACGTGGTACGTGACTCATCCGGAAACACGTGGAGTCTTTCAAACTTCGCGGGACCCGTGATGACTCCAAATGGCTTCGGCACGGCGATCATTCTAATCGGTGCCAATTGCCCTAGTTGCGTCTATGGTGGAATTCCTGGATTATTCTTCCAATTCACCATTGGGCAATCATACACAGTAATCCTGACGACTACCAGAAACAACCAATTCTCATTCACAGTAACCCGGTAAAAAGCTGGACGAAACTCCCAGTGGAGTTTTTCTATCCTCGCAAAGGTATTATGTGCCGCTCATCAGGGCAGATCCAGATCGATTCTCCAGTGACGGTAGTGCTACGATAGCATTGCCGCCCATGGACCGTGCAGAACATCCGACCTCGGAGAACCTCGGGCAACACACCTTCCTCAATCACGTTTGCCTCTCCCGACGGATCCGATGATGGGCTCATTCCTTGATCCGAGAGCGAGTTGTCGAGAGGCTTGCTCATCCGTTACGTCCGCGCATGCTAGCCCTCCGCGCTCGCATTAAGCATAGCTCCGCTCTCTCAATCCAGCTATAGCAGCTCGTCGACCGGAGATATCCACAGATGCCTATCGCAATAAACTGGACACTAATCCTGGCTGCTCAACCGTGACCGGCTAGTTCGCAAGAAACCTGTTATCGATCACTAAAGAAGCGTGAATCATGAAGAGCGTCCGGACTACAGCATAGCCACCCCCAGGGAAAAGTTCGCATCCGCAACCTCGATCATCTTGCCGCCCGGTTTTTCGAACGCCAAGCGGGCTAAATTGAGCCCATTTCCATTCAATCGACCGAACTTCTTTTATGGGCGGCATCGGGGCGACCCGTATCGAGGATTATCATATGGCTAAGAAATCCAAACAAGCCAAGAAATCTAAACCCAAGAAAGCTAAGATTGATCCGGTTCCGAAAGGCTTCCGAACGGTAACTCCCTACCTGTCGATTAATGGAGCCGCTGCGGCTATCGACTGGTACAAGAAAGCCTTTGGAGCGAGGGAGATCGTGCGCGAACCTACCCCGGACGGGAAGCTCATGCATGCTCAGATTCGGATCGGAGATTCGATCCTGATGATGTCCGACGTGTTTCCAGGTACTAGCTCGCAATCGCCTGATGTTCTGGGCAACAGTTCAGTAACTCTGCAGGTCTATGTGAAAAATGTTGACAAGTTGTGGCAACAAGCCGTCGACGCCGGTGCCAAGATAACTATGCCGTTAGACAACATGTTCTGGGGCGAACGCTACGGTCAACTTACTGACCCGTTTGGTCACCACTGGTCACTGTCAGAGCAGATCAAAATGAGCAAGACAGAGAGAGAAGAGAAGCAGAAGCAGGCTATGTCGATGTTCTCACAGGGACAGCATCCTGAAGCCTCAATGCAGACTACACCGGCTCAATAGCTACGCGGATAGTCTCTTCCAGAGAAACTGGGCCCTAGGTTCAAAACCCAGTTTTCCGTACAGCTTCATCGCCGCTACCTCAACGGCCGGAACGGATAGGGTGACTAGATCTATCTCTTTGTGTTTGAACTCTTCGAATAATGCTGTCAGCAATGATGTGGCGATTCCCTGTCGCCTGTAATCCTCGTCTACCGCGAGCGTCTCAATTGACGCCACCTTTCTAGATTTCCATTTGTTGAGGGCTTCCGCGGGAGGACTCGATTCTCTTCCATATACGAACCCGAGAATTTTGTTTTCTGCCTCGGCTACAAAGAAGAATTCTGGGCCTGCGGAATGAAATCCTTCTATGTCCGCCTTTGTCGCTGTTACGTCCCATGAGGCGTATCTTTCCGCTATTGCTACAACCTGGTCAAGATCATTGATCTCGAATTTCCTGACTCTTGTTTTGACGGCTTTTCCTCTTTGGACCATTGTCATACTCCCACAACGACCATGCTCCGGTCGTCTCGGTACTGTCGGGATCGTCTCCCGATCTCTCGGAGAGAATACTCAACGATTTTCTTGGGTTCTTTTTCCCTAGTTACTATATCCACCATCTCGTCGTGGTTCAGCACTGCGGTCACTCCATCGGTTGCTAGAATTAGATACTCGCCTGACTTGGTTTCTTTGTTGTAGAGAGTTGCTCCTTCAAAGTATTCTCCGATCGTGTTGGTTAGGAAGCCATCTCGGTTCTGGGGTGTTGTTTTCAAGATTATCGAGCTCTCCCGGATTAGGAAGGCGGAGCTATCTCCCGCGTGTGCGATCCTGACACTTCGGTCGGTCAATTGTGCAACGGTGAGGGTGCTGGAGCCGATTCCAGGGTCCTTCCTCTTTTCTTCTAAAACTGTCCTGTTGATTTGCGAAATCGTCTCTGCTAAGTCACCTTTAAACAAGGACCTAAGGCTGCCTATGGCCAGTCGACTTGCGGGTCCGCCACCGTAGGGCATCGTTACTCCGTCAGCGACAGCATAAAGTCCTAACTTGTCCTCAACCAGAATAGTGTCCTCGTTTTCCTTGTGGTCTTCGCCTTTGACAGAGGCTCCGTAGGAGACGATTCTCGGAGATAGCAATGATTGGATGCTACGCTGGGTCAGCCGAATAAAAAACGGTATTGGAAGTTTGACTTGTATACGTGTTACTTCTTGGCGTAGATCTTGCCGCTGCTTTCGCCGGTGGCCATGTTGCCTTGGCCTTCGACCCA
>Ga0209803_1002218_pt1 | contig 12268 bp, 10 predicted proteins | sample GraSoiAngelo_138_FD_185895 | JGI IMG/M metagenome (GOLD analysis project Ga0209803, IMG submission 185895) | Grasslands soil microbial communities from the Angelo Coastal Reserve, California, USA - 14_0929_09_40cm (SPAdes) (version 2) | ecosystem: Environmental > Terrestrial > Soil > Grasslands ... | reverse complement strand
CGCTCCTCTAAATCGCTACGGCGTAGCCGTCGCGGCGGGGATCGGCGCCCGCCATGAGGGCGCCGGACGCGGCGTCGCGCATGAGCCCCTGCCCGCCTCCGACGATCCACGACCAATCGCCAATCTCGTTCACCTGGTGGCCGCGCGCGGCCAGCCCGGCGCGGACCTCGGGGGTGATGCGCGCCTCCGCGTCGACGAGGCGGTCGCGATAGACGCGCACGCGTGGCGCCTCGATCGCCTCCTGGACGTTCATGCCGAACTCGAGAACGTTGAGCAGCATCTGCGCCGTCGTCTGGAGAATTCCGTAGGAGCCGGGCGTGCCGATCGACAGGGCAAAAGCGCCGTCCCGGAAGACCTGCGTCGGCGACATCATCGTCCCCGCCTTGCGGCCGGCGCGCACGACGTTCGGCGACGCCGGATCGAGGTCCATCCACTTGAGGATGTTGTTGAGCACGAGGCCGGTGCCCGGGATCGCGAAGCCGGAGCCGAACGGCACGCCGAGCGTCTGCGTGACGGACACGACGGTGCCGGCGGCGTCGGCGCAGGCGAAATGCGTGGTGTGCTCGTCGGCGAATTTCGCCGGGGAGTCCGAGGGGGCGTAGCCCTCTCGGGTCGCCGGGGAGTCCGAGGGGGCGTAGCCCTCTCGGGTCGATGGTCGGCCCTCCGTGATCTGGTTCGGCAGCCGCTCGCGCGTGTGCCGCTCGCCCTCGCTGACCGCCGCGCGCTTGGCGTCGATCCGCGCGCGCTGGCTGTCGGCGTACTTCTTGGAGAGCAGCCCCGCGATCGGCACCTGGCCGGAGTACGCGTAGGCCAGGCGATCGGCCGAGCCCAGCTTCACGGCCTCGATCAGGTGGTGGAGGTAGTCGACCGAGTTGTGGCCCCACGCGCGCAGGTCGTAGCCTTCGAGGATGTTCAGCGTCTCCAGCATCTGGAAGGCCGAGAACGGCGGCGGCATCGAATAGACCTGTTGGCCGCGATACGCGATCGTCGCCGGCTCGCGCCACTCCGGCTTGAACTCCGCCAGGTCCTCCTCGCCGAGCCAGCCGCCCGCCTCGCGGACGGCGCGCGCAATCGCCTTCGCGATCGGCCCGCGGTAGAAAACCTCGGCGCCGCCCTCGGCGACCTGGCGGAACGTCGCCGCGAGCTCCTTGTAGGTCACCACACCGCCCGCGCGCGGCCCGCCGTTGCCGAGGTAGAGCCGCTCGGCCTCCCTCGACCGGCCGAGGGTCGCGCGCGCCGCCTCGAAGAACTCGACGTTCTTGAACGTCAGCGGCACCCCGCGCTCGGCGTGGCCGATGGCCGGCGCCAGCACGCGCGCGCGGTCCATGGTGCCGAAGCGCTCGAGGGCGGCCAGCCAGCCGCCGAGGTTGCCGGGCGTCGCGCACGACTTCGGCCCGCCCGCCAGGTCGTCCTCCGTGCAGCCCGCGGCGTCGGCGGCCCGCGGCGCGCGGCCGATGAAGTCGAGCACGTGCCGTTCGCCGCCGCGCGAGATCAGCATGAGGCCGATGCCGCCCGCGCTCGACATGAACGGCTCGACGACGTTGAGCGTGGAGCCGACGGCCACCGCCGCATCCACCGCGTTGCCGCCGGCCAGCAAGATTTCGATGCCGGCCATCGACGCGAGCGGATGCGCGGAGGTGACGACGCCACGGCGGCCCATGACGGTCGGACGGTAGGCGAGACGATGGGGAGGCATGGTGGCTCCTTCAGGCGCGCTCGCGAACGAGGCCGCGCAGCCGCGGGTCCAGCAGGTCGCGCAGTCCATCGCCGAGCAGGTTGAGGCCGAAGATCGTGAGCATGATGGCGGCGCCGGGATAGAGCACGAGCCACGGCGCCTGCTGCAGGTAGAGGCGGCCCTCGGCCAGGATGTTGCCCCACGACGGCACGTAGGGCGGCACGCCGACACCGAGGAACGACAGCGCCGCCTCCGTGAGCACGGCGGCGGCGAACACGAACGAGGCCTGCACGATCACGGGCGACAGACAGTTCGGCAGCACGTGGCGCGCGACGATGACGACGTCGGAAACGCCGAGCGCGCGCGCCGCCTCCACGTACATCGTCTCGCGGATCACCAGCACTGAGCCGCGTACGATGCGCGCCACGCGCGGCGCGTACACGATCCCGATGGCGACGATGACGTTGGCGACGCTCGGCCCCAGCGAGGCCATCAGCGCGATGGCCAGGATGATGGCCGGAAAGGCCATGAGCCCGTCCATCACGCGCATCACCGGGTTGTCGAGCCGCCGCCAGTACCCGGCCGCGAGCCCGCAGACGAGCCCGACCGCGAAGGCCAGCAGCACCACAGCCGCGCCCACGAGCAGCGAGAGCCGCGCGCCGTACACGACGCGGCTCCACACGTCGCGGCCGACATCGTCGGTTCCGAACCAGTGCGCGGCGCCCGGCGCCGTCAGACGCGCCGACACCTCCATGCGCAGCGGGTCGCCGGCGATGACGGGCGCCAGCACGCCGACCAGCGTCGTGACCGCCAGCAGCACGAGACCGACCACCGTCGCGCGCCGGCGCACCAGCCGCGAGAGCCAGAGCGCGCGGCGCCGGACGGGCTCCGCCGGCCGCGGCAGGGCCAGGACGCTCATGCCCATGCGCTCACTGGTATCTCACCCTCGGATCGAACACCACGTACGAGAGGTCCACGGCCAGGTTCACGAGCATGTAGAGGCCCGCGATGCAGAGCACCACGCCCTGGATCACGGGATAGTCGCGGCGCAGCACGGCCGAGATGATCAGCCGGCCGAGCCCGGGAATGTTGAAGACCTGCTCCACGACGACCGAGCCGGAGATGAGGATCGCGAACGAGATGCCGATGACGGTGATCGTCGGGATCATGGCGTTCTTCAGCGCATGCTTGTAGACGACGGCGCTCTCGCTCAGGCCGCGCGCGCGACCGGCCATGATGAACTGCTCGCGCAGCACGTCGAGCATGGCCGAGCGCGCGATGCGCGCGATGAGCGCCGACTGGACCACGCCCAGCGCGAAGGCCGGCAGCGTGAGCGAGCGCAGCGTGCCGAACCAGCCGTACTCGAGCGGCGCGTAGCCGGCCACCGGGAACCAGCCGAGCTGCACCGAGAACAGCAGGATCATCAGCAGTCCGAGAAGGAAGTTGGGAATCGAGATGCCGATGAGCGCGCCCGCCATCAGCGCCTGGTCGGTGGTCGCGTTGTGGTGGCGCGCCGCCAGCACGCCCGCCGGCACCCCGATGGCCACCGCGATCAGCATCGCGTAGAGCGTCAACAAGATCGTCGGCTCCGCACGGTCGACGATCGCCTCGAGCACCGGGCGGCGCAGGAAGATGGACTGGCCGAGGTCGCCGCGCGCCAGGCGTCCGTACCAGCGGAAGAGCTGGACGTGGAAGGGCGCGTCGAGGCCCAGCTGGCGCTGGATGCGCACGACGTCGTCGGGACTCGCGTCGGGACCGGCGATGATCGAGGCGGGATCGCCGGGGGCGAGGTGGATGAGCACGAAGGCCACCGTGGCCACGACGAGGATGACCGGGAGCAGCGCGAGCAGGCGCCGCGCGACGTACGTCTTCACGCGCGCAGCGTCGCCCTGCGGCTCACTTCGACAGCCAGACGTTCCAGAGGTTCAGCTCGTTGGTCGCCCGGAACCCCTGGACCTCCTTGCGGACGGCTAGCAGGCCGAAGAAGTCGCCGAACTTCACGCGCCCGACGTCCTCGTAGAAGATGGTCTGGACCTTCTCCCACATCGCCCGGCGCTTCCTCGGATCGGCCTCGCGGGCGAGCGCGTCCATCCACTGCTCCTTGGCCTCGTGGCACCACCAGCCCGGCCAGTTGCAGCTCACGGCCGTGCTGAAGGCGGGCTCGGGATTGAACGTGATGCCCGTCGAGAAGACGTCCCAGACCTCGGGCTTGTTCCGACGCTGCACGAGGGTGGCCCAATCCACCACCTGGAGGTCGATCTTGAAGCCGGCCGCCTCCAGCTGCTGCTTGGCCACCAGCGCGTTCTTGTACATCCACTGGTATTCCTTGGTCGTGATCCAGCGTACGGGCTGCCCGGTATAGCCGGCGGCCTCGAGCAGCTTCTTCGTCCGGGCGGGGTTCTTCTGGTTGTAGAGATCGCCGGCCGCCCTCGAGTGCCACTGAGGCTGCTCGGGGAACGAGAGACCGGGATCGAGCCGGTAGAACGCCTTGTTGCCGAATCCCGCCGCCATGACCGGCTCCATGTCGAGCGCCGTCTGGAACGCCTGCCGGATCCGCTTGTCCGCCATGAGGCCCTGCTTGTGGTTCAGCACGGCGGTGCTCCACCCTTCCGGCTTGATGATGGCGGGAACGACGCCGGGCAGGGTCTTCATCCGTTCGTACTGATCCTGCTGGATCTGGAGCGCGACGTGATACTCGCCCGTCTCCACGCCGGCGAGCCGCACGGCGACGTCGGGCACGGGGATGAACAGGATCTCGTCGACGTACGCCGTGCGCCTGCCCCCGAAGCCGTCGGGCGCGTCGGTGCGCGCGACGTAGTCCTTGAAGCGCGCGACACGGACGTGGCGGTCCGGCTTGTGCTCGACGAAGCGGTACGGACCCGTGCCCACGTAGTCCTTCACCGGGTTGTCGCCGGCGGCGTCCACGATCTCCTTCGGGTAGATCACCGCGCCGTTGTTCGGGCGGGCCAGGCCCATGAGCAGCGCGCCCGATGAATCCTTCAAATACATCACGACCGTGTACGGATCCTTGGCCTCCACGCCCTCGACGTTCTTCCAGAACTGCTTGCCGGGCGTGGCGAGCCGTCCCCAGCGCTTGAGGGAGGCGACGACATCGGCAGAGGTCAGCTCCTTGCCGTTGTGGAACTTCACGCCGCGCCGGAGGCGGAACGTATAGGTGCGCCCGCCTTCGCTCACCGTGTGAGCGTCCACGAGCAGCGGGATCGCGTTGTAGCTCCGGTCGTAGGTGTAGAGGCCCTCGTAGACGTGCCAGGTGATCTGCTGGACGATCACCGCCGTCGTCGTGTGCAGGTCGAGCGTGGGCGGCTCGCCGATCATCGCCACGCGGAAGACGCCGCCGGCGCGCGGCTGCTCGGGTTGCTGGGCGACCGCCGGGGCGACGAGGGCCAGCACGATGGCGAGCGCGGGAATGGTGAGTCTCATGGCAGGCTCCTTAGGCGCGAATAGTACCGCAAGTGCGAGTCGCTCTGGCCCTGAGGACTATTCACGCGGCGCCGTCGCCGAAGAACGTGGCGACGATGTGCACGGTCATAGCATCGGGCGCTCGTTGAGCCGGCGCAGCGCCCAGCCGTCGCGCTGCCGCTCGAGCACGCTGAGCGCGCCGTAGTCCTGGCCCAGGGCGAGCAGCCGCGCGAGTGGCAGGCCGAGCGCGCGGCAGAGGAGCGCCCGATTGGTGCCGCCGTGGGCGACGATGGCGATGGCGGATCCCGCCGCCTTCGTCACGATCGCGTCGAAGGCGGGCCCCGCGCGCCTGAGGAGGTCGGGCACGCTCTCGCCCTCGGGAAACGGAAACTCGCCGACGCGCGCCATCCAGTCGTCGAACGCCTCGGGCTCCCGCGCGCGGATCTCGTCCGCGGTCAGCCCCTCCCAGCGGCCCATCGCCATCTCGCGGAGATCGGGCACGAGCGTGGGCGCCAGCCCGTGCGGCGCGCCGATGATCTCGCCGCTGCGCCGGGCGCGCACGAGGTCGCTCGTGTAGAGCGCGGCGATCGACGCGCCGGCGAGTCGGCGCGCCTGGGCGAGGCACTGCGCCTCGCCCCGCGCCGAGAGCGGCACGTCGAGGTGGCCGATGAAGCGCCGCGGGTCGGCCTGGGCCACCTCGCCGTGACGCAGGAGATAGATCAGAGTCGCGCGTGCGTCCACGCGGAGACCGTGAGCAGCACCGCCAGCTCGGCCAGCTCCACGCCGGCGCCGAGCACGTCGCCGGTCACGCCATCGAGCCGGCGCGCGAGGAGCGTGCCGATCGCCATGGCGCTCGCGACGCCGACGGCGAACGCGACGGCACCGAGCCATCCGAGGACGGCCACGGCCACCGCGAGCGCGACGCCGAGCGCCGCCGGCGCCGCGGCGCGGCCGAGCCCGGCGGAAAAGAGCGCGCCCTGCCCGCCGGCTCGCGCGGAGCGGAACAACCGGCCCAGGAGCGCAGGCGTCGCGCGCGCGATGCCGGGCGCGGCGACGAGCGCGCGCCAGCGCGCCGCGTGGGGCAGCTCGCTCACCGCGGCCGACTCGAGCATGAGGAAGAAGATGAGGCCGATGGCGCCGAACGCCCCGATGCGGCTGTCGCTCATGATGGCGCGCCGCTCGGCCGGGTCACGGCCGGCCAGCCCGTCGAGGCAGTCGGCGAGACCGTCGAGGTGCAGACCGCCGGTGAGAAACTTCCACACGGTCACGGTCAGCAGCGCGGCGAGCAGCGGTGGGAAGACGCGCACGGTCAGCGCGTCGACCGCCGCGAGGACGAGCCCGAGGGCGGCCCCGACCACCGGGAACCACGGCGCGGCGCGGCCGAGGTCCTCGAGGCCGGCGTGGCTGCGACGGGACAGCGGCAGGATCGTCAAGTAGCGGACGGCCAGCAGGGCGCGCGACACGGGCGCATGCTAGCACGCTGCAAGAAATTTACCCGCGCGCAAGAAGTTGTTTGACAGCGCGCCGTCCCGCACGGACAATCGAAGTCACCGGGGGCCAGTCTTCAGCGAGCGAGGAGTTCGTCCATGAGCGCGACCAGCTTGGCTGAAAAGTGGGTCGACGGCACCGCCGGTATGACTCGGCCCTCCAACGTGGTGTGGTGCGATGGCTCCAAGGCGGAGTACGACCGTCTGATCGAGGAGATGCTCCGCGACGGCACGCTGCTGCCCCTCAACGCGCGCACCTATCCGAGCTGCTACCTGCACCGCAGCCACCCCTCCGACGTCGCCCGCACCGAGCAGCTGACCTTCATCTGCACGCGCGACAAGCAGGACGCCGGGCCGACCAACAACTGGATGGCCCCGCCGGAGGCCAAGGCCAAGGCGGGCGCGTACTTCGACGGGGCGATGCGCGGCCGCGCGATGTACGTGATCCCCTATCTGATGGGCCCCGCCGGCTCCACGATGAGCCGCACGGGCATCATGGTCACCGACAGCGCGTACGTCGTGGCCAGCATGCACATCATGGCCCGCGTGGGCAACGTCGCGATGAAGGCCATGCGCCGCGACGACGACTTCATCGCCGGCGTGCACTCGCTCGGCGATCTCTCGCCGGACCGCCGGCTGATCCTGCACTTTCCCGAGGAGAAGCTGATCTGGAGCGTGGGCTCAGGCTATGGCGGCAATGCGCTGCTCGGCAAGAAGTGCCACGCGCTGCGCCTCGGCTCGTGGCAGGCGCGCCAGGAGGGCTGGCTCGCCGAGCACATGCTCATCATCGGTGTGGAGGATCCGAAGGGCGACGTCACGTACCTCGCCGCCGCCATGCCCAGCGCCTCGGGCAAGACGAACCTCGCCATGGCCGTGGCGTCGCTACCGGGTTGGCGCGTGTGGACGGTGGGCGACGACATCGCGTGGATCCACGTGGACTCCACCGGCCAGCTGCGCGCCATCAATCCCGAGAAAGGGTTCTTCGGCGTCGCGCCCAACACGAGCCCGAAGACGAATCCCAACGCGACGGCCATGGTCAAGAGCAACACGATCTTCACCAACGTCGCGCTGACGCCCTCGGGCGAGCCGTGGTGGGAAGGGCTCACGCCCCAGCCGCCCGCCGGCCTGGTGGACTGGCAGGGCCGGCCGTGGAGGCCGGGCACGCCGGCCGCGCACCCGAACTCGCGCTTCACCGTGCCCGTGCACCAGTGCCCCTCGGTCGCGCCGAACTGGGAGGAGCCGCAGGGCGTGCCGATCTCCGGCTTCATCTTCGGCTCCCGGCGCACGAAAGTGATCCCGCTCGTGTTCGAGGCCTTCGACTGGACGCACGGCGTCTTCCTCGGCTCGGCGATGAGCACGGAGACGACGGCGGCCATCACGGGCCAGGTGGGCGTGGTGCGTCGTGATCCGATGGCCATGCTGCCGTTCTGCGGCTACAACATGGCCGACTACTTCGCCCACTGGCTCGCCACCGGCCCCCGCGCGTCGAACGCGCCGCGCATCTTCCGCGTGAACTGGTTCCGCAAGGGCGAGGACGGCAAGTTCCTCTGGCCGGGTTACGGCGACAACGTCCGCGTGCTGAAGTGGATCGTCGAGCGGATCCGCGGCGGCGGGCGCGCCCAGGAGACGCCGATCGGCTGGATTCCCGCCGCCGACGGGCTCGACACCGAGGGGCTGGGCCTCTCACGCGCGCAGGTCGCCGAGGCGCTGCGCGTGGACCACGGCGAGTGGCTCCAGGCGCTGGCCGACCTCGGCGACTTCTACGACCAGTTCGGGTCGCGGCTGCCGCAGGCGATCGCCGCCACGCTCGCCGACACGCGCCGCAAGCTCGGGGCCTAGCGCCGCAGCAGGCGGAACGCGATCCCGGTGCCCATCCCGCGGACCAGCGCGAGGTGGATCCACAGCATCGCGAGCGGCTCGAGCAGCCGCGCGATCCTCAGCGGGCCGGCGTCGATCGCCTCGAACCCGATGGACGTCGCGAGATCCGCCACCACGCGATTCGCCCCTTCGTCCTCGCCACACACGAGCATCGTCGCCGGCTGCCCGGCGTAGTCGGGATCCTTCATGTTCGGCCAGCCCGTGGTGTTGAAGGCCTTCACCACGCGCGCCGCCGGCGCCCATCCGGCCACCTGTTCGGCTCCCGACGTGGTGTGGCCCACGGCGAGTCCCTCGCCCACGCCGCCGCCGAGCGGGTTGGTGGCGTCGACCAGGATCTTGCCGCCGCGTCCGCCCCACGGAGCGCGTCGTGGGCGGCCTCCCACGGCGTGGCGAGCACCACCACCTCCGCGTCGGCGGCCGCCTCGCGCGCCGTCGCGACGCGCGCGCCGTGGCCCGTGGCCGTCGCGGCGTCCTTCGACTTCGGCGCCTCCGGCTCGCGTACGCCGTACACGATGGTGTGGCCGCGCTCGGCCCAGCGCCGGCCCAGGGTTTGTCCGACGTGGCCCGCCCCGATGATCGCGATCCGCATACGCGCCTCCTTCAGGAATCTTGCCCGGCTCGCGGCCTCCGCGCTCGGGCGCAACTCCACACTGACGGCGGGGGCGCCGTCGAAATCCCCGCCAACTTCGGATGCCGGATGTGGCATCGCCGATGCTCCTCTGCTCCCGCGACGGTTCGTGACGGCGCAATGGGCTCTCACCAGGAGGTCCCCATGGACCAGCAGAAGGTCGAGGCGCTGGCATTCCGCGTGGTCGCTGACATGGCGGCGTCGTTCAGCATGGCGCTCGGCCACATCGGTGACCGGCTCGGGCTGTTCCGCGCGATGAAGGGCGCGGGGCCGCTGACGAGCGAGCAGCTCGCCCTCAAGACCCGACTCAACGAGCGCTACGTGCGCGAGTGGCTGAAGGCGATGGTCGCCGCCGAGTACCTGGACTACGAGCCGACGTCCGGTCAGTACGTGATGACGCCCGAGCAGGCGTCCGTGCTCGCCGACGACGCGAGCCCCATGTCGGCGGGCGGTCCGCTGCAGTTCACCGCGCCGACGGTCGCCAACACCGAGAAGCTGGTGCGCATCTTCCGCGACGGCGGCGGCATCTCCTACTCGGAGATCGGGCCCGAGGTGCCAGAGGGCATCGCGCGCTTCTTCGGCCCCGGCTACGTCAACTTCCTCGTGCAGGAGTGGCTGCCGGCCGTGTCCGGTCTTCCCGAGCGGCTCAAGGCGGGGATCGAGGTGGCCGACGTCGGCTGCGGCTACGGGCTGTCGACGATGACGATGGCCGCCGCCTTCCCCGCCTCGCGCTTCCTCGGCATCGACTACCACGCGGGCTCCATCTTCCGTGCCCGCCGCGCGTCCGCCGAGCGCAGGCTGCTCAACGTCGAGTGGCGCGCCGAGCCCGCGAACCAGCTGCCGCGCGACCGGAGGTTCGGGCTCATGTGCGCGTTCGACTGCATCCATGACATGGTGGATCCGAAGGGCACGCTGCGCGCGATCCGGACCGGTCTCGCCGACGACGGCGTGTTCCTCTGGTCCGAGCCGAACGCCTCCGACAACCCGCTCGAGAACCGTCATCCCGTCGGCAAGGCGTTCCAGTGCGTCAGCCCGCTGCACTGCATGACCGTGTCGCTCGCGCACCGGGGCGAGGGGCTCGGGACCGTCATCGGCGAGCGCGGCGTGCGCGCCCTCGCCCGGGAGGCCGGCTTCTCGCACGTGGAGAAGCTGCCGATCCAGAACCCGTTCAACCAGTTCTTCGTACTGCGCACGTAGCTGTTCGGAACGCGCGCCGGGCGGAAGTACCGTCGCCCGGGCACGTCGCGCGGCGGCGAGATTCGCGGCTCGCCGTCGCGCGCCAGCGCGGCGTCGGGGGCCGTCGTTTGACACCGCGCCGCGACGCGTGCTATCCCTTCCGCACTTTTCGATGGTGATCGCGCGAGCCGTGCAACCCCCGCGCCGGAGGACACGCCGATGACGTCGTTCCGCCGCAGTCTCCCATTCGTCCTCGTCCTGCTGCTCCTCTTGCTGCCGTCGGCCGGCCTCGCGGCCGGCGTGGCGGTGATGGGCACCCCGTTTCCGAGCGACATCTATACGGTGCCGGATCCCGGCCACCTGACGGGCATCCGGGTCAACCTGCCCAAGCCGAGCTGCGCTGCGCAACCCAGCGACTGCGGGGACATCGACGTCCTCAACACCCTCGACGGCTTCAACCTGCAGCCGCGGATCTCCATCACGTTCACCGGCGCCATCGATACCACCTCGGTGAGCAGCGCCACCGTCTATCTCGTGAGCCTCGGCAGCACGACCGGCGGTGCCGGCGGCAAGGTGGTGGGCATCAACCAGGCGGTCTGGGAGCCGGCCGCCAACACGCTGCACGTCGAATCCGACGAGGCCCTCGACCAGCACACGCGCTATGTCCTGATCGTGACCCGCGGCCTGCGCGATGCAACCGGCGATCCGATCGACAAGACGGCGTTCCCGCAAGACCTGAACTTCGGGCAGACGAAGGACCCCGCGCTGAAGGCGTACCGCAAGGCGGTGCTCGACGCGCTCGACGCGCTCGGCCTGGAGCCGGACACGCTGGCGGCCGTGAGCATCTTCACCACGCAGAGCGCCACCGCGGTGCTCGAGAAGATCCGCGGCCAGATCAAGGCGCAGACCCCCGCGCCCGCCTTCATGCACGGGACCTTCTCGCGCGCGACGGTGACCTCGGTCGTCTGGAGCCGCCAGGTCGGCACCTCGACGTTCGCGACTCCGTCCTTCAATCTGTCGCTGCTCAACCCCGCCGCGGTGGGTGCGCTCGCCTTCGGGCAATTCCAGTCGCCGGACTACGAGACGCCGCTGAAGCTCATCCCGGCGGTCGGCACGCGAACGGGGACGCCGGCCGTGCAGGGCACGAACACGATCCAGTTCAACCTCGTCCTCCCGCAGCCGCCCGCCCCGGCGGGCGGCTATCCGGTGGTGATCTTCGGGCACGGCTTTACCGACAGCAAGCAGGGCGCCCCCAACGCCGTGGCCGCCACTCTCGCCGCGAACGGACTGGCGACCATCGCGATCAACGTCGTCGGCCACGGCGGCGGCGCCCTCGGCACGCTGACCATCAACCGCGCGACGGGGCCGTCCGTCGTCATCCCCGACGGCGGCCGCGGCTTCGATCAAAACGGCGACGGCGTCATCGACTCGACGGAAGGCGTGAACGCGGTCGCGCCCCTCATCGGCAACCGCGACGGCCTGCGGCAGACAGTCGTGGACATCATGCAGCTCGTGCGACTCATCCAGACCGGCGGCATCCCGGGCCTCAGCACGACCCGCATCTACTATGCGGGGCAGTCGTTCGGCGGGATCTATGGTGGCATCCTGCTGGGGGTCGAGCCGGACATTCGCGCCGGCGTCCTGAACGTCCCCGGTGGCCCCATCATCGAGATCGCACGCCTGTCGCCGTCGTTCCGGGGCCTCGTGGCGCTCTCGCTCGGCGCGCGCACGCCCTCGCTCCTCAACGGCGGCTCGTTCGGCTTCACCGAGAACATCCCGCTGCGCAACCTGCCTCTGCTCGTCGACATGGTGCCCGGCGCCAGCGCGATCCAGCAGGTCATCGACGACACGGAATGGGTGTCGCAGTCGGGCAACCCGAACGCGTACACGCCGCACATCCGGATGAGCCCGCTCGCCGGTGACGGCACGCCGGTCATCGTCCAGTTCGCCAAGGGCGACCGCACGGTCCCGAACCCGACCGCCACCGCGCTCTCGAGCGAGGAG
>Ga0209803_1002213_pt1 | contig 12287 bp, 14 predicted proteins | sample GraSoiAngelo_138_FD_185895 | JGI IMG/M metagenome (GOLD analysis project Ga0209803, IMG submission 185895) | Grasslands soil microbial communities from the Angelo Coastal Reserve, California, USA - 14_0929_09_40cm (SPAdes) (version 2) | ecosystem: Environmental > Terrestrial > Soil > Grasslands ... | reverse complement strand
CGGGGCCACGGCCGGCGACGTTCGCTGGATCGTGGCGGCAATCCCGACCACGTACTCGGGATCCGAAGTCACACCCGTCTTCGGCACGACCGATGTCGCTCGTGGCCGCAAAGAGGTCGTCCGGAATCCCGGAATCCGGCCCCGATTGGTGCTGTACGATCCCGAGCTGGCCATCGACACCCCGCCCGATTTGACCGCCGGCACTGGAATCAACGCTCTCGCCCACTGTGTCGAGGGCCTGTACTCGAGTGACGCGGGCGACGAAGAGCGCGCCATGGCCGTCCGCGCGGCAACCCTTCTCGTCGAGCATTTGCCAAAGGCGTTCGCACGGCCCGAGGAGCTGGCGCATCGCTACCACCTGTTCGAGGGGTCGATGCTCGCGGGGTTGGTGCTCGCGCGGGCGGGAATGGGGGTCCACCATGGACTTTGCCACGTACTCGGCGGGCGGTATAACGCGCCGCACGGAGTGCTGAACGCGATCATGCTCCCTCACGCGATGCGGTTCAATCTCCCCGTCGCCGGACCGACCTACGCGCAGTTGGCGCCTGTGTTCGGCTTAAAGGCCGCGGATTCACCGAGGACGGGAGAAGCCGTCTGCCGGGCCGTGACGGACTTCATTCGTCAGTTCCGGCTGCCTCAGCGCCTCCGGGAAATCGGGATCCCGAAGACCGACTTGCCCGCCGTTGCTGCAGACGCGCTCCAAAGTCAATCGGTCCGCCGCAACCCGCGTCCGCTGCGCGACGCCCGAGATGCCCTTCAGATTCTCGAGGCCGCATGGTAACCTCAAGCGATCGACCGAGCGCCAACCGAGCTACGATCCTTTCCAAGAACTCCGGATGAAGTCGCGCACCTGCTCCAGATTGTGGACCGTCCCTTTCGCCTCGCCTCTCGGCTCTTCCGGCGCTCCGGGCCGTTGCATCAGAAGGGAAGGCATCCCGGTCAATGACGCGCCAACGATGTCCTCCGCGTAAGAACTTCCGACATGAAGCACGTTCGCGGCGGGGAGACCCAAGTAGCGGACCGCCCTCTGGAACAGCGAAGGGTCCGGCTTGTAACGCTGCTCCTCGTCCGACGTGATGATGAATGTGAAGCTCAGACCGTTCCGCTGCAGCGCCTCCAACAGCACGGTTGTGTCCAGCAGACGCGCTCCAAAGTCAATCGGTCCGCCGCAACCCGCGTCCGCTGCGCGACGCCCGAGATGCCCTTCAGATTCTCGAGGCCGCTTGGTAACCTCAAGCGATCGACCGAGCGCCAACCGGGCTACGATCCTTTCCAAGAACTCCGAATGAAGTCGCGCACCTGCTCCAGATTGTGGACCGTCCCTTTTGCCTCGCCTCTCGGCTCTTCCAGCGCTCCGGGCCGTTGCATCAGAAGGGAAGGCATCCCGGTCAATGACGCGCCAACGATGTCCTCCGCGTAAGAATTTCCGACATGAAGCACGTTCGCGGCGGGGAGACCCAAGTAGCGGACCGCCCTTTGGAACAGGGAAGGGTCCGGCTTGTAACGCTGCTCCTCGTCCGACGTGATGATGAATGTGAACGTCAGACCGTTCCGCTGCAGCGCCTCCAACAGCGCGGTTGTGTCCATGTTCGAGACCACCGCGACTGGCACCTCTTGCTCGACGTCTCGAAGGACTGCCAATACCTCTGGGTATGCGCTCGAGCTCCGATATTCATGGAACACCGCATCGATGCACCCGTCGACGTCATTCGCGATCCCAAGGGCCTCGAAGAAGTCCTGAATCGTCTTCCGGTGGACTTCTCGGAAGGAGAGGAACGGATTGGCCCGGATATACTTCCGAAAGGTGTCTCGCCAGAGATCTTCGGGCGACCGCGCGTTATGGTCTCCGTTGTGTTCCGAGACAATTTTTCGCAGCGCGTTTGGGAGTTGGGCCGGACCCCCGCGCAGGAGACAGCCGAATGCGTCGACTGTGAGACCTCGGAAGCCGCGCAGGTTATTCTCTGCAACGACCACTCGAGTCCGGGAGGATGGCGGTTCCATCAAACCGCGCGAGACGTCTTGAAGCTAATAAAGTCCGCGACCGCACGACACCTCGCGTCCTCCATGCAAACCGATGCCGCGAATCGGCGCAAGGTTAAAGAAGCCTGCCCACGCTGCATATGCGAGGGAGGAAACGACATGGTGATGACGGGGAGCATGGCGAAGTATACGAAGGGCAACCTGCTCCTGATTGACGACCGGCCGATCCGGTATGCGATGTCGAACATCTACGAGATCGGAGCGACGTGGCCGAAGTCGTACGACCGGGTCGTGATCGGCAAGAACGGGCCCTACGTGCTCGCGTGCTTCCGCGCCGAAGGCGAGGACGCGTCGTGGTGGTACATGCCGCACGACGAGTACCTCTTGCTCGTCGAAGGCGAGGTGCGCGTCGACTACATCGAGCCGCGCGACCAACTCAAGCCGGGACCCCACAAGAACGTCACGGGCACGGACATGGGTCACATGGTCCTGCGCGACGGCAGCCTGGCCTCCTTGCCGGCCCGCGTGGCGTACCGGATGCGCGCCCCAAAGAAGTCCTTGGTCCTCTTGCAGACGAAGCACAGCGAATGGCTGACGTACGCGTGGGAAGAGATCTGTCTTACGGAGGAGTGACGATGGTCACGCAACAGAAAGCGTTGGTAGAGTCCGGGCGGGCGAACGACCTCGGCTACAAGACGTTCCGCCTCGGCGGGTACGAGTTCGAGCGGAACGCGTACTTCACGATTATCCGCTATCCGGGCGGCGAGTACCACATCCCCGTCGGCGAGTTCATGCGCGCGGTCCAGCGGGACATCGGCTGGAACTTCTTCTACGGCATGGTGAAGTTCGACGAGGTCTTCGGCACGTTCAACTTCTACGAGAAAGGCGTCGACATGTTCCTCGGGAAGTACAACGACGCGTGGCAGAAGTCCGGGAAGCACTATAGCGAGATGTTCCCGAACGAGAAGATCAGCGCCACGTTCAAGGCGATCCTCGAGGACTGGGTCCCACCGGATTTCAATCCGTGGGCCGCGCCGCGGGAGACCGGGAGCCCCTTCGGCCGGAAGCGCGGCGGTCCCCACCCTGCGATCTTTCGGAAGCGGATCGTGACAACGACGATGATCAAGACCCAGCGAACGGACGAGACGCATCCGGTCAACGAGGCGTTCCAAGACCTTCGCGGGAAGGACGGCGAGATGAAGATCAAACCAGAATACGCCGAGCGGTTCGGGCTGCTCAACCTGTACGAGTACCTCGCGCGGAACGACGTGACGTGGAACCCGGAGATCGTTTCCGCGGTCGAGTACAGCCTGTTCTGCCCGACAACGGAGGAATACATCCTGCCGATCACCCACGGCAACGACCGCGTCGAGTGGTTCCTCTTGCTGAACGGGCAGATCTCGATGGAGGTCCGCGACCGGGACACGGGGATCCTGCTCGCGTACCTTCACATGAAGCCGGGCGACTGCACCGCGATGCCCGCAGACATCTCCCACAACCTGTGGGCCCCCGAGCGGTCCATGCTGCTCGTGTGGGAGAACGGGAATCCGCAGCTCCCCGAGCTCATCCGCCTGGGCAAGACTCCGACCGCGCCGTTGGAGGAGTTCGGTCTCAAGTAGACGTTGGCGCAGACGGTTTGCCGCACCGGGTCCATGCCCAGCCCTCTCGTCAATCGGTATGCGATCTATCTCCAGGTCCCAGACCATGGAAAGGTCCAGCAATCCATCGCGCGGGAGCCCAGCCTCCTCATGGCGGTCGAGAACTGCCTGAACGCGTACCAGGCCACCGGGCACACCGGCTTCGTGATCGATGACACGCGGGCCCACCGCGAGTTCCGCGTCGAGCGGGAGATCCTGCTCCAACTGCTCTTCCTTCGACATCAGGACCGGACCCGCTATTTCGAAATCCTGAACCGGTTGGATCGACAAGGAGGGCAAGACGAGCTCGTTTCGTTCCTCGCAGCGCACGCCCGAATTTGAATCGTGGCGTTGGATGTCTCTTAGCCCGGAGCCGTCGAAAGGGATTTGAGCACCCCGGCGCCTGTAGCGTATTCCACGCATGGTGCTCGCCGACCGCTTCCAATCGCTCCAGGCCGAGATGGAGAGCCGCCTCTACGAGCGACGCGAGGAGATCGAGGGGCTGATCCTCGCCCTCCTGGCCCGCCAGCACATCCTGCTCGTCGGTCCGAAGGGGGCGGCGAAGAGCATGATGATCCGCATGCTCGCGAACTCAATCCAGGGGGCGCGCTACTTCGAGCGGCTCCTGACGCGGTTCACGTTGCCCGACGAGCTGTTCGGCCCGGTCTCGATCTCCGCCCTCAAGCAGGACCGATTCTCGCGGATCACCCGAGGATACCTGCCCGAGGCCCACTTCGCGTTCCTCGACGAACTGTGGAAGGCGAACAGCTCGATTCTGAACAGCCTGTTGGCCATCATCAACGAACGGCTCTTCTACAACGACGGAGAGGTGATCCAGTGTCCGCTGGAGACGATGATGGGCGCCTCCGCCGAGCTGCCGCAAGAAGAGGCGCTGTCCGCCTTGTACGACCGCTTCCTGCTGCGGTACCGGGTCGAGTACATCGCCGAGGACGGTCACCTGCTCGAGATGATGGCGGACAACCGGCCTCCGGTCTTGTCGACCCGGATCACCCTGGATGAGATCCACGCCGCACGCGATGCGGTGGCCGCCGTCGAGTTCGACCGGCCACTCCTCGAATCGATCGCGAAGATCCGACGTCGACTCGAGGCCGAAGGCTTGACGTTATCCGACCGCCGGTACAAGGAGAGCCTCTCGATCGTCCGCGCGAAAGCGTGGCTCCAGGGCCGCGCCTACGCGGTCGAGGACGACCTCGCGGTGCTCGCGAACGTCCTCTGGGACGATCCCGCGTCCGAGCCGATGGTCCGAGGCCTCGTCCTCGACGTGGCGAATCCGCATGACAAGCGCGCGCGGGAGATCATGGACGCGCTCCAAGTCGCGCTGACGAACCTGCAAGGCCTCGACGATCCGCGGGACCGCACGATGGCGGCCGTCGAATTCCTCAGCAAGCTTCGAACCGCGAAAGCCGAACTGCAAGGCTTCCGCGAGCGGCTCCGACGGCGCGAGGCGGACGAATCCCAGCTCGTGTTCTTCCTCGGTGAGACCGACCGATACGAGGTCCTCGTGAAACGCGAGTATCTGGAGACTAGCTAGGGGGTTCGGTCGTGACGTTCGGGCCGTCCGCACCGGCCATTTCGAGGAGCACGATCGTTCACGACCCGTTCGACGAAGAAGCGTTCGACGAAATCTTGCCGAAGGCGGCCGGCCTGCGTCTCCTTCTGGCGGAGAGCGAAGTCCCGCTCGCGCAACAACTTGCGTTCGACCTGTTCTGCTCGTTCTACAAGTACGTCGTCAAGCTTCGGTCGCCGGCCGAAATCGCGCCTGAGTGTCAGGGTCATCGAGACCTCTTGAGCCGGGCGCTTGATCTGCGGGAGCACGAGAAGCTGAGGGCCTTCACGCGGTTGAAGCCCACGGAGACCGCCCTGGCCACCGAACTCGTTCTGGACGCCCTCCTCAAGGAAATGGCCCAGGTACCTCCCGCCTCCGCGGACGCCGTCGCGGGCGGAGAGGCTAGGGAATCGTCATCCGAGTCGGCCGAAAGCGTGACGACCCAGCGGCTTCGCGAGGTGATAAAAGACGCCCGCGAGGATCTGCAGAGCGTCACGGAACTCATCGCGGCATGGTCCTCGGGCCCGGGCCAGGAGACCCGACTGCCGGCGGAGCTGAAACTGCGCCTCATGCGGGAGGTCGTCCGCAACCCGCGGCTCCGGATGATCGCCCTCCTGTTCGGCCGCTATCGACGGCTGGGTCTCCGGGAACGAACTCTTCCGGCGATGCGCGCCAGTCAGGAGGTCGTCGACTTCATCCAAGGCGGCGACGTCGCTCGAGCCCTCGCCGGGGAACTCTCCAGCTTCGCGATGGAGGAACGGGAAGACCTGTTCTACGCGAAGGTCGTCACTCACTCCCTTCTCATCTACGAGCTGTGGCGCCGCGAGGAGGAACCGCGGGCGGTTTACCTCTGCATCGACAACTCGGGGAGCATGGCAGGCGAGAAGGAAGTGTGGGCCAAGGCGTCCGCGCTCGCCCTCGCCCATCTTGCGTTGGCCGAGGATCGCCCGGTCGAGGTCGTCCTCTTCGGAGACGCCGCGGATCCGCTTCGGGTCGTCGCGATGCACCCGACGGACGATGCGTCGACGCGGCTCGAGAAGCTCCTCGACGTGGCCTCGTACTTCCTGGGAGGCGGGACGGATTTCGTGAAGCCCCTGTCCCACGTGCTCGACACGCTCGAAGCGGGACATCACACGGGCAGCGATCTCTTGTTCGTTTCGGACGGGCTGTGCCCCATCCCGGAGGACTTTGTCCGGCGGTTTCGCGAGGCGAAAGCGCGCCACGACCTCCGCATGACGGCGGTATTGATCGGCGAGGAGCCGTTCGCCTTGAGCGAGATCTCGGACACCGTCCATCGCCTGGACGAAGCGTTGCAGGCCGGAGAGGCTCTGGCCGCGCACTTCGCCTCCGCATTTCTCGAGCGTGGTCACGAGCCTGGACGTCCCGTGAAGATGCCTCTCCGCCCGGGGCGGGCGACTCCGCTGCTCTTCGACCACTTTCTCCCGAGTCCGGATGAACCGTAGGGAACGTCGGGTCGGTCGGCTCTCAGGAAGGCGCCGCCCAAGCGAAGAAGAAGCCGACGGCAATCGCGATGAATGTCAACCCGAGGGCGATTAACGACTCGCCGCTCTGACTGATCGCAGGCGCGGCCGGCTCGATGACGGCTCCGGCGATGAGCAGAATGAGCCCCAAGACGAACAGTCCCGCGGCGGCCATCATGGTCCTTGCAGCCATGGGATCACCTCATCTCCGCGGCGGTCGCGCGCGTCCAGCTTCTCACGCCGCCCGAAGCCGGCCTCGGGCTGAAGATGAGTCCGAGGTTCGCCCCCCAAATCGTGTGCCACAGGAGGTTGGCAAGGAGGGCCTGCACGCCGTAGGGTCCGAAGCTCGTCAGGAACGTCCCGACCGGCGCGCCGTACGGCGCCAGGATCGGCCCGATGAGCAGGGGCATCCATAGCGCGGAGCTGATGATCCACAGCGTCCAACCCCAAATGAGCCCTTTGATGTAGTTCGCGGTCGGGGTCATCGCCGCCAACGGTTTGATGATCCGCCCCATCATCGGCGAGACGACGAGAGCGAAAATCAGGCCGAAGAGGATCCCGTCGACGTAATGGAACACGCCTCCGACGACGAAGGCTACGTCGGGATGTGTGAAGCCGAACGGCAGGCCGACGTAAATGTAACCGTTCAGGCTCGGGAAGTCGAATTTCGGAAGCCTCGCGCCATAGAACCACAGGCCGAAAATCGTGGCGATGTGCGTGGCCACGAGTCCCGCAATCACCCCGCTCTTTCCCGCGGTCTTGCCCACGAGATATTTGACACCAGAATTCGAGGAATCTTCCCCCTCCATCCTCGCCCCTCGCCGCGGCAGCGGGATGTGGCTATTTAATGGTTCTCCGGAACGAGAGAAGCCGTGGACGAAACCATGACTCGGGGGCACAAGCTCTTTACCGCCCTTGACCTTCGTAGCGTGCATGACGGACGTCACGCGATATGGCCTCTTCGTCGGCGGTGAGTTTGTCCCCGCCCACTCCGGCGCGACCTTTCCCGTGCACAATCCCCACAACGACGAAGTCTTCGCCCAAGTCGCGGAGGCCCGCGAGGCCGACGTCGAGGATGCGATCGCGGCCGCCCGAGCCGCGTTCGAAGGCCCGTGGGGCGCCCTGACCCCCAAGGAACGCGGGAAGCTCCTCTTGCGGCTCGCGCGCCTCATCGAGGACCAAGGAGAATTGATCGCCCGATTGGAGGCGAAGAATTCGGGCCATCCGATCCGCGACGTCCGCCGGTTCGACCTCGTTCGGACGGTCGACTGGTTCGAGTACTTCGCCGGCATGACGACGAAAATTCAGGGGGACGTGATCCCGTCCTCGTTCAAGGGCGTATTGAACTACACCCTCCGGGAACCGCTCGGCGTCGTCGCCCAAATCGTTCCGTGGAACTTTCCGTTGATGTTCGTCGCCTGGAACATCGCGCCCGCCTTGGCCGCCGGAAACACAGTCATCCTCAAGCCGGCCGAGTACACGCCGCTCAGCGCGCTCGAGATCGCGCGGCTCACGAAGGAGGCCGGCTTCCCGCCCGGCGCCGTGAACGTGGTGCCCGGCAAGGGCTCGGTCGCCGGGGCGGCGCTCGCCCGCCATCCGGGAGTCGACAAGATCTGCTTCACCGGTTCCGTCGAAGTCGGCCAACAGATCATGCGGGAAGCCGCGACCAACCTGAAGCGGCCGCTCCTCGAGCTCGGCGGGAAAGGCCCGAACATCATCTTCGACGACGCCGACCTGGACGCCGCCGTCCAAGGATCCCTGTTCGCCGCGTTCCACAATCAGGGACAGGCATGCATCGCCGGGTCCCGGATCCTCCTGCACGAATCGGTGTGGGACGAATTCCTCGACGCGTTCCTGCCGCGCATCCGATCCCTGCGCATCGGCGATCCGCTGGACGAGAAGACCCAGATGGGGCCGCTCACCTCGAAAGACCATCAGAAGCGCGTCCTCGAGTACGTGGACATCGCGAAAGGCGAGGGCGCCGAGATCCTCTACGGCGGGAGGCGGCCCGACACCCCGGAGACGTCCCGCGGCTACTACGTGCTTCCGACCCTCGTGCGGGCGGAGGACCCCGCGATGCGGATCTGCCAGGAGGAGGTCTTCGGGCCGTTCATCACCGTGACGCCCTTCGCCAAGGAAGACGAAGCGGTCGCCATCGCGAACGGGGTGCCGTACGGCCTCGGCGCGGGCCTCTGGACGCAGAACCTGCGACGCGCCCACGGCCTCGCGGCCCAGCTCCGAGCCGGGATGGTGTGGATTAACTCCTACAAACTGGTCGATCCGGCCTCGCCGTTCGGCGGGATGAAGATGAGCGGCATGGGGCGGGAGATGGGCTTCGAGACGATCCGCGAGTACACGCAGGTGAAGAGCGTGTGGGTCGGCTACGACTTCGAGCCGTGGCGCTGGCCCGAGTGATGCGGGTGCTTCCCGCCCACTCCAGAATACCTTTAATCCTCCTTCGGCGAATCCCGGCCTCGCGGACCGGGGGGTTTCGAAATTGTCGGCGGGACGGATGGGCCCGAAGCGAAGACGGGGTCGCCGGGGCACGATGATCATCATGGGGCTCGTCCTCATCGGGGCCGGCCTTGTCGTCTTTCGGTATTCGGCATCCATCGCGGGCCAGCTCGACTCCTACATCAGTCCGCCACCGACGGATAGCAACAATATCACCGGACTCGTCAGCCCGGGCGGGTGGTATCTCCCCTACGCGTATTCGGCATCCATCGCGGGCCAGCTCGACTCCTACATCAGTCCGCCACCGACGGATAGCAACAATATCACCGGACTCGTCAGCCCGGGCGGGTGGTATCTCCCCTACGCGGTGTGGGGATTCGGCTTCACCCTGATCGGACTCGGAGGGACGATGCTCCGCAGTGCGTTCGTGTCCGGCATGATGGGAGTGGGCGGAGGGATGGCCGGCGGGTCATCGATATCCCCGGACATGATCGACACGTACATGCAGCAGGCACTCTCGGGAGCTCGCGGTCCGACGGGCCAAGCGGGAACGGATCCCGCGCCGCCGAAAGAAGTCGTGAAGGTCAAGTGCCGAAACTGCGGCAACCTGGAAGCGGAAGACGCGACATATTGTCGGAAATGCGGGCAACCGCTCTAGGTTCGGGGAGGCCTCATTAACTGGCCTTAGAGGATTCCCCGACCCGCGCTGACCCGGGCTAGTGACAAAAGAGAACATTCGGAACGATAGATATATTCGCCCGCAGGCGGCAATGGCAGGCCGAGCGTTCGACCAGCCATGGCAGACCTGTGGATCGTTGTCGGATTCCTCGCGTTCTTCGGCACCATCACGGGCCTTCTGACCGTCACGTTCCTCGCGTTCACGCGCATGGACAAAGACGTCCGGAGAGCGCGGATGTTCATCATGGAAAAGCGCATCCAGCGGTTCCTGGGCGCCTTCACTGTCGCGTTCATCGCGCTGACCGTGCTGATCTGCGCTTCCATGATTGCCGTGGGCCTCCCCGCGGCCATCGGAACCGGGCTCTTGGTCGTCTGGTTGGGCGGAATGGGCTACGGGACATACGAACTCTTCCTGATCGTGCGGCCTCCCAAGGGCACGCTGCTCCGGCTAATCAAGAAGTCGAACACAGGTCGATCGGTGCTGCTCGAGAAGGCCGTGATCCTGGAACGCTCCGGGAGGGACCGGGATGCAGCGAAGTGAGTCGCGGCGGAAGGCGGCCCTCTCCAATTTCTCCGACGAAGGCATCGAAGGACAACTCGGCAAGATCCTCGGCGAATTCCGCCGGAAGACGAGTGGCATCCGCGGATCCGTGATCGCCGACGGAAACGGGTTGACGGTGGCGAGCGACATTCAGGGCCAGGTCAGCCCCGCGGTCCTCTCGGCGATGAGCACCCTCATCGCGCAGTCTGGGGCCCGGGTGTTCGAGAACATCCAGATGACCGGGCCGAGCTTCATAATCATGGATGGCGATCAGGCGAACGTCGCGGTTGTGCAATTCGCGGCCGGGGACGTGAGCCTACTCACGCTCGTCGACCGGAGCGCCAACCTCGGCGTGCTCAAGATCGAGATGAAACGCACCGCCTCGAAGATCGCGGAGGCCTTGGGCATCGCCTTCGGCACCTCCACGGGCATCTCGGAACTCTTCATCATCACGAAGGCCGGAATCCTGATCCGCCACTACTCCGACACGCTCCGAACCGATCTCGATCGGGATATCCTGAGCGGGATGCTCGTCGCCGTCCAAGAGTTCGTGAAACAAACCCTCTCGACGAAGGCGGGAAATCTCGACGAGCTTCGATACGGAACCTACACGGTCCACTTCGTCCGAGGCCTCCACACGATTGCGGCCGCCGTCGCGAAGGATATGGACGCAGAGCACGTGAAATACGCCGTGAGCGACGCCCTGCAGGACTTCGAAGACCGATACGCGGGGATCCTGCCCACATGGAGCGGGGACGTCTCCGAGTTCGCGGGCATCGACGAGTGTTTTGAAAAAGTCCTGAAGGCCTGAGAGTCGGACTGCTTCGAGTCGGTCTGGACCTACGCCCGTTCCAAGCGAAGCGACTTGATTCGGCCCCGCGCGACCGAGAAACGGCCGACGGATCGACCGCTCGGCGATCGGACGGTCGCACGGATCTCCCCGCCTTCCGGCTCCACCTGTTCGACCGCGATATCCTGCGGCACTCGGTACGTCAATAGGGACGAGGTGATCGCCCGGATCCCCGCGGACTCACGGCCGGAGGCGTCGCGAAGCCTCGCATCCGTGGTGAACAGGTTGAGCGCATCGACGAGGCGGCCTCGTGCCAGGAAATCGTAGAATCGACGTACCACTTCTTCCGCCCGGAGTGGGGCGGATCCCCCTGAGGAACCCATTGAGGAAGCCAGCTCATCCGTTGGGGACAAACCCTTCGTTCGTATTCTCCGTAGGCCTACGGAAATTATGTACCCTGGAAGACAGCGTGGTCAATCGCGATCTCGGCGATGTCGGTGGCATAATTCGCGCTCCGAGCGAGGCTGTCCACGATCGCCGCGAGCGCGAGCAGTTCCTCCCCCTTTCTCGTGGCGACGTGGTGGGAGAGGCCATCAATCAGCTTCTGGTGCCTGGCGAGATCGTCCACGGCCTCGTTCGCGGCGTCGATGTCCGCGGTGAGCAGGGCCGTGAAGGCCTTGTCCAGGATGGCCGTGGCGGACTCCCGCGCGGCGTCCATCTCCTTGATCAACTTCGGTTCGAGGCGGCCTTCCGCGAACGCGGGATACGTCCGCGCGATCCGCTCCGCGTGGTCTCCGATCCGCTCGAGCAGCTTCGCGATGAGACGGTAATTGTGCAGCTCGGCCTTCGATGCACCGTTCCCGGTTCCGCCGGTCGTGTGCGCAATGTTGTACTGTTTCGCGACCATCCAGTACAGGCGATCGACGTCCTGGTCCCGCTGGGCCACGTCCCGAGCGAGGGCCTCGTCGTGTGTCCGCAGGGCCTCGATCGCGTCCTCGTGCATCGCCCGGACGGTGAGGTGCATTCGCCGCAGGCATTTCTCGGCGCTGAGCTCCGCGGTATCCGACAGGTCTTGGATCACGACCGAATTCCGGGTCTCCTCGATGACCTCCGGCCCGATGACCATGCGGCTGAAGTCCCTCGCGACGCGTCGCACGAA
>Ga0209803_1002211_pt1 | contig 12293 bp, 11 predicted proteins | sample GraSoiAngelo_138_FD_185895 | JGI IMG/M metagenome (GOLD analysis project Ga0209803, IMG submission 185895) | Grasslands soil microbial communities from the Angelo Coastal Reserve, California, USA - 14_0929_09_40cm (SPAdes) (version 2) | ecosystem: Environmental > Terrestrial > Soil > Grasslands ... | reverse complement strand
GCGAGCCGAATTGACCTCGATGCCGCAAAACCATTCCACGCCAAGGCATTCAAGACCACGCTGAAAGGAAGCGTGGATGGGATCCGTTCGCGGAAAACTGATCAGCGTTTCTTCGATCTTGTCGCGCTTCCACAACTCCCCGGCGCGAGCCAGCCCCGAATTTCTGTGAACGAGCAGAATCAACGGTAGCTCGAGTAAGGGTCGAACCTGAATCCCTGCGCGCGATTTTTTCTCAACAGGGTAATCGCAAGATCGACCTCGCGGGCCAAAAGTAATCTCTCTGCTTCGGCGCGCGCCGCTTCGTGCAGACAAAGCCGAAACTCGGGAAATTTAGTCCGAAGCTTCTGCAGCAGCTCCGGAATGTAGTCGTGGAGCACGATCGACGGTGCAGCAATGCGTAATTGCGGCGACCTGTTCTGACGCAGCTTTTCACCCACGATCTCGATGTTGTCGAAAAACGGCTTGATAAACTCGAATAGTTCCAGCCCCGAAGGCGAAAGCGCGAATGGTCGTCGCTGAAACAGCTTGGTGCCTAACGACTCTTCCAGCTTCGCAATCTGCCCGCTCACCGCAGGCTGTTGGATGCCGTAAGGGATATTGCGCACCGCGGCTGCGATGCCGCCGTGTTTTGCGACGAAATAAAACAGTTCGAGGTGATGAATGTTCATGATCGAAAGCGTCGATGAAATCCGCCATTTTTATCAATTAACATTCGTGGCGCAAACCAGTTATCATCTGCAGCAAGGCCGAGGTATTCGGTCAAACCTGACAAACATATGGAACTCCTAGTCCTGTTCATCATCGGTCTGTTAATTGCGATCGCCGTCCTGCCGTTCGTCGCGCTCGCCAAAGCAAACAGCGCAAAGCGCGGCGTTGACGACTTAGTTACGCGATTGTCTTCACTCGAAAACGAAGTGCGCAATTTGCGGCCGGAGGTCGTCCCCGCCCTGCAACCTGAAGTCGCTGTGGCTGCGATGGAAGCTATCCTGTTACCGGTTCCAATCACAACAGCCGCTCCAATCGGGCAAGAGAAAGTACCGGTGCCGCCGCCAATTCCCGAAAGATTCATCAAAGAAGCCGTTCCTCAAATCACAACGCCCGCCAGACCACCGATTAATTGGGAGCAATTCATGGGCGCGAAACTCTTCGCGTGGATCGGCGGGCTCGCGCTTTTCCTCGGCGTGGCGTTTTTCGTGAAATACTCCTTCGAGCACAATCTCATTTCGCCGGAGCTGCGAGTTGCCATCGGGTTTGTCGTTGGCACCAGCCTTGTGATCGGCGGTCTGCTTTTAAAACGGAAGGAAAACGCCGTCACTGCGCAGACGCTCTGCGCGACAGGAATCCTGGTGCTCTATGCCGTGACGTTTGCCTGTCGAGGTTATTATCACTTCGCATTCTTCGGTCTCATTCCAACGTTTTTATTGATGACGGTGATCACGGCGATGGCGTTTCTGCTCGCCGTCCGGTTGAATGCGATGGTCGTCGCTGTGCTGGGGATCGCCGGCGGCTTTCTCACGCCTGTATTGCTTTCGACAGGCGAAGATTATCCTCTCGGCCTCTTCGTCTATATCGCGTTGCTCGATGTCGGTCTCCTCTCGGTTGCGCAACGACAACGATGGAATGCGCTCGCGATTCTAGGCGCACTAGGAACAGCGTTGATGCAGTTCGCCTGGATCACCACGTTCTTTATTCCGGAAAAATATTTCGCCGGCAACAAAGTCCTTGTTGTCATGGCAGTGCTTGTGGGATTTCAAGGGCTGTTTCTTGCAGCGGTAGCATGGGCAAAGCAAACCGGGAAAATGAACCATGAGCTTCTTGCCTGCGCGCTCGGGCTCGCAGGCGCAGCGATCCTCGCGGCGTTTTACCTGCTCTCATTCCCAACGATCGCGCACAGGCCAACGCTCTTGTTCAGCTATGTTTTCATTGTCGATCTTGGCCTTCTCGCGCTCACGTTGCTCGAAAGAAGATTGGCGATTGTCAATGCCCTCGCTGGGCTAGCGGCATTCATTCTTCTCGCCGCTTGGACCAACTCGTATCTGAGCACTGCATATCTTTATACTGCGCTGACATTCTATTTTATTTTCGCGCTGTTTCATTCCGCGACCCCGCTTGTGCTGCAACGCCTGCGCAAAATTCGTGTCCCGTGGTGGAGTCAGGCATTTCCCGCTGCGTCGCTCCTGCTAATGTTGATGCCGATTTTTCAAATCACCGAGCTTTCAATTGTCGTTTGGCCGTTCGTGTTGATTGTCGACCTCCTCGCGTTCGGTCTCGCCCTGGCAACGGGCAGGCTGGTGCCGATTCTCGCCATGCTCCTGCTCACTCTGATAGCAGTAGGCGGGTGGCTGCTGCGGATTCCAAGCGAGCTCACTGGCTTGCCGACAGCACTGTGCATCCTTGGCGGCTTTGGGATTTTCTTTCTGGTCGCCGCAAGTTGGACCTGTCGGCATTTCGTGAAGGAGGGAACACGCGCGCCAAAACTCTTCGGTAACATCACCGATCCCGGGAATCTTTCAGTTCAGCTTCCAGCGTTGTCGGCCGCGATGCCGTTTCTGCTGTTAACCATGGTAACGCTGCAGTTGCCACTTGTGAATCCATCTGCGGTGTTTGGGCTCGCACTGTTGCTGGTCATCTTGCTGCTCGGCATGAGCGAAATCCTCTTGCTGGACATACTTCCGGCGATGGGCCTCGTTTGCGTGCTCGCATTGGAGCACGCGTGGCATTTCCAACATTTCGATCCTGTGCGTGCCACGCTACCGCTGACTTGGTACCTCGGATTTTACGCGTTGTTCACGATCTTTCCTTTCATTTTCCATCGGAAGTTTGCGGACAAAACTGCGCCATGGGCTGTGGCCGCGCTAGCTGGACCGTTACAATTTTACCTGGTGTATCAGGTTCTCCGCAGTGCTTATCCGAGCCATATCCCTGGTCTCGTACCCCTGGCATTTGCTCTGCCTTCGCTACTCGGACTTCTTGTCGTGCTTAAACGCACATCCCTCACCAGCCCAGCCCGAAGTGCACAACTCGCACTCTTTGGAGGCGCAGCGCTGTTCTTCATTACACTGATTTTCCCAATCCAGTTTGACCGACAATGGATCACGGTGGGGTGGGCCCTGGAGGGTGCGGCGCTTTGCTGGCTCTTTCATCGCGTCCCGCATCCGGGACTGCGGCTGACAGGTATCGTTCTGCTCGTGGTTGTCTTTGCGCGACTTGCCCTCAATCCGGCCGTGCTGAATTACCATCGGCACGGTGCGTTCCCAATTCTAAATTGGTATCTGTATACCTACGGCCTCGCGACCGTGTGCCTGTTCGCAGCCGGGCGGTTCCTCGCGCCGCCGCGCCAAGTCGTGCTCGGGTCGAATGTGCTGCCGTTGCTTTACACACTAGGCACGGTGCTCGCCTTTTTAATCGTGAACATCGAGATCGCCGATTACTTCAGTTCGCCGGGGGCGGCCGCATTGACGTTTCAATTCTCAGGAAATTTCGCGCGTGACATGAGTTATAGCATCGCCTGGGCGTTGTTCGCGCTATTGATGCTTATCGTTGGCATCCGCAAGCAAATTGCGCCTGTGCGTTACGCGAGTCTCGGTTTGCTTGGTCTCACCGTCGTGAAACTTTTCTTTCACGATCTTTCGCAACTCGATCAACTTTATCGTATCAGCGCGTTCGTGGTGGTCGCCATCATCGCGATGGTCGCATCATTCCTGTATCAGCGATTCCTCGGCGCCGCGGAGAACGCCAACGGAACCAAAGCCACGCTTACATCCGCTCCCTAGTGTTACTGCTGCCATTGTTGCCTAACGAATGGCGGAAGACGCTCAAATCATAGTTGTCCCACCAAACACACGAAAAGACACGAGATTCTTATGATAAAAATTTCCGGATCCCCCCATCCCCTGATCAATCTTACTCCCCTTCTTTTGTGTCATTCGTGTGTCTCGTGGGCTAAACAAATGTGAAGCTAAGAGTTCTGCCACCGCTCTGGCGGTTGCTCGCAATCGGGATTGTATACTTCGCTGTGATGTTTCTCGGTCATTTGCCGGACCATCTGATTTTGTTTCCGACAAGAACACCGATCAATGCGGGTGGCGCGGTTCGGAAAACGATTCCGTTCCAAAACGGACAATTGGAAGTATGGATCGCGCAATCCCGCCTGGCACGAGCCAAAGGCAATCCGGAGGTGTATGTTTTGCGCTTTTATGGCAACGCAGACCGCGCTGAGCGCTGGCCTGCTGCTGAGGCTGAGATGTGGAGCGACCGTGCAGTCGAAATCTGGGGAATGAATTATCCGGGATTCGGTGGCAGCACAGGGCCAGCGCGGCTTTCCAAGATTGGGCCGGCTTCGCTGGCGGCATTTGATGAATTAAAACGTCACGCAGCGGATCGACCAATCGTCCCTTTTGGAACAAGCATCGGCGCAACTGCGACACTACACATCGCTGCGCGGCGTCCGGTGGTGGGATTGATTTTGCAGAATCCCCCGCCATTACGCGAAATGATTCTGCGCCGGTTTGGCTGGTGGAATCTGTGGCTGCTAGCTGGTCCTGTTGCATTACAGATTCCGAAAGACCTGGACAGCATCAGAAACGCGAAGGCGATTCGCGCTCCGGCAATCTTCCTACTCGCGGAAAAAGACGAAGTCGTTCCTCCCCACTATCACAAGCTTGTAGTTGACGCCTACACTGGAGAAAAGCGCGTCATTCAACTGCCTGGCGCCTACCATAACGATCCGATCGAAAGCGCAGCGCTCGCCAATTTGAATAACGCAGTGGATTGGCTGTTGGCAAAGGCGAGCTCCCCTCACGCGCGGGAATGACACGAGCGCTATTGTAGATCCAGCCATTTGCCACTCGATTTTCTGGCTCGATCCCCATTAAGCTCGGCGCGCCATGCAGAACGCCCAGAATCTCATGAGCAGCTTCGAGTTCATCGCCGCGCTGATGTCCATCATCATCGGTCTGGGCGTAACCAATCTGATCGCCGGCGCCGGTCGCGCGTTCTACCGCCGCAATGAGAATCCGCTCGACGAAGTCCATATTGTCCTCACCCTCGCCACGCTATTGCTGCTGGCCTTGCAGTGGTGGGTCACATTTAAGTGGAACACTGAGGTAAACTGGAGCTTCGACAAGTTCCTGTTGCTGATCGTTTGGACCATCACTCTCTATATGCTGACCGTTTTCCTTTATCCGCCCGATTTATCGGAAGCGGAAGAGCACCAGGGGCGTTTCGAACGGAACCGCTCGGGCTATTACTCCACCTTCATCGCGATGTGTTTGCTCGACATCACCCAGACCGCGGTTCACGGCGATCTCTTCCATCCGATCTGGTATGTTCCATTTGTCGGTCACTACGCGGTGCTGGCGGCCGGTGGGCTGATTGCCCATCGGCGAGGTTACGACCGGTTCTTCGCGTGGTACCAACTAATCACCCTGTTGGTCTGGGCGCTCGTGGTTCGACGATTTCTTGTGGGCGACGCGATGACTCCCTAGCGGCAAAGCGCGTTGTGCTCAACGTTTGATCGCCACCCATTCATTGCGCGCTCGAGAATCGGCGACGGCTTGCACGACGCGCATGTAGCCAAGGCCATCGTCGAAAGTCGGATGGGGGCGCACGCGGCCTTTGGATTTCACCGCGGCGAGAAAATCTTCCTCTACACGCCATTCCGTTTCCAATTCTGAAGGGAGATCGACAACATGCAGCCCGCGATCGCCGACCTTTCCCACTTGCACCACATCGGAACCGAAATCGTAAGTGAGCGTGCCGCTGTTACCGTAAATTTCAACTCGATCACTGGGCGCCAGCGCATCGATCCCGCTAAACTCCAGCACTCCTTCGGCGCCGTTATCGAAAGCGCAAAGGACGGTCAGCAAATCGGGAACGATGACTTCATATCCCTCGCGGATTGAGTGAATAACTTTTCCGCGCGCGAAGACACCGTTGATATCGCCAAGCCAGCGTTGCAACACTTCGACGTAAATCCCGAGTGTGAGCACGTGGAGCCCGCTGATTTCGATCCTCTGCCGCCAATGTGGAGAAGTGGCCGGATCCAAATAATTACCGGTAAAACTTTGCAATCGCACATGATGTGGACGGCCGATGTAACCTTCAGCCAGAAGTTTTTTCACGAGCAGATCGGCCCGCATTCCCATCGGCGGCGGACAAAGCATGGTCACTAATTCGGGATAACGCTTTGATGCCCCGAGCATTTCCTCGGCTTCCGCCAGGTCCATCGACATACGCGCCTGACAAAAAACGTGTTTGCCAGCCTCAAGCGCCGAGACCGTGACGGCCGAATGCATTACCGGCGGCGTGCCGATCCATATAATGTCGATGTCCGGCAGGGCAAGTAGCTCGGGCCAATTCCTCATCGGCGTAGCCGATGGGCAATATTCCTGGCAAAATTTTTCCGAGCTTTCGTATGTTGAATTGGAGATGGCAACAATCTCGACCTCCGGATGTTTCTTAAGAGCTGGCAAATGGCGAGTGCGAACGATATTGCCCGCTCCAACAATCCCAATCCGCAGTTTGTGATTATTCTTGTGCATTGGCTATGTGAGATGTCGATCTTGCAAACTCGACTGGCTATTGTGCGAGCTAAATTTGACCGCCTCCGCCAGTTGCGCGTTCAACCATGAATAAAGACGGCCTCGACTCGTTACGTCGTTAAAGGGTCAAACCGTTGAATCGCGAACCCATGTAACGCTGTAACGATTCAACGAATCACGCCCGTCGCTTGGGTTTCGTCATTTTAGCTAACATCCACTTGACCGTTAGACCAATGCGCGGCAGCTTACGCGCCTGTTTTTGAGGTTATATCATGTCGAGAATTTGCAGTATTACGGGATCAAAAGCCATGCGCGGCAGCGTCATTCACCGGCGCGGATTGGCTAAGAAGAAGGGCGGTGTAGGCCGGCATGTCACGAAAAACGTGCCGCGCATTTTCGCGCCGAACCTGCAATGGCAGCGTATTTGGGTGCCTGAGCTAAAGAAGTTTGTACGCGTTCGCGTTACGGCGCGTGGTCTAAAGACAATCAACAAGCATGGTGCCTATAAAGCGCTCAGAAAAGCCGGCGCGATCTGAAATTGTCAGCCGTATCTGAGACCGAAGCCCTTTTGGGGCTGATACAGGCGTCCTGCAAATCGAGTCGATGCAACTCACACTCCTCAAATCAAAGATTCACCGCGCCGCCGTCACCGGAGCAAGCCTGGATTACGAAGGTAGCCTGACGGTTTCCGCCGATCTGGCTGAACTCGTTGGACTGATTCCATACGAGAAAATTCTCGTAAGCAATTTGAATAATGGCAAACGATTCGAGACCTATGCCATTTTCGGCGAAGCTCGGCGTGGAATCATCGAACTAAACGGTGCCACGGCGCATCTCGGCAAAATCGGTGATCGTCTCACCATCATGAGTTTTGCGCGCTACACGCTCGAAGAAGCGGAATTACATGCACCGCTTATTGCGGTTTTGAACGAAAAAAATGAAGTCGTTCGTCACGAAGGGGGCGACTCGGCGCCTTCGTTAAGAATTGTTAACGAGTAGGGTCCACGCCAAATCGCCAGCGCGAGCGTCTGCTCGGCTGGTTCAGCGAATCCGTGTTCGACTGCCTCTGCGGCCACAGGCGGTAAAGCTTCCCGCGGTTTGGCTTTTCCTCGTGGAAGGTCGAGCGAGCCATCATTGAACTCGATCACATAACCTTCGTTGATCAGCCAGCGCAAATCGGATACAAGCGCGAGCTTGCGCGGCTCTACATCTTCGGTTGCAACATTGCCAATCAACTTCTCAAAAAGCTGTTTGCGATTGATCACCGTTGCCCCTGCCAGCGCTTCGAGAATCGCATTCACAGATCGAGATACGCCAGCTTGTTCGTGAACAAAGGCGCGTGTTCGGATTGGCGAGACAAACAACATTCCGCGGCGATGACGAAAAACGTGCAGCCCATGCTGTCGAAACCGTCCAGCCAATTCCTGCATCATTCCTGAGGGCGAGCGGGTTTCCCCCACCCAAGCATCCTCGATCGCGCGATTGATTGTCCTGTCCGGCAAACGCCGACTCAGGACTCCGCCGATGGTGGCTTCCTCCACTCCCTTGACTAGAGCCTCCAAGTAATGCGATCGAAAATGCCGCTCTGCTTCGGTCGGAGAAGAGAATGTTAAAGGAACTTCTTCGCGGCTCGTCGTGTAGGTAGTCACCTTCCGAGCCTCTCCTTTCCAGCGCTCAATCAACTCCGCATCATTCACAATCTCGATCTGTCGCTGGTAATCCGCGAAGCTCATCCGGCGGCTAAAGCGTTGCTCGTAAAGGCTACGCAGCTGCAACTGATAATTGTGGTGATTCGTCGGGCCAAGAAGTGCCCCACTCAATCGGCATCGCGCGATATTTGAGAAATTTCCCTTGATCGGTTCGGATTCGGTAACGTCGATTCTATAGAAATCGGATTGAGCCAGCCGGAACGCATTTTGCTCGAGGAATTCTCGATTTAGAGACAAGGCGCCATTATCTCCAAGGCGATAAAGCGGCGATTCCGCTTTCGCCGTGAGCCGCACTTCGTACCGTTCAGGCTTTTCAAGGAATAAACGCGCCAGAGCATACAACGAATATGCCACTGAGCCGGATTTGATTTGGGCAACGACACTTTCGAACGCCGGAGAGTATGGCAGAAAACGAATTGTGATCTGCAGTGGCGTTCGCGTTACAGGAGGATGCTCCTCTGCCCTCGGGCGATCTTCCGCGCTTCCGCGCCGTGCCGAATGCCGATCCGGCTCAAACCGGCGACGCCTTGCCTCGTGCTTGCCTGCTTTCGTAATTGGCCGTTGGACGCCCGCTTGCGATCTACCGGAGTCTCGCGTTGGTCGTCTTCCCCGGTGCGTCGGCGCACCCCGATGATGGCGCGCCGGGCGCTCAAGACCGTGCTCGCCTTCCACATCCGCGTAACGTTTCGCCTCGACTGGTTCTTTTACCCAGGCAGGCAGCAGCTTTAGATCGAGCAGGTCAGCAGCCTCGACAGGGGAAGATGTCATCGGCTTCATCTACTCGAATGACAAACGGAAGCAAACGTGAAGGTGGAAGTGCCGAACCCACTATTACGTTACCAGAAACGGCTACGGCATTTTATCATGTCAAGCAGAGTCGGGGCATCCCTAAATGTTAAGGGGGTTGGACTAAAGCAATCACTACAAGAGCGGGAGATTCCTCGGCTTCGCTCGGAATGACAAGAACCGCATCCAGCGCACAATCGGCACGTTCCCGAAAATGATTGACAACCTCTTTAATTCATTTACTTGCCATGCTGTGCTCGGGAAAGCTTTAGGCTTTTCCACACACTACTAACACAAACCGAACAAATTTTATGGCGGAAAAATCGATCGAAGAGAAAGTTAAGGACATCATTGTCGAGCAACTCGGCGTCAATCCGGAACAGGTCACACCACAGGCCTCTTTCATTGAAGATTTGGGCGCGGACTCGCTGGATATCGTAGAACTGGTGATGGCATTTGAAGAGGAATTTTCCGTCGAAGTCCCGGACGAAGACGCCGAAAAGCTACAGACTGTCGGCGACGTAATTAAGTATATCGAAGAACGCGCCAAGCAGCAGTAGTAGCGCTTGCTATGGCCGCGTCTCTGCCTGCCGCGCCGTCACGCTGCGAAGGCGGGTGAGACGCGCGACGCGCGTCCCATCCAATCAATGCCTCACTTCCCACCGGGAAGCGGCTACAGCCAACGCCTTGCCGCTTCGCGGTTGCCAAGCCCCATAACGCGTTCACACTAGGAAACGTGGAGATAACGCTTCTGGAGCGGCCGCTCTTTTACGTCGGCGACCATTACGTAACATTCCTCGGCCTGATTGCATTCACCGGCCTTTTCGCAGCCGGTCTTCTCACCGCCAGAATCTTGCAAAGCGATGCGGTGCGCCGGTTTTTTAGCCGATTCAAGATCGACACGAACTTCGTCGCGATCGTTACCACAACCTTAAGCCTCGCCGCGCTGATCTTTTTCATCATGAGCGCAATCAACGCGGCGGGGATTCCGCTTGGCTGGAACGCGCCACTCCCAGCGATCAAGCTAAGTCTTCTTCAGATTTTTCTGCTCGTCGCCCTCCTGATTGCCGTCTTCTGGATTTCTTCGAGGACGAAGCGTTTTCTTTTTAACCGGCTGCTTGCCCAGAGTGGACTGGATCGTTCCCTTCAGTACGCGATTTCCCAAGTCATCAGTAATATCGTCCTGGTCGTTGGCATCTTCATTGTCCTGGAAAACACGGGAATTCATCTGGCCGCGCTGACCGTATTCGCGGGCGCAGTTGGAGTCGGTGTTGGTTTCGGTCTTCAGAACATCGCCAGCAATTTCATCAGCGGTCTGGTTATTCTAGCGGAGCGACCAATCACGATCGGGGACCGCGTCGAAGTAGCGGGCATTGTCGGCAGGGTACAGCAAATTCGGGCGCGCAGCACGGTTATCATGACCAGCGATAATATTGCCATGATCGTGCCGAACTCGAAATTTATCGACTCACCGGTGACTAACTGGCATTACGGCGATCCGCGGGTGCGGTTTCGTCTTCCGGTAGGCGTGGCTTATGGAAGCGACGTGAACAAAGTGCGTGAGGCGCTCATCGCCGCAGCCCGCGAACATTCAGCCACATTAAGCGACCCGGAGCCAACGGCTTATCTGGAGAAATTTGGCAATAGCACCATCGATTTCGAGCTTATCGCCTGGACCCAGGAGATGAGCTACAAGCCCCGCCGCTTCAAAAGTGACCTGAATTACCTCATCTACAAACACCTGACCGCAGTCGGGATCGAGATTCCAAATCCGCAACGCGACCTGCACATCCGCGACGGGGTCATCAAAGTAAAAACAATGGTAGATCGCGAAGGCGTCGGGCGAGCGGAGAAATAAGCGCTTCGCGGCTTTTCGTTATCTGAACGCCTCGGCTCCGTTCTTCATGCAGCATGGCCATACAATTCAATTTCCTCAGGGCGTACTGAAAGTTGTTACGCTAGCTGAGCTGCAGAACTGCGAGGCATGGAAACGGGCACTCCAAAATAAGTGCAAAGATCATCGCTACTACGAGATCGTCCAAGAAACCTTGCAGGATAGCTTCGAATACCACCACCTGGCGCTCGAGGATGATTCCGGCAATGCGCGGGCAATCCAGCCTGTATTCTTTGTGCGACAAAATCTTGTCGAAGGCGTACCGGGTAAGATCGGTTCAATTGTGGATCGTGTTCGCAAAATTTTCCCACGCTTTCTAACGATGCGCGCCTTAATGGTTGGCTGCGCAGCAGGTACCGGCGACTTGGCAGCATGCGACGAGAAAGACGAAGCGTGGGTGGCAAGCTCTTTGCAGGCGAGCCTTTCCTGTTATGCAAGACAAAACAAGGCTTCGCTGGTCGTGTTGAAGGATTTTCCTGCGACCTATCGCTCGAAACTCGAAATGTTTCCCGCAAATGGTTATGCGCGGATTCCCAGCATGCCAATGACGCGCCTTCCACTCCCTTACAACAACTGGGACGAATATTTTCGCACGCTCAGCAAAGCCACTCGAAAAGATCTGCGCCGAAAATTCCGCAAAACAGAGCGTGCCCCCAAGATTGAGATGGAGGTCGTCAGCGATATCGCGCCTCTGGTTGACGAAATCCATCCCCTGTATCTCGCTGTCCACGAGCGTTCGCTATTAAAATTTGAGACCCTGACGAAAGATTATTTTCGCACGATCGGCCAGCGGATGCCTGACCGGGCGCGTTTCTTCGTTTGGCGTCAACTGGGTAAGATCGTCGCATTCAGCTTTTGCCTCGTCTGCGAGGACAAAATTTATGACGAATGCATTGGACTGGACTACAGCGTCGCGCTCGACCTCCATCTTTATTTTTACACGTTGCGCGACATCATCTCCTGGGCGCTGGAACAGGGTTTGAATTACTACTACAGCAATCCGCTCAACTACGAACCCAAACTGCATCTGGATTGCGAGCTTGCGCCGCTCGATCTGTACGTCATGCACACAAATTCGCTGGTTAATCCGATCTTTCGCCATCTCATCAAATATCTCGGTCCGACGCGTCACGATCCTGTTTTGCAGCGGTTTCCTAATGCTGATCGGCTCTGCTGAGGCGTTGTAGCCACGGCGCTGTGCCGCCGTGAAGGTGATAAAACACGCTGATGCCTCGACACAGGGAGCCGGCTACAGTGAATCAATCCGCTTGCGAGAAGATGATGGCGCGCTAAAAAAGCGGATGCAAAATCGACCCACCGGTTTCGGCAACCCCTGGCTGCAACTTGCTCTCAGCGTTGCGT
>Ga0209803_1002207_pt1 | contig 12301 bp, 13 predicted proteins | sample GraSoiAngelo_138_FD_185895 | JGI IMG/M metagenome (GOLD analysis project Ga0209803, IMG submission 185895) | Grasslands soil microbial communities from the Angelo Coastal Reserve, California, USA - 14_0929_09_40cm (SPAdes) (version 2) | ecosystem: Environmental > Terrestrial > Soil > Grasslands ... | reverse complement strand
TTCTGGCAAGGCGGGAGTGTCTATGCAGTAGCGATTCTTTCGGACCGCACGATCATCGCAGGCGCGAACTACGGGGTTGGGACCTCGCTAGAACATGGAACCGTTTTTGCACTCAGTCCAGAAGGGATTCAGGAATGGAGCCTCACACTATCAGGTAACATCTACAACCAGATGGCAATTAGCAAGCGGCCAGCCTATTTGGAGCATTCCAGTTTGGGTGGACGCGCAGCTTGTCGTGCAAGATGATGGGACGATACTTGCCGTGGGGTACCAGTGCGGCTCCGGCATCGGTTTTTGCAATCCAGTATCAGTCAGGACTCTCTTTGCTCTCAACCCGAACCATACAACGAGATGGTCTCTGGAATCGCCTAGTTCTCCTCCTTCCCTTGGATGGGACGGAACGATCTACGCATCCTACAACCACGACATTCGGGCTTTGAATTCGGACGGAACTAAGAGGTGGAATATGACACTCAACACTGCAGGCTACTACACTTCAGGGATAGTAGATGCAAACAATGTTCTCTACGTTTATTCGGATGACGGGATCACTGCCATAACTTCGGGCGGGCATGTATGGTGGACCGTTCGGGATGTCGGGTATCCGGTCGGGATAGGAGCGGACGGGACTCTCTACTATTACCATTTTCCGGATGGGTTGGTGAGCACTGGGTTAGTAGGTGCTTTGGCAGCGACTGACTTTGTCGTTACTGCGAATCCGAACTCATTCACGTTAACTTCAGGTCAGAAGGGCTTCTCAACTGTTACTGTTACTCCAAGGTTCGGCTTTTCCGGTACGGTGACTCTGAGTTCGAAGGTCTCACCATCCAGTCCCATAATCTCGCTTGCTTCATCGAGCGTCCCCGGAGGTTCAGGAAACGTGGCGATGACGATCGATGTGGGCGGTGCATTGCCGATCGGGACCTATGTCATAAACGTAACGGGGTCTAGCGGATATCTAGCTCATTCATCTCTGGTGAACGTAATCGTGACCCACCCACAGGCAACGCTTGATTCATCTCTCTTGGGACTTTCAACAGGGATGATCTTTATGCTTGCTGAAGGGATTGCAATTGTCGTTGTGGCTGTTCTAGCGACAGTAGTTATTCTGAAGAGACGAAAGAATACTCGAGTCTAGTCTTACTTCTGACTGAGCTTCGTGGGCGATTGTGGCCTTATCAAAATCGGGACTGTGTAATTCCAAGGAGGAAAAAGGGGGAGGGAGATTCGTTGGGTGGTGTGTTAGCGTTTTCTCTAGTCGGCGGCGAGTCCGTCTGCTCCTGCTGGGACTCCTGTGATTGTTGTTACCCAGCTGAGGCTTCCGTCATCGTGTACCTTGTAGCCTTGAGTGCTCTGGGATGATATGATGGAGACGTAGAGGTATCCGCTGTTTCTTGTGAGTGCCATGTCGATATCTCCTGAGCCGGTAGTGGCTGCGATGGATTGTAGGAGATGTATGACTCCGTTCCTGTCGACTGTGTAGCTTGAGATAGTTCCGCTATGGGCGTTGGTGGTGTAGGCGTACTTGCTGTTTTCCGTGACGACGACCCAGCAAGGCGCTAGTTGATTGTCGGGCACGGAACCGCTGATGGTGGTTAGACTGCCTGCGTTGGATACGCTGTAGGAGGATAGCGTGCCTCCTGCGGCCTCGCTGACGATCAAAGTACCCCTGTTGCTGAACGCGAATCCGAATGGAGTATTACCACTAGATGCGTGTGAGATAGGTGCGGAGGCGACTCCGTCGCCGTTGACGGTGTATGTGTCGATCTTATTGGTCGTTTTTTCTGTTACGACTAATACTGTGCCTTGAGGGTTGAAGGATATTTGGGCTGGAGCAGTTATTCCACTGAGCGGCTGGACTGAGCCTGCTATTGGTGTCAATTCTCCTTCGCTGTCCAGTTTGTAGCCGGCGATGTTTCCGACACTATCCTTTCCGCCGGCGTTTAACACGTAGACTAATCGATTATGGAGTGTTAGGCTGATTGGCATTATTCCATGGGAGCTTGTCTTGTCGGTGAGTGATAGAATGTTCTGGTGTACTTGGAAGATTGAGATGTCATTGCTGCCCGCGTTTACGACCAATAGTGTTCTGCCGTTACTCGATAGGACTAGACCGCCTTGATTGGATCCCGTTAACCCTGTCGCGCCTAGACCGCCCGTCGAGAACTTTCCAGAGAATGCTAGGGACCCATCGTTTGCTCTATCATATCGTATGACCTGGTTCCCGGCTGGGTCGTTGGTCATTATGTAGACTGCGCCTGTTGTTCTGTTGGAATTGTCGTTTCCTTGATTGTCGTTCCATGTTCTGGCATTGGCCAGTGGAATTGCGAGGGCTAGAAGGATTAGAGCTGCTAATACGGTGAATCTTGGATTTTTCATTTTTGTAATATTCACCCCCGGTTTCTCGATGGCCGAGAGAGGAGTCGGTGATCGTATTTGACGGAATTGCGAGAATTGGTGGGGTTCTGGTCTAGATCTGTTGCTTAATGGACTGTGGTCCGAAGTAGGACGAGGATTCCTAGGACCTGAGCAGTGTTTACTGCTAGTAGATAGGGTAGGAATGGTTCTCCTATGAATGGGCTCATTGTGAGGAAAGAGTAGGCGGCTAGTAGGTTCTGGGCGAATAGGATTAATGCGAAAACTAGCAGGCCAAGGCTGAACTGGGCCCTGGTCTCGCGATAGATTCGCGCATAGACAAGGATCAATCCGAATAGGAGGATTGTGCTGATCGTAGCGGTGTACATGCTTAGGTCCATTAGTGAAACCATTTTACTCTTGCCTCTTCATCTCAGCACTTGTTGGTTGTATCTTGTTCCAGATCTCGTCGAAGATGTTCATGTGAGCTTCCATTTCTGGGGAGAGAAAGTAGAGTCGTCCGTAACGTTCGCCGGAGGCAATGACGATATGGTTCTTTTCGAGAGCGCGAATATGATGCTCCGCGACTCGGTAGTGAACGTCGAGTGCTTCAGCCAGCTGGTTGACGTTCCGGGGTTCGATCCGGATGAGGTTGATGATCCTTCCACGGTTTGGTCCGCCACGGGATCCTGCGAGGACGTACCAGAGTAGTCGTTTCCATGAAGTGTCGGACCCGGGGTGGACGACCGCCAATTACAAGGCGCCTTGAACGTGTTATGCGTGGCCGTTGAGGACATTAAGAGTTGACTCTGCTGGGATCAGTATTCTCGGATTGTACCTAATATGGGATTGTCAGGATCACATCAGGATCGGTACAAAGGAATAGGATTGACTCTTAGTGTATTCAATTGGTTGATAGAGTGTTCGTCGTGCGGTCCTTAGCTGCTAGTTCGATTAATCCGAGGAGGTCCGGCTGTTTGGCTTTTTCTGCACGATGGTTCTTCAACGATGCGCTAGGATACCATTTGCTGGTGAAGGATAAGTAGCCCTGGACTATTGGGACTGTGTCTTCTCCTTTCTCGGTGAGTTCCCAGCGCACAAGTCTGGGCTTCTGTTTGATCGTGACTGATTTGATTAGGCCTCGATCTTCGAGCTCGTTCAGGCGCATGATTAGGACGCGGGGGGTGAGTCCGGGGAGGGATCGGAGGATCTGGTTGAATCGGTCGATGTGTAATACTCCGATGTTTCTCAATATGTGAAAGGTCCATTTCTTCCCGATTGCTGCGAGATCTAGGCCGACCTGGCAGCCTTTCAGGGATCTCTTCTCGGCTACTGTATTGTATCTGATTCCTTCGCTGGTCAAGACTTTCTCCAGTCCTAGTATACTACTGGTATCTTTCCCATTCATATATTGACTTTGGAGATTATCTGTTTGTGAGCAATGTGGCTGCTTCGTGGCCGGTGATCGCCGGGTCCTACAAGGTCGGTGATCCAGCTGGACCAGTCGCAGTTTGCGCCCTTACATCGGAACGCTTGGTTAATCCACTTGTCGGTCTTCCTGGGGTGGCTATTGCGGGTATGGTCTATACGGCCAATCTTGGGATTACACGGATTGTTGTGAATATTACCGCGAATCCGGCTATTCGGTTCTTGTTGGTCTGTGGTAGGGACTCGCCATTATTCAAACCGGGTCAGTCTCTTGTCGCTTTGTCGGAGCATGGGGTTGATGATGAGAAGAAGATTGTCGGTGCAGCAGGATATGATCCAGTACTGGCTACATTGTCTCCGGATCAGATCAAACAATTCCGGAAGCAGGTGGAAGTGCTCGATTGGACGGGGGAGGAGGATGTTGAGGTTTTGAGAGAGAACATTAGTGGTCTATTTGCTAGGAGCCCGGGCGTTTTCAAAGGGGATGGTAGGACGGCTGCCGGACCGATCGCTACAGGAGAGAACTTCGTCTCTATCCGACCGGGAGGTCAGCGTGAACCGCTTGTGTATGATCCCAAAGGCTACTTTGTGATCAGTCTCGATCGTGAACAGGAAGAGATCGTTCTGCGTCACTACTTGCCGGATCATACTCCGGCTCATGAGATGCGGGGACGTGGAGCAACGTCGATGTTGCTCGGTCTCTTGCGAGAGGGTCTCGTTACACAGCTTAGCCATGCGGGCTATCTAGGCGAGGAATTGGCGAAGGCGCAGACCGCTTTGCAGTTTGGATTACGTTATGATCAGGATAGACCTTTGCGTCCGAGTGAGACTCCTGTCAAGACGCTAGAGGCTCCAGCACCGGTGCAATCGAGTGAGCAAAGGCAACCTACTGATTCCCAGCCGCAAATCCCTGCGAAGATGCCGGCTATTCGTCAGCCGATTACATTGCAGGAGCTACAATCCGCCGGTGCTGGTTCGAAGGTGGATCTTGTGCTGAGTGTTTCCGAGATTTCCGGACCCCAGAAGTTTACGGGTGATTTCCTTGTGTCGGATGAGGCTGAGCCGTTCAATGCTTTTCATCGGACACAAGAACGAATCGTGGCCGAGTGGGCTCCGTCCACTCGAATTATCATGGGAGTTGCGGGCGAGATCGCGACCGGATCAATGCTGCGGATTAGTGGTAGGATCGATGAGAATCGTTTGGTCCACGTGGAGCAGCTAGTGATCTTGACGAAGGTTGCTCGGATCGTCGATTAGGAATGGTAGAGGACACGAGGAGGTGAAATTTCGTTTTGTCGAGTGTTGTGATCAAGTCTACTGAGAATGGTCCGAACCTCGTCATAGTTGACGGAAAGGTTGTACAAGCCTGGTGCCGATGTGGAGCATCTACGATGAAGCCGTATTGTGATGGCAGTCACAAGAAGAATGGTTTCACGGCTGAGGCCAGGGACGTCAAGGTTGCCTAGAAGAGCTACGAGGCTTTGCACGTCCCCTCCATTTCTTGATGAAGAGAAACGCTAGACGTTCGCAGTGCAGCCTCATTGGGTCACAAGCGGCATATCTCCAGAGTAGGAGGGAAGCAGATCTTTAGCGAACTCTCTCATCTTCGCGAGGTAGTCATTCTAAGAGAAGGAAGGCAAGTGAGAGGAGAATCTTGGACATATCGATTAGACCGGTTGAGCCGGATTGATATTAATTGATAAAGATTTACAGTAGTTATCCCAAGGTCATCAGATAGCTCTGACGAACAGGCAAGGCAATCCGCTCATCCGAATGGCTCGAACTGCCGATAGCTCTGGCGACAACTATCTTAGCTCTTATCGAGGTGGAGCGGTTACAATCACGGTTCTTAAGGAATCTACTCAATGGTATGACGTGATTCCGACAAAGCTATAATCTGGACCGGAACATCGATTAGCTGTTAACTCCAGCCTTGTTGCCCCCTTCTGCAAGCTCCCTAGCCCTGCTTAACGCGTCGGATTCAGGCAGGTTACGAGAAGAAGGCCCGATGTCTGGGTTACGGGGGGTCTGATTCAGTCTTGGGGGTGGTTGCGAAACAACAATCGGAACGATCCTCATCGTCTTCGCCCACGTTCAAGAAATCTAGGCCGCGAATTACAACGGATACTGTTTCGTTTCGCATTGACAGCATCCTCAGAGCGAACCTTGAGGAGGAGGCGAAGAAGAACCGGACGAGTCTCAATACACTGGTTTCTCAAATCCTATCTCGCTACGCGGATTGGTGGCGTTACGTTGGGAGGCTCGGCCTGATACCCGTCAGTAAAGACCTCCTACGGGACGCGTTCAAGTCACTCGACAAGTCAGAACTGGAAGAGCTCGGGAAGAGCTTCGCAGAGACTTCCGGACGAGAGCATGTCCTCTACCTCTACCAGCAGCTAAGCCTCGGCACCATCCTCCAGTTCCTGGATCTCTGGAGCAGCCACTTCGACGCCTACGAACACCGTTATGACGGAAAGATGCATTATTACACTGTTCATCACGACGTCAACCTCAACTTCTCAATATTCGTCAAAGAATTCGTCACGACAATGATCAGGGAAACAGTCCCACGAACAGTCAAGTTCGAAACAGTGGGACCCAACTCTGTGACTTTCAGCTTCGAAGGCTAACCACAGAGATCTCATTGCAGTGTCGAACAAACACGCTATTCCAGTGCACATGATTGCCTGCAGCTTAAGTGTTCTTGACAGAAGCATATAGCATGCGAACGGATTGCATGATACAGTCGGAAAGTGTCTAGTTGAACGCCCAAATGGAGCCGTTCTCGCGTTCCGGCAAACAAGTACAGTTTTCGTCGATCACAGGCAAAGTCGTTTCGAGTAGTAAACGCTCCGACACATACATCAATACCTCTTACTCTTCGGGCACCACGAGTAGCGGCGATAGATACTCTATCCCGCATGTTACTTCAAATGTTGTGGTCAAGCAGGAGTTCTTCCTACTCACCGAGGACGGTAGGGAAGTACCCATTCAATTGACCGGTGTCGATATTCCCGTCCGGGATGGTCAAACTGTCACGATGATTGCTGGGGGCGTTCGTCCCGATGGGCGAGATAACTATTGGGTTCGAATGGCGGTTGATGATACGGGTCGGTATTATGCGGTCGATGACGATGGGCGGCTGCGGCATACATGGAAGCTGGTCTCCAAGACAAGGTGGGTCTTGACCCTTCTCAGTCTGATGTTCGTAGGGACATTCTTGTTCTTTGACATGATAATATCAGCAGTCGTCAGGTCTCCAGGTGCCTCGGGTTTTCAAACTCTTTGGCTCTTGTCAGTCTTGGGAACGCTGGGTTGGCTGTTTGTCTCCATTCGAGGCTATAGGGATCTCAAGCGTCGCCTGGGAGTACATCTCGATATGCTATCGAGAAACGTGTTGGCTGCAAAGCCACGCATCCTAGCGTAAATCCTGGACGCGTGCAATCCCTCGAAACTCAACATATCATAAAAGCACGGGTCCAGTCAGATTCATGTTATACAGCAAACATTTTGCGCCGTGATACACAAAGTACGCGTTGACAGAATCCCCGCTGTATCCGGGAACCATCAGGGTCTTTGCAGGCATTCGTACGCGAAGTCCCACTATGTTCAAAGTCCACTAGAGAAGTGGTGGGGCCTTAAATGGCCAAAGGCCGCAGAATTGGACGGTCTAACAGCTCGAGGGAATCGCATGTCTTCTCCCATTCGCAGACGAACCGTATTGGCCTCGATGATAACAATAATAGCAGTGTTAGCTGTTTTTTCACGAGCGTCCCTCATCCACTCTGTTTCTGCACAGTCTTCGTCTATCGATCTCTCGAAAGAGTATGCGAGTGGAGACGTGGATGTATTCCCGTATCTTCAGGCCTGGTATACTTGGATCAATATCAACGGGACACACACGATATTCCTGGCGCTGCACTCTAATCAGGTCCAGTCGCCCGTCTCCGCTTTCGTGGGGCAGGGATACAATACAACTTCAGGGTCGAAGGTTTTCGTGGCGAACGCTCTCTTGGCCATGGAAGTCTACAATGACACTAACGGGAACGGTTACCTAGACGCGAATTATGGAGCCGGTACGACCGAACTCAAGTATCTTTTAGTCATGAACGCGTCCCAGACGTTTACAGTGAACCCGGATGGGAACACAACATATCTGAAGACTAGCTATGACATCGGCAATGTTGCTCTTGTCCTGCCAACTGATCCCGGTGTGACCCTGCAAGGATTGAGCTTCTCACTTTTGCATACTACCCTAGCAGTAGCATCTCATCAGTTGAGCGTTGTTGCAGGGAGCAACCCATACGATTCGCAGACGAGTACTTCTCCTTCATTGGTGACAGCTGCTCAGTTATCAGTGGATAATGGATTGACGTACGAGTTCCGTTTCCGGGACAACTATACTCTCGTCAAGACTCCGACCGAAATTCATCCGGCTCTCTATATCGCCTCGCCTGTCAATTCGTTGCCGGCTGGAGCATTCAGTGGCGGGGATTACACTCCGCTAATTCGGGTAGATGATTATGTTAGAAACAAGCTTCCCGATATCGCGGGTCTACCGTCTACCTCAGACCTGAATTATGGCACCTCTCGATTGTTCTACCGGGTATCTTATCCTGCATGGTCCGGCTATGGTGTGAAGCATGATCCAACTTATGTTGCACACTTTGCCGTGTCCACGAGTTCTCCTATAGTACCAACACCGCTTGGTGGTTTGTTGATAGTCGCCATAGCTGCTGCTGGAATAGCCGGAGTCTTTCTGCTCGTCCTAGTGGTCTCGTTAGTTTCACGTGCTCGTAGACACAGTCGAATCATGATTAGCGAGAACAGGAAAAAGGAAGAACGGGTTGTGTGGGACTCGGGTGGCGTTTCTCTAATAGAGGGGCACGGTACAAACACCCGGGGCACTCGGTTGAATCCCACCGGTCTTGAACTATCGAATCATGCAAACGAAAATAGCGTTTGTGAGGATGCGATTCTCATATCGAGAAGATTGGTCCTCGTCCGTCAGAGCGAGCTCAGAAAAGAGCTCGTGGGAGTTCCCAATCCAGTGACATCATCGTATCCACGAGTCGTGTCCAGGCTCAAAGTCTGGTCCATCGTCCGGAGACGATAGACGGTTCCAGCGCTAGCATCCACACCGTTGACGTAGTTCGCTCTGACGACCGCGACTGTCGAGCTGGGCTGTGTAATATCACCGAAAGCTGAAGTGCCTGCGAGACTGTAAAACAGGGGGTTGGCGAAGCCGTGCGGATGTCCCGCGGCCTGGTCGGCCAATGCCATGATCCCAGCAATTAATGGGGATGAAAGACTGGTCCCACCGATCCGGTACTCGGAGTATTTCACGGTCCCATCAGGGAATGTCTGCGTCTCACCGATCAGTAAGCCTGTATTCGGATCGCCGACCGCAGAAATGTCGGGGACGGCTCGACCGGAATGACCCTGAGCCTTGAAGACTGAGTTGGGCACGACGCCAGCCTGGTAGAACGGCTCTGGGAAGATTCGGCTGACGCCACCACCAGAACCGTAGAGCCACGAGCCCGGGGGAGTAGGGGACCACGTTGTGCCTGTCCATGAGGATGTTGTTGTTCCCCAGCCTGTCTCGAAAAGGTAGTTGTTAGATGCGCCGATAGCAAGGCTTGTCCCGCCGACAGCCGTCACGTATGGGCTCGAAGCCGGCCAGTCGGTCGTCTGGTATCCAACAACCAATGATTCATCATTGTCGTCGCCCGACGAGAAGTAGATTCCGATGCCTGTGACGACTCCTTGGAGGATCGTGTCCTCATAGGGCTTAATGTAACCTGGTGGGAGGAGTTCCGTCCGGAACCCGTACGAGTTAGTGACAATCGATGCCAAGTGCCGATCTACCACATGGTTCAACGCGGCGTCTAGGTCCTGAAAGTTGTTTGGTGCTCCCACGTAGACTATCTTGGCTGCCGGTGCCATGCCATGAACTGCTTCTATGTCCAAGGTTTCCTCTCCATACCAGCCCTGAGGGTCCTGGTAGTTTCCCTTCTCAGGGTGGTTGTACGTTCCCGGTGCGACGACCTGGACTAGCTGGCTGGGCGTCAAAGATGGAATTCCGCGATTGATAGACCATTGATTGACGTCTTGGACGATCGTTGGTGCTGCGTAAGCGTCAATGATCGCAACTGTTTGTCCGGCGCCGTCGTATCCTGAAATCCCGTAGGCGCCCTTGATCTGTTGAGGAGTGTATCCACACGGTGCATACGGAAGCGGGTTGGAGCCGTATGGTCGACCATTGATTGACGTCTTGGACGATAGTTGGTGCTGCGTAAGCGTCAATGATCGCAACTGTTTGTCCGGCGCCGTCGTATCCTGAAATCCCATACGCTCCCTTGATCTGTTGAGGAGTGTATCCACACGGTGCATACGGAAGCGGGTTGGAGCCGTATGGATTCGTGAATCCTGTCGCAAGCTTCTCCGCCCAGTAGGATGAGCACGGCTGGGCACTGACGAAGGCCGGTGGCGGTGGCGCGTCACCGACAGTGTGATCAGTATGAACAAGCTGCATGCTATCATCCAATCCTAACACTCCGGAGACGATGCCCGCTAGTGGACTGGGCACTGATAGGTCGCTGGAAGGGGATCTGAGGGTCAATCCAGAGACGCTGTACAAGCCGAAGCTGGTGCCGAAGGCAGTTTGTGCCTGGGCTATCGTGCCCTCCGCGGAAACGTAATGATTGTTCCAGGGCGTATACTCTACCTGGAAGTCTTGACTGCGCAACCAGGATTGTACCTGCCCAACCTGGGATTGCGACGGGGCGAATTGTTGTCGGAACTGTTGAGAAGTCAGGTATTGACCGTATAGTGTACTTCGAGGATCAGATACTGCCTGAGCAAGTGTTTCGACCTGTGACGGATTCGTCCAGCCCAAGTAGACGCGGAAGCCGACGATCGTCGAGGGATCTGCGGGACCCTTGAAGTTCTTAACGGTGGCCCACGCCGGGGTGCTGCTGTTGAGCAAGCTCCTCCCATTATTTGCGCGAGGCAATGATAATGGGGCGGCTACTGCGGATATTGTGAGCGAAACTAGCAGTAATGCTACAGCGAGTGCCAGAGTCATTCTCGGAGAAGAGGAAGATTTCATTTCCAGAATCGAACTGTAAATCCAGAGTTGTGATTATATAAAATTTGGTAGTCGGCAGTAATCTCTGGAAATCCTGCACCCCCGGGCAACAAGGGTGTCTGTGCGGTTTCGTGATGGTCCGAGCTCGCGACGCAGTCTCGACCTTAGCCTAGTTCTGAGCTGCCTCCGAATTTTTCATATGGTCCTCTCCTCGTGCTAGAGTGGTGAGAATAGTTTCTGCAAGCTTCTTGGCTGACTCTGGGCTCAGCTCCACAGCTACCCTCGCAGAGAGACCCTTTTTCGGATTGACGAAATCGATGTTCAATGCACGTTCCAGAGAAGCATCAGTCGGATGATCGTAGGAAACGTTGACTTCTTCTAGTTTGAACCATCCGTCTGGTCCCTTGCCGCTGCCCTTTACCTGTGCCGTCTCAGTGATCCCTGTGCACATTGCAGTTCTCTCCTTAGTTTGAGGTCCTCAAGTATTTTTCGAAGAATTGGAATACTTTCTTCCAGCCATCTACTGCTGGTTCCTGACGATAATTTGGCCTGTCATAGTAGAAGAAGCCATGCCCAGCCTTCGGGTACATGTGAAACTCGTAGTTCTTTCCATACTTCTTCAACTCCTCTTCCAGCAAATGGACATGTTGCGGTGTAGGATTTTGGTCCTCTTCGCCGAACAAGCCCAGTAATGGACATGAGAGGTCTTTCGTATAATCGATCGGCGCGACTGGACGCTTAGAAGTCAACTCTTCCTTGGACATTACGACGCCTCCGCCCCAACAGTCTACCGCAGCATCAAATCCTTTCAACCGGCATGCTGCGAGAAACGCTTGGCGTCCACTCGAGCACGTCCCGAAAACTCCAACTTTCTTGTTGGACTGTGGAAGTGATTTCAAGAATCGGAGCGATCCCTCTGTGTCTTCGAGGACCGAGTCATCTGCAACTCCTCCGGACGCGCGTACCTTCGCCGCCACATCGTCTGGGCTCCCGTGGCCAAATCTGTAGTATATGTTCGGACTGAAGGCAAGATAACCATGATGGGCGAACTTTCGCGTCATCTCGCGATACAACTCATCCCATCCTGGCATGTGGTGGATCACAACAACTCCTGGAAAAGGGCCGGGTCCAAGGGGACGCGCAAAGTACGCGTTGATAATGTCCCCGTTGAATCCTTGGACCGTCGTGGTCTCTGCAAGCATTCCTTCGTACATGTCTGTCGTGTATCGATGCATAATCTCTGTTCGCGACCTATGGGGGTTTAAGAAATCGTGGGACGGGTTGGGATTATCGCTTCAAGAGCCGTACTCTTCGATTGAAGCTGCCTATCGGTCTAACCGGGAACAGTCGATCTCGGTATAGGTCGACCTATGGCTGTGATACCCGTCTATACTAGTATCGCCGGAGACCTTCCCTGTTCTCGTAGAA
>Ga0209803_1002196_pt1 | contig 12332 bp, 10 predicted proteins | sample GraSoiAngelo_138_FD_185895 | JGI IMG/M metagenome (GOLD analysis project Ga0209803, IMG submission 185895) | Grasslands soil microbial communities from the Angelo Coastal Reserve, California, USA - 14_0929_09_40cm (SPAdes) (version 2) | ecosystem: Environmental > Terrestrial > Soil > Grasslands ... | reverse complement strand
CATGCACCCCTCCGCCACCAACTCCGCTCCCTGCCGGTGCATCTCAGCCAGCAGTGATTTGCCCGCTGCGTCAATGAAACTCACGGCGCGAAGGTGGACCCTTAGGGGACGACCCCCAGTCGTGTTCATTGCTGCGCGCCAGCACTGTTCCAGTTCAGCTACCCACGGGCCGGCTAGCTTGCCCTCGACCTTGAAGATGGTCGTCGTAGCTTCCTGCTCAATCGTGATCTTCAGCACGGCACTCTCTCTGGGAACACGTATCCACGGCGCATTTGACTGGCCGTTTTGCCGAAAACTCATCTCTATCGTTAACTCGCTTAGTTAGAAGTATTTACGTAGCTCCTGGGTCGAGTCTTTAGCAAGATCACGGAAATCCTTGTGCCGATATCCCGACATTTGCCGAAATATCGGCTAGACCCCTGGGGTTGCAGAAAGGGCGGCAAGGCGCAGCAGTCCATGGCAAATTCGGGCGGCTGCGGGCAATTTCCGAACTGTCAGGCTGGGCGGGTAATCTTGAGCTTGCTCATACGGGATTGCAGGGTGGTGCGCTTCATGCCTAGGCGGGTAGCGGCGCCGCGGGGGCCGCCGAGGACCCAATTTGTTTCCTCAAGAGCGCGCAAGATGTGCTGGCGCTCGGCGGCTTCGAGCGTTACAAGGGCCTCCGTCGCCGCTTCCGCCGGTGGCTCTAGTTCGGCGAGCGGGACCCGCAGCGCCGGTCCCGCCGAAAGAATGACGGCGCGCTCAATCAGGTTTTCGAGTTCGCGGACATTCCCCGGCCAGTGATAGCGCGTCAGCGCGTCCAGGGTTTCGGAGGGGATGGATTCGATGCGCTTGTTCATCCGCCGAGCATACTTTTGGGCGAGGTAGCGCACGAGCTGAGGAATATCCTCATGGCGGTCGCGCAGCGGCGGCATGAGAAGCGGAAAGACGTTCAGGCGATAGTAGAGGTCGCTGCGGAATTCGCGCTCGGCCACCATGCGCGCCAAGTCGCGGTTGGTGGCGGCGACCACGCGGACGTCCACGCGGATCGTGCGCGTGCTTCCCAACCGCTCGAATTCCTGCTCTTGCAGAACGCGCAGCAGCTTGGGTTGCAGCTCGAGCGGGATATCGCCCACCTCGTCAAGGAACAGCGTACCGCCGTGAGCCAGCTCGAACCGGCCGATCTTCCGCGCGATGGCGCCGGTAAACGCGCCGCGCTCATGGCCAAACAGCTCGGACTCCAGCAGACCTGTGGGGATAGCGGCGCAGTTCACTTTCACAAAAGTGCGCTCTCGCCGGTTACTCAGATTGTGAATGGCGCGCGCCACCAGCTCTTTGCCCGTGCCGGTCTCCCCCTGGATCAGCACGGTGGAGTCGGTGGGCGCAACAGTTTCCACCTGTCGCAGGATCAGCTTCAGCACAGCACTATCGCCGACGATCTCCTCGAAGTTGAATTCGGTCCGGATTTCGTCTTCGAGGTAAAGCTTTTCCTCCGCCAGTTTGTTTTTCAGCTCGGCGATTTCCTTGAACGCCAGAGCGTTTTCCACCGCGATGGCGATCTGTGCGGAGACCTGGCTTAGCAGGTCGGCGTCCGCTTGGGTGAAGGCAGCGTCGCGCAGGCTGGCGACGTTCAGCGCACCCAGCACGCGGTTGCGTGTGACGAGCGGTACGCAGCAGACCGACCGCACTCCTTCGGCCAGCAGGAGCCGCGCGATCTCGGAGTCATACTTCTCCAGGTCGGCGCGACTGGCTAACAGCGGTTGGCGCGAGCGGAACGAACAGCCGGAGGGCGAACTCTCCACCGCGATGCTCATCTCCTCGCGAATCACCACGCGGCCTTCGGGGAAGTCCAGGAATTGCACGCGCATGCGTTTGGTGGCGGGGTCGTAGAGCGCCAGGCTAGTGTACTCGTGGTGCATCACACGGCGCAGGCACGCAGCGATGGCCTCAAATAACTCCCGGACGTCGAGGTGCGAGACCAGGACGTTGTTCACTTCCAGCAGTACCTGCAACCGGTCGCGCTGCTGCGCGAGTTGCTGCTGGTACGCTTGGGCGCTTCGGTAGTTGAGCGCGTTGTCCACTGCGACGGCCACTTGCCGCGCCACCTGCTGCATGAACTCCACTTCGGTATCGCTGTAGCGGTGCAGAATGGTGCGCCCGAACCCCAACGCCCCCAGCCGGCGGTGCGCCGTAGTCAGCGGCAGCATGCAGAATGACTTCACCTGCTCCTGCCGAAGCGTCTGTAGCAACGTGGGATAGCGGCTCTCTTGTTCAATATCCGCCACCACCAAGGGCTGTTGTGTCTCCCACACAGTTCCCGCCGGGGTTTCTCCCACGGGGAGTTCCAGGCCCGGCCGCACGCGGGTGGGTTGCGAAGTCTCCAGGATATGCAGCCGCATCACGTTGCGCGCGGTGTCGTGCAGGACCAAGTTGAGGTAATCGAACTGCACCACGCGGTGCAGCCGCCCGGCCAGGTCGTGGAAGAGCTCACCCAGGTCTCGGTGCAGCGCAATTGCCTCCGCTACCTCCAGCAGCGCCTGCCGCTGTCCATCCAATTGTTCTGCCAGCCCCAATCGGGTGGTAGTAAGGTCCGTAGAACTAGACGCGGTGGTCTCCGGCGATGCGGTTAGGGGGCTCGCCGCGTCACCCGCGATCTCCGTGCGGGTATCGCTTCGCGGGGCGGGGGCCGGTGCACTACTCTCGCTCATACCGGCAGGATACCACCGGCGTTCGCCCCGGCTCAACTTTGCTTCTGTCCAGGTAGGGAGGTCTTAACTGACCAAAGCGGATAACTAACTATGCGACTTTCCGATCGGAAGTGGCTGCGGCATAGCGGGGCCGTGGGCCGCGACGCAGGATGGCCTTTAACCCCCATAAGACGCGGTTCAAGTCAGCCATGGTGCGCAGGTCGCCGGTGCCCCCCAAGCCTAGGCTTTCATAGTGGTTACGGATGAACTCGTTGAGTTTCTGCCGGTTCATCCCCAGAGCGCCGGCCACGGCCCACAGCGCGCGCCACGCCGCGGCGTTCGGACGCACCTGGCGGCGTTCGGGAAAACCATGCCGCCCGGCGGTGCCCGCGGCCTGGTTCTCTGCTCGCGCCCTGCGACGGGAGAGCAGTTCGAGCCAGGCGATCACACGGGCAGCGTCGGCTCGCGTCAGCTGCTTGGTTTCAGCTGCGCGCCCCCCCGAGAATAGTTCCACATAGTAATGACGTAGCCGCCGATCGGCCTCCGGCTCGAGGCCGAGCCGCGCGGTCCAATGGTGCCACAGTGCCTGTAGGCGCTGAACCTGCGCCAGATTGATCGGCGGGGCCGGTTTGAGCAATGGGGTCATTCGTTCCTCTGATTACTTAGATGCAATCAGTGTTCGCTTCGTCTTCGCCCACGACGGCGTTTGCCCAGCCTGCGATTATCCAGGGCCAGTATTTCGGCGCGGTCATACCCTCCGGCAACCTAGGCAGCGAACGAATGGCGGTCTGCGCAGTTCCGCCGTCGCGTGAGCTCGTGGGGAAACCGCCGGGAGAAGCGCTGGCGGCAGGGCTGGGAGCAAAGATCACATTTTTGGATTGACAGGACGCGGAAAGCCTCGTATAAATATGCAGGCTTGTGTATATTCTATACAGGGTTTTGTTTGATGCGCGGCGACATCGTTGCCGGGAACGGGACGGACCCTGAGTTGGGCACACGGAAGCGATTTCGGCAGGGGCAGATCCTGAAATTGATCAGCAGTGAGAACATCTCCAGCCAGGATGAGCTGCGGCGCCGGCTGGCGCACGTGAAGTTGCAGGTCACTCAGGCCACGCTCTCGCGCGACTTCCACGAGCTGAAGGTGGTGAAGACTGCCGCTGGCTACAAGCCTCTCACCGCGGTTAGTGAAGAGGCTGCTGCGCTGCCCCCGCTCGGGCGCGCCCTGCGCGAGTATCTGCTGGACCTCCGCCCGGCTGCGAACCTGCTCGTGCTGAAGACTCCGCCCGGCGGCGCGCAGCCGCTGGCCGCCGCGGTTGATGCCGAGCGCATGAAGGAAATCGCCGGCACGATCGCGGGCGACGACACGATTCTGGTGATCACCCCTTCCCCCGCGGCCCGCGCCTTGGTGCAGAAACGGATGGAGGAGTTGCTCCGATGAAGGACCCGCGCCGTCCCGACGGCTCCGAGATGCAAGAGCCGCGGGTAGCCGTTGTCGGAGCAACTGGCTACGCCGGCTTTGAACTCGCGCGACTCCTGCTGCGGCATCCGCAGATCCACAAGCCTACTTTCTATCTGCGCGATGGCTCGGCGCAGGTGAGGTGCCTCACCGAACTATTCCCTCAACTCCGCGGCTGGGGGGAGGCGCCTTGCCGGGCGTATTCGGTTGAAGCCGTGGCGTCGAGTGGAGCCACGGTTGCGTTTCTGGCTACGCCCCATGAGGCTTCGCTCGACTTGGCGCCGCCCCTGCTCGACGCCGGGCTGCGCGTGGTGGACCTGAGCGGGGCCTTCCGCTTCCGCGAGCCGGACACTTTCGCCGCCTGGTACAAGCTGCGCCCTCCGGCACGTAAACTTCTTGAGCAGGCCACCTACGGCTTGCCAGAACTTTACTCCGCAGCGCTGCCACAGGCGCGGTTGGTGGCCAATCCCGGCTGCTACGCGACTTCCGTGGTTCTCGGCCTCCGCCCGGTGATTGACGCCGGTTGGGCGGACCGGAGTCGCGGCATCGTTTGCGACTGCAAGTCGGGCGCAAGCGGCGCCGGAAAGGAGCCCAAGCGCGAGCTGCACTTTGTAGAGGTGGACGAGAATTTCCGCGCCTACGGCCTGTTCAGCCACCGGCACACGCCGGAGATCACCGATCACCTGGGACTTGAGAGCGCCGAGATCATGTTTTCGACGCACCTGCTGCCTGTGGCCCGCGGCATTCTTTCGACGCTATATGTTTGGCTCGATCGCCCGCGCCAGGCCGCGGAGGTGGAATCCCTCTACCGGCAGTTCTATGCCGGCCGGCCAATGGTGCGGGTGTGGCCGGCGGGGCGTCTGCCTGAGCTGCAGCACGTCGCGCACACCAACTTCTGCGACATCGGCTTCGCGCTCGACGCGTCGGGCGAGCGGCTGGTGGTGGTCTCCTGCCTCGACAACCTGGGCAAAGGCGCTGCCGGGCAAGCCGTGCAAAATTTGAACGGGATGATGGGTTTCGAGGAGGCAGCTGCACTATTGTGAGCAAACAGCGATGAGAATGGTGGTCAAATTCGCCGGAGCATTGCTGGAGGATCCCGCCGCGTTGCAATCGATTTCGCGGCAGGTGGCCGAGCTGGTGCGCCAGGGCCACGAGCTGCTGGTGGTGCACGGTGGAGGCAAGGCATTCACCGCCACCCTGGCGCGTATGGGCATCGGCAGCCGCTTCGTCTCCGGCCTGCGCGTCACCGACCGCGAAACCCGCGATGTCGCTGTGATGGTCCTGGGTGGGCTCCTCAACAAGCGCCTCGCCGCAGCCATCTCCGAGGCGGGCCAGCCGGCGGTCGGAATTTGTGCCAGCGACGCCGCATGCTTCTTGGCCGAGCCCATGGTGCACGACGAAGTGGCTGGGGGCCTGGGTTACGTTGGCTATCTCACGGGTGTGAATCTCGAGTTCCTTGAGACGCTCTGGCGCGCGGGCATCGTGCCGGTGGCCTCCTGCCTGGGCCTGGGCGCTGACGGCGAGCTCTACAACATCAACGCCGACCACATGGCTGCGGCATGCGCTGAGTTCATCCATGCCGACCGGCTGATCTTCCTCACCGACGTTGCCGGCGTGCTCGACGGCGATAAAGTACTCAAGGTCGTCTCTACCGAGATGGTTGAGGAGCTGATCCGGCGGCACAAAGTCTCCGGCGGGATGGTGCTGAAGCTCGAAGCGTGCAAGCGTGCGCTGGCCGGCGGGGTGCGGCAAGTGCGCATCGTGGGCGGCAATCTGCCACGCGGGCTGCTCTCCGCCGCTAATGGCGGCAAAGGGCCCGGCACACGGGTCACACCAATGTTTCCTGCCGCGGCGAGCGCGGCGTCGGGGTGAAGGCAGAAGGCAGAGGTTAGCGCAAAGAGCGAAGAGGATACGCAGGGCACACCTCGGCAGTGTCTCGGAACGGATTCCAGATGAAGAAGGCCACAAAAGAGAAAGTGACGGCGACGAGGGGGGCGAGGGCGTTGCGCGACGACGCCCGCTACCTGATGAACACCTACAAGCGCCCGCCGGTGGTCTTCAGCCACGGCAAGGGCTGCTACCTCTACGACCACCGCGGCCGGAAGTACCTCGATTTCCTGGGCGGCATCGCCGTGAACGCTCTGGGGCACGCCCACCCGCGGCTGGTGCGTGTGATTCGTCGAGAGGCGGCGCGGGCGATCCACGTCTCGAACCTGTTTCACAATCCTTATCAGGGCCCGCTGGCGCGCAGGTTGGCCCAGTGGTCCGGGATGGACCGCGTCTTCTTCACCAACAGCGGCACCGAAGCGATTGAAGGAGCGCTAAAGCTCGCGCGGCTCTATGCGCGACAGAAATCCGGCGGGTCGTCGTCCTCGAGCGCTGCGGGCTCGGCCCCTAGTGGCTCGGGAACCCTTGCGGAAGCGCCGGCGGGAACAAGAACGCGCATCCTAGCGCTTGAAAACTCCTTTCACGGGCGCACATTTGGCGCCCTTTCGATTACGGCCACGGCCAAGTATCGCGAACCGTTTGCGCCGCTGGTGCCGGGGGTCGAATTTGTGCGCTTCAACGATTTGGAGGACCTCGACGCCAAATTCGATTCCAGTGTCTGCGCCATGGTGATCGAGCCAATTCAGGGCGAAGGTGGCATCTACCCGGTCTCGGCACCCTTCTGGCAGCACGCGCGCAAGTTGGCGACGCAGTACGACGCAGCGCTCATCGCCGATGAAATTCAGTGCGGGCTGGGCCGCACCGGCCGCTACTTTGCCTATCAACGCCTGGCCGGGCTGCCCGACATCGTTGTTGTGGCGAAGCCACTGGCCGGCGGCCTCCCGCTGGGCGCCATCCTGGCGCGCGAACCTTTTGCGTCGGCGTTTACACCCGGCCTGCACGGCAGTACTTTTGGCGGCGGCCCGCTGGTCTGCGCCACCGCGCTGGAATTCCTCACCACCGTCGAGGAAGAAAATCTTCTTTCCAACATCCACGCCCGCAGCGCCGAATTGCGCGCTGGCCTGGTGAAGCTGGCGGCCAAGTTTGACTTCATCCGTGAGTTGCGCGGCGAAGGCTTGATGCTGGGTCTTGAACTGAGCGTCGAAGGCGGGCCCTACGTAGCCGAGGCGCTTGGCCGCGGCCTGATCATCAACTGCACCCACGACTACACCCTGCGCCTTCTGCCGCCGTTCATTGTCACCGCGCGGCAGGTGAACGAATTTCTGGAAAAGCTAGAAACCGTTCTCGCGAAGACCCGGCGACCTGCGGAAACACCCGCCGCGCGTGTGGCGCGGAGGCCTGAGCGCGCTGCCGAGGCGCATGCGGTGGCAGCCACGAGGTAAACATGAACGCCCTGGCACCCGCCCTGACCGTCACTCGCGACCTATTGACCGGCACCGAATGGAGCCCCGCGGTGGTGCGCGAGCTCAATCATCTCGCGGCCGACATCAAGGCGCGGCCCGACCGTTATCGCCGCGCCCTCGGCGGCCGCTTCCTGGCGTTGATTTTCGAGAAGCCCTCGCTGCGCACGCGCGTGACGTTTGAAGTGGGCATCCAGGGCATGGGGGGCGGCGCGGTATTTCTGGATCACACCGGCACGCGCCTGGGCGCGCGGGAGTCGATCGGGGACGTGGCCCGGAACCTGGAGCGCTGGGTGCACGGCATCGTCGTGCGCACCTACGAGCAGCGCGTACTCGACGAGCTGGCCGCCCGCGCTGCCATCCCCGTGATCAACGCGCTCTCCGACCGGTTCCATCCGTGCCAGGCGCTGGCGGATTTCTTCACGCTCGAGGAGCGCTTTGGCGGGCTGCGCGGGTTGAAGCTGGCTTACGTGGGTGACGGCAATAACGTCTGCCATTCACTGCTGGTGGCCGGGGCGCGCGTTGGCGCGCACGTTCGCGTGGCCACCCCGCCGTCTTACGAGCCCGACGCCGAGACTGTTGCGGAGGCACGCCGCGCCGCGCGTGAGACCCACGGCAAGATTGAACTGTTTCACGCCGCTGAGGAAGCGGTGGCCGGCGCGCAGGCCGTCTATACCGACGTGTGGGCCAGCATGGGACAGGAGCACGAAGCCGCGGAGCGCGCCGCAATCTTCGCGCCGTACCAAGTCAACCAAGCACTGATGGACCTCGCCGGGCCTGATAGCGTCTTCCTGCACTGCTTGCCGGCGCACCGTGGCGAGGAAGTTACCGACGCAGTGATGGATTCGCCGCGCTCGATCGTCTTCGACCAGGCCGAGAACCGCCTGCACGTGCAGAAGGCCATTTTGCTGATGCTGCTAAGCTGAGGGGAACCCTTGCCGAAAAAAGTAGTGCTTGCCTATTCGGGCGGACTGGACACTTCGATCATCATTCCGTGGCTGAAGGAGACTTACGCCTGCGAGGTCATTGCCATGATCGGCGATGTCGGCCAGCAGGAAGACCTCGGTGCGGCGCGGCGCAAGGCCCTGGCCACCGGTGCATCCACCGCTTACATCGAAGACCTGCGCGAGGAGTTCGTCGCCGGCTACATCTGGCCGACACTGCGCGCCGGCGCGGTTTATGAGCACAAGTATCTGCTGGGAACGTCGTTTGCGCGGCCGGTGCTGGCGAAGCGCCAGGCGGAACTGGCGCTGGAGCTGGGCGCCGACGCCCTCGCCCACGGTTGCACCGGCAAGGGCAACGACCAGGTGCGCTTCGAGCTGGCTTACAAGGCCATTGCGCCCGGCTTGCAAATCATCGCGCCATGGCGCGAGTGGACCATATGCTCGCGCGAAGACGCCATCGCTTACGCGCTCGCGCACAACATTCCCATCCAGCAATCCACCGCCAACATCTACAGCCGCGACCGCAATATCTGGCACCTGAGCCACGAAGGTGGGCGCCTGGAGGACCCTGCCAACGGGCCTGAAGAGTCCATGTGGCAGTGGGTGGTTTCGCCCGAACGCGCGCCCGACACTCCGGCCGAGGTCGAAATCGGTTTTGAAGGCGGCACGCCAATTTCGGTCAACGGGAGCCGGCTCGGACCAGTACAACTGCTGGGCGAGTTGAACGCGATTGCCGCGACGCATGGCGTCGGGCGCATCGATCTGGTCGAGAACCGCCTGGTCGGGATCAAGTCCCGCGGCGCGTATGAAACGCCCGGGGGCACGCTACTCGTGACGGCGCATCGCGAACTCGAAGCGCTGTGTCTGGATCGCGAAACATTGCATTTCCAGCAACACCTCGCGTTGCGCTACGCCGAGCTGGTCTATTACGGCCTGTGGTTCACCCCGCTGCGCGAAGCTCTGGACGCTTTCTTTTCGAGTACCCAGCAGCGCGTCACCGGTACCGTGGGCCTGAAGCTCTATAAGGGCAACATCAGCGTCGCGACGCGCTCCTCGCCCTACTCGCTCTATCGCACCGAACTGGCCAGCTTCGCCATGACGCGCTACAACCCCAAGGACGCCGAGGGCTTCATCAATCTGTTCGCCCTGGCCGTCACCGTGCCCCAAGGAGACTTGACCGCCCCTCGAGTCGTCAAGCGATGACCGGCGCGCCCAAAGATAGACCGTCGGGGCCATCACCCGCCCAGTCGTCCCATAAGCCGGAAGGCAAAATGTGGGGCGGGCGTTTTGAGCGCGGCCCAGACGAAATCTTCTACAAGTTCCAGCGCTCGTTTCCGTTCGACCGGAGGCTGCTGCCGTACGAAGTGGCCGTAGACCGCGCCTGGGCGAAAGCGCTCGCGGGCGTCGAGATCTTGACTGCTGGCGAAGCGTTGGAGACGCTCGCGGCGCTCGATCAGATTGCCGAGCGGGCCGCGTCGGACGCGGCCTGGCTGGAGGCCTCGGAGGCAGAGGACGTCCACCACTTCGTCGAACTTGCTCTGGTGGAGAAGCTGGGCGGGCTCGGCCACAAACTGCACACCGGGCGCAGCCGCAATGAGCTGGTGGCCACCGAATTCCGCCTTTTTATCAAGAATGCCTCGGGCGAGATGCGCGCTGGCGTCGCGGGATTGATCGCGGCGCTGCTCGAACAGGCCGAGAAATGTTTCGGCGTGCCGATGCCGGGAGCTACTCACCTGCAACCCGCGCAGCCCATTCTGTTTTCGCACTTCCTTCTAGGGCATGTGGAAGGCCTGTTCGGCCATCTCGACCGGCTAGCCGCAGCGGCGGCGAGCGCCGACGCGTGTCCCATGGGCTCCGGCGCGCTGGCCGGCTGCGCCTTCCCGGTGAACCGCGAGGCCATCGCGCGCGAGTTGGGCTTCTCCCGAGCCACACCGAACAGCGTGCATGCGGTCAGCCAGCGCGATTTTGCGCTTGATTATCTCTACGCCCTAGCCCTGCTGGCGACTTCGCTGTCGCGCCTGGCCGAAGATTTTATTTTGTTTGCGACTCCGGAGTTCGGCTTCATCACGCTGCCCGATGAGTACTCGACCGGAAGCAGCCTCATGCCGCAGAAGAAAAACCCCGACGCCTGGGAATTGATTCGCGGTAAGACCGGGCGTATCACTGCGGCGCTGTTCAGCCTGCTCACGACGCTTAAGGGTCTGCCGACCGGCTACCAACGCGATTTACAGGAGGACAAGGAGCCTGTATTCGCGGCGCACGACCAGGCGCTGGCAATGGTGGGAGTGGCCGGGGGCGCGGTGGCTGCGACCCAGATTAACGTGGCGCGACTCCGCGAGGCTGCTTCCGGTCCAGCCCTGCTCGCCACCGAAGCCGCCGACTACCTGGTACGCCGCGGCGTGCCGTTTCGCCAGGCACACGCAATTGTCGGCAAAATTGTCCGCGAAGGTGAACGCCGAGGCGAACCCTGGACCGCGCTGCCGCTGGCCAAACTCAAGACATTTTCGCCGCTCTTCGAGGATGACTTACGCGCCGCTCTGACCGTTGAAGCCTCTTTGGCGGCGCGGTCGGTTCCGGGCGGCACTGCCCCGGATCGCGTGCGCGCCGCGCTCGCGGACTACCGCGCGCGGCTGAAAACGCTGCGAGAGAAAGGGCGCGCAGAAGCGGCCGCAACGTTAGAGGCAGCGTCGTGAGAGGGCGCCGCGCACGCCCAGAGGATGCCGTAGCCGTTCACCGGCTGATCGCTCACTACGCCGCCGAAGGGTTGCTGCTGCCCCGCACCGAGGTGGAAATCTACGCGCATATCGGGCGATTCTTGGTGCTTGTTGAGCCTGCCTCGGCTGCTTCGACCGACCGGCTCCTGGGTTGCGTTGCGCTTGAGCCCTACGGGCCGGACTTGGCTGAGATTCGCTCACTCGCCGTGGACCCGCAAATTTGCGGCCGCGGCCTGGGCGCGCGGTTGCTGCGGTTCGCGCTTGCCGTAGCGCGACGGCGCAAGGTCGCGCGCGTCTTCGCTGTTACCCACGCGCCAAAATTTTTCAATCGCCAGGGTTTCCAAACGTTGTCGCGTCAGGCGCTACCGGAGAAGCTCGACCGCGATTGCCGCACCTGCCCTAAGTCGCCCACTTGCAAGTTGGTGGCGGTGATCGCCACCGTTTGCCGCGAGCGCGTCATGCTGCCGGTGGTAGCCGCTGCCGGCAACCCCGTGCCCACTCTATGAGGTCTTCTCTGTGGGGGTCGTCCCGAGCCCCGACCATAGGTTTCGATGTCGCGGCGATCGAAGATTTCGGCCCAGGGTGAACACTGCCGGAGGCATCTCTCTGAGGGATTCTTCTTCTCACAGAACGCGGGGCCCGGGATGAAGGCAAGAAGCATCCTCCTTTCCAGACAAACTCCGAAGCGGGTTGTGCTTCCACAAGGCTTTCGGTTTTCCGCCACAGCCTGCGGCTTGAAGAAGAAAAAGAGCCTTGATTTGGCGCTAATCACGAGCGAAGCGCCCGCCGCCGCAGCGGCTGTGTTCACCACCAATCGGGTGCAGGCCGCTCCGGTTGTGCTCTCGTGCGAGCACATGCGGCGGTCGGCCGGCGCGATGCGCGCCATCGTCGTTAATTCCGGCAATGCCAACTGCGCGACTGGGCCGGCTGGGATGGCCGCAGCGCAGGCGACTGCCTCAGTTGTGGCGCGCCAACTCGGCTGCCGTGCCGAGCAGGTGCTGGTCTGCTCCACCGGGGTGATCGGGGTGCCGCTGCGAGTCGAATGCATCCTGAATGCGCTGCCAGCGGTGGCGCAAGGGCAGCGTGCCTCCGCCGCGGCGTTCAGCGCGCTGACGCGCGCGATCATGACTACCGACACGCGGCCGAAGTGGGCCGCGGCAACCTGCCGCCTCGGTGGGAAGCGCGTGCGCCTGCTGGGCTGCGCC
>Ga0209803_1002189_pt1 | contig 12350 bp, 6 predicted proteins | sample GraSoiAngelo_138_FD_185895 | JGI IMG/M metagenome (GOLD analysis project Ga0209803, IMG submission 185895) | Grasslands soil microbial communities from the Angelo Coastal Reserve, California, USA - 14_0929_09_40cm (SPAdes) (version 2) | ecosystem: Environmental > Terrestrial > Soil > Grasslands ... | reverse complement strand
AAGCAATGGCCGAGGAGTGGGGCTGGTATGTCGACTTCAGAATTCGTCGTGGAATAGAAGGCGGTTGGCTCAAACCAACTCCAGTATGGCTTGAGGGGATTTTTGTTGGGATTGAACCGAACGGTGAGTTAAGCCTGGCGATTGCGAGACTTCAGTATGGTAAACCGCGAGCAGGTTTTATTGTGCCGCCCGTCCAACTCTCTATCGAGAGCCCGGTTCCGCCAAAGTCATTCACATGGATCCAAGCATTTGGTCTCAGTGATGCCACCGAGGCGTTTTATTCGTCTGCTCGAGTAACAGATGCCACAAACTCCGAATATAGACGCATTCGGGCAGAACAAACAAAAACCAGCCTCTTTCCTCCCGAGATTCCGGAACGGCTAGTAGAGCTCACTATTGAACACCATGAGAAGTTACTGAAGCAGGGCTCACTGCCAGGATTATTCGTGAATCGACCCGTTGACGTGGCAGTTCTATCAACGTCCAAAAAGACTGTGCAGTGGTTGTGATTGACTTGCTATACGCCGTTACCGTAATTGCGGTAATAACCGCCAGCTTGTTTCTTTGATAAAAGAAACAAATCAGGCTTCACTGGTTTTGGTTATTTTTTGCTGATTGTTTATTGACCAGCGGCAAAGCCTAAAGGCTCGCCTTGCAGGCATCGATTCGGCGGCGGTTTGTATTTTCGTGGGGCGCTGCCCGCCGGCGTGGAACCGCAAGAGATCTCCGTCGACACGGCTCCCCCGTGCAACGCTAGCGACCGAGGCAAACTCCTCGCTTTGAGGATTTAATAAATTCCAAGAGGGCCAACACATCCTCGTTGGCCCTTCCGCGTTCTTCGATTTCCTTTATCGCCAGCGAGAGGTTGCGTCCCTTTCGGAACAGTACGCGGAACGCTGCTCTAATGACGCGAATTCTTTGCTCGTCAAATCCGGCCCGCTTTAATCCCACGACGTTCACTCCGCGCAGCGTGTGTTGCCAGTCGACGATCGAATAGGGCGGCACATCTCGGCTCGTCCCGCTGAGCCCGCGCATGAGCGCATAGTCGCCGATCCGCACGAATTGGTGCACGACGCAATTGCCGGAAATGAACACGCCGTTGCCGACCTCGACATATCCGCCTACTAGAGCGCCGTTGGCGAGTATGATCTGATCGCCTAGTTTGCAGTTGTGGCCGACATGGGAGGTTGCCATCAGAAAGTTATGGTTGCCGACGATGGTCGCCGATCCCGGCACCGTGCCGCGATGAATTTGAACGTATTCCCGGATGATATTGTGATCTCCGACTTTGAGGTAGGTCTCTTCGCCCTTGTAAGCTTTGTCTTGAGGCGCGTCGCCTAACACCGCGCCGGGATGGATTTCGTTGTCCTCCCCGATTTCGGTCCAACCGGTCAAGTAAGCATGCGCCATAATGCCGGTGCCGCGTTTGACTTTAACCGGTCCTTCGATGACGACGTAAGGGCCGATCTCAACGTCGGATTCGATCTCCGCCTTTGGGTCGATCACAGCTGTCCGATGAATGCTCATGAAAATCACTCTCACTAAGGGCGAAGTCCACGTCCGGCTTTAGGGACTTAAACACAAATTACGCAAAAACAAATTCTCTGCGACTTTTGCGTTCTCTGCGGTTGCATTAATCGGAGTCATCCTCATTCTCCTGATCATCCGGTGCCGGTTCAAATTTTTTACCCGGGATGCGATACCGCTCCTCGACCCACGCGCCGAGGTCGATGAGCTGGCAACGTTTGGAGCAGAACGGTCGGTGAGGATTATTCTCCCACTCAGTTTCATGGCGGCACGTAGGACACTTAATCTGACGGGTCATGGCCGTCCTCTTTAGCCGTCCAAGGTGGTGGTGGCGAAGATCTCTTCGACTTCGAGTTTTTTCTTCATGAGGCCCTGATCAAGAGAGTAGCCGATGAAACGCTCCAGGTTGGCCCGGTTTTTCTTCACGCCATGCGGCCACGGATCGTCGCCGAATACCCTTCGCTCTTCCTCAAAAAGATGCCTGCCCCAAACAAAGCGCGACCAATTTGGGTCGTCGTAATAGGCCATGCAAGCTTCCTTCGCTTTATCGAAGGCCACCATGACGTTGTCTGCTAGCCATGGATTTCTTGCCAAGACTTCATCTTTGAAGGCGACCACATGCATGATGGGATAGTAGCCGTTCTTCCGGAAATATTTAACTTCCTCTTGCCTCGGGTCAGTGAACAATCGCCGAACCTTCGGCGATCCTCTTAGCGCTTCCTGGGGCGGATGCGGCACCATCAAGGCGGAAATCTCGCCCCGGTCCAACATGGCACCCATCTTCTTTCCGGCAGCAACGAGCTCGATACGTACGCCTTCTTGTGGCTTGAAAGGGATAGCCTCCTCTTTGGATACGATCCAGTGGATCTTCCGCCACGGAACGTTGTATTCCGACTGCAGATCTCCCTTGGCCAAAACGGAGAGCGTCGTTTGAAAAGTGCTGAGACCCACTTTCTTTCCGATGAGATCCTGCGGTGATTGGATGCCGGCGTCGACGTTCACCCACATTTGCGAGAGGCTAAAAAGTCGTCGCGGAAAAACCGGAATGGCGGTAAACGGCATGCCACGGCTCTTCGCCATTAAATAAGAAGAGAGCGACAGCTCGCAGATATCGAACTCACCTTTTTGCAGCATCCGCTCGTGCCGGTCCGAGCCGTGCTTCAACGGCTCCGACTGGCCCACTTCGAGCACTGTAAGGTCGACACCTTTGGCCCGAACCGAACCGTCAAAAAACGGAATGTGGCGGTCATAGTGAGAGAGCGCCATCGTGAGTTTTAGATTTGCCATGATTGAACCCTCTCGGAGGTAGCTTTTTCGATGCCCAGTTTATATTTCTGCTTACTCCATTGTCTCTTAGGTTTCCACACTCGTCCGGCAGATCAAAGAGTTCGAGCATTTCAACGGGTTTAAGCAAGGTCTGCGCGCTCGTTTAGTCGAAAACGGACGCCTCCAAGCAGGATCAAAAGATTCCCCCTGGCAGTCGAATTGGAATTGACACTTCAAATAATCATGATATTTTGAATCACATGTTCAAAAGGACATTGCAACTTCCGGCATCCGGAACCAAGACTTTCTTTCTGTGGGGACCTCGGCAAACGGGTAAAACAACGCTTCTCCTGGCCACCTATCCCGATGCACTCTGGATTGATCTCCTCAAAGCGGATGTCTTCCGTCGCTATTTGCAAAACCCCGAGCTGCTCCGTAGCGAACTCGCGGCCCGGGATTCCATTCGTCAAGTTGTCGTTGATGAAGTACAAAAGGTACCCCAACTCCTTGACGAAGTTCACTGGCTCCATGAGCGGCGCGGGGTTCGCTTTGCATTGTGCGGATCCAGCGCCCGCAAGGTTAAACGCGGGCAGGCGAACCTTCTTGGCGGACGAGCGGTTCGTTACGAACTACACGGTCTGACGGCCCGAGAAATAGGACAAGAATTTGATCTGAAGCGAATGTTAAATCACGGATACTTGCCGATGATTTATCAATCGGACGAAGCGCAGCCGCTTTTGAACGGCTATGTTGCTGACTACCTAAAAGAGGAAGTAGCGGCGGAAGGCTTGGTCCGCAATCTGCCGGTCTACTCCGAGTTTCTCAACATGGCGGCCCTTTCCGACACTGAGCTCGTCAACTTTTCCACCATCGCCCGCGATTGTGGGGTTTCCAGCCACACGATCAAAGGTTACTTTCAGATCCTTGAAGACACCTTGCTCGGTCGTTGGCTTCCCGCATATACCAAGCGCCCCAAACGCCGGGTTATCGCGGCGCCAAAATTTTACTTTAGCGACGTAGGAGTCGTAAATCATCTCGCCAGGCGCGGCGATCTCCAACCGGGTTCCGAACTTTATGGCAAGGCGTTCGAAAACTGGGTCTTCCACGAGCTAAGCGCCCACAACGCCTACAGCAACACCTTCGCCAAACTCAGTTACTGGCGTTTGGCCAGCGGCATAGAAGTTGACTTTATCGTAAACGACATGCGCCTTGCGATCGAAGCAAAAGCTACGGCTAAAGTCACCGCGGATCATCTGAAAGGGCTGCGAGCGGTTGTGCAGGACCACCCTCGGATCACGCAGCGAATCGTCGTTTGCTTGGAACCCAATAGCCGCCGAACTGATGATGACATTTGGATTCTACCGCCCACTGAATTTTGTGAACGACTAAGCACCGGCGATCTCTTTTGATCAGCGCACACGGTTCGTGGATGCGTCAATAGCCAACTATCGAATCAACGAGTAAGATTCCGGAGGCGAGGGAGATTTTCATGCTTGACGCCCGCGACCACGTTAGCATACGCTCAGCCGTAAATCGTGCAGGATTCCACGGGATCATGCGACTCGGTCACATCTTTGATAAGCATGACTTTTCCCCGCGCCGGGTTTCGCAGCGTGGCTCTTTGTATTCGGGCGATGCCTACCAAACGTCCTAAGAAATCAAAGCCTAAGAAAAAAACTCTAGTCGTCAAGGGTTCTCAGTCGAGGCTGGCGAGAGAGAACAAAGCCCTCAAGCTGGAACTCGCAGAGGCTCACGAGCAGCAGACCGCCACGAGCGAAATCCTGCGCATGATCGCCAGCGCTCGAACTGACCTGCAGTCAGTGATGGATGCGATCGCCCAGAATGCGGCAAGGCTGTGTGATGCCAACGACGCTCTGGTGTGGCGCATCGATGATGAGGCCTTCCAATTGGTATCTCACTTTGGATCGATCCCTACGGTACATGCTTTGGGACAACGAGGGGGCACAGATCGGGACACGCCCGCAGGACGAGCGGTACTCGACCGACAAACAATCCATGTCCATGACCTCGTAGACGCTCAATCCGACTTCCCGGGTGCTAAGACGCGGGGCATAGCAATGGGCGTTCGAACCGCGCTCGCCACGCCGTTACTGCAAGACGGTGTGCCTCTCGGAGTCATTCACATCCGCCGCACTGAAGTCCGTCCGTTCTCGGAAAATCAGATCGCACTCCTCAAGACCTTTGCAGACCAGGCAGTGATTGCAATTGAGAACGTGCGGTTGTTTCAAGAATTGCAAGCAAAGAACCGCGACCTTACGGAAGCTTTAGAGCAACAGACGGCGACGAGTAACGTGCTCCGCGTCATTGCAAGCTCGCCGACCGATCTTCGGCCCGTCCTGGACGCTATCGCTGAGAGTGCCGCACGCTTGTGCAGCGCAAAGGACGCAGCGATTCGACTCGTTGAAGGGAATGTACTCCGATTGGCAACTCACCACGGACCTATTCCGTTTTTTGCAGCGTCGGAACTACCGATTGACCGTGGTTCAGTAACCGGCCGAGCCGTTGTCGATGGTCAATTAATCCATGTTGAGGATTTGCTGTCTTTACCCGCGACTGAGTTTCCTGACGTCCGGGCCACCGCCGAACGAGAAGGTGATCGAACCTTACTTGCTGTGCCACTGGTGCGCGAAGGCATTCCGATTGGAGCCATTCTCATTCGTCGTACCGTAGTCGATCCTTTCACAGACAAGCAGATCGCTCTTCTCAAGACCTTCGCGGATCAGGCCGTGATCGCTATCGAGAACGTACGGCTGTTTAAGGAATTGGAGGACCGTAATCGCCAGCTCATCGAGGCGTTGGAGCAGCAGACCGCCACGAGTGAAATTCTTGGCGTCATTGCGAGTTCGCCCACTGACCTCAGGCCTGTTTTAGAGACAGTGGCGAGGAACGCCGCACACCTCTGCGAAGCGAGCAGCGCCCAGGTATTTCGCTCCGATGGTAACGTCTTACGGCTTGCGGCAAACTACGGCGATCTCCCGGCGAGCGAAGAAAGACCGGTTAGCCGAGGCACTGTGACGGGTCGGGCAATTGTCGACCGAAAAACGATCCATGTTTATGACCTTGACGAATCGGCAGCCGAGTTTCCCGAAAGCAAAGCTGCAAGTCATCAGGCACGCCTCGCCACGCCCTTACTGCGAGAAGGAGTTGCTCTCGGCGTGATCGGGATTCGCCGCACCGATCTGAGACCCTTCACAGAGAGCCAGATCAAGCTACTCGAGACCTTCGCCAAACAAGCCGTGATCGCCATTGAAAATGTGCGCCTATTTCAAGAGCTCAAGGAGTCGCTGGAACAGCAAACGGCGACGAGCGAAATCTTGGGCGTCATCGCCAGCTCACCGACTGACATTCGGCCTGTATTAGACACGCTTGCTGAGACCGCTGCCCGGCTGTGCGAGGCGAGCGATGCTCAGATCCTGCGGGTCGAGGGGAATGTCCTTCGGCGCGCGGCCTCATATGGACCACACCAAACGGCGGAGACTCGACCCGTCACACGAGACATCGTGGCCGGCCGGGCTGTTATCGACCGGCAGACAATCCATGTCCACGACATTCGTGCGGCAGAGGACCAAGGGTTCCCAGGCAGGAGCGCGTTTGGCCTTGGTGAGAGTCGTACGCTTTTAGCGGTGCCGCTGCTTCGTGAGGATGTTTCCATTGGAGCTATCCTCATACGGCGGTTTCAGGTACGCCCGTTTTTAGATAGCCAGATCGCGCTCCTCAAAACCTTCGCTGACCAAGCCGTGATCGCTATCGAGAACGTGCGGCTGTTTCAAGAGCTAGGCGAGCGCAACGCCGAACTGCGCGAGGCCTTGGAGCATCAGACGGCAACGTCCGAGGTACTCGGTATCATCAGCCGCTCGCCCACCGACGTGCAGCCGGTACTCGATGCGATCGTGGAAAGCGCCGCACGAGTATGTGGGATTGATGACGTGGAGCTGCGACTCCAAGACGGCGACACTATGGTTTCGCGGGCTCATTTTGGTCCTATACCCGTTCGCCGCGTCGAGATCGGTATTGATGCGCCAGAGAATCGCTGGATGCGCGAGCACGGCACGCTCCACATTCCCGATGTCCGCGCCGCGCAGAACGATTTTCCAATGTTGGGTGTCGTCGGTAACCTTCGCACCTTTTTGGCCGTTCCCCTTCGTCAGAAAGGGAAACTCATTGGAGGACTGTTCGCACGTCGCACCGAGGTGCGCCCCTTCACTCCGACACAGATCAAGCTGCTCGAAACCTTCGCCGACCAAGCGGTGATCGCCATAGAGAATGTCCGACTGTTCAACGAGTTAAAGGAGGCGTTGGAACAACAAACTGCCACGAGTGAAATCTTGGGAGTCATCGCTAGTTCGCCCACGGATATTCAACCTGTTTTGGATGTGGTCGCAGAGACCGCTGCACGGCTGTGTGAGGCAGACGACGCTGTTATCCGCCGCCTTGATGGTAACGTGATTCGGCTTGTAGCCCATTATGGGCAGATTCCTCCGGGTGGTATGGATGCTCCAACTCTCAGCCGAGGCGGTGTTGTGGGCCGAGCTATAATCGAGAGGCAAGCGATTCATGTCCGTGATCTTCTGGAGGTAGCAAACGAGGCTCCCGACAGTAAGTTCCATCAAGAGCGTAGTGGCACCCGCACTTTACTGAGTATGCCGATGCTCAGAGAGGGAACACCGATTGGAGTCATCAACATAAGGCGACAAGAGGTTCGACCTTTTACGGATAAACAGATCGCTCTGCTGAAGACGTTTGCCGACCAGGCCGTGATCGCTATCGAGAACGTGCGCCTCTTCCGAGAACTCGAAGCACGCAACTCGGAATTGCGGGAGGCGCTCGAGCATCAGACGGCGACATCCGAGGTACTCGGCATCATCAGCCGCTCGCCGACGGACGTGCAGCCGGTTCTTGACGCCATCGTCGAGAGCGCCGCCCGGGTTTGCGGGATCGATGACGTGGTGCTGCGACTCCGCGAAGGGAACTCTACGCGTTTGCGAGCTCATTTTGGTTCCGTCCCCGTACCCGTTCATGTCACCGAGCTAGATATTGATGAGCCATGGATTCGCTCGGTGCGCGAGCATGGCACGCTTCATATTCCTGACGCTCAAGCGCAGAACGAATTCCGGCTGGGTTTCTACGGACGCACGTTTTTGATCGCGCCCCTTCTACAGCAGGGGGAATTTGCTGGAACGCTGACCGCACGTCGACTCGAGGTGCGTCCCTTCACGCCGGCGCAGATCAAGCTGCTCGAGACTTTCGCCGATCAGGCAGTGATCGCGATCGAAAACGTGCGGCTGTTTCAAGAACTCAAGGAGGCGTTGGAGCAGCAAACGGCTACGAGCCAGATTCTGGGAGTCATCGCCAGTTCGCCGACGGACGTGCAACCAGTTCTGGATGCAGTTGCAGAGAGTGCTGCACGGCTGTGTGAGGCAGACGACGCTGTTATCCGCCGGCTTGATGGTAACGTGATTCGGCTTGTAGCCCATTATGGGCAGATTCCGCCGGGTGGTATGGATGCTCCAACTGTCAGCCGAAGCGATGTTGTGGGCCGAGCTATAATCGAGAGGCAAGCGATTCATGTCCGTGATCTTCTGGCGGAAGTAAACGAGTTTCCCGACAGTAAGTTCAATCAAGAGCGTAGTGGCGCCCGCACTTTACTGAGTATGCCGATGCTCAGAGAGGGAGTTGCAATTGGAGTAATTAACATACGACGGCAAGAGGTCCGTCCTTTTTCAGACAAACACATTGCTCTGCTTAAGACCTTTGTCGATCAGGCGGTGATCGCTATCGAGAACGTTCGGTTGTTCAAGGAATTGCAAGACCGTAACCGCCAGCTCACCGAGGCCCTGGAGCAGCAAACGGCTACGAGCGAGATTCTCCGCGTGATTGCCAGTTCGCCGACCAACATCCAGCCTGTGCTGGATGTTGTGGCCGAAAATGCGGCACGGCTATGTGAGGCAAACGATGCTCAAATCTACCGCCTCTATGGGGATGTCCTGCGGCGGGTGGCGGTTTACGGGGAAATGCCGGCGGGGAAAGTTGGCGAGGAAAGAGCCGTCGATCGTGGCTGGCTAGGCGGGCGGGCCGTAGTCGACCGGCAGGCGATCCACGTCCATGACCTCGAGGCGGAATCTGAAGCCGAGTTTCCGCTCGCCAAGGCGTACCAGAAACGCCTAGGTGCTCGCACTCGCACCGTGCTTCACATGCCGTTGCTGCGTGAAGGTGTTCCGATTGGGACCATTGCGATCCGCCGCACGGAGGTCAAGCCCTTTTCGGACAAGCAGCTCGCGCTGCTTAAGACCTTTTCTGACCAAGCGGTAATCGCGATCGAAAACGTTCGGCTCTTCCAAGAGTTGCAAACGCGAACTCGCGACTTGGTGCAGTCAGTGGAAGAACTGAAAGCCCTTGGCGAGGTTGGCCAAGCAGTGAGTTCGACGCTTGATCTCTCGACGGTACTCAACACGATCGTGGCTCGTGCCGTTCAGCTCTCCGGAACCGATTGCGGCATCATCTACGAATATGATGAGCCCACGCAAGAGTTTCATCTTCGAGCCAGCTATCAGATGGAACAGGAATTGGTTGACGCCTATCGGGCAACTCCACTGCGTCTCGGACAAGGGGCTACCGGTCGATCAGCGGAAACCAGAGTACCGTACCAAATTGCCGACCTCCGTCAAGAGCGGGAGCTCGCAACTAGAGGGATGCGCCCCATTTTGTCTCGGCTTGGATATCAATCGCTCCTCGCGGTGCCGCTCCTTCTCGAGCAGAAAATCATGGGGGCCTTGACGATTTACCGGCGTGAAACCGGGAGCTTTGCGCCAGAGGTTGTAAATCTACTACAGACTTTTGCCACGCAATCAGTCTTGGCGATACAGAATGCTCGACTCTTTCGCGAGATCGAAGAAAAGAGTCGACAGATCGAGGCGGCCAACCGCCACAAATCGGAGTTCCTCGCCAATGTTTCCCACGAGCTTCGCACGCCTTTAAATGCCATCATCGGTTTCTCTGAAGTTTTGGGGGAGAGAATGTTCGGCGAGCTAAACGAAAAACAGGCTGAGTATACGGAGGACATCCTTTCCTCCGGCCGCCATCTCCTCTCTCTCATCAATGACATCCTCGACCTTTCCAAGATCGAGGCTGGCCGCATGGAACTTGAGCTGATGAAGTTTGACCTTCCGTCTGCAGTAGAGAATGCGCTGATACTCGTGCGGGAGCGTGCAACCCGGCACGGGATCAAACTCGAACGCGCGATCGATGAGCGGCTCGGCGACTTCACCGGCGACGAGCGGAAGGTCAAGCAGATCTTAGTCAACCTGCTATCGAATTCGGTAAAATTTACTCCGGAAGGGGGAAAGATCCACGTTAATGCCAGCTTGAACAACGGTTCCGTGATCATCTCAATCGCCGACACAGGCATTGGCATCGCAAAGGAAGACCAAGAGGCCATCTTCGAAGAATTTCGTCAAGTCGGAAGCAATTATGCGCAGAAGCGCGAGGGCACGGGGCTCGGATTGACACTGACCAGGAAGTTCGTCGAAATGCACGGCGGCAAGATCTGGGTCGAAAGCGAATTGGGCAAAGGTGCCACTTTCACCTTCACTCTGCCGATAAAGCAAGAAGGGATGACTCAGCACGAAGGACACGAAGAGCACGAAGGGAAGATGAAGTAGGAGAGGGATGACTCAGCACGAAGGACACGAAGAGCACGAAGGGAAGACAAAGACGAGAGTGAAATTTGATGAATTATCAAACAAGGTCCTCGGTTGTGCGATTGAGGTGCATCGAGAGCTTGGGCCTGGATTGCTTGAATCGACTTACGAGCAATGCTTGGCTTATGAACTGAACCGGCCCAGGATCCCGTTTAAGCTTCAAGTTGAACTTCCCATTGAGTACAAACACATAAAGCTTGACTGTGGATACCGCATTGACCTGCTGGCAGATGAACGATTGATTGTTGAACTGAAGAGCGTCGATCAGCTGCTCAGGATTCATGAGGCACAGGTTCTGACCTACATGAAACTCGCCGATGTGAGAGTCGGGTTGCTGATTAACTTTAACGTTGACGTCTTAAAGAAAGGAATCCGCAGATTTGTGCTTTAAACCTTCGTGTCCTTCGTGCTCTTCGTGGTGAGTCAGGAGAAAAAGGTGGCAGGTGAACTGATACTGATCATCGAAGACAACGAGAAGAACCGGAAGCTCGTCCGGGACGTGCTTCAGGTCAAAGGCTACAAGACCATAGAGACCGAGACGGCTGAAGAAGGACTCAAGCTGGCGTTGCAGCAATCTCCCGCTCTCATCCTCATGGACATTCAGCTGCCGGGGATGGACGGAATCACGGCTCTGAAGCAGCTGCGGGCCGACCCAAAAACAAACGGCATCGCTGCCATCGCGATCACGGCGTCGGCCATGACCCATAACCGACAGACGATGTTGGCTGAAGGATTTGATGGCTACCAGACCAAGCCGATCAGCGTGAAGGAATTTCTCGCGGAAGTGCAACGCGTGCTCAATTTGAAAGATCGTAAGGGGTGAAAGGTGAGGCGTGAGGCGCCCACCTAACGCTTTACCCCTTACGCCTAACCGTATTAGAAACGTGAAAACGCCGGCCAAAATTCTAGTCGTCGACGACACCCCTAAGAACGTAAAGCTTCTGGCCGACCTCCTGACCGTCAAGGGATACGGCGTGGTTACCGCATCGTCAGGACGTGAAGCCTTGGCTCAAGTCGAGGCTGAACGACCGGATCTTGTGCTGCTAGACGTCGTGATGCCGGAGATGAGCGGTTACGAGGTGTGCCGAAAAATACGCGAGAGCCCGGCCACGGAAATTCTCCCGGTGGTGATGGTAACAGCGCTGGATCCGGCAGAGGAACGAATCAAAGGGCTCGAGGCGGGCGCCGATGATTTCCTCACCAAGCCAATCAATCAGGCTGAGCTATTTGTGCGAGTGAAGTCGCTTCTTAGAATCAAGGAACTCTACGACATCGTTCAGGCCCAAGCCGCCCAACTCGCTGAATGGAACAAAACTCTGGAGCAACGCGTCGAGGAGCAGGTGACACAGCTTGAGCGTATGAGTCGGCTGAAGCGCTTCTTTTCCCCGCAGCTTGCCGAGCTGATCGTAGCTGGAGGCGCTGATGATCCGCTTAGAAGTCACCGGCAGGAAGTCGCGGTGGTCTTTTTGGATCTTCGGGGCTTTACTGCTTTCGCCGAGACGTCCGAGCCCGAAGAAGTAATGAGGGTTCTTCGCGAGTATCATGCGGAGATGGGTAAACTGGTTCTGGAGCATGAGGGAACGCTCGAGTGTTTCACCGGAGACGGCATGATGGTTCTATTTAACGACCCCGTGCCGCTGCCAAACCCGGAGGAGCGCGCGATTCGAATGGCCCTGGCGATGCGGGAGCGGATAGCGGAGCTGACTGTCAAATGGCGTAAGCTTGGCTATGACCTCGATTTCGGCGTCGGCATTGCCCAGGGCTATGCCACCATAGGCACCATCGGCTTCGAGGGACGCTGGGATTACGGTTCGATCGGAACCGTTTGCAATCTCTCAT
>Ga0209803_1002186_pt1 | contig 12355 bp, 7 predicted proteins | sample GraSoiAngelo_138_FD_185895 | JGI IMG/M metagenome (GOLD analysis project Ga0209803, IMG submission 185895) | Grasslands soil microbial communities from the Angelo Coastal Reserve, California, USA - 14_0929_09_40cm (SPAdes) (version 2) | ecosystem: Environmental > Terrestrial > Soil > Grasslands ... | reverse complement strand
GGAATCGGCGAACCAATCCTTGAGCGTGTTCGTGTCCCCGGCGATGCGGGTCAAGAGGTCGCCCGATCTTGCTCGAGTGTGGAACGACAAGGACAGCCGCTGCAGATGAGCGAAGAGCTCCCGCCGCAGCGCGTACACCATCCGGTAGCCGACCGAAGACGTGATGAAGACCTGGAAGTAGGAGCAAAGTCCGCCGGCGAGCGCGAGCACCACGATGCTCGCCGCCATCGCCCCGAGCAGCGGGATCCTGCCGGCGTGCGCCAGGACCTGGAGAAACCGCAGCGCATGCGGCAGCCGCTTGTCGAGGATGACGTGATCGAGAATGATCTTCAGCGGCCACGGCCGTAGCACCTCGGCAGCGGTGACGCCCGCCGTGCACACGGCGGCCGCCGCGAGGCGTGCCTTGACCTGACGCAGGTGAGCGACGAACAGCTGGCCGAGGCGGGTACGCCGGCTATGGTGCATCGGACTGCGCTACGGCCACGAGGTTCAGCGCCTCCGCCTTCCGTCGCGCGACGGCCTCGGGACCCTGATGGCGGGGCCGGGTCCGATCGCACGCTAGCGAGTGGATCTTGCGAAGGAGCGCGAGTCGCTCGTACCACGCGACACGGAAGAACAGATCTGGATCGCCGGGCGAAACGCGCCGATAGGCATCGAGAATGGCGTGACGCAGCGAGGCGTAGGCGGGGAGTTTGCCCGGCTTGCGGAGCGTCAGGCGACGCAGCTGGGTAAACAAGTTCCCCAGGTCCAACGCGGGATCGCCGCGGGCACAGTCGTCCAGATCGAGCACCACGACCCGGCTCCCCGTCCAGAGCAGCTGCGCGAGACCGCAGTCGCCGTGCAGGAACGCCGGTGTGTCGTCGGGGGGCGCGACGCATTCCAGCTCGTTCTGTATGCGGCGCAACGCTTCGACCTCGCCCGGAAACGCGGCAGCGACCTCGGAGAGCTTGGATCGCAGAGACGCGAGCTCTGCAGCCGGCGTCCGCACCGACTCGACGCGCACCGGAGCGGCGTGTAATGCCGCCATCGCGCGACCGATCGCCGAGAGTACCGCCTCCCCTTCGCGCGCGATGGCGGCCACTACGGACTCACCCGCTTCGTAGGTCATCAACAGCAGCCGGCGCGACAAGCTGTAGCCGACTACACGAGGCACGACGACACCGGTGCGCTCGAGGCCGACAGCACTCAGGGCCCGCAGCACACCGGCGACGCGGTTGCCGTCGTCCTCCCGCTCGTAGCGCTTCCCCACCCACCGGTGCCGTTTGAGAGGGGGTCTCCCCGGCCCGGCCCTGCGCACGTCGAGATCGTAGCGCACGAGACCGTGCTTCCCCCGCTTCGAGAGCGGCGTCGCGCGCCACGCCTCGAGCGCGGCGTCGGGGCCGAGCACGTCGCGCAGCGCCGCCACCAGCATGGCGTGCATCAGCTCCGAATCGAGGGTTCCGGTGGTAGGCGGCGCAGCGTACGGCGCACTCATCGACGTTGCTCGGCGCCTATGACGTCTTCGAGCGCCACCCAGGCGCGCTGGGCGAGTCGCGGGATCAGCGCGGCCCCATCGGGCGGCTGCTTGCGGCAAACGGTGTAAATCTTACGAACCAGCGTGAGGCTTTGATAGAAGGCGATGTTGCGGGGAGAGACATCCGGCAGCGCGGCCAGGTACGCGTCGCGAAACGCGGTGAGCCACCCTGCGGCGTGCTCGGGCAAGGTGCGATCCCACAGGCAGCGCCGCTCGAGTTGCGCCAGAAAGTGTCCGACATCGTACGCCGGGTCGGTGTAGCCGAACATGTCCAGGTCGAGGAGCACGAGGCGCTCGCCGGTCCACACGAACTGCCCCCCGGCCATATCGCCGTGCACCGGTGCCGGATCGGCGGGATCGAGTAGCGCCGCGGCCTGCTCGAGCGCGGTGAGCAGCGGCGCGACCAGCGCGTCGTGCGCGGGCCAACGCCGCCCGGTGCGCTCGACCCGACCGCGCGTGTCCGCGAGCAGCATCTCGACCGACGTCGGGGGCTCGGGCGCGATGTTCAGACGGTGCAACGCGGCGGCCAGCAACGCCGCCCGCCTGAGCAAGTCGATCTTCGCCTCGTTCACGATCCCGGACAAGAACGTCCCCGCCACCCACGGGAAGACGAGCATCCGCTCCTGCGGCAGATAGCACAGGGGCACGGAGAGGCCGTCCTGGTCCGGCCCCAGCCGGGCCGCGAGCGCCTGCCCGTGCGCCCACACCTCGGCACCAAAGTCATCGGAATAGACCTTGAGCGCGTACGCCCGCGCTTCCCCCGTCTCCGACACCACGTCCAGCCGGAGCACGAAGCGATCGGTGTGCGCGCTCGCGGGCGTGCAGGTGGCGAACGCCGCGCGGAACCCGGCAGGCAACCAGCGGCCGAGCAGATCGAGCGCGGCCTCAGGTCGCTCCAGCCGGACCATTTGTCGATGCAGCGCGGCACGCTGATCCGGCGTGGGCTTGAACCGGAAGCGCATCAGTCCCCGAGCCAGCGCCCGAGATAGGCCGTGAGGCGCGTGGCCCCGTCGAAGGCAGGGATCACGTCGCGCACCAGACGCGCGTGGGCCTTCCGGTCCCGGCCGAGCGCCCACTCCAGAGCCGCCGCGAGCGTCTCGGGCCCGGCGTCCCGCGGATGCACGCACTGCGCTAAGCCATGACTGGCCAGGGTCTCGGCCCGGATCTGTTGCTCGATCTTATGCGTGGCGCGGGGCACGATCACGAGGGGTCTCCCGACGGCGAGCGCCTCGCACACGCTGTTGTAGCCCCCCATGCTCAGGACGGCGTCAGCAGTCGCCATGAGCTCGAACGTCTCGGCCTCGGGTACCACGCGACACGTGGCCGTGGCTCGGGCCTCGAGCTGCGCGCGCTCCGATGCCCGCATGAAGGGCCCGGTGATCAGGATCGCCGCGAGCTCCGGGTGCCGCGCTTGCAGCCGGTCCACGGCCGCACGGGCCGTCGCGAGAACAGGATAGCCATCGCTGCCACTCCCCACCGTCGCCACCACCAGTGGTCCGGATGCGGGCAGCCCATACCGCGCGCGCAAGGTGTTAGGGGCGGAGGCGTGGGCGGGTGGGTCGCGCACGACGTAGCCACAGTACTCGAGCTTGGGATGGACGGACGACGGAATGGCATAGGCCGCCGCGACATCGTAGAGCCGGGCCGAGCCGTACACGGCGATACCGTCGTACAGCTCCTCGAACGCCCGGTAGACTCCCATTTCCTGCCACGATGCGCGGATCCGAGCGGCATCGTCCATGATGTCGCGCAGGCCAAAAATGAAGCGGGTGTGGGGGCGCGCGGCCTTGAGCGACCATAGGCCTTCGCGAAACTCGCCTTTCGAGCCCAGCGGCTCGTGGTCGACCAGCACGAGATCAGGAGCCAACCCGAGCGCGACCTCCCGCAAGATCTGCCCGCGGATCGCGCGGAAGTGCTGTTTCGCCGCCTCTTCTTCTTCCGGGCCGCGGTCGAACGTGGCGGGCGCAACGAGCGTCGGGAGCTTGATGTAGTCGCATCGCTCAGGCAACCGGAAGTGGCTCGCCACGGCGGACTTGGTCGCAATGTAGGCGACCGTGTCCGGATAAGCGGCGAGGAGGTGCCTGGCAATCGTTAGCGTCCGGGTGACGTGACCCAGCCCCTGGTTGTCCTGTGCGTACAGGAGCAGGGTGCGACTGGAGCGGCACCGGGCTGCTGTCATAACGCCACGCTCACCCTCACGACATCGGGCGCCGCACGTGCGGAGCAGCCCACCAGGTCGGCTAACAGACACGGAATGCGCTCGAGACCGCCGATATCGATGCGACTGCGGGCGGCGGGCGGCGGCCCCAGATCGCGAGCAAGCCACTGGGTGAGTGCGCGCGGCGTCAACTCGGTGGGGTGGAGCAGATCGATCAGGCCCAGCTCCGCAAGGCGCTTGGCACGGATCCATTGCTCGGGTTCGGGATCCACCCGCGGCACGATCAGCGCGTGCTTCTCGAACGAGAGCACCTCGCATATCGTGTTGTAACCGCCCATGGCAATGACGCGATCGGCGCGAGCGATCAGGGGCACCGGGTCGGGCAGGAACTCGAGCACCTGACAGCGCCGCTGTCGCTCCGCCGCCTGGCGCAGGCGCTCGCGCCGCTCGCTCGGCATGTACGGGCCGGTGACCACCATGCCGGTCATCTCGGGGGGCAGCTCCGCCTGTACAAACGCCTCCGCCAGGGCATAGCCGTCGACCCCACCGCCCACCACGCATAGGACCAGTTTGCCGGGAGGAAGGTCGGCCAGGAGCTGGGTGGCATGGGGACCGGCGAACTCGAGCCGCGGGCGCTGGTCGAGATAACCGGTGTACCGCACCTTGTCCGCCACCGCGGCGAACACATCGTACTCACGCACGGGGTCGAACACGGTCGGGTCGCCATAGATCCAGACGGCGTCATAGAAATGCCGCATCGCTTCGACGTAACCCTGGGCCCTCCAGGTACGGCGCACGGTCTCGGGATCCTGCAGAACCTCACGCAGCCCCAGCACGCAGCGGGTGTGGCCGCGCTTGCGCAGACGGTCGAGCGTCCGCGCGAGCTCTCCCGCCGCGCCGAGGGGTAGGTGATCCACGACCAGCACGTCGGGCTCGAACGTCTTGATCGCGTCACGAATCACTCCGGCACGCAGGGCAATGAGCTCTTGATCGGACACGTCCAGGAAGCGAGGGTTCAGCGCTCCGTTCTGCTCCTTGCGGAGCCCGGGGAGAGTGACGCAGTCGACGCCGCCCGGCATCGGAATAGCGCCGGCCTGCCATGCTTCGGCGATCATCAGGATCACCGGGTGCAACGCGGACGCGCGCAACGCATGAGCGATGGTCGCGTTGCGGCGAATGTGCCCGAATCCGTGCATCCCCTGTGAGTAGGTCGCCACTCGCGGGACCGACGGCACCCGGGGGCGACGCGGGTCCGGCCAGGGGCGCCGCGGGGCGACCCGCTCCACCAAGCGCAAGGTGGGTGGACCGTCGATCTCTTCGAGCAGGTCGCGGATCTGATCCTGCTCCTCGGGCGTCGCGAGCGTGGTGGAGAGGGCGCGGAGCACGACGCCCAGGCGCGAATCGCGAGTATGCCGGTCGCTTGGGGCGATGCGCTCGCCGCGCGCGGCGCGTTCGGCGACGTTGTAGATGTGGTCGGCGAGGCGCCGCGGCGCGTCCGGCACGCCTTTGAAGCTCGGGAAGCTCGCCATGTCGACGACGTAGGCCCGGCCCTCGCTTTCCACGATGTCCACCCCGAACAAGTCGATACCGAACGCTGCCCCGCACCGCTGCGCGATGTCGGCGAGCTCGGCCGAGGGGGCAAACGGGGTGCGCGCGGGCGGGCGTCGCAGCACGCCGAACAGCTCGCCTCCGATCGCGTAGAGCTTGCGCGCCGGCCCGTCCTGCGGGTGATAGCGTTGGGCGAAGACCGGTTCCTCGATCAGCCCGAGCGCCGCGAGCTCCGCCGCGTCCCGCACTACCTCGGGCCCTTTGGCATGCGCGCGGGAAAGACGGTACGGCTTGATGATCAGCGGGCCGCGGTCCAGGGCCGGCAACAGCTGGCTCACGTGAGACGCGACGAGAGTCTCGGGCACGGGGATGCCCGCCGCCTGGAGCACGCGAAACGCCATGATCGGGTCGCGCAACAGCGCGGAGATAGGGTAGGGATTGAGCACCGGCGTGCCGGCGCGGTGCAGGTCCGCGGCCACGCTCATCGCCAGGTCACTCTTGTGCATCAACACACCCAGATCGCACTCGACCCGGACGCGCGTGACGTCAATCACGTCGTCGCCAAGGTGAAGCGGTTGCGCCGTCGCGCCGCGCGCTCGAAGGAGCCGAATGATCTCTGGCGCCCGGTGTTCGTCCGTAAACGACCGCCCCATCAACAAGCCGATGTGCATGACGGCTGCCCCTGCCTCCCGTTGCGTCGTGTGGTGCCCTGCGCCGCTGAAACCGCGCCGTCGCGCGGGAACGCAAGAGACACGCCAACGGTCAGGTCAGCGTTAACTCATCGTTACGCGGCCGTTACAGGGTTGCACGGGGAAGGGAACTCGCGGTTGCGCTGACTTGGCGTTGGAGACCCACGACACTGCGCCGACCAAGCGCAGCGTGACGCCCGCGCCACGCGGTCACCCGTCAGTGTGGACGATCTGCACCGATGGTGAGGTTTGCTTGGAACGCCACTTGGAACGGGACGGTGATGCCCTGGTTCGCACCGTTCGTAGCGCCGAAGTGCCCGTTCACCACGTAGTGGAACCGATCCGTCGCTGGGTCGAAGCCGCGCACGTAAAGCAGCACCGGATCGGGCACGGCGGCGATACCCCAGCCGGACAAATTCGCCGGGCCGTGCAGCCACGCATCGATGCCTCCGAGCAGGTTCACCGAGAGCACGGAGAGCGTGAGACGCCGGTCGCTCCCGAACCAGTCGGGGCGCCAGTTGAGCTGCAGGTCGAACGTGGGTTGCCAGGGACCGTTACACGCGTTTCGCCCGGCGATGTGCCCCAGCTGGTTGACGAGACAGCGCCGCACCGCCCCCGGGACGCTCGCCAGCAGTGCACGCATCCCGTTCGCGACGGCGGTGTCGGTCGCGGTGGCGGGATCGAACAAGAACGCGCGATCGTTACGCGCCCCGTCGCCGTTTATGTCCGACCCCACGAGCGGCGTGAACGGGAGGCCGGACAGGAGACGCCCGATGACGCCAAGCTCGACGGCATCACCGATCGCGAGCGTCGCGGTGGCCAGCAAGGCGTGGCGCCGCTCATAGTCGCTGGTCGCCCATGCGCGCAGGCTCGGGTCGCCGGCCGTGGTGGGATCGGCAAACCCGTGCGAGGCGGCACAACACGAGAACGACGATTGATCGCGGGCCCGCGTCAGCGTATACGCGAGGCGGAACCCGGCACCGTGGGCGCTGCCACGCCGGAGCTCGATGGTGAGCTGGCGCGTATCCGCCTGGAGATCCGAGCCGATGAGGAACACGTTGCCAAACGCCGGGTGGAGGCGGGACGCGGTCGCGCTCACAGTCCCGCTGGCCGAGACGATCGAGTCCGGCGGCACGTACACGGGGCGACCCGCCTCGTCCGGAAGGGTGAAGCGCGGCGTCTGGACCAGGTTCAAATCCTGGAACCCGTACTGGCTCATGCCGCGGGCGTACGTGGCGTCAACCGAGAGGGTGTATGCCCCGAAGGGGTGTAGTTGCACCCCCACCGATCCGCGCCATGTGCGAGGGGCCTTGAACGTCGGATCGAAGACGATGACATCGGGCTGCGGAGGGGGCGCGGCCGCCGTCGTGTCGGCGCAATTGGTCGGGATCGCGGCCGGGTTCGCCGCGTAGGCGGCCCAGTCGGGTCGCGGGACGGCCGCGCCGACGCACACGAGCTGCGCCGCCGCGTTCGCCAACCCTGGGGCGCCGAGGGCGAGACTGTAGAGGAACGACGGCGGGGGACTCCGGAACTCACCAAGACCGCCGCGGATGCCCCAGGCATGGCGCGTCGTCGATCCGCTGCCGAACTGCCAGTCGAAGCCCAAGCGCGGCGAGACGTGCACCTCGCCTGGCAGGCGGTCGGTGCGCAAGCCGAATAGAGACTCCACAGCGCTATTCGCGAGCGGCGCGTCCCCGAAGTGGGTGGTCTCGACCCGCACGCCGTAGGTGAGGTGCAGGCCGCTGCGCGGGTGCCAGGTGTCGCCGGCGTACACCGCCCCGCTCCAGAGAGTGCCGGCGAGCGCGAGCGGCGCGAGCGTGCGCGTGAACGACGCTGGACTGTCGGCCGCGAGCGCGGCAAGCGAGGGGTACGAGAATGTGCCGAACTGGTCCGGAACCCGGCTGTCATCGACGCGAGTGCGGTTCACATACAGGCCGAGCTTCGGCCGGTGCGTGCCTCCGCGCGACAGCCGCGACAGCTCGTCGCTCACCTCGAGCCCGTGGTCGTCGACGCGCTGCGGCATCGAGCCGTTGCCACCGAAGGCGAGCGTGGCGATCCCGTCGAGCCCGCCAGCCAGCGGAGAGGTGACGTCAACGCGAGCCACCGGCACGCGGAGGAACGCGCTCCCGTCCTTGTGATCGGCCGAGAGGTAGGCGCGGAACTCGTTGATGACGGCACCACCGACGAACGACGTGAGTGACGCCATCACCCCTCCGGCCCGCTCCGAGCGCCGGGCGCCCGTGGCGGGGAGGGCGAGGGGGTTTAAATGGGAAGGCTCTTGCGTGCTCCACTGGCCGTCGAAACGCACTGTGAGGCTGTGGTAGTCCGAGAGTTGCCAGTCTAGGCGCAGCAAAGCAAAGGTGTTGCTGGTGGCCCGGTCGTCCGGCAGACCCGGCAGCGTGCCCGCGATTCCCGTCGCCCCGGCGAGGGCACGGAAGCGCGCCGCGGAATCGGGGCTCACGCCGAGCCGCCCGAGGGTTATCGGGTCGGCGCTCATGAGGGACGGCAGCGCCTGGCTGCGCCAGCGGCCCTCGAGCGCGCCGAACAGGAACAGGCGGTTCTGCACGATCGGCCCGCCAAAGCCGCCCCCTACTTGGTTCTGCGTCATCCCCTGCCCGAACGGCGAGCGGGTCAGTGTGCCCCAGGCGAGGGACCGGTCGCGCATGGTGTAGGTGAACGAGCCCTGCGGGATGTTCGTGCCGCGCCGGGTCGACGCCGCGAGCAGGCCTCCTGAGAACTGGCCGCGCGCAACGTCGTAGGTGTTCGTGATGATGCGGGTGGAGCGTACCGCGTCCTGCGGCACGCCACCCGAGCCGAAGGACATGCCGTCGAGCGTCACGTTATTGGCGCTCGGTCGCAAACCCCCGACGGAGAACTGCGCGGAGGTCGAGTCCGTCGCGGCGAGCCCCACGACCCCGGGCGCGAGGGTGGCGACCGTGTTCAGGTCCGTGGCGTCGATCGGGAGCCCGATGATCTGGTCCGGGCTCAAGTTCTGTCCCAGGGAGCCCGGTCCCGAGGGGGCGGCGGCACGCGACCCTCTTTGCGCCGACACCGTGACCGCGTCGAGCGGCACGGAGGCGAGGCCGAGCTGGACGGTGGTCTCGAGTCGGTCCTCGTCACCACGACGGACGACGCTCACACGCGCCGGCGCGAAGCCGATATACCGGACGAGGAGGTCGTAGCGCCCGCCGCCATCGGCGAAGACGATCGTGAACCGCCCCCGCGCATCTGTGGTGCGCTCGAGCGATATCTGCGTCTCGCGTGACGTCGCTTGCACGGTGGCGCCGGCGAGCGGCTGACTATCGGGCCCGGTCACGGTGCCCGTGATGATGTCGGTGGTTGTGCCCCCCTGCGCCAGGCTCGCGTGCGGCGAGAGCGCCGCAGCGAGCGCGAGGAGGATGGCGCGCCAACCGAGCCGGAAGCGAGGTGCTGCCACGAGGATGTGTCTCGGACCGCGGTTGAGTTACGGCGAGGGCAGGCACGAAGCGTGCCGACGCGGCGTGCAGGCTCGCCGTTGTGGGCGCTGCGTCGCCACGACGTCGCGCGGCGACTACGATCAGCGCGTCATGCGCCGTCCTCCTTCTCACGCGCCACCGTCGCGGTCGCGAAAGCCGGACGTTGGACTGCCGGTAGCCCGAGGTACGCCCGCGCGCGGTTCAGCGCGTCGTCGATATTACCGTGGACGTTCTCCTCACCAACCTCGTCGTAGAGGCCCGAGCGCTCTAGTGCCACCACAGGCTGGGCGTGCACGTCCGACAGGATCACGAGCGAGCCATCCCGGCGGCTCCGCTTTACCAGATCGCGAAGGGCGTGCAGGCCGGTCGAATCGATTGCTGGAACGTGACGCATCCGCAGGATCAGCACCTTGGGTCGCTGCGCCACACGGCCCAGCCGCTCCTTGAACGTCTCGGCCGCTCCGAAGAAGAAGGGCCCGTTGATCTCGTAAACCTCCACCCCCGGTGGTACCACGCGGCGTCCCACGGCGTTAGGATCGCGCTCGAAGTCATCCACCGGATCGTGAAACTCGTGCGTGAGCACGTTGATGTTCGTGACCTCCGCCATCCGCCGCATGAAGAGGAATGCCGCGAGCACCATGCCCACCTCGATGGCGACGGTTAGATCCCAGAGGACGGTGAGGAGAAAGGTGGTGAGCAGCACCGCTACGTCGCTCTTCGGGGCGCGGAACTCCGCGAGGAAGGTGCGCCACTCACTCATGCTGTAGGCAACGACCGTCAAGATCGCGGCCAGGGCGGCCATCGGGATCAGCCCCGCCCAACGGCCGAAGAACAGCGTAATCAGGAGAAGCGTGACCGCGTGGACCATGCCGGCCACCGGGGTCCTCCCGCCGTTCTTGACGTTCGTGGCCGTGCGCGCGATCGCGCCTGTGGCCGGAATCCCTCCGAACAACGGCGAGGCGATGTTCGCGAACCCCTGCGCCACGAGCTCCATGTTCGAGCGATGCCGCCCGCCGATCATGCCGTCGGCCACGACCGCCGAGAGGAGAGATTCGATCGCGCCAAGCAGGGCGATCGTAAACGCGGGGCCCAGGAGCCCGGGAAGCTGCGGCAGCGTGATGGTGGGCAGCGCGGGCTTCGGGAGTCCCATATTGATCACGCCGAACCGGCTGCCAATCGTCTCGACGGGCACATGGAAGAGCTGGACCGCGGCGGTCACGACGATAAGGGCGACGAACGGGCTGGGAATCCGACGATTGACGCGCGGCCACACGACGATGACCGCGAGCGTGAGCGCTGCCACGAGCACTGCCCACCCATTCACGGCTCCCAGGTGGGCGAAGAACGCCCGCCACTTGAGGACGAACTCCGCCGGCACCGACCCCATGCGGAGCCCGAGCAGGTCCTTGATCTCGTTCGAGAAGATGATCAGCGCGATGCCGCTGGTGAACCCGATGGTGACCGGGTATGGGATGAACTTGATTGCGCCGCCGAGTCGCACGAGGCCGAAGCCCACGAGGATGACGCCCGCCAGCAAGGTCGCCGCAGCGAGCCCGTCCACGCCGTGCTTCTGCACGATCGCGTAGACGATCACGACGAACGCACCCGTGGGCCCGCCGATCTGCACGCGCGAACCGCCCAGCGCCGAGATGACGAACCCGGCGACGACCGCCGTGTACAGCCCCCGTTCGGGCGTCACGCCGCTCGCGATCGCGAACGCGATGGCGAGCGGCAGGGCTACGATTCCGACAATGATCCCCGCGACCAGATCGCTCAGGAACTGGTCGCGGGTGTATCCTGGCAGTGTGGTGAAGAGCTTCGGAACCAGCCGGTCCAGATTTCCTCGCCGAAAACGGGACGAGGGAATGTAACGCGAGCCGGCACGAGCATAGCGTTGCGCTCAGCCTTTCGCATCTTGGGATGCTCAACCAGCCCACAGGAGGAAGGATGCGCACTACCGTCGTCACGACCTTGGGACTCGTCCTGGCCGCATGCTCACACGAGCGCGCAGCGGGACTGGGCCGGCAACGCGAGCAGGCGCTCGCGCCCATCGACTGGAAGCGGGTGGACCAGGAGCTCGGCAGGCCGGGGGCGATGCAGCCGGACGGCGCTTACAAGGCCGGGCTACCGCGCAGCGATCTGCACGTCACCGTCTCGAGCGTAACGGTCAAGCCTGCGCTGGCGCTCGGCTCCTGGGTCGCGTTCAAGCAGGTGGGCGATACCGACGCGATCCTCATGGGCGATCTTGTGCTCCTCGAAAGTGAGGTCGGCCCCGTGCTCGCGAAGCTCCAGGAAGGCGGCGTCGAGCAGACCGCCCTCCACAATCACTTGTTACGGGAGTCGCCGCGCGTCTTGTACATGCACGTCGCCGGGCGCGGCGCGCCGGCGCGGCTCGCGGCCGCCGTCCACGCCGCCCTCGCCCTGACCAAGACGCCATTCGGCAACCCCGTAGCTGCTCCAGCTCCAGCCGCGCCGCTCGGCCTCGACACGACGCAGATCGCACGGATCCTCGGCTATCACGGGAAGGTGAACGGCGGCGTCTACCAAGTGGGTGTGCCGCGCGCCGAAGACGTTACGGTGGATGGAATCGCCGTCCCTCCCTCCATGGGCTTGGCAACCGCCATCAACTTTCAGCCTACCGGGCCGGGGAGGGCAGCCATCACCGGTGACTTCGTGCTGATCGGAACGGAGGTCAACCCGGTCATCCGGGCGCTGCACGACAACGGGATCGCCGTCACCGCCCTTCATAGCCACATGCTCGCCGACAGCCCCCACCTGTTCTTCATGCACTACTGGGCGAATGACGACGCGCTCAAGCTGGCGCGCGGGTTGCGCGCCGCATTGGACAAAATGAACATGAAGAGGGCCGGATAGAGCAACGCTACTCGGCGACCTGCAGTACGAGCTTCCCCCGGTTGTGCCCGCCCAGGCTGCGAACAAACGCCGCCCGCGCCTCCGGAAGGGGGAACGTCGCCTCCACGATCACACGGAG
>Ga0209803_1002179_pt1 | contig 12364 bp, 8 predicted proteins | sample GraSoiAngelo_138_FD_185895 | JGI IMG/M metagenome (GOLD analysis project Ga0209803, IMG submission 185895) | Grasslands soil microbial communities from the Angelo Coastal Reserve, California, USA - 14_0929_09_40cm (SPAdes) (version 2) | ecosystem: Environmental > Terrestrial > Soil > Grasslands ... | reverse complement strand
CTTCCCTCCCAAACGCATCGCACCGGATCGTGCGCTGGAGCGCGTTCGCGTGATGCGGGCGCACTCCGGCTACGACGTCCGCCCAGCAGCGGAGCAGGGCGAGCGTGAGGGCCGTCGAGGGCGAGACGATCCCGCTAGACCGCTATGTGTCGACCGAGCCCGGCTGCGCCGCATGGAGCCGGCGCCCGAGCTCGTCCAGCGGCTGCTGGAGCTGTCCCAGCAAGCCCACGACGCCGCCGACGGTCTCGGCCATCGCCACCCGCTCGCCGCGCAGCCTCTCGAGCTCGCCCTGGAGTGAGCCGAGGTTACGGCGGAGCTCGCTGACCTCTCCGTGGAGCCCCTCGCGCTCACGCTCCCTCGCCTCAAGAGTCTGGCGCAGGCGATCCCGATCCTCGATCAGTGCGGGGATCACGCGGCCGAGTATATGCTGGCTTTCGGCGAGCCACCGGGTCACCTGCTGCGGACTTTCGAGAATCTCCATCTCGCTCATCGGCCGTCGTGCCTCCTCGTAGTGAACGCTGGGTTGCTGTTTCGGACTCGGGGATGCGGTGGTCGTGTCCTCCCGCGCGACCTGGACGAGCTCGTGAGAGGCCCCGGTCGCGAGCCACGACCGGCGTCGCCGGCGCTCGACGGGTGGCGGGCTATCCGTCGATCTCACATCGCGGGCACCGCGCCGGTCGACCACGACCCGGACCCCCGGGTCGCTCTCATGGCGACCTCGCAAGTGCTCGTAGAGCGCCGGCTCATTCCGTGCGACGACGATCAGATAGCGCATCGTGAGCTCTCTTGTCGGCTCGCCGGCACGGGACGCGGGGCGGGAGAGATCAGTGATGACCTCCCGAAGCAGCGAGCGCAGGAGAAAGATGGGCATTGCCGTGTCGTTACAACCTCCCCGACCCAAGATCCAGGACAGGCGCGACTCTACCATCCGCGATCTGGCAGATTCAAGCGTGAAGTGAACGGAGGGCTCAAGGCCGGTCACCTTCGGGTCGACACGAGGTACCAGCCGCGAGCCCGCCGGAAGAAAAAACTCGTGAACCCCGGGGTGGCCAAGCTATGAAGGTGCTATGGTCCGCGTTGTGCCCGCGGCCGCTCTCGCGCTTGTGCTCGGCCTCTGCTGTGACGTCCTGGCGGGGCCGCCAACCGACACACTCGACGGGGTGTTCATGACGGTGAACCACCTTCTCGACGATCCTGAGCTTCGAGAAAGGCCGGCGAGGCTTCTGACGGCGATCCGCAGCGTCGTCGGCGACCGCTTCGATGTCCGCGAGGCGTCGAGGCTCGCCTTCGGGCGCGAGTGGCACGCCCGGACGTCGACCGAGCGAGACGAGCTTGTCCGGCTCTTCGGGGAGCTCCTCGAGCACGCCTACGTCCTTAGGATTGCGTCACGGGCCAACGTGCATCGCGGCCTGGCCATCCGCTATCTCGGCGAGTCCATCGACGGCGACCGGGCCGCCGTCACGACCACGATTGGGTGTCGCGACGGAAGCGAGATTCCGCTCGAGTATCGAATGATTCAGCATGGTCAGCGTTGGGCGATCTACGACGTTTCGATCGACGGCGTCAGCCTCGTCGCGAATTACCGAGCTCAGTTCCACAGGATCATCCAGCAGTCGTCATATGCAGAGCTCGTCGCTGACGTTTCGATCGACGGCGTCAGCCTCGTTGCGAATTACCGAGCTCAGTTCCACAGGATCATCCAGCAGTCGTCATATGCAGAGCTCGTCGCTCGGCTCAAGGCCACCAGCCCAAGAACGCCGACCGTTTCGGCTGCGGCCAGCGAGGTTCCTGTCGGTGCACGGGCCATGGAACACGCGTCGCGGGACGAGGTGAGCCCAGCCGCGGTCCTCGAGCGGGACGTCGCCGGTGACAGAGACGACCACGTCACAGAGCTCATCCGACCCCGCCCGCCCGAATTGCAGGCGCGCGTGCCGCCAGCGAGCGCGGCTCCGGTAAGCGCCACATCCTATTGGATTCAGCTGGGCGCCTTCACACGGCCAGACGCGGGTGAGATCGCATCCCGTCTCCTCGAGCAGAGCCTTCCGGTGTCGATGGACAGAGTGGCGATCCCTACGAGTCATCGCGGACAGCTCCTTTTGCGGGTGCGCGTTGGCCCGTTCTCCGATCATGCGGAGGCGGTATCGAAACTCCGGGACCTCCAGACGAATGGCTACCAGGCGTTCATCGCTCGCGAGCCCGATTGATCGGGCGAAGTGCGCCGCCGGGTGATCTCAGGGGGATCAACGATGAGTCAGCCTTGGATTTGTGCGAAGTGCGATCGGCCGATTCTCAAGAGTCAGCCGTTCACGACGGCGATCGTCCCGGGGCGATCGCCCAACCCCGGCGTCGTCTCGGGGAAGGTCCTGGTTCACAAGAACGAGGAGGATTGCCAGAAAGATTGAGTGGCGGAGGGCGAGGGATTCGAACCCCCAAGGGGCCTGCGCCCCGGTGGATTTCAAGTCCACTGCCTTACCAGTTGAGGCTAGCCCTCCGTCAGCACGGATTGTCGCATGGGCGAGCGGCGCCGTGCAGGTCGCGCGCCGGTTCTACGTCGTCGGCGTCAGGCGGGCGAGCCCATCCATATACGGTCGAAGCGCGTGCGGGATCGCGACGCTTCCGTCCGCTTCCTGGTAATTCTCGAGCACCGCGACGAGCGTGCGGCCCACGGCGAGCCCCGAGCCGTTGAGCGTGTGGCAGTACTCGGCGCGGCCGCCGGCGGCGGGGCGGTAGCGGATCTCGGCCCGGCGCGCCTGGAACGCTGTGCAGTTCGAACACGAAGAGATCTCGCGGTACTTCCCCTGCCCGGCCAGCCAGACCTCCACGTCGTAGCTCTTCGCCGCCTGGAACCCCATATCGCCGGCGCAGTGGAGCACCACCCGATAGGGGAGCTCGAGGCGCTGGAGCACCTCCTCGGCGTTCCGGACCATGGACTCCAGCTCGTCGTTCGACTGCGCGGGCGTCGTGATCTTCACCAGCTCGACCTTGTCGAACTGATGCTGGCGGATCATGCCCTTCATGTCCTTGCCGTACGTCCCCGCCTCGCGGCGGTAGCACGGCGTGAACGACACGTAGCGACGCGGGAGCGACGCCTCGGGGAGGACTTCACCGGTGTGGAGTGCCGTCACGGGCACTTCGGCCGTGGGGATCATGTAGAGCGTGCGGCCCTCGTCGGCCTCGAGCGTCTTGAAGATCTGCTCCTCGAACTTGGGCAGGAGCCCGTTGTTCTGCATCGTCGCGGCGTTCACGAGGTGGGGCACCCACACCTCCGTGTAGCCGTGCTCCCGCGTGTGGAGGTCGAGCATGAACTGCGTCAGCGCGCGCTCGAGCCTCGCCGCCGCGCCCCACAGGATCGTAAACCGCGACTTCGCAATCTTCGCCGCACGCTCGAAGTCGAGGAGCCCGAGCGCTTCGCCGAGCTCCTCGTGGGACTTCGGGGTGAACCCGAACGCGCGCGGCGTTCCCCGCCGGCGCACCTCTACGTTCTGGTCCTCGGTCGTCCCGGCGGGCACCGACGGGTCGGGAAGGTTCGGGATCTGGAGGAGGAGACGCTCGATCTCGGCGTCGATCGTGCCGATCGCGGCATCGAGCTCTTTGATGCGATCGGCTCTCACCCGCATGTCGTGTCGGACGTCGGCGGGAATCGCCCCGCCGGGGTACTTGCGGGCCAGTTCCTTCGAGGCACGATTGTGGCTGGCCTTCAGCTCTTCGGCTTCGTGGATCAGACGGCGGCGCTCGGCGTCGCGGGCGAGGACATCCTTCACGAGCTCGGCGCCGCCCCGGTCGGCAAGCCCGCGCGCGACCGCCTCGGGATCCTCACGGATCAGCCGGAGGTCCAGCACGGACGCTACTGCGCTTCGACGGGCGCGGAGCTTTCGGCGTCGACGCGGGCGACGGAGCCGACGTGGTCGTCCGGGTCGAGCTCGATGATGCGGACGCCCCAGGTATTGCGGCCCTGCGAGGAGACGTCGGCGGCGTGGAAGCGGATCATCTTGCCCTTGGTCGTCACGACGAGGATGTCGTCGCCGTCGCGCACCTGGAGGATCGTGACGACGTTACCGTTGCGGCCGCCCGTCTTGATGTCGATGATCCCCTTGCCCGCCCGGCCCTGGAGTCGGTACTCCTCCAGCGGCGTCCGTTTGCCGTAGCCGCGCGCGGTGACGGTCAGGATCGCGACGCCCTCCTGCACGACGTCGGCGCTGATGACCTCGTCGCCTTCCTCCAGCTCGATGCCTTTCACGCCGGCGGCGGCGCGCCCCATCGGGCGCACCTCCTCTTCGGGGAAGCGGATGATCATGCCGAGCTTCGTCGCGATCATCACCTCGCGCTGGCCGTCGGTGCGGCGCGCCGTGATGACCATGTCGCCGTCCTCGAGGCCGATCGCCTGGATACCGCCGGCGCGCGGGTGCGAGAACGCTTCCAGCTCGGTCTTCTTCACCTTGCCCTGCTTGGTCGCGAAGAGGACGTAGCCGCCCGCCCCGAAGTCGCGCACGGGCACGCACGTGGCGACCGCCTCGCCCTCGCCGAGCGACAGGAGATTCACCATCGCCTTCCCCTTCGCCTGGCGCCCGCCCTCGGGGATCTCGTGGACCTTGAGCCAATGGACCTTGCCCAGCGCGGTGAAGAAGAGGAGGTAGGAGTGGGTCGAGGCGACGAAGAGGTCCTCGACGATATCCTCCTCCTTGGTCTCCATGCCCGTCACGCCTTTGCCGCCACGCCGCTGGCTCCGATACGCCTCGACGTGGGTCCGCTTGATGTAGCCGGAGCGCGTGATCGTGACGACCATCTCCTCGTCGGCCAGGAGGTCCTCGATCGTCAGCTCGGTCGTCTCGGTGAGGATCTCGGTGCGCCGCGCGTCGCCGTACTCCTCCTTGAGCGCGAGCAGCTCTTTCCGGATGATCTCCATGAGCTTCCGCTCGGACGCCAGGATGCCCTTCAGCTCCTCGATGAGCGCCAGCGTCTGCTCGTGCTCCTCCACGACCTTGTGGCGCTCGAGCTGGGTGAGGCGCTGGAGCCGCATGTCGAGGATGGCCTTCGCCTGGATCTCCGAGAGGTCGAGGCGGGCCATCAGGGCGTCCTTCGCGGCGTCCGGGCTCTCGGCCTGGCGGATCAGGCGGATCACCTCGTCGAGGTGCTCCACGGCCTTGCGGAGGCCGGCGAGGATATGGGCCCGCTCCTCCGCGCGCGCCAGATCGAAGCGCGTCCGCCGCGTCACGATCTCGCGACGGAAGCGGACGAACGCCTCGAGCATCTGCTTCAGGTTGACGATCTGCGGCCGCCGGTCGACGAGCGCCAGCATGATGATCCCGAAGGTCGTCTGCATCTGGGTGTGCTTGTGGAGCTGGTTCATGATGATCTGCGGGATCTCCCCGCGCCCCAACTCGAGCACGACCCGGATCCCCTCGCGGCTGGACTCGTCGCGGATCTCCGAGATCCCCTCGATTTTCTTCTCCCCGGAGAGTTCCGCGATCTTCTCGATGAGGCTCGCCTTGTTCACCTGGTACGGGAGCTCGGTGATGATGATCGCCTCGCGTCCGCCCCGCATCTTTTCGGCGTGCGCCTTGGCGCGCAGCGTGATCGTGCCGCGCCCCGTCGTGTACGCGTCGGCGATTCCGGCGGTGCCGTAGATGTAGCCGCGCGTCGGGAAGTCGGGCCCCTTGACCACCTGCGTGAGCCGCTCGATCGGCGTCTCCGGATCGTCGACGAGCATGACGAGCCCGTCGACGACCTCGGCGAGGTTGTGCGGCGGGATGTTCGTCGCCATCCCCACCGCGATGCCCGCCGAGCCGTTGACGAGGAGGTTCGGCAGACGCGTCGGCAGCACGGTGGGCTCCTGGAGCGACTCGTCGAAGTTCGGAACGAAGTCCACCGTGTCCCGGTCGATGTCGGCGAGCATCTCGTGGGCGATCTTCGCCAGACGCACTTCCGTGTAGCGCATCGCCGCGGGCGGGTCGCCGTCGATCGAGCCGAAGTTCCCCTGCCCGTCGACGAGCGGATAACGGAGCGAGAACTCCTGGACCATCCGGACCAGCGCCTCGTAGACGGGCGAGTCGCCGTGGGGGTGGTACTTCCCGAGCACCTCACCGACGACGCGCGCCGCCTTCTTGTAGGCGCGGTTCGAGACGAGCCCGAGCTCCTGCATGGCGTAGAGCACCCGCCGGTGGACGGGCTTGAGGCCGTCGCGGATGTCCGGTAGCGCACGGCCGACGATGACGGACATCGCGTAGGCCAGATAGGACTTCCGCATCTCCTCTTCGATCGGAACCGGCACCTGGCGCTCGTTCGGCATGGGCCTCTAGCTCGGGTGGCTCACCACGGCTCAGATATCGAGATTGGCAACGTCGAGCGCGTACTTCTCGATGAACTCCCGGCGCGGCTCGACCGCGTCGCCCATGAGGACCGTGAACATCTCGTCGGCGCCGACCGCGTCCTCCATCGTCACCTTGAGGAGTGTCCGCGTCTCCGGATTCATCGTCGTCTCCCAGAGCTGTTCTGGGTTCATCTCGCCGAGGCCCTTGTAGCGCTGGAAGGTGGTGCCCGCCCGCGACCGCTCGAGGGCGACGTGCAGCAGCTCGTCGACCCCCTTGACCGGGGTCTCGCGGCCCGCCTCGTCGCTCAGCGTCGTCGGCCCCTTCGCGGCGGCCGCAATTTTCTCCCAGAGGTCCAGCAGCGTCGCATAGTCAGCCGACCTGAAGACGTCCGTGCTGAACGTGATGGCCGGCGGGCCGGCGATCGTGACCCAGCGCGCGTCGCCGTTGTCGCCGGGCTGGACCGTAATGGTATAGCCGTTGACCGCCGCGGCCGCGGCGACGAGGGCCTCGCCGATCTCCGCGTGCCCCACGCCTCGCTTGGTGCCCCGGAACTTCGTCCGGAGCAGCTCGCTCAGGATCGGCCCGGGGACGCTGCGCTTCACGAGCTTGCCGAAGAGGGCCCGGTACTCGGAGCCCGCGCGGAGGAGCTCGAGGAGCGACGCGCCCGTGAGCGGCGTCTTCGCGCCGGGCACCTTCACCTTCGCGGCCTCGACCCACGCGGTGAGGAAGAAGTCCTCGAACTCCCGCTCGGACATCAGGTACTTCTCCACCTTGCCCCGCTTCACCTTGAACAGCGGCGGCTGGGCGATGTAGAGGTGGCCCGCCTCGATGATCGGCGTCATGTGGCGGAAGAAGAACGTGAGCAGCAGCGTCCGGATGTGCGCGCCGTCCACGTCCGCGTCGGTCATGAGGATGACCTTGTGGTAGCGGAGCTTCGCGAGGTCGAACTCCTCCGTGCCGATGCCCGTGCCCATCGCCGAGATGAGTAGCCGGATCTCATTGTGGGAGAGCACCTTGTCGTAGCGCGCCTTCTCCGAGTTGATGATCTTGCCGCGCAGTGGCAGGACGGCCTGAATCCGCCGGTCGCGCCCCTGCTTGGCCGAGCCGCCGGCCGAGTCGCCCTCCACCAGGAACAGCTCCCGCAACCGCGGCTCGCGCTCCGAGCAGTCGGCGAGCTTCGCCGCCAGCCCCTCGTCGTCCACGCCCTTCTTGCGCGTCAACTCGCGCGCCTTGCGCGCAGCCTCGCGGGCCTGCGCCGCGCGCACGCACTTGTCGGCGATCTTGCGCGCGGTCGTCGGGTCCTCCTCGAACGCCTCGGCGAGCTTGTCGTTCACGACCTGCTGGACGAGCCCCTTGATGTCGCTGTTGCCGAGCTTGGCCTTCGTCTGGCCCTCGAACTGCGGCTCCGGCAACCGCACCGATACCACCGCGGTGAGCCCCTCTCGCACATCGTCGCCGGTGACGCCCCCCTTGAAGCCCTTGAGGAAGCCGTTCGCCTCCGCGTAGGCCGCGATCCGGCTCGTCACCGCTGCGCGGAACCCGGTGAGGTGCGTCCCGCCCTCGCGCGTGTTGATATTGTTCGCGAACGAGAAGACGCTCTCCTGGTACCCATCGTTGTACTGCAGCGCGACCTCGATCTCGATATCGCCCTTCTTCCCCTCGACGAACAGCACCTTCGGGTGGATCGGCGTCTTGATCTGGTTGAGGTGCTTGACGAACTCGACGATGCCGCCCTTGTAGAGGAAGGTGTGGCTCCGCCCGTCGCGCTCGTCCTCGATGACGATCTTGAGGCCCCGGTTGAGGAACGCCAGCTCACGCAAGCGGTTCGAGAGCGTGTCGAAGGAGAACGCCGTCTCCTCGAAGATCTTGGCGTCGGGCTTGAAGCGGATGATCGTCCCGGTCTTCTTCGACGTCCCGGTCGCAGCGAGGGGCGCCTTCGGGACACCGCGCTCGTAGCGCTGCGTCCACTCCTTGCCCCCGCGCCAGATCTCGACCTCGAGCCACTCGCTGAGCGCGTTGACGACCGAGATGCCGACGCCGTGGAGGCCGCCCGACACCTTGTACGCGGAGTGATCGAACTTCCCGCCCGAGTGCAGGACCGTCAGGACGACCTCGGCGGCCGGCTTGCCGCTCTCCTTGTGGATGTCCACCGGGATGCCGCGGCCGTTGTCGCCGACGGAGCACGAGCCGTCGGAGTGCAGGATGACCTTGATGTAGTCGCAGGAGCCGGCGAGCGCCTCGTCCACGGAGTTGTCGACCGCCTCGTAGACGAGCTGGTGGAGGCCGTACGCGCTCGTGTCCCCGATGTACATCGCGGGGCGCTTGCGGACGGCCTCGAGCCCCTCGAGGACCTTGATGTCACTCGCCGTGTAGCTCTCGGCGCTCATGCGGCGGCTACCCCTCCCGCGTGCACGTAGAAGACGGCGGCGCCCTTCACGGTCGGCGGCTCCGGTGTCGTGAGGAAGACCTGCTCGGCGCCGTCGAGCTCACGCACGACCTGCTCGCGGACCGCCGGGTCGAGCTCGGAGAGCGCGTCGTCGAGGAGCAGGACCGGCGCGGTCCCCGCCGCCTCTGTGACCGGCAGCACCTCGGCGAGGCGCAGCGCCAGCGCCACGAGCCGCTGTTGCCCTCGCGACCCGAAGGCGCGCGCGTCGACCCCGTCGATCTCGATCGCGAGGTCGTCCCGGTGGGGCCCGACCAGCGTCTGACCTCGCCGGAGCTCCTCGTGCCGCGCCCGCTCGAGTGCCGCCAAGAGCGCCGCCGCGTCCGACGCCTCCCCCAGCGCGGTCCGATAGCGGATTTCGACCTTGGAGCGCGCCGCGCACAGCGCCCCGTAGACCCGGGCGAGCTCCGTCTGGAGCGCGGCCACCGCCCGCCGGCGACGATTGACGAGATGCATGCCCACGGTCGCGAATTGGTCGTTCCACGGCTCGAGCTGGGCGCGCGTGGCGGCGTCTCCGGAGCGCTGCTGGAGGAGCCTGTTCCGCCGGGCGAGGAGCTGGCGGAACTCGATCAGAGCCTTGAGGTGTACTGGATAGAGGCGCCCCGCGAACCCGTCGATGAAGCTGCGCCGGGCCAGGGGCGCGCCGTTCACAATCTCGAGGTCCTGCCAGCCGAACGCAATCGCGCGCGCCCACTCGACCGACTCGCCACTGTTCTGCCAGGTCCCGTCGTCAAGCCCCGCGATCGTCCGCCGGACCGTCCGGGGTGCCACGGCGGTCCCGTCGGCACGGACGAGGTCGCCCGTGACCGAGGTGGACCGGGAGCCCCAGCGCGGGATTTCAGCGGTCCTTGGCGTTCGAAACGAGCGCCCGGTTACCAGCAGGCCAAGGGCCTCGAGGAGGTTCGTTTTGCCCTGACCGTTCGGGCCGCTGAAGACGTTAAGACGCGGCGCCGGCGTCAGAGAGAGGGTGCGATAATTACGAAAATCGACGGCATTCGCCCGCCCGATCTGCACCCTCTAAACTCCTGTTTTGGAAGGGAAAACTGGCTACTAGATCCGCATAGGCATTATAACACAGCAGTACCCCTCCTCCTCGACGCTTTTAATCACGCCCGGGCTCAAGGAGTCCTTCAACTCGAGGACGATTTGCTCTCGCTCGACGGCCGAGATCGCGTCCAGGAGATAGCGCGAGTTGAACCCGATCACGAGCTCTCCGCCGTGGTACTCGACCTCGAGCACCTCCTCCGCCTCCCCAAGATCCTGACTCGAAGCGGTCAGGCGAAGGGCGGTGGGAGTTAGCGCGAGCCTGACGGGCTTGTTGCGGTCTTCGGCCATGACGGCGACGCGGCGGAGTGCCGCCGCAAACGCGGATCGCGAGACGACGAGCCGGCCGGGATGCCCCTTTGGGATCACTGCCTCATAATTCGGGAACTGCCCCTCGATCAGCCGCGCCGTCATCACGAAGCTCGGCATCTGGAGCACGAACTGATTCTCCGTGATCGCGATCTGGACGTCTTCACCCGCGCCTAAGACGCGCATGATCTCAATGATGGCTTTGCGCGGCACAATGCCCGTCATGCCCCCGACGCCCCTACCGAGGCTCCGCTTCGACATGGCGAGCCGATGGCCATCGGTCGCGACCATCTGGACGTCCTTTTCCTGAAGCACCAAGAGGATCCCGTTCAGGGCATAGCGCGTTTCGTCGTGGGAGATCGCGAAGCTTGTCTGGGCAAGCATCTCCCGAAGCATCTTCGTGTCCAGGCTCACCCACGACGCCGGCGATGCCGGAACGACCGGCGGGAAATCGTCCGGCGACAGGCCAACGAGCTTATAGGTTGCGCCGGCGCACCGCAGACTCACGCTCGCGTTGTCTGTCACCTTGAGCGCCACCGGAGCGGTGGGGAGCTCCTTGACGATCTCAGCAAGCTTCCGAGCCGACACGGTGATGGCCCCCTTGGACGCGACCTTCGCGGGGATCGCGACGCGTGCTCCGACCTCGAGGTCCGTCGCGGTGACGCGCACTGCCTCGCTGTCGCTCTCGAGGAGGACGTTCGCCAGAATCGGGAGCGTCTGGCGAGGCTCCACGATGTTCTGCACCATCTGCAGGCCCTTGAGAAACGCGTCACGGTCGATTACGACTTCCATGAAGTTCTCCGTTGGTTTTCAGAGAAGAACAACAACAGCGTAGTCGTAATAGTATGCAGTCGGTGTGGATCGGGAAAGTTGAAGGTAAGTGGCGCTTGCCGCTGAGGTTCCGGCACTCGGTCCCCGTGGATAGCCGTGTGCAGGCCGCGGGGAGACCCGGGGATCACAGGGTGATGCCTTGGATAAGCCCGTCGATGGTCCTGCGCAGTTTGGGATCTTCCTGGAGGAGTGTCTGCACCTTGTCGACGGCGTGCAGGACCGTCGTGTGGTCCTTCCCTCCGAAGGCGCGACCCACCTCGGCCAGGGAGGCGTGGGTGAGCTGGCGCGCCAGGTACATGGCGATCTGCCGAGGAAAGGCGATGGCCTTCGTCCGCGTCTTCGCCTTGAGGTCGGAGAGCCTGATCCCGAATAGGTCGCAGACCTTCCGCTGGATCTGCTCGATCGTGATGATCTTCTCCTCCTCGCCCCAGAGCTCCCCGAGCACTTCCTGGGTGAGGTCCACGGACATCTCGCGCCCGGTGAGAGCGCAGAACGCGATCATGCGGGTCAGCGAGCCTTCGAGCTCGCGGATGTTCGATTTGATGCGGCTCGCGATCAGGTAGGCGACATCGTCGGTCAGGCGGACGCGCTCGAGCGCCGCCTTCTTCTTGAGGATCGCGACGCGCGTCTCGAAGTCCGGGGGTTGGATGTCGGCGATGAGCCCCCACTCGAATCGTGAACGAAGCCGTTCCTCGATCTCCGGGATCTCTTTGGGCGAACAGTCGCTTGAGACGATGATCTGCTTCCGCGACTCGTAGAGATCGTTGAACGTGTGGAAGAACTCCTCCTGGGTCCGCTCCTTGCCCGAGATGAACTGGATGTCGTCGATCAACAGGAGGTCGATCGTGCGGTAGCGCGCCCGGAACTCGGCCGTGCGGTCGTAGCGGATCGCGTTGATCAACTCGTTGGTGAACCGCTCGGAGGAGATGTAGACGACGGCCATGCCGGGGAACAGGCGCACGCTCTGGTGGCCGACCGCGTGGAGCAGGTGCGTCTTGCCGAGACCCACGCCGCCGTAGATGAAGAGCGGGTTGTACGCCCGCGACGGCAACTCCGCGACCGCTTGACAGGCGGCCTGGGCGAACTGGTTCGAGGAGCCCACGACAAACGCGTCGAACGTGTAGCGCGGGTTCAGCCCCTCCGCCGTGCCCGTCCCGCCGGCCCGCGTCGGCATCGGCGCGGGCGCGGACTCGGCCACGGCCGTCTCGTCCACGACGATGGTCACGCGCGGATGGCCACCCACGACTTCCTGTGCGGCGTGCTGCAGCGCATCCAGGTGGTGCTGCGCCAGCCAGTCGCGGGAGAACGGGTTCGGCGCGCCGATCCGTAGGTGGTCGCCCTCGACAGCCAGGAGTCGACAGGGGCGGAGCCAACTGTCAAAGGCGGCGGGAGGCACTTTGTGCGACACGGACTCGAGGAGACGGGCCCA